>Ga0302046_10003392_pt1 | contig 14409 bp, 14 predicted proteins | sample RVTome_11_FD_200261 | JGI IMG/M metagenome (GOLD analysis project Ga0302046, IMG submission 200261) | Soil microbial communities from uranium-contaminated site in the Upper Colorado River Basin, Wyoming, United States - RVT147D111 (version 2) ...
GTCGATCGGAGCCGGGACACGGGCCGCGGAGCCGGGGACTCGGAGAACCGTCATCGGCTCTACGAGCTCTCGCTCACCTGGGACCCGCCACGGGGCCGCTTCCGGTTCGCGGCGGGACGCCTGGGCGCGTCGCCGTTCGTGGGCATCGGCACGCTGGACGGCGCCATCGGCGAGGTCCGCGTCGGGCCGTACGTGCACGTCGGAGCGTTCGCGGGGTCGCGGCCCGACCTCTCCGACGGCGACGGCGGTTTCGAATCGCTGGGGGAGAAGGTCGGCGCCATGGTGCGCTTCCACTCGAAAACGAGCTCCACCGCGTTCTCGCCCTTCGAGCTGCTGCTGGCGGGCGTCCGGGACGAGGGCGATCTCGACATCTCCCGCGAGTACGCGGTGATCGAGATGCGCTACATCGGCGGCGGCGTGTGGACGTTCCACCAACGGGCCGAGCTCGACGTCAACAACGGCTGGCGCGAGGAGGTCGCCGACAGCTCGACGCAGCTCTCCAACCTGGCCCTCTCGGCCACCGCGAGGATCACGGAGGCGCGCCGCTTCACGCTCTCGTACAACCGCTTCGAGCGCTACTGGACCGAGGAGACGCGGTTCATCGACGAGGAGCTCTTCGACAGCCTCTGGCGGCAGGGATTGAGGGCGTCGCTCGACCTGGGCAGGCCGGGGGGCCTGACCTTCACCATGCAGGGGGGCCTGCGTGCTCGCGAGGATGGCGACGAGGACTCGGTCTCCTTCGGCGTGGGGCTGCGTCACCCGCGCCTCTTCCAGCGCCGCCTCGCGGCCAGCGTGTATGCGATGTCGTACACCGGCGAGCTCGCGGACGGCCTGTTCCTCACCTCCCAGCTCGCGTACCGCTTCCACGAGGGCCACTCGCTGAGCCTCTCGCTCGGCGGGCGCCGCACCGAGAGCAACTTCCTGGGCACCGAGAGCGACCTCTACTGGGCCCGCCTCGGCTTCTGGGCCGAGCTGCCCGGCAACCTGTTCACGCGCGGCGACGTCGAGCTCAGCGAGGGCGACGGCTATGGGGGTGTGCTCTCCTCTCTCGGGCTGGGGGTGCGCTTCTAGCGCGGACTCGACTCTTCCTGTAGGGGCGGGGCTTGCCCCCGCCCGGGAGGGCGCAAGGCCCTCCCCTACATCATGTTGCCCGGTCATCCATGGTCGCTGGCTCCGTCGGGAGGCTACCCCGGGGTGGTACCGATCCCGCCCCGGCGCGCAGGGCACGGGTGGGGCCGCTCCGGTAGTCTCGGCGCGCGTGGACACTCCCTCGACTGCCCCCGCTCTGGTCGCCAGCGGCCTCGGCCGGCGCTTCGGTCGCCGCTGGGCGCTGGCCCACGTCGACCTCGAGCTGCCGGCGGGGGGAAGCCTCCTGCTCGCCGGGCCCAACGGCTCGGGGAAGACGACGCTGCTGCGCCTCCTCGCCGGACGGCTCGAGGCGAGCGCCGGGACCCTGCGGCTCTTCGGCCTCGATCCGCGCCGCCACCGGGGCACCGTGCGCTCCGGCCTCTCCATGGTCTCCCACCACCTGAGCCTCTATCCGCGCCTCACGGCGGCCGAGACGCTCGCGCTCTGGCTGCGGCTGGGCGGCGAGCCGGCGCCGGCCGAGCGGGTGCGCGAGCTCCTGGCCGAGGCCGGGCTCGAGGCGCACGGTGACGTCGAGGTCGGCGCCTACTCGGCTGGGATGCGCAAGCGGCTGGCTCTCGTGAGGGTGCGAATCGAGCGTCCCCACCTCCTGTTGCTCGACGAGCCGTTCTCCGCCCTGGACTCCGCGGGCCGGGCCTGGCTGGCGGAGTGGCTCGCCGGCCTTCGTCGCGAGGGTGTCGGGCTGGTGCTCGCCTCCCACGCTCTGGAGTGGTCGGCTCCCCTGTGCGAACGGGCGGTGCGCCTTGCCGCAGGTCAGGTGACCTGGAGCGGGCCGGCGGCCGCGTTGCTCGAGGCCGGGGGTTGAACGGTGCGCTTGGCGCGACAGGCCTGGCTGATCTTCCGCAAGGACCTGCTCCTGGAGTGGCGGGGCAGGGCCCGGACCGTATCGGTGCTGCTCTTCGGCGTCGTCACCCTGGTGCTGTTCTCCTTCGCCCTCGGCCCTGAGGCGGAGCCGCTGCGGCGCGGGGCGGCCGGCTTTCTCACTCTGGCGCTGCTGCTCTCCTCCGTGCTCGGCCTCAACGAGAGCTTTCGCCTCGAGCAGGAGGACCAGGCCCTGGAGGGCTTGCTGCTTCGGCCGGTGGAGCCGACGGCGCTCTTCTACGGCAAGGCCCTGGGCAGTGCCTTCCTGTTGCTCCTCCTCGCCCTGGTCCTGGTTCCCGCGGCCGTGATCCTCTACGACCTCTCGCCGACGCCGGCGGGGCTGCTGCAGCTCGCCGGGCTGTGGGCCCTGGCGGCGGCCGGCCTGGCTGCGCCGGGGACTCTCTACGCGGCGATCACGGGCCGTCTGCAGAGCCAGGACGTGGCGCTGCCCCTCCTTCTGTTCCCGTTGGTCGTGCCCGTGCTGCTAGGATCCGTCAAGGCGATGGACTTGGTGCTGACGGGAGATCCGATGCACCAGCTTCGCTCCTGGACCCTGCTCCTCGCCGGCTTCGACGCCATCTACTGGAGCGTCTGCGGCATCCTCTTCCCCTTCGCGATCGAGGAATCCTGACATGAAGCGTGGTTGGATCGGTTGGAGCGCCCTTGCGGGTCTCGCCCTGCTCGCGGTCGGGACCTGGATAGGGCTGTTCGTCGCCCCGGCCGAACGGCACATGGGAGACGTCCAGCGCATCATGTACGTGCACGTGCCGAGTGCCTGGATCGGCATGGTCTGCTTCACCGCGGCCTTCGTCTTCGCCATCGTCTCGCTGTGGAGCGGTCGCCGGGTCTGGGACGACCGCCTCGTCGGAGCGGTGGAGGTGGGTGTCGTCCTCAACGCCCTGCTGCTGGTCCAGGGATCGATCTGGGGCCGGGCCACTTGGGGTGTCTGGTGGGACTGGGACGTGCGCCTGACCACCTCCCTGGTGATGCTGCTCCTCTTCGCGGGGGTGCTGGCTCTGCGCCGCCTGGCCGACGACGAGGGCCGACGGGCGAGCTGGAGCGCGGTGGCCACGATCGTCGGCTACGTCGACGTGCCGCTGGTCTACTTCTGCGTGCGCTGGTGGCGGAGCCTCCATCAGGTGCAGTCGACGCCCGAGACCGTCGATCCGGCGATGGTCCTGCCCCTGCGGTTGAACGCCATCGGCTTGTTGCTGGTGGCGATCTGGATGGCGTCGCGCCGGGCCCGGTTGGAAGGGGCGCGGCGGATCGCCGAGAGCGCGGCGCCGCCGGCCCGCGTCGTTTCCGAGGAGGTGGCCCGTGCCTGAAGGCGTCATCGTCGGCGGCTGGTCCTACGTGATCGCCGCCTACGGCATCACCACGACCGTGCTCGTCCTCTACGTGATCAGCCTGCTCAAGCGCGCCGCGGTGACAGCGGCGGAGGCGTCCGATGACCACTGAGTCGCAGGCTCGGCGCGAGCACCGGAACCGGCGCCTGCTCATCGTCGGCGCTCTCCTGGTGGCCGGCGGCGTCCTGGCGCTCCTCGCCTTCGGCGGAATCGGCGAGAACCTCGTCTACTACTGGAGCCCGAGCGAGCTGCTCGCGGCAGGCGACACGGCCCGCGGCGCCTCGATCCGCCTCGGCGGCCTGGTGGCGCCGGGATCGATCGAGCGTGAGCCGGATGGCCTCACCTTGCGCTTCGCGGTCACCGACGGCGAGGCTACGGTGCCCATCGAGGCCCGGGCAGTGCCGCCGGCGATGTTCCGCGAGGGCATCGGCGTCGTGGTGGAGGGAACGCTGGACGACAGCGGGCGCTTCGAGACCGAGCGCCTGATGGTCAAGCACGACAATCAGTACCAGGCTCCTTCCGAGGGCGAGGAGCCTGACATGGAAGAGCTGGTGCGCTCGATGAAGCTCGAGGATCAGACTTGATGGCGTCCTCCCTGGGGCAGGCCTTCGTCCTTCTGGGCCTGCTGGCGAGCGCGATCGGCGCGCCGGTCGGCTTCTACGCCGGCTCCCGGGGATCGGAGCGGGCGCTGGACCTGGCGCGCAAGCTGGCGCTCGCCTTCGCCCTCGCCATGCTGATGGCGACGCTGGTCATGGAGTGGGCACTGATCACCCACGACTTCTCGGTCTCCTACGTCGCCAGCGTCGGCTCGACGGCGACCCCCCTGCACATCACCATCGTCTCCCTCTGGTCGTCGCTCGAGGGCTCGATCCTCTTCTGGGGACTCGTCCTCGGCCTCTTCACGACCCTGCTCACCCTGCTGCAGAGGGGGCACGTCGAGTACCTGGGCTACACCCTGGGCACCGTGCTGGCGGTGGCGGTCTTCTTCTGCTTCCTGATCGCCGGGCCGGCCAACCCGTTCGCGCCGACCCCGCCGCCGATCCCGGCCGAGGGACCCGGACCCAACCCGCTGCTGCAGAACCACCTGCTGATGATCATCCACCCGCCGATGCTCTACCTGGGCTACGTCGGGATGACGGTGCCCTTCGCCATGGCCGTGGCGGCGCTGCTGCGCGGGTCCCTGACCCCTGCCTGGCTGCGCCCCTTGCGCAACTGGCTGCTGGTGCCCACGGCCTTCCTGTCGCTGGGGATCATGCTGGGCGGATGGTGGTCCTACGAGGTGCTCGGCTGGGGCGGCTATTGGGCCTGGGATCCCGTGGAGAACGCCTCGTTTCTTCCCTGGCTGACGGCGATCGCGGCCGTCCATTCGGCGATCGTGCTGGAACGTCGCGGGACGCTCAAGGCGTGGACCCTGATCCTGGTCATGGTGAGCTTCCTGCTCACCATCCTCGGCACCTTCCTCACCCGCTCCGGGGTGGTGAACTCGGTGCACTCCTTCACCCAGAGCGCGATCGGTCCGCTCTTCCTCGGTTTCCTGGCCCTCTGCCTGGTGGCCGTCGTGGTGCTGCTGGCGCTGCGCGTGGACACGCTCGTCTCCGCCCCGGGCGACGACGCGGTGGTGGGGCGCGAGAGCGCCTTCCTGATGAACAACCTGCTCCTCGTCGCCCTCATGTTCACGGTCCTCGTCGGGACGCTCTTCCCGATCATCGCCGAGGCGGTGCGTGGGGTGAAAGTGAGCGTCGGCGAGCCCTACTTCAACCGCATGGCGGTACCCATCTCGCTCGGCCTGCTTCTGCTCATGGGCATCGGACCGGCCCTGCCGTGGGGGCGAAGCGACGCGAAGACGGTGCGCCGCGCCCTTCTGCGGCCCCTGCCGCTCGGCCTGGCTGGGGTCACCCTCTGCTGGCTGCTGGGCGGCCGCGCCGGCAGTGTCCTGCTCACCTCCTTCCTCGCCGGTTACGCGCTCTGGGTCACCTTCGATCAGGGCTCGAGGCCCACCCGCAAGCGGCTCGGGCGGGGCGAGTCCCCCGGCGCGGCGGCCGGTGGGTCGTTGCGCCGCGCGCCCCGCCTCGTCGGAGCCTACGTCGTCCACCTCGGAGTGATCGTCACCTTCCTGGCGATCGCCGTCTCGTCGGTCTTCCAGTCGAGCGCGGAGGCGACCCTGTCGCCCGGCGAGGAGATGACTCTTGCCGCCTATCGCCTGCGCTTCGAGGAGGTCGGTCTCGAGCAGCAGCCTCACGTGGCGTCGGAGAAGGCCAACATCACCATCATCCACGGCGGCAAGACCGTGGGGACCCTCGAGCCCGCGCTCAACCAGTATCGGACGCAGCGCGAGCCCATCGCAACGCCCGCCGTGCGCACCACGGTGACGCACGATCTGTACCTGACCCTGATGAACGTGGGCTCCGACGGCACGATCGGCCTGCGGGCGATCCGCACTCCCGCGGTGGCCTGGATCTGGATCGGGGTCCTGGTGATGGTGGGTGGGACCACGCTCTGTCTCGCACCCTCCGGCGCCGCGCCCGTGCGGCGGGCCCTCGGTCGACCGGTGGAGGATGCCGGCGGGTGAACCGCAAGGTGCTGTGGGTGGGCGCCCTGGTCGTCGTGCCCCTGGTCGTCTTCCTGGCCCTCTCCTTCGGGCACGACCCGCGGCTGATCGAGTCGCCCCTCGTGGGCGCGCCGGCTCCCGCCTTCGATTTGCGCTCGCTCGACGGCGAGGCGGTCTCGCTGCCCGCCCTGGCCGGCCGGCCCGTGGTGCTCAACTTCTGGGCCACCTGGTGCCAACCCTGCATCGTCGAGCACCCGGTGCTCGTCGAGTCCGCGCGGCGCTACGAAGGTCACGTGCACTTCGTGGGGGTGATCTACCAGGACGACGACGAGCTGATCCGTCGGTTCGTCGAGCAGCGGGGCGCCTGGGGCCCGAGCTTGGTCGACCCGGGCTCCGAGGTGGCCATCCGCTACGGCGTCTACGGAGCTCCGGAGACCTTCTTCATCGACCGCCAGGGAGTCGTGCGGAGGAAGGTGACCGGACCGATGGGGCCGGGCATGCTCGACGCCTACCTGGCGGAGGTCCTGTGACCAGATCCACGATCCCCTACGCCCTGGGCGCGCTTCTGGTCGCCGCAGCGGTCGCGGCGCAGGAGCCGGCCGGCGGCTTCCGGGTCGAGGTCGACCAGGCGGATCTCGAGCGGCTCGGCGCGCCCGAGGGCCGTCGGCTCGCCGGCGACGAGCTGGCAGAGCGGACCCATGCCGTGGCGGCCCTGATGCGCTGCCCGTCCTGCCAGGGGTTGTCGGTGGCCGACTCGCACACCGCGGCCTCGGCGGCGATGCGCGCCAAGATCGAGAGGCTGCTGGCCCTCGGCTACTCCGAGGAGCAGGTGCTGGCCTACTTCGAGGCCTCCTTCGGGGAGTTCATCCGCCTGGCGCCGCGGCCGGAAGGCTTCAACCTCGTCGTCTGGATCGCCCCCGTCTTCGCCCTGGCGCTCGGCTTCGTCCTGGTCGCCCGGCGGCTCCGCTCGGCGCGCAAAGCCCGGCGGGCATCGGCCGACCTGGAGCGCTTCCGCGAGAGGGTCCGGGCGGAGGTCGAACGATGAGCGGTGACTGGGCGCTGGTGATCGCCGTGCTGGTCCTCGGCCTGGGCGCCGGCGGCCTCCTCGTCTGGCGCCTCGGCAAGGGAGGTGGGGGCCGCGCCGCCGGCCGCGAGCTCGAGCTCGCCGACCTCGAGCGACGGCAGGAAGAGCTCTACGCGCGGCTGCGGGCCGCCCGGGCCGAGGGCGACGAGGAGGAGGTCCGCGAGCTCGAGCACCAGGCGGCCGTCAACTTGCGGGATCTCGAGACGCTCGGCGCCACGATCCCGGCCACGGACCGTCGGTCGGGCGCCGCCGGCGGGGCACCCGGCGCCTCGACCCCCGCGGCAGCTCCGGCGCCGGAGGCCGCCGCCCGCCATGGCGTGATGGGCTTCGCCGCCGGTGTCACGGTGGCCGCGCTGGTCGGGCTGCTCGTCTTCTGGGCGCAACGGGACGCCGGGCCCCGTCCCGGCGTCCCGCAGCAACCGATGGGCGAGGAGGAGCACCCGCAGGGGGCCGAGATCTCGGCCGAGGACCGGGCGCGGATCGAGCAGCTGCGGCAGGCGGTGGAGGCCGACCCGAACGACCTCTCGGCCCGCAAGCGGTACGCCCTCGGTCTGCTCGGCACCGGGCAGTTCTTCGGCGCCTTTCAGCAGGCGGAGGAGATCCTGGCGGTGGTCCCGGGGGACCCGGACGGTCTCTACGTCGCCGCCATGGTGCGCCTGCAGATGGGCCAGGACGAGGCGTCGGTGGAGCTCTTCGACGCTGTGCTCGCGCAGTTCCCGCAGCACGTGCTGGCGCTCACCGGCAAGGGCGTCGCGATGTACCGGGCCGGCAACGAGCTGGGCGCGAGGGTCCTCTGGCAGCAAGCGAAGGGGGCCTCGGGAGGCGACAACCCGCAGGTCGAGCATCTCCTCGACATGCTCGACGCGAGGCTGGAGGAGGAGGGAGAGGGCCCTGCCAACAGGGCGACCGGCGATGCCCCGGCCGCTCCGGACGCAGCCCGACCCGCCGCCGTGGCGCCGGACGCAGGGCCACCCCCGGTCGTGATCGGCGCGGGTGCGCCCGATCCGTCGGGGCCCGTCTACCGGGTCGTGATCCGGCTGGCGGAGGGCGCCCGGCAGCCGCCACACGCGTTCCTCTTCGTGACACTGCAGGGCGACGCCCCGGGGCCGCCGGCGGCGGTGAAGCGTCTGACCGGCTCCTCCTTCCCGCTCGAGCTCACTCTGAGCGCCGCCGACAGCATGCTCGGCCGCCCGCTCCCCGCGAGCGGAATCGTCGGTGCCCGGCTCGACGGCGACGGCAACGCCTCCACCCGTCAGGACGGAGACCTCGAGGCCGAGGCTCCGGCCGCCGAAGGCTCGGTCACCGAGCTCGTGCTGCGGCCCTGAGCTCGTGAGGGCGGTGGTAGCATCCCGGCCTGGGAGGGGAGCCGATGAACCCACTGCGACAGCTCGAAGAGGCAGGACAGGCCGTCTGGCTGGACTACATCCGCCGCGACCTGCTGCGCGACGGCGAGCTCGCCCGGCTGGTCGAGGAAGACGGCATCTCCGGAGTGACGAGCAACCCCGCGATCTTCCAGAAGGCGATCGGCGAGAGCGAGCTCTATGACGAGGAGCTCTCCGCCCTCTTGCGCGAGAACCCGGAGGCCACGGCGCTCGAGCTCTACGAGGCGATCGCGATCACGGACATCCGTATGGCGGCAGACGTCCTGCGCTCTCCCTGGGAAGCCACGGGAGGCGCCGACGGCTTCGTCAGTCTCGAGGTCTCTCCGCACCTGGCCCGGGACACCGGCGGCACCGTCGAGGAGGCGAGGCGGCTGTGGGCCGCCGTCGATCGACCCAACCTCATGATCAAGGTGCCAGCGACTGCGGAGGGGATCCCGGCCATCGAGACCCTGCTCGCCGGGGAGATCAACGTCAACGTCACCCTGATGTTCTCGCAGGCGGACTACGAGGCGGTCGCCCACGCCTATCTCCGAGGGGTCGCCGCGGCGCCGAGCCCGCGGAGTGCCTCCTCGGTGGCGTCGTTCTTCGTCAGCCGGGTGGATGGCAAGCTCGACGATCGGCTCGAGGTGGTGGGGGGCGACGAGGCGTTGGCGCTCCGCGGCAGGATAGGCATCGACAACTCGAAGCTGGCCTATCGCCGGTATCAGCAGCTCTTCGAGGGCGAGGCCTTCGCGCCGCTGGCGGCCGGAGGCGCGCGCGTCCAGCGGGTGCTGTGGGCCAGCACCAGCACGAAGAGCCCCGCCTACCGCGATGTCCTGTACGTCGAGGAGCTCATCGGGCCGCAGACCGTCAACACCCTGCCCCCGGAGACCCTCGCCGCCTTCCGCGACCACGGCCAAGTGCGACCGAGTCTCGTCGAGGACGTCGACGGGGCCCGGCGGCGGATCTCCTCGCTGGCCGCGATGGGCATCGACCTCGACCGCGCCACGGCCGAGCTGCAGGAGGAGGGCATCACCAAGTTCGCCCAGCCCTTCGATCGCCTGATCGCGACCCTGGAGAGCAAGCGGGCCGCCCTGCTGGCCGCATGAACGCGATCGGCGTACGCCAGGAGCTACGCCTCGGGCCGTGGGTCGACCTGGTCACGGTCCGTCTCGAGGCCTGGCGTCGCGATCGCTTCGTCGATCGCCTCCTGGCCCGCGATCCGAAGCTGTGGTCGCGCGATCCCCTGCCCGAGCTCGCCGATCGGCTCGGCTGGGTGGATCTCGCCGCGCGGATGGAGGTCGAGGTCGCCAACCTCGAGGCCTTCGCCGAGGAGGTCGCCGGGGACGGCATCGAGCGGATCCTGGTGCTCGGCATGGGCGGGTCGAGCCTGGCTCCGGAGGTCTTTGGGCGCAGCCTCGGCGATGGCGCACGGCCGGGGTCGCCGCGTCTCGCGGTCCTCGACAGTACCCATCCGGGCGCGGTGCGTCGATGCCTGGCCGAGCACCCTCCGGAATCGACCCTCTTCGTGGTCTCCAGCAAATCCGGCACGACCGTCGAGACCCTCTCCTTGTTCCGGACGTTCTGGGCCGACGCGCAGCGGGCGCCGACGCCGGGCAGGCGCTTCCTCGCCGTCACCGATCCGGGCTCGCCGCTGGAGGTCCTGGCGCGTGAGCGCGGCTTCCGGCGGGTGTTCGCGGGCGATCCGGAGGTCGGCGGGCGCTTCAGCGCCCTCTCGGCCTTCGGCCTGGTGCCCGCCGCCCTCGCCGGGTTCGACGTGGCGAGTCTGCTCGCGGGCGCGGTCGCCGTGAACCTGGAGGACGCATTGACCCTGGGCGCAGCCCTCGGCGAGCTCGCGGCCGGCGGCTGCGACAAGCTGACGCTGGAGACGGATGCTACCCTCGCGGCTTTCCCCGTCTGGCTCGAGCAGCTGGTGGCCGAGAGCTCGGGCAAGGAGGGGAAGGGAATCGTCCCGGTCGCCGGGGAGCCCCTCCGGGCGCCGGCCGAGTACGGGACCGATCGCATCTTCGCGTTCCTCGGAGCGGGCTCGGAGCCCGATCGCGAACGCGCGGCCGCCCTCGAGGCGAGCGGCCGTCCGGTCGTCGGCTCGGTGCTGTCGGGCCCCGAGGCGCTCGGCGCCGAGATGGTGCGCTGGCAGGTGGCGACGGCCGCCGCCTGCGCGGTGCTCGCCGTCAACCCCTTCGATCAGCCGGACGTCGAGCGCGCCAAGCGCCTGGCCAGGGAGGCCCTGTCGGGTGGCGCTTCGGCCTCCGAGGCGCCGGCGCCGACGCCGATTCCGGCCACGGCCGTGGCGCTCGAGGCCACGATCCGCGATTGGCTGCCGCCGGCGCCGGAGGGCCGCTACGTCTGCCTCCAGGCCTTCCTCGACCCGAGCCCGGGACGCCAGGCGCTCGTGGACGAGCTGCGCGTGCTTCTCGGCGAAGGGGGGTGGACGACGACGGCCGGCTTCGGTCCGCGTTACCTCCACTCGACCGGCCAGCTCCACAAGGGCGGTCCCGATGGAGGCTGGTTCGTCCAGCTGGTAGATCGGGCGGAGGACCTGCCGATCCCGGGGGGCGACGACTCCTTCGGTCGCCTCATCGCCGCGCAAGCGGCCGGCGACGCCGCGGCGCTCGCCGAGGTCGGTCGGCCGGTGTTACGGCTCGAGCTCGAGCCGTGAACGCCGGCTTGCGCGGGCGTCTCGTCCTGGTCGACGGTCCCGGAGAGCTCGCGGAGGTCGGTGCCCGCAGAGTGGCCGAGGTCCTCGGGGAGGCCCTTGCGCGCAGGCGTCGGGCCGCGCTCGCGCTGGCTGGAGGGGGAACGCCGGAGGGACTCTACGTGTGCCTGGCGGCGGGCATGCCGGGCGCCGCCGTCGACTGGGCGCGGGTCGAGATCTTCCAGGGCGACGAGCGTTGCGTCGATCCAGGGCATCCGGACAGCAACTTCGGCCGTGCACGGGCGCTGCTCCTCGGCCGGCTGGCAGAAGCTCCCGCGGCGGTCCATCGCATGCCGGTGGAGGAGGGCGCCGCCCGCGCGGCGGAGCTCTACTCGCGCCTTCTCGAGGAGCGCCTCGGACGGCCCCCGCGGCTCGATCTCGTGCTCCTCGGCCTCGGCGTGGACGGCCACACGGCCTCCCTCTTCCCGGAGGCCGGGCTGGGGGCGGGCTGGGCCGAGGCGGCGGTCGCTCCGTCGCCGCCGGTCGAGAGGGTCACGCTCACGCATCGGACGCTCGACGCGGCGGGTCAGGTGATCGTCCTGGTCAGCGGGATCGAGAAGGCGGAGGCCCTCGCCCGGGTCGCCCGGCAGGAGGACCTTCCGGCGGCCCACCTGGCACCCGACCGGCTCGAGTGGATCGTCGACATCGCGGCCGCGACCGGCCTCGCGGGTCTCGTCGACGGGGCGACCCTGTCCTTCTGAGGCGCGGCTGGATCGCTCGCCCGCGGCCCCGACTAGAATCGGCTCCATGGACTCTCGAGGCCCCGTTCGTCCCTCCTTCGCGGGGTCCGGGCTCGGAGGGCCGGTTCCGAAGGACGTCTGGATCCTGCTGGGAGTCGTCCTGAGCACGTTCTCCCTGCGCTTCTTCGCGTCGACGGCCTGGCTGCCGGCCGCGCTCTCCCTGACGCCGGCGGTCTGGCGGCAGGGCTTCCTCTGGCAGCTCGTCACCTACCCGTTCGTCGGCTTCGGTCAGCCGGGCTTCTGGTTCGTGCTCGAGCTGCTGATCCTGCTGCTCTTCGCTCGCGACGTCTTCTGGCGCCTCGGTCGCCAGCGGTTCTGGCGGCTCCTGGCGCTGGCGGCCCTCGCCGGAGCCACGGTCGCCATCCTGGTGGACCTGGGGCGCTTCGCCGTCGGCTCGCCCTTCGCCGGCTCCCTGCCCCTGCTGCAGGGACAGCGTACGCTGCTCGCGGTGGTGATCGCCGCCTTCGCCACGCTCAACGGCGAGGCCACGATCTACCTCTTCTTCGTCCTGCCCGTCCGGGCCCGCTGGTTCCTGGGCCTCGAGGTGCTCTTCGCCTTCCTCGGTTTCCTCGGCACGCGCGACCTGGCCGGCTTCCTCGGGCTCTGCGTGGCGATCGGCTTCTCCTGGTGGTGGCTGCAGGGCAGGGGGCGGCGCGGGCGGGAGCTCTGGTTGCGGATGCAGGAGGGCTGGATGCGCAGGCGCCTCGCCTGGATGAGGCGACGGAGGGGGTTCCAGGTGGTCCGCGGGTCGAAGAAGGACCCCTGGGTGCACTGAGAGACCGCGATCCGGGACGCGACCCTACTGATCGCGAACCGTGTAGTTCACGCCGACCTGCGTCTCTCCGCCCTGCTCGTTGACGCTCACGGCCACCGTCCGGCCGCCCCCGTCGTCGCCCGAAAGGGAGCCGCCTCGGACGCCGCCCGAGGAGTAGCTGTTCTCGCTCAGGTCGAAGCCCAGGCCCTCGAGCCGGTCACGGTAGAAGGCCATGACGTCGTCGACCGTGTCCTTGGTGGTGAAGGTGAAGAGGCCGGTCTGCTCGCCGGCGTTGCGGGAGGAGTAGGTCGAGCCCAGGTCCGAAGCGCCCGGATAGGCGGGGAACCAGTCCGGAACCGCTTCGGCGTCACCGCCGCCCAGGGTCACGGTCGCATCGCCCGATTCGTCGGTCATCGTGATCACGCCCTCTCCGCTCGTCGACCCCTGGGCGTCGAACGTGACCTCCTTGCCGTCCGACTCGAAGCTGATCCTGCCCTCCTGGATGTCGGACCAGTCGGCCGTGAACACCTCGCCGGTCTCCTTGTTGCGGATGGTCAGCGTCTCGGCGTCGTCGTCGGCCTCCACGAGCTCGAGATCGGGGTTGAGGCGCACCATGGCCTCGGCCGCTGCGCGCGCCGGGTTCTCCTCGAACTGGCGCACGGCCTCCTTCGCCTTGCCGAAGACGAAGAGGCCGCAGGAGACGGCCAGGACGCCGAAGACGACGGCGAGTCCCAGGCATCCGATGAGGACCCATCCGAGGACTCCGACCTTCTTCTGGGGCTGCGGGGCGGGTGCTTGCGGCTCCATGCTTCCTCCGGGCCCTCGGGCCGTCGAATCGCCGATTCCGGGTGAATCGAGGAGGACGCTACCACTGCCGGAGCCTCAACGGAACCGGGCTCGGCGGAAGATGACGACGCTCAGGTAGTTGGCGGTCACGCCCAGCGTTCCGGCGTGGAATCCCCAGAGCACCCGGTGGCCCGTGAAGGTGAGGCCGAGGGCCACGAGGAGACCCGCCCCGAGCCCCGCGAGCACGTCGCGCGCCGAGAAGGCCCCGGGCTCGTCGGCCCGATGCAGGGTGCCGAGGACGAAGGCGGGCGAGAGCTGGATGAGGATCTCGAACTTCAGCACCAGGAGGTCCCACAGGGTCACGACCGGCCGCAGCGCCACGGCCACCAGGGCCACCATCACCAGGATGCTGGAGAGCGAGCCCAGGCCGGTCAGGCGCTCGGCGCGGCGCCCGTCCAGTCCTCCGAGGCGCGCCGCAACGTCACGGGTGAGCAGGGAGGAGAGGGACAGCAGGCAAGAGTCGGCCGTGGACATGATCGCGGCCGCCACCGCCAGCAGCACCAGCAGCACCGGCAGATAGGCCAGGGGCTCGACCGCCACCACGTGGGCGAGGACGCGGAAGGTGATGCCGTCGGCCTCGGTGCCGGAAAGGCCCGGGAACAGCACCAGGCCGGCCAGCCCGACGAAGACCACCGTGGTGATCGCCACGTGGGGCAGGAAGGCCATCGTCATCAGGGCTCGTCGCAGGTCCCGCAGGCTGCGCGCGGCGTAGATGCGCTGGATCGCCTGGGGGTAGAGAGGGCCGCCCAGCCCGAGGAGGAGGAAGTTCGAAAGCCAGAGGTTGCAGGTCCGCCACCCCGGGGGCGCCACCTTCTCAGGCGCCACGGCGGCGATGGCCGAGATGAGCTCGGCCGGGCTCCCGACGATGCGGTAGAGGAGCGCCGCTGCCAGCAGCAGCCCGGCCACCAGAATGACTCCCTGGAGGGCGTCGGTCCAGGCCACGGCGCGCATGCCGCCGGCCAGCTCGTAGGCGAGGATGACGGTGCCTCCCCCGATCACGCCCCAGG
>Ga0302046_10003393_pt1 | contig 14407 bp, 13 predicted proteins | sample RVTome_11_FD_200261 | JGI IMG/M metagenome (GOLD analysis project Ga0302046, IMG submission 200261) | Soil microbial communities from uranium-contaminated site in the Upper Colorado River Basin, Wyoming, United States - RVT147D111 (version 2) ...
TTCTCCCCGCCGGAAACCGGGCCGTCGAGCATCCGGACGCCCTTCCCGGCCAGGGCCGTGCCGACCTTCTGCGACACGAGGGGCGAGATGGTGGACATGTCCAGGTACAGGAGTCCCGGGCGAGCCCCCTCGAGGATCCCCTCCCTGCCAAGGGCGGCCAGCTCGACATCGGGTGAGTTGGGCAGCATCGTGATCAGCACATCCACCTGGGCGGCCACGTCCCGGGAGGAGGCAGCCGCCTTGGCGCCGGCTCCGACCAGCTCCTGGACGGGGCCCTGGCTGCGGCTGTGGACCACCAATGGGTATCCAGCCTTGAGGAGGTTCTTGGCCATGGGTCGTCCCATGATGCCAAGCCCAATGAATCCAACGGTTTGCGCCATGATGACCTCTCGGATCCAGGGTGGGGGCAGGAACTGGCGACCAGCCAGCGAAGCTTCAGTTAGCACATGGTGTCGCAGCGAGTCAAGCGGGAACTGACGCCTAAGTGCGCGTGATCACTCGGCCGGCGCCCCAAGTCTCCTCGCTTGGGGAGGTCGCCGTGCCCACTCCGGGATTGTGGCCACCGTGGCCACCCGTCGAGGACTCTCAACGTCGAGACGAGTCGTACCGGATCCGGGGCCTCACTCCGACAGGGAAGTCCGCCTTCACATCACCCCTATTCACGAACCCGCCGGGCGCCAGGCGGCGGGCTCCTGTCGCCGCATGCCGCCCCCGCGCGCCGGGCTCCCTTTCCCACCTGCCCGAGCGCAGCTCTTCGAGCTGCGGCCGAACGCGGGGGCCACTCCGCCCCGGCGTCCGAGTTCGCGAATTGTCCGGGCCAGGGCGTCACGTTCCTCCATCACCCGACCAGCTCGCCGGCTGGGCCTAGGCGTCGGGTCGCAAGGGGGAGAGGACGGCAACGAGGACGACGGCCGTCAGGCGGCCCGCGGGCACCGGCGCGCTACCCGCCCATGAACTGGCCGAGAAGGGTGATGCGCTCGCCGCCCTTGAGCGGGGAGTCCAGCTCATGGGCCACGCCGAGGACGGCGTCGTTGACCAAGACCTCGATATGCTCGCCGAGGTGTGCCCGGGCGTGGTCCCAGAGGGCGGCATCGAGGTCGGGGAAGCGCTTTGAGAAGCGGCGCAGAACGTCGCCAACCGTCTGGCCGGGCGTCACGGCCTCCTCGAAGCTGCGGCTCCCGGAGCCGTCGCCGCCGACGTGCTTGGTCACCCAGGTGGTGACCTCGATGGTGACCGGGAGCGTATCCGTCAGGCTCATTTCCGCCACAGGTCCTTCGCGAGCCAGTCCAGCCCGAGGGCCTTCAGCGTCTCCGGCGTGGGCTTGCCCGTTTTCCGGTCGTAGCCGACGGTGTCGTACCAGACGTCGAGCATCTTCTCCCACTGCGCCATCACCGCGTGGTCCTTGGCGGGACCGTCCACCGGCTGGGACCCGTAGCGCTCCGAGGGATACTCGGTCTCCGGCCCGATGCCGCAGCGCAGGTTGAAGGCGCGCAGGATGGCGGCCGTCCGGCGCCCGAAGCGCATGGCGTCGTCCAGCGTGTAGGGCCAGCCGGTCGCCGCCGACAGCGCCCGGGCCAGGTTCTCCACGCGGGTGCGAAAGGTGAAGGAGCATCCCCCCAAAGAGTCCTCGAAGTGACGCCGGCCCAGGATGCCGCCGGTGAGCCTCGCCACCTGCTCGCCGTCGAAGGGACTGATGCGCCCGGGCAGCCCGATCTCCGTCTGGTGGGTGGGGTTGGCGCTCTCCATGGTCCCGTTCGAGGAGGTGCAGGTGTCGAGCATCTCGTCCCAGCGGCCGCGATGGTCATGGCCCCGGGGCGCGGCGCCCTTCTTCGTGTAGATGGCGCACCTGGCCGCCTCTCCGCCGACCTTCTCGGCCGCGCGCTTGACGCCCTCGGCCAGGATGTCCCCGAATCCCTCCCGCTGGCTGATCATCTGGAGCAGGCGGTGGGCTCCCTCGACGTCGCCCCAGGCGAGATGGAAGCCCACCTGCTTCTTCGTCAGATAGCCCTTCTCGAGGCATTCCATCACCCAGCCGCAGACCCAGCCGAACTCGTTGATGTCCACGCAAGCCCTGTCGATGCGGGTGTTGAGCCAGGCGATGGCCTCCTTGTCGGTGAGGCCGATCTGCCAGCCGGCGCCCGACCATCCCTCGTACTCGGGCTCGTCCACCACCTCGCCGGCGTGCGGCCCGTTGCCGATGACCTGCATGTGGCAGTGATGCATGCCGCAGGACGAGCACTGATGCCCCCGGTGGGCGAAGAGATGGCGCAGCTTGGGCGCCTCCCACTCGCTCATGTCCACGGTGCTGAGGTTGGTGGTGTAGTTCTTGATGGGGAGCACGCCCAGCTTGTAGAGGACCACCACCGCCGGCAGCGTCCCCCACTGGTAGAGCGTGCGCGCCGAGGGATCGGTCTTGAGGTCGTGGGCGATGTCGTCGGCTGCCTGGACCACACCCCGGGGGTCATGAGCGCGCAGCGCCCCGGTGCCGCGCACGACGCACACGGCCTTGAGCTTCTTCTTCCCCATGACCGCGCCGCAGCCGTTCTTCGAGGCCACGTGGCCGTAATCCCCCTGGATGGCGGCGAAGCGCACCAGGTTCTCCCCGGCCGGCCCGATGGAGTAGACGGACAGGCGATGCCCGGAGAGCCCGTGCTCGGCCTCCAGCGCTTGCTGGGTCTCCCAGGTGTCCTTGCCGCGCAGGTGGGCCGCATCGCGGATCTCCACCACGCCGTCGTTGATGTAGAGGTACGACAATCTCCGGGCCTGACCCTGGATCACGATGGCGTCGTAGCCCGAGTACTTGAGGGCGGCCCCGAAGAAGCCCTGGGCCTGGGTGGAGGTGGCGCCGTCCGTCATCGCGCCGCGGGTGACGACCGTGAGCCCGCCCGTCCCCCATACCGGCAGCCCCGCCAGCGGCCCGGTGGCCAGGATGAGTCGGTTGTCAGGGTGGTCCCAGTGGACCCTCGGCCCCGCCTCGTCGTAGAGGATCTTCGCTCCCAGGCCGATGCCGCCCAGGTACTCCCGCATCTCGTCGGGGCCCCACGGCTGGGTCCAGACCTTCCCCGTGGAGAGGTTCACGCGAAGCAGTTTCCCCGTATAGCCCCCGGGGATGGCCGGCGTGGCGGGTTTCGCCTGCCGGGACGTCTTGGTCGCCAGAGTCACCGCCGCCGTTGGAGTCATGCCGTCACCACCGATTGGGGAAGCTCGGGTGAGCGCGAGGGCCGGCCCAGGATCGTCTCGGGCAAGAGCCGCCCGGTCGTGCGCGTGGCCAGGAAGGCCGGCTTCACGTCGAAGGGGTTCTTGGCGAGGTGGGCCTTCCACGCGGAGAGGTCCGCGCCCGAGTAGACGAGGCCCTTCAGCATGCCCACGTCGTTGGTCGTCCAGATGTCGCCGGCCTGCCCGCAGATCATGGCGCCGGTGAGCCGGCCATCGTGGAAGAGCAGCTTGCGATAGGCGAACCGGTCCGGGCGCACCGCCGTGTAGACGTCCGCCGCGGCATCGTCCCACTGTCCGAAGGAGGCCACGTCCAGATGGCAGACCTCCACGATGTTCATCAGCAGGCTGCCCCGGTAGGCGACGTCGCGCCCGGCCATGTTGGCCCCCACCACCCGCCCGTGCTCCTGGGCGGTGGGCTCGATGGCGTGGACCTCCGGGGCGCCGGTGACCAGGTTGCGCCCGCGGGCCACGTCCCCGGCCGCGTAGACGTTCTTCAGGCTGGAGCGGAGGTGATCGTCCACCAGGATCCCGCCCGCGCCGTCCTCGGCCATCTCGATGCCGGAGCCCTTGAGCCACTCGAGGTTGGTCCGGATGCCGGTGGCCATGACGACCACGTCGGCGAGGACCGGCTCGCCCTTCTTGAAGTGGAGCGTCCGCTTGCCGCGCGCTTCCTGGATCCGCGTGAGCGTGGCCCCGACGCGGATGGCGACGCCGTGCGTCCGCAGCCAGCGCTCGACGATCACCGCGCACTCGTCGTCCACCATGCGGGGCAGGATCCGCGGCGCGACCTCGACGATGGTGAGCCGCGCGCCCCGCGCGAGGATGGCGTTGAGGATCGTGAAGGCGATGAAGCCGGCGCCGACCATGACCACCCGGCTGCCGGGCGTCACTCCCGCGATGACCGCGCGGGCCTCGTCGAGGGTCCAGAACGAGTGGACGCCCGGGCCGTCGGCCCCGGGGATGGGCGGCCGGGCGGCGCGCGAGCCGGTGGCGATCAGGCAGTCGTCATACTCGAGCGTGGTGCTCTCGTCCAGCGTCACTGTGCTCGCCTTGGGATCGAGCGCGGCCGCGCGCCGGCCGAGAAACGGCTTGACCTTCCAGGCCGTCAGCGAGGCCGGTGTGGCGGTGAAGACATGGGACTCGGCGATGGTGTTCCCGAGGTAATACGGCAGGACCATCCGCGAGTACGGTCGCTCGGCGGAAACGAGCATGATCTCCGAGGCGCCGCCGTCCTCCTCCCGGATGGTGCGGATGGCGTTGAGCCCGGCCGTGCCGCCTCCGATGATCAGATGGCGCGCGGGCATCACACCGCCTCCCGGGCCAGCAGCCGCGCCGAGCGCTCGGCGGCGAAGTCCCCCAGCCAGTCGGCTGTCTCGGCCTCCCGGTACACGATCGCCTCGGTGGGGCAGGCCTCGGCGCAGGCCGGCGCGCCGCCGCAGAGATTGCACTTGTAGGCCTTTTGCGTGTCCGGATCGTAGAACATCGTCCCGTAGGGGCAGGCGATGGTGCAGAGCTTGCAGCCGACGCACGTGTCGTCGACCACGTCCTTGGCCCCGGCCACGGTGATGGTGATGGCCCCGACCGGGCACGCCGTCATGCACCAGCCCTCGGCGCACTGGGTGCAGGTGTAGGGGGCGTAGGAGGTGTGGCCCTCGAAGGGAGAGACCCGGATCACGGACTTGGCCGGCTGGAAGCTGCCCGTCTGCATGTACGAGCAGGCCAGCTCGCACCGGAGACAGCCGGTGCACCTGTCGGGGTATAGCGCGAGGACTTTCATCCGGCCGCTACCGCCTCTTTGTCCGTCGGCCGGCGCCGCCCATCCTGCCCTCCAGCCGGCTGATGAAAGCGTCGAGCGGGATGGCGGGCATCGTCATCATCTGCACGGAGCCCCGGGCCCCCATCTCGATGGAGATCGACGAGACGGTCTCGTTGTCCGGCGCCTCGAGGATGGTGACGAAGTCGTAGGGCCCGAGCACCGCGTACTGGGCGCGGACCTTGGCGCCCCTGCTCTCCAGCTCGCGGTTGACCTTCCGGATCCATCCCGGCCGCTCGCGCAGCACCTTGCGTCCGGACTCGCTCAACGAACTCAGCATGACGTAGTGGGCCACGGTGTGCCTCCTCGGATGGGAGAACGGTGTGCGTATTATAGCAGAACGCCGGCGCGGCCCGGCACCGCGCATGCCTCGGGCCCGCGGGCGCCGCAGAGGGTTTGCAACGCTCGCCCGCAGGAAGGGGCGCGGGCGTCGCCAGCGAGGAATCTACTCGGCGACGATGACGAACTGGACCAGTCCGAAGCCCGGCGCGTCGGCCGCCGTGGCCGGCGCGCCCGGGACCAGCCGCTCGGGCGGGATGCCTTCCTGCCGGTTCATGGCCGCCCGCACCACCTCGACGCGCCGCTCGAGGAGCGCCGACACCCGAGCCTCGGGCACCAGCTCTCGCGCACGGACCTGGGACAGCTGCTCGTCGGTAGCGGGCGGCAGGGGCACCCCCGGCAGCCGCTCCTGGAAGTAGGCCGCCACGGCGGTGTTGAAGTCAGCCAGGCCCCGGACCCGCCGCAGGCGCTCGATGCGCACGGTGAGCTCCTCGGCCTTGAGGGCCTCCAGGTCTTGGCGGGTCGCGACGGGGACCAGGGTCAGGCCCGCGCCCGGGGAGCCGCGGAGGAAGTCGGCCGCTCGGAGCAGCTCATCTTCCATGGCCGGAAGGATCGCGGCGCTGCCCGGGGTGAAGGTCACCGGCTCGATGGCTACCGAGGCCTCGGACGCCGCCCCGCCGGTGAACAGCCGCCCGACCAGCTTGAACGGCGCGGCGACGACGTTGACGAGGGAGTTCTGGACGGCCGTCCAGACCACGTTGCCCCAGTCGAACTGTCGCTCCCGCAGCGTGCCGTGGACGGGGACGGTGACCCGGAATTCCCCGCCCTGGTCTTTCATGAGGCCGACGATCGTCTTGAGCGGCAAGCCCACCCGCTTCTCCACCTCCGCCGAGGAACCGGACGGCGCCACCCGGAGGCCGCGCACCACCGCGTCGGTGGTCCCCGTCAGGCGCCCCTCGTCGAGGCGATAGTGAAGCCGGGCATCGAGGGCGCCACCCCGCACGACCCAGCCGAAGCGGCCCTCGACGTAGGGGTTGACGCTGGCGAGCGGGAAATCCCGGAGGACGCCCACGAGGTCCGCATGGAACTCGCTGGCCAGCGGGGAGATGTGGCCGGCCAGCTCGAGCGTCGCCTTGCCGCCGATCAGCCCCCGAGCGGTGACCCGCGCCTGCTGACCGGGCGTGTTCGACACTTCCCGGACCCGGAGCGCGAGGCCGGACACATCCTGGGAGAAGGCGGGACGCGTCGTCCGATCGATGAAGCGGGCCACGCCATCCTCCACGAGGATCTCGCCGAAGTCGATGAGCATCGTCTCGTAGAGGCTCGCGGCCTCCTTCCGCGGCTCCGAAGCCTTGCCGTCCCGGCCGCCCGATGGCCCGGGGCTCGCGGGCCCGCGTGACGGCGCGAAGAGCCGGTGGAGGTTGATCGTGCCATCGGGCATCCGCTCCACCCGGACCACGGGCCGCCTCATGGTGACCCTCGCCACCCGGGCGTAGTTGGGCCAGCCGAAATCGACGGAGCGGAACTCGAGCCGCTCGCCGCGGATCACCGGGGTGGCGGAGTCGGGATCGCGGACCTCGAGGTTCTCCGTCCAGCCGGTACCCTGCGAGGCCGCCACGATCTTGCCGTCCTCCAGCTTGAACTGCGAGCGGCTGTCCCCGCTGAAGCGCCCGCTCAGCCGAGCCCTGAAGGGAAAGTACGGCTGGTACGGGTCGATGGGCGCATCCCGCATGGTCATATAGACGTCGGCTTCGAACGGACGCAGCATGGCCGACCCCTTGATCTCGAGCCGGCCGCCACCGGGAAGCCCGGCCGAGAACTCGAGCTGCCCCGGCCCCGTCGAGGGCCAAGAGATCCCGTCCATGGTAAGCGCCATGTCGGTGAGGGCCAGCGTGACCCGGGGCGAGACGGCCTCGTCCTCGAAGGCGGCCGCCGCCTTGGTGAGCGCCAGGCGCTCGACGATGACCTGCCATTCGTGACGTCCCCGAGTCGTCGCGCCTGTTCGCCCCGCCGTCGCGTGGGCGCCGGGTCCGCTCCGCGTCGCCAGGGCGACGAGGTCGATCTGGCCCGTGGCGTCCCGACGGGCCAGGAGGTCCAGGCCCTGCGCTTCCAGGCTTCCCACCCGCGCCGTGCGGGCCACCAGGTCGGCCCCATTGAGCGCGACGGCGAGTCGCCGGATCGTCGCCAGGGGAGCCTGGCCGCCCGGCTCGCTCAGCGTCAGCGCCGTCACCGTCGCCTGCCCCGACGCCAGCGCCCGGCGCAGCCCGTCCGGGCCTCGCTCGAGATCCAGCGCCATGGTGGCATGGGCGATGCCTCGTTGTGGCAGCACCGGCAGTCCCGCGGGCAGATAAGGTCCCAGGGCCCCCAGCTCGAGTCCGTCCACCGATGCCCGGAGAGAGGCAGCCAGTGGAGACAGGCGAACGGCGCTCGCCGCGACCGCGATATCGACGCCGTTCGTTCTGGAGAGCCCCTCGCTCAGCCGCGCCCGCAGGCTCACGGGACCGAACGCCTTGCCCGGGGCCGTCGTGACCCCCCGAGCCTCCATCGAGAGATCCCGGATCTTCCATTCGCGAGGCGGCGAGACGGCCTCGTCGTGGAAGGTGCCGACTCCCGCCCCCACCCCCACGTGCTCGACCTCCAGGCGGAACGCCGCGCCGGCCTCTGCCCGCGCCTTCTCGCCGCCGGCCGGAGCTCCAACCTTCAGCGGCTGCGCTGCGGGCAAGGCCGCGCGCAACTCCAGGAGCCCGCGCAGATCGATCCGGCCCTGGGCATCACGGCGAGCGCGAATCTCGAGGCCGTTGGCCTCGACGCTGGACAGCGTGGCGCTGCGCGCCACCAGATCGGCTTGCTTGATCGCCACCGTGAGCTGCGGCACCGTCGCGAAAGGAGCCCTGCGGCCCGTCTGGGTCAGGGTGAGCCCGGCAACCGTCGCGGTTCCTGACGCCCGCGCTCGACGAAGCCCGTCGGGCCCGCCCTCCAGATCCAGCGTCAGCTTGACGTCTGCCCTTCCCACGGGCGGGGACACGGGGAACCCGGCTGGGAGATACGGCCCGATCTGCGCCAGGTCGAGCCCTTCGACGGAGGCGCGGAGGGAGGAGGCCAGCGGAAACAGCCGAAGGGAGTCCGCCTCCACCGATATGGCGGTGTCACCCCCATCCGGCGATCCGGCGATGCGCGCGCGGATCTCTGCCGGTCCTCCCGTTTGGCCGGGGACCGTCGTCACGTCCCTTGCCTGCAGCGCGAGATCCTGGATCCGCCACTCGCGCGGCGGCGAGACCATCTCGTCGACGACGGTTACCGCGCTGTCTCCGATGCCCACGCGCTCGATCTGGAGCTGGAATGGTGCCGTCGCGGCTGCGCGCCCTGACGGAGCACCGGCCCGCCCGTCGGCGCTCGGAGCCCGGGCGGGGCGGGTCTCTGAACGGGCAGGATGGGCCTCGAAGGGCTCCAGCAGGTCGATCCTGCCGTCGGCGCCGCGACGCAGACGGAGGTCCAGCCCGCTGGCCTCGAGGCTCGTGAGCGCGGCCGTGCGCCCGACCAGGTCCGCCTGCTTCACTCCCACTCCCAGCCGGGTCGCCGTGGCGAACGGCGTCTCGCCCGGCGCCCGGGTCAGCACGAGTCCCGTGACCTGGCCCTCGCCCGAGAGCAGCGCCCGGCGCAGCTCGGATCCATGCCGCTCGAGATCGAGGGTGACGTCGGCCTTGAGCCTTCCGCTCGGGGGCAGGACCGGGAGCCCCGGTGGTAGATAGGGCCCGACCTGGGCCAGCTCCAGGCCATCCACCGACGCCTGGACCCTCGCGGCCAGCGGCGCCCAGCGCACGGCATCGGCGCCGATCACGACCGTGGCGCTCTCCGACGCCGCATCGGCCGCGACGCGCGCGCGCAGAGCCAGCCGCCCCGTCGCCTGGTCGGGCGAGGCCGAGAGCCCCTTCGCATCCAGGCTGGCCTCCCGGATCCGCCACTCGCGGGCCGGCGAGATGCTCTCGTCGAGAAAGGTGATGGTGCCGGCATCGAGCTTCACCTGCTCGATACCCAGCCGGAGCGGCGGATGGCTGGCCGGGCTCGGCGCGGCCGGCGGCGGGGCAGCCGCGGCGCGCGCATGGACAAGCCCTCGGAGCAGGTCGACGGCGCCGTCGCGGTCACGCCGCACCCGCAAATCGAGCCCCTCCAGCTCGACGGTGCCCAAGGTCACCGCGCGGGTCAGCAGATCCGCCGCCTTGATGCCGACACTCACATTGCTCACCGTCGCGAACGGCGCGGGCTCATCGGCCCTCGTCAGCGTGAGCCCATCCACACGCACGTCGCCGGAGATCACCAGCTGCTTGAGCTCGCCGGGTGCGCGCTCGAGCGCCACCACGAGCGTGAGGCCCACCTTGCCATTGCGGGGAAAGACCGGAAGGTCGGGCGGCAGGTAGGGATGGAACTGGCTCACGTCGAGGCCCTCGAGCGACACGCGGAACGTGAGGAGGCCCGGCGTCAGGCGCACGGACTGGGTGTCCATGGCCAGGGCCATGTCGCCCACCTTGGCCTGGAGCGCCACCTGGCCGGGCCCGGTAGGCTGGCCCGTCGTGAGCCCGCCGGCGCCGATGGTGAGGCCGGCCAGACGCCACTCGCGAGGAGGCGACAGCGTGCGGTCGGTGGCCAGGATGGAGCCGCGGGCAAGCCCCACCCGGTCCACGGTGATTGTCCACTTCGACTGCTGGGGCGCCTCGGCGGGGGGAATCAAGGCCAGCAGATCGGAGAAGTTGAACTGGGTCGGCCCGGTGCGGGCTACCCGCACGGTGGCCCCGGTGAGGCTGATCTCCCGGAGGTGGAGATGCCGGAACGCCAAGGCGAGCGGCGCGACTCGGGCATCCAGCCGCTCGAACTCGAGGAAGGTGTCGGATGTCTCCCGCTCGCCGATGCGAAAGCCCTTGAACGCCACGCGCCCGGTGAAGAGGTTGAGGTCGACGTCCTCGATGCTGACCGGACGTCCGGTGGCCGCGAGGAGGCGAGCCGCCGCCTCACGGCGCGCCACCTCCGGCAGTGACCACAGCGCCACGGCGGCCAGGCCGATCAGCGTGGCCAGCGCGGCGAGTCCGACACCGCGACGCCAGGTCATCCGTCCCTCCTACCAGCGCTCCACCGGGGCCTCTTGCCGCCACTGCCGCGCCTCGCCGCGGCCCGCGGCCTCGCGATGAGCCCGCGCCCTCGGATCGCGAAGCCGCGGCGCGAGCCACGCCGCCTCGAGGCCGATCCGCTGGTGCATGGTCAACTCTCCCTGGACATCGAGGGTTCCACTCCGCGCCACCGCGCGCGGATGTCAGACGCCCTCCGCGGCTCCCTCATTCCGCGCCCCGCCCGATCTCCCGAGCAGCGGATCAGACCGGCGCCTGCTCCGAGGAGGACTTGAGGAAGGAGTACACGCAGGTGAAGTCCTTCCGTCCGAGCCCGTGGGAGGAAGCCAGCCGGTAGAGCTGCTGGGCGGCCGGCGCGACGAAGACGGGCACGCGAAGGGCGCGGGCGGCGTCCACGGCCAGCCCCAGGTCCTTGCACATCAGGTCGGTCATGAAACCGGGCCGGTACTCGTTGGTGGAGGCCGCCCTGGCGACGAGGCCGGGAACCGGATGCATGTGCTCCATGACCCAGGTCTGGCCCGAGGACTTGGAGATCACCTCCGTGATCACCCGGGGGTCCACTCCGAAGCCCTCCGCGATCCTGAAGGCCTCGCTGAGGGCCACCGCCGCGACGCCCGCGATCAGGTTGTTGCAGAGCTTGGCGACCTCGCCGCTGCCCACCGGTCCCACATGGATGACATTGCCCCCCATGGCGCTGAGGGCGGGATGCGCCTCCTTCACGTCCTCAGGATCGCCTCCCACCATGATGGCGAGCGTCCCCTCGATGGCCCGCGGCACGCCGCCCGACACGGGGGCGTCGACGAATCGGACTCCGCGCTCCCGCGCGGCCGCGGCGACACGACGGGACACGGCGGGATCAATGGTGGACATGTCCACGCAGAGCGTGCCCCTGCGCGCGGCCGCCAGCACCCCCCCGTCCCCGGCGTACACGGATTCCACATGGGGCGACGATGGCAGCATGGTGATGACGATATCCGCCGTGGCCACCGCCTCCGCCGCCGAAGCCACCGGCGTCATCCCCGCCTCTGCCGCGGCCTTGACGGCCTCGGCCCTCTTGTCGTACGCGGTCACCGCGAAGCCCTTCGTCAGCAGGTTCCTGGCCATGGGCAGGCCCATGGTCCCCACGCCGATGAAACCGATCCGCGTCATTGCCCCCTCCATCGCATCGCGCGTCCTCTCTCACCGCTCGCCTCGCTGCCCTCCCCCTTCACCTCCACGCTCCTCCGGAGGGGAGAGAACGGGGCGAGGGGCTCCCCCTGCGTTCCCGTATGCTACCGGGCAATGCCCAGCGGACTGCTCATGATCGGGCTCGCGGGGATCTCGTGGGGCACGACACGACCTGGCCGTGGGCCCCACCGCGGCCTCCCATGCGCTCTTCGGCATCGGCCTGCGCCGCGTCCCCGCCACGGTGGCCCGGATCGTCACCCTGCTCGAGCCGCTCACGGCGGCCACGCTGGGGGGGTCGCGTACTTCGGCGAGTCGCTCGGCGCCACCGGCTATGCCGGCGCCGTGCTCCTCGGCCTGGCTCTCCTGCTGCTCACGACGGCGCGAGCGACGATGGAGCAGCAGCCACCTCCAGCGCCACCGCCAACTGGAACACCCGCACCGGCTCCTCCACGTTCCTGAAGACCCGGTCGCCCAGATCCTCCACCGGCCACGCCTCGTCGAGGCGCCGGCGCGTCTCCGCTCCGATGAAGATCACATCGCCCTCGCCCAGGGCGGCGAGCCGGGCCGCCAGGTTGGTGACCGGTCCCGAGGCGGTGTAATCGCGGGCGACAGCGCAAAGGCCGCGAGGAAGAGCGGGCTGAACCGGTAGACGAAGTGGGCGTCGCTGTAGAGGCTGGAGATGGCGAACCAGTCCAGGCAGAAGGCGAGGAAGAGGCGAGTCTCCGGGACGCCGGGCTTCAGGAAGAGGACGATGGCCCCCAGGGCGAGGAACAGGAGGCTCGGCAGGAAGCCCTCGAGCAGGAACTCGCGCAGGTCGCGGGCCGTGAGGATCCTGGAGGGGATGTCCACCTCCACGAGGTGGCCCCGGCGATTGATGAGGTAATGGAAGGTTGTCCCCGGCGGATGCCGCCGGACCTCCGCCTGGAGCTCGCGGCCCGAGGTGACGAGCTGGCCATTGACGGCGCGGACGAGGTCGAAGGGCTGGAGGGGGCCGAGGTCCAGCCCGCCGACGGCGACCAGAAGGCTGTCCATGACGGCGAAGCCGGGGCCGGTCTGACCCAGCCGGTTCCGGGCATCCAGGGCGGCCCGGCCGGCGACCAGCAGGGCGAGGGCCAGGAGCCCCCAGCAGATCACCTTCTCGCGGCGCACCGTCACCTCGGCCGGTCGATCGGACGGCTCACGGCCAGGCTGAACGTGCAGTTGGGCACCACACACGAGTGCTTGCCGGGCCCGCCAGCCACCAGCACGAGCACGTCCTCGGGCGAGGGCACCCGGGGCAGCCTGACCGCGTCGTCCGTGGCCTTCCGCATCCAGAGGGGCCAGTCGTGGATCCCCCACATGCCGCTCAGCTTGAGCCGCCCCAGCGGCATCCGCGCGTGGTCGTAGATGAAGCGCTGCACGTCGGCCCTGGAGAAGCCGTCGGCGGCGATGGTGGCGGCATGCTCCGGCCCCAGCACGACGAGGAGCTGGCTCTGCGACAGGTACCAGCCCACGTTGGAGCCCAGCGTCGTCGCCACGTCGGCCACGTTGTTGAGCACCCCGGCCGCCGTCGTCGATACGTGATCGTTCACGTTGTGGGGGGCCTCGCCCCCGAACACGGTGACCACGCTGTCCTCGGGCCCGAACCCGAGCCCGACGTGGAGGGGGGGCCACGGGCTCGCGTCCTCGCGCTCGGCGATGGCATAGGAGAACTTGGCCGGGCTGCCCTGGGTGGCCATGTCGTGGCGCCCCGGCCATCCGCCGCCCACGTTCATCAGGATCAGCCGGATGGCGCGGCCAATGGTGGCGTTGGCCCGGAACCCGGGCCCGAATAGCCCCGATCCCGCGTGAAGCCCGATGGCCCGCGCGCAGGGACCGTTCACCACGACCAGCGGCGCCACCGGATGCGTGGTGGCCTGGACCCCGTAGAGGTTGAAGGCCGGATCGAGCATCGCCTCGACCGCCGCCACGATGACCGGGAAGCAGGCGGGCTCGCACCCGGCCATCACCGCGTTCACCGCCAGCTTCTCCAGCGTGCACTCGCGCCAGAGCGGCGGCATCGGCCCCAGCGACTCGGTGCCGTCGGCCCGGGCGCCCGCCAGCATGGCGCGCACGCGCTCCGGCGTGGGCGGGACCACCGGCAGGCCGTCGCACCACTCGCGCCTGACGAACTCCGCGTAGACATCCTCCTCCGGAAGGGCCAGCTCGCGCACGGCGATGGCGGGATCGCTCGCGTCCGTCACCCGCGCCTCCTCAGCCCTGGAGCAGGCTCCGGAGCTGCTCGAAGGCCTGATGCGCGCGTCGGCTGACGCCCTCGGGCTTCTCGCCGCCCAGCGGATGGTCGACGACCAGCACCGGCAAACCAGCCACGCCGAGGCCCGCCATCTCGCTCAGGGCGAGCCGCTGGAACACCGTCGTCGAGATCAGCCCGGCCGGCGTGCCCCCCTTCGCGAGCTCCATCGCGTCGTGGAGACTCCACGACGTGCAGGAGCCTCAGTCCGCGGAACCGGCGAAGACCAGGTCGCAGTCCTTGGCCAGCCCCTCCACGAGGTCCCGCGCGGCCGGGCTCGCGGCGTTGGCCTTCCTGCGGTGCACCACCTGCTTCACCCCCAGCTGCCCGCGCAGGAGATCGCCCAGCTCGGTGACGAGGCGATCGAAGTTGCTCTTGGTGTTGTCGAGGAAACCCACGGTGAGCCCCCGGAGGTCGCGCGGCGGCGCCGGCACCACGAGACTGGCCGTTCGGAGCTCCCCCACGGGGCTGAGCACGGTGACGATCGCCATCTCCTCTCCTTTTCGGCGCGGGCGCGGCGCCCGCCTACCGGGTGAACGGGGTGGA
>Ga0302046_10003394_pt1 | contig 14404 bp, 9 predicted proteins | sample RVTome_11_FD_200261 | JGI IMG/M metagenome (GOLD analysis project Ga0302046, IMG submission 200261) | Soil microbial communities from uranium-contaminated site in the Upper Colorado River Basin, Wyoming, United States - RVT147D111 (version 2) ...
GACCTCGATCAAGCTCACCGCTTGCCGGGCGAGGGTCTCGGACTCGGCCACCACGCCGGCCAGCACGTCGCCCACGTAGCGGGTTTCTTCGCCTACGGCAATCATCAGCGGCCAATCCTGGCGAATCAGGCCGGTGCTGCGCTCGCCGGGCACATCGGCGGCGGTAAACACCCGGATGACGCCCGCCAATTGTTCAGCCGCGCCGGTGTCGAGGTTCAGTACCTTCGCCCGGGGATGGTCGCTAAACTTGAGCGCGCCGTAAACCATGCCATCGAGCCTGATGTCGTCCACATAGCGATGCTGGCCCAACACCAACTGCTGGGCCTGATATTTGGGATGGCGGGAACCGATCTTGCCATCACTTTCCGGCAGGGGCACTTCTTCTTCGTTGCGAATGGCTTCGGCGGCGCATTCAACCGCCTCGACGATCTTCTTGTAGCCGGTGCAGCGACACAGATGTGGGGTCAAGGCTTTTTCGATGTCGGCTCGGCTGGGGTTGGGGTTTTTGCTGATCAGGACGTTCGACTGCATCACAATCCCCGGAATGCAAAAACCACATTGCACCCCGCCTTTGGCCACGAAGGCCTTAGCGAAGACGTTCTGGCGATAGGTGTCCAGGCCCTCGGTCGTGGTGACCCGCGCCCCGGCCACTTTTTTCATCGGCATAATACAGGCCAGCACGGCCCGGTCATCAAGCTGTACGGCGCAGCAGCCACAGGCCGCCTGGGGCGCGCAGCCATCTTTGGGCGAGATGATGCCCTGCTGCTCCCGCAAATAAGTTAGCAAGGGTAGATCGAGGTCCCCCTCGAATACCTGCGGCTGACCGTTCAAGATAAATTCCACAGTTCACCTCCAATTATCAATTGCCAATTATCAATTGCCAATTACCTCCCCCACCTCCCATCTCACAACGAGTACCGTCGCATCAAGCGCAACCGTAACAAATCATCTCGAAAATAGGATACCGCTTTCATAACTGGTTCGTGATCCTGATTGTGTCCGATCTCTTCAAACGAGAGCAATGCGGTCGGTGGTTTTGAACGCAGCGCCAGCCGCTCGACCAGCCAGGCCGGGGCGATGATGGGTACAATGTCGGTCAGGTAGTAGGCCAGTGTTTGGCGGCAAAATTCCGGCAGAAATTGGTAAACGGGCGCTTGCAGATCAGCATCGAGATACGGCCGCTTGATCAACCTTTTGGGCAGATATGTCCAGGTCGCGATGACGGGTTGACCATCGGCCAGAAACAGTTTCTGAACGGCCAGGACGGTTTCGCCTGATTTCAGGTTGAGGCAGCGAGCCAGTTCCGGCTCAATCCGTCGTTCTTCGACCTCGACCAGCGCAACGGAAGGGGTGTAGCCATGCTCCCGGATGAGCGTTTCATAGGGTACAATTTCTTCGAGGCGCGTCTTGACCAGGAGATTTGCCTCGTTGACGAAGGTTCCAACCCCCTGTTTGCGGAAAATCACGCCCTCGATTTCGAGACGGCTAAACGCATCCCGAATGGTATTGCGACTGACGCCCAGTTCATTGGCCAGCCTGGTCTCGGACGGGATGCGCCCTTCTTCGAACTCGGCATTGATGATGCGTTCTTTAAGGTGCGATTTGACCTGTTCGGTTAATGATGGATTGCGTCTAAACATGCGGGCCTATGCTTTTAGCAGCGCCGGCAGCAGGGCATAAAACTCCGTGGCCTTGACGACTTCAGCCAGAGGTACGCTGTCTTCGGTGGTGTGAGCGGTTAGCTCGTCGCCGGGGCCAAAGCCAATGGAAGGAATACCGGCCTTGCCGGCCCAATAAATACCGTTGGTGCTGAAGCCCCATTTGCCTGTGGGTGCGTCGGATAGACCAATGGCCTGGCGCGCGGCCTGGCCGGCCACGACCAGCGGGTGGTCCTCGTCGTAGGCCCAGGCCGGGAAATATTTATCGACCGGCAAGACAAAGCCGGTGTAGCTGGGGTCATCGTAAAACAGCTCTTCAATCGTAATCCGATCTTGCTGATCGGCGGGGATCAGGGCCGCAAGCTGGGCGTGGACAGCGGCTTTGGATTCGCCAAAGGTCATACGCCGGTCGATGTAGATGGTGCATTCATCCGGCACCGCGTTGATCGAGGGCGTTTTGACGTCCATATCGCTGACCGTGATTTTGCCAGGCCCCAGAAATTCGTGATCACCGAGCTGCGGTTCCAGTTTGCTGATGGCATCGATGATGGGCAACATTTTGTAGATGGCGTTATCGCCCAAATGGTTCGCGGCGGCGTGCGCGCTCTTGCCTTTGGCCGTCATCTTGAGTTCCAACCGGCCCTTATGCCCGCGATAGACGTTCATTTTGGTCGGTTCGCCGATGACGACGTAGTTTGGTTTAACCTTGGGATCGATCTCGACAAAGCTGTTGGGCGCGATGCCGTCACACCACTCTTCCATATTGCCAAAATAGTAGAGGGTGAACTCATCCGGTGAGAACAGTCCCAGATCGCGTCCCAGGGCGATGCCGTACACCATGCCGGGGGTGGAGCCTTTTTCGTCGCAAGCGCCGCGTGCATAAAACACACCATCCTCGATTTTGCCTTCGAATGGGTCCCATTGCCAGGCCTTGGGATCGCCAATGCCGACGGTGTCGATGTGGCTGTCGTAGACGATCACGGTCGGACCATGACCAACCCGGCCCAGGATGTTGCCCATTTTGTCGAAGCGGACTTCATCAAAGTTGAGCCGGCGCATCTCGGCGGCGACCCGTTCGCCAACCTGGCCGATCTGGCTGTCCATACTGGGGATGGCGCAGATTTCACGCAGAAATTGGATGATGGTTTCGCGACGTTGTTCGACCTCTTGCTGGAGTGTTTGGATAAGGGTTGGGTCGATCATAGAGAGTTGCCTCCTTGGCACATAGAGTTTAGGTACGAAGTCCCCATGTCATTCTGAGGAGCGTAGCGACGAAGAATCTCCACAGAGCAGGGGCTAGCAAGCGCTTGGTGGAGATTCTTCGCTCCCTTTGGTCGCTCAGAATGACATGACTGGACTAATCATCGAACTCAGGTTTTAATAGGCAAGCAGTGATTGGAGATGTGGGTATTGATCAATCTCTAGTACACGGAGGCGTCAATAGGCCGCCGGTTACACCCCCCTCAGATCCCCCCGCTCGCTCGTGGGGGGACTTTTAAAGCCTCCCCCTGCTGGCGGGGGGAGGTTGGAGGGGGGTAGCCCTGGGCTTATTTACGCCGCGATGGTCTAGTCTCCAGTCTCCAACCTCTTTCTGCGGTAGGGTTATCAGGTTGTCGGACAAATATGGTTGGGCCACTTTATCATGTTACGACCTGTGTGTCAAATCGATATGATTGGGACGCTTGTCAAATGAAGTTGAGGCCTGATCGTAACTAATTTTAACAATTGGTGTTATTCATTAAAGTTTTATCGAAGATCCAGGTGGGTCAACCAGGCCGGTTTAAGTTTGTTGGCTGTGCTGGTTGACACTTTTTGCGTGCGTTGGTACAATGCGCTTTGGTTTACCGCACTGCCACGACACTAAACTTTGCAAATATTAAGCCAAAAGGAGGCACATGTCAATGACCAAAGATGATGTATTCACGAAGGTGAAAGAGATTATTGTAGAGCAGCTTGGCGCTGATGAGGGCGATATTACGATGAAGGCCAGTTTCCGGGATGATCTGGAGGCTGACTCACTCGATCTGGTCGAGCTGATTATGGCGTTTGAGGAGGAATTTGGCGGGGAAATTTCTGATGAGGAAGCTCAGCAAATTACAACAGTGGGCGAGGCTGTTGAATATCTATTTTCGCATAGCTAACTTATCCTGCCGCAAAGCTAACTTATCCTGCCGCAAAGCTAACTTGTCCTGCCTTAAACCTTTACGAGTTTGATAGATTGAGCCGCAAGAGCCCGTGTCGTTTGATCGAGGATACGGGCTCTTGAGTTATGATAGGTTTTTGAGCTATAATAGATGGGTAATGAGTAAAGAGATATTGGTCAGTGTAGCAGTTCTGGCCGGCGGCCAAAGTAAGCGGATGGGGCAGGATAAGGCTTTTCTCGAAGTCGGGGGCCGGCGCGTGATCGACCGGGTGCTGGCCCGGGTGAAACCCCTGACGGATGATCTGTTCATCGGCACCAATTCGCCGGAAAAATACCGGGAATTTGGGTTACGTCTGGTGCCTGATGTCTACCCAGATAAAGCGGCCCTGGGCGGCATTTACAGCGCCATCGCGGCGGCCCGCTATGCCAGGGTGTTGATCGTTGCCTGCGATATGCCCTTTCTGAAGACCGAACTGCTGCAACATCTCATCGAATTGGCTCCGACCGCCGACGTCGTGGCCCCCTTGATCGAGCCGCCACAGCCGGAAACATTGCACGCGGTTTATGGCAAAAACTGTTTGCCCGCTATTGAACCCCGCCTGCGGGCAAATAAGCTGCGTGTGATTGGCTTCTTTGAGGCCGTGTCCGTGCGCTACGTCGAGCGGGACGAGGTTGCCCGGTTTGATCCTGAATTCTACTCATTCTTGAACATGAATACGCCGGATGAATGGAACCGAATCCAAAGCCTGGCTGAGGATCAACCTAAGCTCTCTAATAAATCTTAAAAAAAGACGACATAATCTTAAGGCTCAGACATTGAATCTTAATTAAATTATGCTATAATAAGGATATAGTTTTGTGGGATAATAGTCCTAGCGCAATTGGGCATAAGTAACGCTATAGTCAAAACGCTATCCCCTGCCCAATTGCCTGGGTTTCGCGGCAGAAGAGCACCATTATTGGCGCCAAGGCCGGCGAAACACTAGCGAGTAAAAGACCATGCGAGAGCAGTTAAACCTAATCCTCCTGAACCGGATCAGTGACGAGTTAAACAAGGATCTCCATCCCGATAACATGCTGCGGCGCGTGATTGATTTGACCGTTTCCCATCTTGGCGCCGGCACCGGCAGCGCCATGCTCTTTGATAGCGAAAATCGTGTCTCCGCCTTTATCTTGCAGCGAGAAGTGAGCCAGGATCAGGCCAGCCGCATTGTCGGTAAAGTTTTGACCGAGGGCTTCGCTGGCTGGGTGCTCAACCACGGTGAAGGCGACGTCATCGATGACACCCATCAAGACAGCCGTTGGATCGTCTATGATGATCAACCCTACGACGTTCGCTCCGTGATCGGCACACCTCTGCGGCGGCGGCAGCGAATTCTGGGGGTGCTTACGCTGGTTCACGATGAACCCCACAAGTTCACCAAAGATGATCTGCCGCTGCTCAACGCCATTGCCGGCCAGGCGGCGATTGCCCTGGAAAACGCCCAACTCTTCGCCGAAACCGAGCAGGAGCGGCACAAGCTTTCGGCCATCATCAACAGCACCCAGGACGCGGTCTTGGTGACCAGGCCACCCGATAATCAAATCCTGCTGCTGAACCCGGCGGCTCAAGAGACCTTGGGCATCAATGGTCATCCATGGGAAAATCGCTGTCTGGCAGACCTGATCACAAATAGGGAATTATTGAAGTTGATCTCGCCAGACGTGCCTACCACGGGTGAGGTCCCCTTGCCCGATGGCCGCACCATGTGGGCGAATGTCACCGAGATTCCGGGGATGGGCTTGGTAACAGTTCTGCGCGATATTAGCCACTACAAACTCCTCGATAAAATGAAGCGCGATTTTGTCACGGCGTTTACCCACGATTTGCGTACCCCGCTGGCGACGGTGAAAGGGTATATCGAACTGGTGCGGATGGATGGCCCCTTGACCGAACGCCAGGAAGAAGACCTGATCGGGATCACGCGAGCGGCCAATTCGATGAAGGCCCTCATCGAGGATTTATTGGAGTTGAGCCGTCTGGAGCGACTGGAACAGTTGACCTACGAGCAAATTCACCTGAAAGCCGCCCTCCAGGACACGATTACCATTACCAAACCGATGGCCAAATCCAGAAATATCGATCTGGTCCTGGACGACATCAAGCGTGATCTGGTGGTTGAAGGGAATACGGTATTGCTATCGAGAGCGGTCGGCAATTTACTTGACAATGCCATCAAATATACACCCAAAGGGGGCCAGGTTCGGATCAAGCTGGGTCAAAACAATGGCCATGCCTTGATATCCATTATCGACAACGGTCCGGGCATTAAGGCCAGAGACCTGCCCCGGGTATTTGAGAAATTTTATCGAGCCCGGCCCGAATTGGATGATATCCCCGGCAGCGGCCTCGGTCTGGCCATCGTCAAAACCATTGCCGAACAGCATGGCGGGCAAGTTTGGGCCGAAAGCCAGCCCGATGTCGGCAGCACGTTTACAATCGCCTTGCCCATATTCATAGCCGATGGTGAGGCCGTAATCGACGTGTAGCGCTGGCCCAACCTGGCAGGTAAAAACAAAAACGCCCATCGCATCAGCCGGTAGGCGTTTTTTAGTCCTCGATTGACAAGCCATTCAGGCATCAGCCACTCTGGTTTCACTTTGGACCGGCTTTTGATGGCCGGTTCTAAATGCATAGGATGCCTGAAACTCGAGCTGTAAGAGGATGTAGAGCGCGATAAATACCAGCGCCGCGGCGACGGTATAAGCTTCTTCTAGTGACGCCTGGGTGACAAAAATGGCGATCAAGCCTAAGGTCCCGCTGATTAAACTCATCGTCAAGGCAACCGAGAGCTTGTCCATTCCCAGCCGGGTCAGGCGATGGGTCGTGTGATCCACACCACCTTGCAGAAATGATACCCTCCGTCGCGTTCTGGAGATATAGACCAGGATTGTGTCAAAGATGGGTACGCCCAAAACGATAATGGGTACCATCCAGGTGATTTGAATATCGTTTGCCGGTATGCGGATTTTGATGCCCAAGACGGCCAGCAAGTAGCCTAAAAATAAAGAACCGGCATCGCCCATAAAAATGGTGCTGTTAGGCAACGGCAAGTTGTATCGCGCAAATCCCAGACTGGCCCCGAGCACGGCCGCCGCCAAAATCGAGACGAGCTGCTGGCCGTTCAAAACCGCGATCAGTAAAAAAATGGCGCTGGTCGTGGCGCTGGTCATGATGGCGATCCCATCGGCGTTATCCAGGAAATTAACGGCATTGGTAATAAATAAGATCCAGCCCAGGGTGATCAGAAAATTAAGGCCGATACCCCAGCTGGGACCGGCCCAGGCCAGCGGCAGACTGACTCTAACCCCCGCGAAAAAGACCAGCACCGCCGGCACGATTTGCAAGGTCAATTTGACCCGCGGCGGCAGCGCCCGCCGATCGTCCCATAAGCCAACGGCAGCCATCAGCGACGCCCCAATCACGATCGCAAAAAACTCCTGAACTCGAAATGGATTGCCAAAATAGATCGTGGTCACAATGGTAATAAAGACCACGGTACTGACCGCGGCCACATAAATGGCCAGACCGCCCATAAGGGCCGTTGGCATGGTATGGGCTCGGTTAGCCTTCGGTAGGGCAATAAAGCCGGATTTGATGGCCACCTTTCTCACCAATGGCGTGCCGATGCTGCCGAAAAACAAAGCCGAAACGAAAATCAGCATAATGGTCGTCATAATGCACCTTGCCGTTTAAGCTTATTGAACAACTGAGGGATCACAACAAAATACCCTGGGCGGATTAACCTTCCAGGGTATTGTAGCTTCAACTAATGAGCGTGGCAATAATGTATTGGTCCTACCTTAAGGAACGATCAGGCTTTACAGGCCGGGTTCCGCGATTTTGGACAGCTTCTCAGAGGTTTCTCGCCAGGTAATCTTGGAGAGTCCCAGTTTCTTGCGCAAGTGATCGTGATCCATGCCATCACGATAGTCGCGTACCGCCGATGTCCAGCGTAACATTTCGAACGATACCTGATCGGGCAGGCTGGCTAATTCCGACACGTCGGCCAGAACATATTCGAGATTTCGGGGCGTACACTCGAAGAGATTTTCAGCCGGCTGGTACTTTTCCAGATATTGGTCCAGCACCGGCAATAACTCCTTGGCAAAAATGAGCTTGCGCTCCTTATGCTGCATGCGTGGGTTGCTGTACCGAATCAGGACCGCTGGTTCTTTGTCGGATCGCTCGATATCGCGCAAAGCAATGCCGACACACTCGGACTTTTTCATGCCGGTTTGCAAAATCAAATGGACCAAAAGATAGGGACGCGGATCAGGTTTGGGCGGTTTTAATTTTTCCTCGGCCGCGTCTAACAGTTTTTCAACTTGATCGTCTTGCAAAAATTGGGGCAGGGGAGCCCTGGCTCGATTATGCACGATCGCCGCCGCCGGGTCGTAAGGGATGACTTTGACGCTGGCTAACCAGCCAAAGAAGTTCTTCAGGGTGGTCACCCGCCGGGCATACGATTTCGGGCTGCACGGCACACCTCGATAATGGAGCAGCCAGGTCAGGAAATCATTGAGATCCTTGGTGCCCATTTTGCTGATGGCGATGTTGTTGCCAAAATATTTCTGCAGCAGGCGCAGATCGCCGGCGAAGGCCTTGATCGTATGTTCCGAAAAACCTTGCCGGAGCATATGATCATGATAAGCGCTGGCGGCACTGGCCAGCGCCGAATTGGAATCGAGCGCCTTGATTTGTGTAACAGGGGGACCGTACTGACCTTTGGCTCCGCGCTGCGGAAACAAGGGCATTTGATTGTCTGCCATGGTTTCACCTCTCCATGCAATCGCACACATGAGCGATTGACATAACCCATTATACCTGGCTTTGAGATTGATGTCAAGGTGCTATGCGAAAACGCGAAAATTTAATCTGCATCGTCATTCAAGCATTGGCTTCAGCTTGGTTTTTCCTCCTCTCTGTTCTATAATTCAGGCAGGCTACCCAAGGCTAATAATTGATGCCCGATGACTCACTGTTAACGACCAAACTACATATTCCCAGCCCTCGACCTGACCTGGTGTCGCGCCCTCGCCTGGTGGAGCACCTGACGGAAGGACTGCGCCGCAAACTCACCCTGGTGTCGGCCCCGCCCGGATTTGGCAAGACAACGCTCGTCAGCACCTGGCTGCGCCAGATCGATCTGCCGCTGCCGGTTGCCTGGCTCTCATTGGATGAACGGGATAACAATCCGGCCCGCTTTTGGACTTATCTGCTCGCCGCCCTGCGCCAGATCGATGCAAGCATCGGGTCGATGGGTCAGACTATTCTCAATGCCGGACACTCTCAAGTGCAAACGAACGAGGCCCTGGTCACTATGCTCATCAATGACCTCGCGGCTGTACCCGGCAATTATATCCTTGTCCTGGAAGACTATCATTTGATCGAAGCGGAAGCAATTCATACGGCCATGGGTTTCCTACTCGATCATGCACCCGGGCAGATGCACCTGGTCCTGATCAGCCGCACCGATCCCCCCTTCCCGTTGACGCGCCTGCGGGTTCGAGATGAATTGACCGAATTAGGCGAGGCCGACCTCCGGTTCACGCCGGCTGAAGCCGTTGTTTTTCTCAATCAGACGATGGGTCTTGACCTGGACCCCGTGGATGTCGCCGCCCTCGAAGCTCGGACCGAAGGTTGGGTGGCCGGACTACAGTTGGCGGCTTTGTCGATGCACGGCCGGCGCGACACGCATAGTTTTGTGCAAGCCTTCACCGGCAGCCATCGTTACGTTATCGATTATCTGGCCGAAGAGGTTCTGTCGCGCCAGCCGGCCCATATTCGTGGCTTTTTGCTGCAAACCTCTATTTTAGATCGGCTTTCGGGCCCGCTGTGTGATGCCGTGATCGAGCGGTTGCAAATTGATGCCTCCGGAAATGGCGCATCCGTGAATGACGGATCCGGCAGCGGCGGCTTATCTGACAACGGGACCTCGTTGGGGCAGGCCACAGGCCAGGCTATGTTAGAATATCTGGAGCAGGCTAATCTCTTTATCATTCCGCTCGATGATGGACGGCGCTGGTATCGCTATCATCATCTTTTTGCCGATTTCCTGCGTGAGCATTTACAAAAGCTGGTTAGCGCTGCGGAATTGATCGCCCTGCATCATCGGGCTTGTGCCTGGTACGCTCAACAGGGCCTCTATGTCGAAGCGGTGGATCATGCCCTCGCAGCGCAAGATCCCGAGCAAGCGGCGCCCTTCATCGAGCAGCTTGCCCTTAGTATGCTGACCCAGGGCGAAGTCAGTACCCTGCAAAACTGGCTGCTAAAGCTCCCGGCGAGACTGATTCAAACCCGGCCCCGGCTTAGTCTGGCCTGGGCATGGGCCAAGGTTATTACGAACGAATGGGACGATGTCGAACCCCTATTACAATGGGCGGAACGTAGTCTGGCCGGCGATGGCCGCGATTCGGTCGAAACCGGTCTGGGCCATGATGATGCTTACGTGAGTGGATTGTGGGGTGAAGTGGCCGCGATACGGTCGATGATCCTGGGTAACACCGGTGAGGTGGAACAAGCCATCGCGCTATCCCGGCAAGCCCTTGAGCAACTGCCCGAGGACAATTTGATCCTGCGTAGTGTTATCACCATGAATCTGGGCGCCGCCTATGAGCTGATCGGCGATTTGGCCGGAGCCAGCCAGAAGATAACCGAAGCCATCGCCATTGCCGAAACCGCAGATAATCTGATCACCGTCCTGTCCGGCACAGGTAGCCTGGCCCAACTGCACGAGGAACAAGGCCGGCTCCATCACGCGGCTAAAATGTATCAGCAGGCTATTCGAGTTGTTGAAAAACAGGCTGAGGCGCGAGGCCACCCCGGCCGCCCGCTTCCGATTGCTGGCTGGGCCTATTCGGGACTGGCCGAAATTCTGCGGGAGCAGAATCAGCTTGAAGCGGCCCAACCGTATCTGGTCACCTGTCTTGAGCTGGCCTCGCATGGCGATATCATTTTGCGAAACAAAGTCATTGGCCAGCTTATTTTAGCCCGTATCCGGCAGGCCCAGGGAGGCGAGGCCGATGCTATGGCTGCCATCGAGGAGGCGGCGCGGCTGACTCACCGGCGCTCACCTCTGACCCTCTGGGTTGAAGCGGTTCGGACCAGGCTGTGGTTGATGCAAGGTAACCTGCAGGCGGCCGCTCACTGGGCCCGAAGCTGGGATCTGCCGGTGGACGATGGCTTGAAATATGCAGTGTTTCCCGGTGAGTACTCGACCCTGGTTCGGGTGTTTGTCGCTCAAGAACGGCTCGACGAAGCCGCCGCATTATTGGCCCGGATGCACGCGGTGGCCGAATCCAGTGGTCGCCTGGGCCGGCTGCTGGAACTGCTCATCCTGCAAGCTTTGATCCTATATCGCCAGGGTGATGTCACCAAAGCGCTGGCTCCCCTGGCTCACGCTTTGTCTATTGCCGAGCGAGGTGGTTACGTGCGGATTTTTGTCGATGAAGGCGCTCCCATGGCTGCCCTACTCCAGGAGGCCACAGTTCGCGATTTAGCCTCAACCTATGGTTATCAGCTATTAGCCGTCTTCGATCCGAACATCGCTCACCAGGGCCCGAACCGCCAGGTACCCGGCCAGACCGAGGTCCAGGTCTCCCCGCTCCTCGAGCCGCTCAGCGATCGGGAACTCGAGGTGCTCCGTCTCGTCGCCAGCGGCTTATCGAACCAGGACATCGCCGACAGGCTGGTAATCGCTGTCAGTACGGTCAAATCCCATACCAATAAAATCTTCGGCAAGCTCGCTGTCCAAAACCGCACCCAGGCCGTTGCCAAAGCGAGAGACTTGGGGCTGTTGTAAGGGCATAACCCTCCAAATCGCAAACCGTATCGCCCTCGCTGTTTTCCGCTTTAAATCCAACCTTCAATCCAACTTTTGTTTGACGACAATCCACCCTCCATTTGGTACACTAGCTCTATCTGATTTGACCAATCCGGCTGCTTGTGCCACGTCTCCTATAAATAACGTGACACTTGAAACGTGATACCTGACACACATTTTAGAGGAGCGTCAATTGAACCCCGAACATCGAACGGAACCGATCATTCAGATCAAAAACGTCGTCAAGAACTTTACGGTTGGTGATCGTGACGTAACCATTCTCAAAGGCATTTCATTCGAGGTCAATCAGGGGGAATTCGTCTCGATTGTGGGGCCATCCGGCAACGGCAAATCGACCCTGCTCAATATGATCACCGGCATCGACCGCCCCTCAGCTGGTGACATCATCGTCACCGGGCGCGAGATTCATCACATGAGCGAGAACAAACTGGCCGCCTGGCGTGGTCAGCAGGTGGGCATCATTTTTCAATTCTTCCAGATGTTGCCGGCCCTCAGCCTGATCAAGAACATTATCCTGCCGATGGACTTCGCCAAAAAATATACACCCAAAGAGCGCCGGGCACGGGCTATGCATCTGCTGGAACTGGTCGGTTTGGTCGACCAGGCCGACAAGTTGCCCAGTATGGTCTCCGGCGGCCAGCAGCAGCGCGCCGCCATCGCGCGCGCCCTGGCCAACGATCCACCGCTGCTGGTCGGCGACGAACCCACCGGGAACCTCGACTCGCGCACGGCAGGCGAAATCTTCGAGCTTTTCAGCCAGCTCGTCGAGCAGGGCCGGACCATGATCATGGTCACCCACGACAAAGACCTGGCCCAACGCGTCCCCCGCCGCCTCGAAATCATCGACGGCCATCTGGTCCGCGACGAGTACCGGCTGAAACTGCCCCAACCTGCGCTTCGTGCTCAGGTCGAGAGCGAAGTCTAAGTTAGTAATTGGTTATTGGTAATTTTTATCCACTCGCCAATGATCAATAACCCAATTTACGCGCTATGTCTGAAAGGCAACGATAATGAGCGTCATCTGGGATAAAGTCTGGTCCGATCTGTGGCATCACAAAATCCGCACGCTTCTGGCCGCGTTGAGCATCGCCGCCGGGGTGTTTGCGCTGGGCGTCATTTTTGGCATGATCAATCAATTAACGCCTGAACTCAACCGGGTCCACCAATCCATCGTGCCGGCCCACGCTACCATGTTTTTGAACGGTCAGGTCGATCAGACGACAATTGACCGCCTGGAGCATATCGATGGCGTGGCCGGGATCGAGGGCGTAAACGAACTGCCCATCCGTTACCGCCTCAGCCCCGATGAAGATTGGCGGCCCGGCGTGCTGGTGATGCGGGCCGATTACGAAGCTCAAAAATATAACCGGCTTCTGCTCAAGGAAGGAGCATGGCCGCACCGGGATAATATCGGCATCGATATCCGGGCTTTCAACTACCTCAACCTGGATTTTGGCGATACGGTCATCTTCGAACTCGACAGCACCGACCGGGCCTTGCCGGTCACGGGCCGCATCCGGCACCATTTCATCACCTCGCCCGATTTTGGCTCGGACCCGAACTTCTTTGTCGATGCCCAGGGGCTGGAACGTTTCAACATTCCCGACGGCGAATTCAACCAACTGCTCGTCCGGGTCGAACCCTACAGCGAGGCCCATATCCGCGAGGTCGCTTCAGAGATCAAAGATCGGCTGGGTAAAACGGGTGCCAGCGTGGGCGTGACCTTCTATAACAAGCCCGACGAACACTGGGGCCAGCAGTTCCTCGACGGTCTCTATCTGGTCTTGCAGCTTCTGGCCGTGGTATCGCTGTTTATGAGCGTTGTCCTCATTTTCAACACCCTGTCAGCCCTGATTACCCAACAGACCGACCAGATCGGGGTGCTCAAAGCGATTGGAGGTCAGACCGGTTCGATCATCAAAGTCTACCTGGCCGGGGTGGTGGTCTATGGGACACTGGCCTTGTTCATTTCGCTGCCGCTGGGCGCTTTCCTGGCCTTTGCGGTCACTCGATATTTTCTAGATATTTTCAACGTCGAGTATGAGGTCTTCCGGTTTTCGACCACGGCCATCTTGATCCAGTTTGCGGCGGCGATTGGCGTTCCGCTGCTGACGGCGCTTTGGCCCGTGTTAAGCGGTGCGCGCATTACCGTGCGCGAGGCCATCGCCAGTTACGGTTTGGCTGGCAATTTCGGCGCCAGCCGCCTGGATCGCTGGGTCGAGCGAGTGGGGCAGCGCTTTCTCTCCGCGCCGAATGCGATGGCGTTGGGTAATTTGTTCCGGCGCAAAGGCCGGCTGGGGCTGACCCAACTGGTTTTGATCACGGCCGGTACGCTCTTTCTGATGGTTATGACCCTGTCTAGCTCGATCACGCTGACGGTGGCCAATGAGTTGGGGCGACGGGGCTATGAGCTAACCCTCTTTTTCGAGGATAATCAGCGTATCGACCGTCTGACCCGCCTGGCCGAGACGGTGGACGGCGTGGAGCGCGTTGAAGTCCGCTTCGACCAGCCGGCGGCCTTGCTGCGGGCCGGACAGCGAACGCGAGAGGCGGGCACCGGCGCCAGACTAATCGGTATCGATCCGGACAGCGGCTTTTATAAACCCCTGATTGTGGCCGGTCGCTGGTTAGTGCCCGGCGATGGCCTGGCCATCGTGATGAACGAGGAAACGGCTGAAGACAACGACATCTCGTTAGGCGAAACCGTCACGCTCGAT
>Ga0302046_10003395_pt1 | contig 14402 bp, 13 predicted proteins | sample RVTome_11_FD_200261 | JGI IMG/M metagenome (GOLD analysis project Ga0302046, IMG submission 200261) | Soil microbial communities from uranium-contaminated site in the Upper Colorado River Basin, Wyoming, United States - RVT147D111 (version 2) ...
GAACAAGTCGGCACCACCGATTTGCTGCGAGGCTATGTGGTCGCCTGCCTCTTCTACGAACCCAGTACGCGGACCAGCTCCTCCTTCATCGCCGCGATGGAGCGTTTGGGCGGCAGCGTTATTCCGATCACCCAGGGCGTGCAGTTTAGCTCGGTCAGCAAAGGCGAATCCCTGGCCGACACGGTGCGGACCCTGGAACAGTATGCCGATACCATTGTGCTGCGCCATCCCGAAATGGGGGCGGCCCAGCTAGCCGCCGATTATGCCAGCGTCCCGGTCATCAATGCCGGCGATGGCGTCGGCGAGCACCCCACCCAGGCGCTGCTCGATCTGTTTACCATCCGCGAGGAATTAGGCCGGGTCGATGGGCTCAAAATCGCCATGGTCGGTGATTTGCGATACGGGCGCACGGTTCACTCGCTGACCCGGCTGCTGACGCAGTATGATGTCAGCCTCCGCTTTGTCTCGCCCGAGATCCTGCGCATGCCGATGGTTATCATGAATCACGTCATCGATGCCGGCCTCAACGTTCGTGAAACCCACGACGTGGCCGACGTCATCGAAAACGCCGACGTCCTCTACGTGACGCGGGTGCAAAAAGAGCGCTTCGCCGACCTGGCCCAATACGAGGAGGTCAAAAACCAGCACGAAATCACGCCGGAACTGATGACCCGGGCCAAAGAGCAGATGATCGTCATGCACCCCTTGCCCCGCCTCAGCGAGATCGACTACGCCCTGGATACCGACCCTCGGGCCGCCTACTTCCGACAGGTCAAAAACGGCATGTTTATCCGCATGGCGCTGCTGGCTGCCGTACTCGGCAAGGCATAATGGACTTGCAAATGGTAAATAGTAATTGGTTAATCTCTAATCCCCAATCTCCAATTACCAATTATACCCAGATAGATTGCACCTTTCTGGTAGGTTTCATAGCAACGGGTGATCCATGAACAACCCTTTCCTTGAATGTGAGTTCTTAGATTTTAGCTTGCGCACGCCCCTGGTTCTGGCCTCCGGCATTATCGGTACCAGCGCCACGCTGATGGTTCGGGCTGCGCAGAATGGGGCCGGGATGGTGACGGCCAAGAGCTGCGGACCGGGGCCGCGTGAGGGACATCCAAACCCGGTTGTGGTCGATTTTGAGGGCGGCTTGCTGAACGCCATCGGCCTGACCAACCCCGGCGCTGAAGCCGAAGCCGGGCTGCTGACCGAAACACGGCAGCAGCTTCGCCCCCTGCATGTGCCCCTGATCGCCAGCATCTTCGCCGGAACCGTAGCCGAGTTCGCGCAGGTGGCTCGTGTTGTAGCGAGCAGTGAGCCCGATCTGATCGAGGTCAACATCTCCTGCCCGAACGTTGGCGATGAGTTTGGCACACCCTTTGCCGGGACCTGCGACAGTGCGGCGGCGGTTACCGCAGCGGTTAAGGGAGCCGTCGCCGGCCCTATCGCCGTGAAATTAGCGCCCAATGTGCCCGATATTGCCCGCATCGCCGCCGCCGTGGTCGAGGCCGGGGCCGACGCCATCACGGCCATCAACACCATGCCCGGCATGGCCATCGAGCCTGTTTCGGGCCGGCCCATCCTATCGAACCGGGTCGGCGGCATCTCCGGCCCTGCCCTCAAACCAATTGCCCTGCGCTGCGTCTACGAAATCGCGCAGGCCGTGCCGGCGCCTATTATCGGGACCGGCGGGGTCTGCACCGGACAGGATGCCGCCGAGATGCTGATGGCCGGCGCCAGTGTTGTCGGCGTCGGTTCGGCCATCTATTATCGGGGTGTGTCCGCCCTGGGCCAAATCGCCCAGGAGTTGGCAGAGTTTATGGAGGCGCAGGGCCTCTCGACCATTAGCCAACTGCGTGGGCGGAGTCACCGTCAGGAGCGATAAAACCATGGCTCGATTTCATTTACCCTGTGCCTTGAAAATTACCGGTATCATGCCTGAAAACGCGACCACCAAAACCTTCAGCCTTGCTGGTCGCCTGACCGCAGATCCCGGCCAATTTGTGATGGCCTGGCTGCCCGGTTTTGAGGACAAACCCTTCAGCCTGGCCGGGGCCGATCCGATCAGCCTGACCGTGGCCGCAGTCGGGCCGTTTAGCCGGGCCATGCACCGGTTGGAGATGGGCGATAACCTTTGGGTGCGGGGGCCGCTGGGGCGTGGGTATCACCTGCCAGGTGACCCGGCGCACTTATTACTCATTGGCGGCGGCTATGGGGTGGCCCCGCTGCTCTTTCTGGCGCGCCGGGGGGTAGCCGCCGGCCACCGGGTCTCGATGATCATTGGCGCACGCAGCAGCGCCGATCTGCTGCTGGCCCCGGCCTTTGAAGCGCTGGGCAGTCGGGTGTGGCTCACCACCGAGGATGGCTCGGCCGGCCAGCGGGGCCGGGTCACGGACGCGATCTCGCGGGTGCTGGCCGAGGCATCGCCCCGGCCCAGTCATATGTATGCCTGCGGCCCAACCGGGATGCTCCGGGCCGTGGCCGCCCAGGAGGCCGCCGCAACCATGTCCCTCCAACTGGCCTGGGAAGCCCACATGCGCTGCGGAGTCGGTCTGTGCGGCAGCTGCGAGGTCGGTCAGGGCTGGCTCACCTGTTTGGATGGCCCCGTTTTCCAGGCCGACCCGGTTGTGGTTCCGCCTGCCTAAAGCCCTGGCACCGAGCATGAAAATACGCCCTAGTACATCGCGGCGTAAATAAGCCCAGGGCTACCCCCCTCCAACCTCCCCCCGCCAGTAGAGGGAGGCTTTAAACGTCCCCCCGCTCGCGGGGGTGTAACCGACGGCCTATTGACGCGTCCGTATACTAGGTTGCGTAGTACCCGGTTCGAGCTTGATTATGAGTCAGATTGCAAATACCAAAATGATGATGTCAACCCAATCTGGCTAAAGATGTGGTGCGCTTCGGCCACGGTCCGGCCTGTAAAGTCGGGCTGCAAGCGATCGCCATACCAGGTCTTGGCCAGGGCCCAAATCTGAGCCAGGGAGAGGGTCTCGCCGCGCGGCATCTGTTGAGCCTGGCACCAGCGGTTTAGATGAGCTTCCGACCGGAAGAGGAGCATAGTCGCTCAGGTCCGAATCAGATCGTCATACCACTGCTGAAAGGGGAGGGCAAAGTGGATTATCTCGGCATGGCCCAACACCTGGTCAGCTTTGACTTGAATAAAAACGTCCTCTTGGCAGTCGGCACAGACAGCTTCAATGCTGGCATCGCAATGAAGCATAGCCGGGATACCAAAAGCATCCCAGGCGCAATTGGCCCAATAGGTCTGGCCCCGGGCTCGGACACGGAAGGGGGTGGGGACGGCCGACAGCGGATTGGCCATACGGACGTGATCCTGACCCGGCTCGAGGAAAAAGGCATGATTTCGATTCAGCCGCTGATAAGCGGCTTTGACCTCTTCAGGGGATCGTTGCAGCGCCCCGGCCGTTTCAGCGATGGTCGGCGGGCGGGCGTGATCGACAAAGTGCCGGTAGACATAATTGCGAACAGCCTGATCGAAGGAACTGTCGTTACTCGTCATGATCGAAATCCTCTACGAGGCCGCAAAAGCTTACGAGGCGGCCAAGGCCATAGCCAAAATGATAATAGTTTTTCCTCAATTGACAAATATGATGAACCCGTCAGCCAATTTAGACTCGGTTTATTGACTCGATGAGCAAAAGTCATTATTTTATTGGATGTTATATCTTAATATCGTCATGGTCTGATCGAGGAGGCAAATCATGGGGGCTTCAATTCACTTGCTGAGCGTGCGGGGCATCGATATTCGGATGCATATTACGTTCCCCTTGATTTTAATTTGGGGAGCGCTTCAGTTTGGCCTGTTTAGTGACCGGGGGCTAAGCGGGGCTATCTTCGGCGTCGTGGTCACATTGCTCCTATTTATCATCGTTTTGCTGCATGAACTGGGGCACAGCTTTGCGGCTCAGTATTACGGGGTAGAGGTCAAGCAGATCGTGCTGCTGCCGATTGGCGGTGTGGCCCAACTGGCCAGCATCCCGGAAAAGCCAAGCCAGGAATTTGTCATCGCCATTGCCGGACCGCTGGTCAATTTCATTCTGGCGATCCTGATGCTTATATTTGGCTTACTCGCTGGGTTTAGGGTGAGCCTGGCCGGGGCAGCAGATATTTTCAGGACTATGGAAGCGCTCGGTGCGGATGCTTTGTTTAACTATCTGTTCCTCACCAATCTCTTCCTGGCGATTTTTAACTTGCTGCCGGCCTTCCCCATGGATGGAGGCCGAGTTCTAAGGGCCATCCTGGCATCACAGATGAATTACGTCCGGGCCACGATCATTGCCGCTTCAATCGGTCAGGCGTTGGCCTGGGCGCTGGGTCTGTGGGGTTTTCTGCAGGGTGGTTTCTTTATTATCTTGATCGCCATTTTTATCTATTTAGGGGCCGGTCACGAGCGCCAGTCGGTTCAACTGCGCCATACCTTAGGAGGGCTGCGAGTTGACCAGGCCTACTCACGCCAGGTCCGCACTCTGTCTCCAGATTCGGCGTTACGGGCAGCCGTCGAGCTAACGTTAAGTACCTTCCAGGCCGATTTCCCGGTGTGTGAGGGTGACAGGCTGGTGGGCTTGCTGCCTTATACGCGGCTGATCGAAGCATTGAATCAGTATGAGACCAGTACGCCTGTAGCCGAGGTCATGCTAACCGATGTCTTAACTGTTGCCCCCGACGAGGAGATGGTAGCCGTCCAGCAGCGGCTGGCCGAGAGCAATTTGGATGCGCTGCCTGTCGTAGATGGGGAGCGTTTTCTGGGTCTAATCACCAGCCGGGATATTAGCGAACTCTATCGCCTGGTCTCGATCCAACCTGATTTGATCCCGGCCAGGGCAGGGTAGCCTCACGCTAATGAATGAAAAACGACCCTTTCAAACCACAACCACAGCCGAATTTCGCGAGATTGCCAAGACAGCTCAGGCCGGAGGACGCCTGGGCGAACTGATCAAGGCATTGGCCGGCCGCATCGACAGGCATCGCGCTATGCTTGAACTGCACGAGACGGCCCGGGATTTTCAACAAATCCGCGAGACCAGGAAGGTAATTGCTAATTTGGAAAGCAAATTGGAGATTGCCAGAAAGCTGGTCAGCGCAAACGTCGATGAAGCTCCACCGGACTAACTACCAATTACCCTTACATTACGTCCAGAGTTTATAGTAAAATTCGCTGTTTTCATCATTATTCAAGCGGGCAGCGACTTCGAACATCCACGCGTCCAGATGGGCGTCGTGGGTATCAAGGTGCGGGAACGGATTGTCATAGCCGCCGCTGAGTGCTTTACCGACCCGATCCAGCGCCTGCAAGGCCAACTCCGGCACATCGACTTTGCGAATGCCTTCTTTACGCATGAGGGTTTCAATCAGGCCGGCCATCATCAGGCCGCCGGGAATAAAGGCCAAAGCCCGGGTCCGCATCATCGGATAAAAAATGTCAAGCATGAGTTTGTCAGTGCCGTAAGCTGCTTTGGTGGCTGCTTGCAGAATGTCTTTAGGTAGATACAGGCTACCCGAATAGGCCCCCTGGCGACCGTACTCGGGTTGAGCCGGATCGCGCCCGATGCGATCCAGGCTGCCGCGCCAGTCGGCGAAGACTGAGGCTTCAACCAAGATGCCGTTGTCCTCTAACACTTTGGGAAACTGAACCGCCATCTCGCCCATCACAAAGTTGGTGATTTTTAGCTCCTGCTCACTCAGAGTCTTGAGCTGCCACTGAAACAGCCCATCATCAGCGATATCTTTGACAAAGATCGGGGGGTAACCCGGCAGGACGCCGGAGATCGCGGCGGCCACGGTGTTGAAATAAACGACGCGCCCGGCGCCGGCTTCCTTCAGCGCAGCCAGCAACTGTTCCAGAGGTTTGCCTTCGAGAGCCAGGCCATCATTGAGCCAGTGAAAACGCTGGCCCCAACCGTTGGCCTCGGCTTCGGCCTGCATGGCCTGGCCGGTTTCATAATTCAGCGAGCGACTCAAATCACGGCCAATGATCGTCACGCTGGCGGCTGTCCCCAGGCTGAGTACAGCCGTGGCCAGAGCGCCACCCAGCCCAGGCCCGGTCGCGCCGCCCAGCAAGATATGCCGGCCTTCGAGCCATCTGAGATCATACTGATCCGCCGCAAGAAGGGGCTTTTGTGCGGCCCGGGAACTTTCCAACAGTTCTTGCGCTTCCGCCGGAAAAGCGGCCACCTCCTCCTTTGTTGGCCGCTTGATCTGGGGGGCGCCTTCTTGAATAACCAGATTTGGATCGGGCTTGGCAAAAGGGCTGATTAACTTCGACATTATGTACATACCTCGTCTGTTTGGATGAACACCGGATTTTAGCATGAATAAGGGATAACGTCAATGAGTCGCGAGCCGGCCCATTCTAATAATGGCAACCTGTTTGACACATACTGATGTTTGGGGTTATAATGAGTTTCATCTACAGAAACTAGATTTCGCTTAATGAAAACCCATGTAAAGATGTGAGCTTGTTTTATCGACCGACATGCCTGAGTCTGCGATGACTTCAGACTATTATGTAGAGAGTCTGGCCAGAGGTCTCTCCGTGCTGTCCTCTTTTTCCAAAGAGAGGCCCGCACTCAGCCTGACAGACATATCCCAAACCCTTCACTTAAACAAAACAACCGCCTTTCGGTTGTTATCTACGCTCGTTACGCTGGGATATCTTGAACGCGACGACCAGACAAAATTATATCGACCTGCGCTAGAGGTGTTGAGGCTGGGCTTTGTTGTTCTCAACGGCATGGAAGTCCGGCAGAAGGCTGCGTCTTATTTGCGCCAACTGGTTGATGAAGTTGAGGAAACGGTCAATCTGGCCGTCCTGGACAGCCACGAGGTGGTCTATGTTGACCGGATTGGCAGTAAGCATATGCTGAATGTTTTTCGGCCCGTTGGGTCACGCTTGCCCGCCTACTGCACCTCAACCGGAAAAGCATTGCTGGCCTTCTTACCGCCGGCAGAGTTGGCAGCGGCCCTCGCGGCTACCAACTGGGTTCGCCATACTGAAACCACCCTTATGACACCGGAGGCATTAGAGGAAAACCTGGCCCTGGTTCGCCGCCGGGGCTTTTCAGATAGTAACGGTGAAATGATGCCGGAACTGCGGGCCGTAGCTGCTCCGATTTACCAACATGATGGCCAGGTGGTGGCTACAGTCAATATATCGGTGCCGACGCATCGGGTTACCTACGAGCGATTAATTGGCGAATTCGGCCCTAAAGTCGTGGTCGCTGCCAGAGAAATTTCAAGAACCATGGGGTATGTCGCCCCATCAGATTGAAGAATGATGTGTCCCGGATTTTTGGTGAGAACAGATCTCAAGCCCAACCCACCTTGGCCAAGAATTTGGGCTAGCCGTCTGAAAGGAGGGATGTTATCGACACGATCAATCACGATTCTGTTCCAAACCATCTATTAGTTTTTGCAAATCGTTAAGTTTTACTATCAAGGAGGACGACGTACAATGAAAAAGTTTCTATTCTTATTGATGGTGGCTGCATTGTTGGCTGTTCCGGCTGCGACCGCTGCCGCCCCTATGTTTCAGGGCGAGGATTATACGGTTCAGGCTGATGACTGGCTGAGCAAACTGTCCGACAAATTTCTGGGGGACGTGCTGGCTTATCCGGCGATTACCTATTACACCAACCAAAAGAACGCTGAAGACGAGACCTACGCCAAAATCACCAGCTCAGATGTCATTGAAGTAGGTCAGAAGATCTACATCCCCACTCAAGAAGAGGCTGAGAGTTACTTCGCGGGTGCTGCTGAAAGCTTTGGCGACGGAACGATCAAGATTGGGGCCTTAGCGCCGCTCTCTGCGCCCGGCTCGGTCACCGGGGGCGAAGCGATGAAAGCCGCCTTTGAGATTGCCCTGGAAGAGATTAATACGGCCGGTGGCATCCTGGGTCAACCGGCTGAAGTGGTTCTGGTCGATACTGAGGGTCTGCCGGAACGGGGGACCGCGGCCATGGAGCGGTTGATCAATCAAGATAGCGTGGTCGGCGTGGTCGGCGAATATCACAGCGCCGTTGGTTTGACGGCGAAAGAAGTAGCCCACGCCAATAATATGCCCACCGTCTTCGCTGAAACGTGGAATGATGACATCACCGCCGTTCAATACCCCCAGGTCTTTCGGGTAGCTCCGCTGTCCTCGGAAGTGGCTTCGGTTCACGTCCGCTTTATGGAGTCATTGGGCGTTAACAAAGTGGTCATCATGACCGAGAACACCGGTTACGGCATCCCGGCGGCCGAGTCCACCACCGAAGAATTGGATGGCCTGGGCATCGAGTCGGTCACCTTCTCAGCCGACCTGGGCACCCAAGATTTTTCCGGCATTGTCGAGCGCATCAAGGCCGAGAGTCCTGAACTCATCCTGGTGCTGCTGACCGGCGAAACCTCGTATAACTTCGAGCAGCAAGCCGCCGAGGCCGGCATCGGGCCGCAGGACGTAACCATGATTTGCAATCAGGTCGCCCGCGACAGCGAGACCTTCTGGTCCAACGTGCCGGACGGCAACCTGTGCATCTACACCGTCATTGGCTTGCCCCGCGCTTTGTATACGGACGAGACCAATGCCTTTGTCGATAAATATACCACTGCGACCGGCCGGGCCGAAGCCGAGTCGTACGCCATGGAAGCCTACGACTCGCTGAAGATAATGGCCCAGGCGATCAATGAAGCCGGCTCTACTGAGGCAGATGCGATCATCAGCGCCCTGGAAAATATCAGCTACGCCGGCGCACTGGGCAATATTACCTTCCCTTATGGCACCCACAATCCCATTCCTGATGGGGTGGACGCCAAATGGTGGCACCAATTCCCCGACCCGGCCGTCACCCTGGTCCAATATCAGGCAGCGGGCCAATCATCGGTGGATGCGCCGGTCATCTTTCCCGCTGCCTATCAAACGGCTGACCTGATTCGGCCTTAGGGTGTTGTAGGACAAACTTAAGTTTGTCCTACGCCATCCCGAATTGTTGAGATGATACGGATGTTGTTTGTAAATTAGGGCTAAGGAAATACCTTTCAAATAAGCGATCAAAATCGCACCTGCGAGGCTTAAGCCAAATGTCCGCCGGCGTGGACGGGCTAGTCGTAAATAGGCCGCCGGTTACACCCCCCTCGATCCCCCCGCTCGCGGGGGGACGCTTAAAGCCTCCCCTGCTGGCGGGAGGAGGTTGGAGGGGGGTAGCCGTGGGCTTATTTACGCCGCGATGTACTAGTTTTGTCCGCGCCGCGTAGGCGGACAATCGGCGCAGCCTTGGAGAAACGGTTTCAACCGCGCTGTTCAGGTTATTTGATCATCGATCCTTAGCTCGTCAATCCCCGATCCCTGAACATCAGGGATCGGGGATCGTAATAGCCTTGAGGCTACCCGATGGAACATGCTTCATATCTGTATCTGGCGCTGTTGTGGATCATCGGTTGGGGCGTGGTTGGAGCTGCGGTGACTCCGCGCATCTACGGGCGGAAGGATCTCGATGTTTCGCAGGCCAGCCTGGCCGGAGCTGCCACCGGCGCGGCCGGCGGCCCATTTTCCCTGGTACCATTGTGGTATTTGACCCCCCGGCTCGACTGGAAATGGGTCGCCATTCCCGGTGTGGCGATTGTCTTGATTTTCGCCAGCGCTTTTGCCGCGGCCGACCCGGATAATTTGTGCGTCACCACCGGTTCCTTTGTTACGACTCAACTCGTCAACGGGCTGGTCATCGGCACGATTTACGGCTTGATGGCCCTGGGCCTCACGCTTATCTTTTCGATTTTGGGCGTGGTCAGTTTTGCGCATGGCGAATTTTATATGCTGGGCGGGATGGCCGTCTACTATCTAACCGCTGTCTGGTTTCCGGGCCTCAACCCGTTTATCGGCGTCCTGGGCGCGGCGACCCTGACCTTCGCCATCGGCATCATTTTTGAGCGGATCTTCTTACGGGCGATGAACACCGGCCAGGTCGAGCGGCCGGGCGAATACGCGATTTTGGTTACCTTTGGTCTGGCCTTTTTCTTGCAGTATCTGACTCTGGCCCTGGTTGGCTCCAATCCCAAAAAGGCAGCCCGTTTCATCGAATATCCCACGATTGACCTGCCCTCGTCTCAAGACCCACTCTTCCGGGTAAGTGCCAGCACGATTGGCATTTTCGATATTTCGATTTCTTCGACCCGCTTTACGGCGGCGATCATTGCCCTGGTTTTGTTGGGCGGCTTGATGTGGTTCTTATATCGCACCTGGACCGGCAAGGCTCTGCGCGCCGTCAGCCAGGACCGGCAGGCGGCAGCGGTGACCGGCATCAACCCCAACACCATGAATACCCTGGCGTTTGGCCTGGGCGCGATGCTGGCCGGCCTGTCGGGCGCTTCCCTGGTTCAGGTCTTTTCGTGGGTGCCATGGGTTGGCGTTCAAGCCTCGGGCCGGTCCTTTGTCATTATTGTCCTGGGCGGGATGGGTTCGTTACCCGGCGCGTTCATCGGCGGGCTGATCGTTGGTCTGGTCGAAGCGCTGGGCGCCGGCTGTATTCCCGATCCGCAGCGGGCCGCGGCTTATATTCCGGCCTATGGCATGGTCATCTTGACCCTGGTTCTTATACTTAAACCCACCGGTCTTTTTGGGAGAGAACTATGAATAGGACCACCTGGGTATGGCTTATGGCGATTGCCGGTGCAGGGCTGCTTCTGGCTGCCCCGATTGGTCTGAGTTCAAATCCCTACATTATGCATATCGCGACCATCGCCTTCTTTTACGCCATTCTGGCCTCGAGCTGGTCTTTGCTGGCCGGGTATGCGGGCCAGTTCTCATTTGCCCATATGGCCTTCATGGCGATTGGGGGGTATACCGCCGGTTTGGCAGGTAAATTCTTGCGCTTTACGACGGCGCCAACGGGAACCTGCTCAGAACTATCGCTGGGCAGTGTCTGGCTGGTTTTTCGTAACATTAGCGGTGAGAACTGTCTGGATCTGGCCGGCGAGACCCTGGCCAATGCCGGCGTCTATCGTATGCCGCCAGTTGTAGGCATTGTGGCAGGTATTATTATGGGTGGGGTCTTTGGCTTTTTGGTCGGCGTGCTGGTTCTGCGTTTGCGGCGGACCTACCTGGCGCTGTTCACCATCGGCTTTTCGGAAATCGTCCGCATCGCCATCAATGCCGAAATCGACCTGACCGATGGCCCCAACGGCCTGGAATTGATCCCGCTGTTCCCGTCCGGTTTTCATTGGTTTGGTTTTGACTTCAGCCCTACCGATAAAGTTCCCCCTTACTACGTGATGCTGCTCGTATTCCTGATTTCATTGGGCTTGATGTACTGGCTGGCAATGTCACGCTTTGGCCTCTTTATTCGGGCTCTGCGCGAGGACGAAGAAGCCGCTGCCGCGTTGGGGGTGCATATTGTACGTTATAAGGTGCTGGTCTTTGTGATCACCAGTATGATCGCGGCCGCAGCCGGCGGGGTGTATGGTCACTTCATCGGAGTGCTCACGCCCAATATCATTCTGATTTTGCAGATGAGTCTGGTCATTGCCATGGCCGTCATCGGCGGGCTGGAAAGCCTCATCGGCGCGGCGATTGGGGCAATTCTGATCGAGTTTGCCCTGGAGTTCTTGCGGACGAGTTTTGTGATTGGCCCCATCGAGGTCGATATGACGACCTGGCGGCTGGTTTTCTTCGGCTTGCTGCTCATGCTCACCCTGCGATTTTGGAACAACGGCCTGATCTACCCACTTATCCAGCGGTTCACCCGAGCCGGTGTGGCCGAAGAGACAGTCGCCAAGCGCCAACAAGCGCCGGCAGAAGGATAACAATGATCGAACTGGTTGTCAATAACATTAGCAAAAATTTTGGCGGGCTTCAGGCGTTGAGCGAGGTTACCTTCAAGGTTCGTGGCCCTGAATTGATCGGCCTTATCGGGCCTAATGGCGCCGGTAAAACGACCCTGACCAACGTTCTCGACGGCGTGTTGCGACCTTCGAATGGGACGGTCTATCTCAACGGCCGCCGCATCGACACCTTGAAACCCTACCAGGTGGCCCGGGCCGGGTTAGGCCGCACCTTTCAGGTCACGCGCGCCTTTCGACGCATGACCGTGCTCGAAAATCTACTTGTGCCGGCCATGGCTTTGAATGCGACGGCCAGCCGCAAAGAGATGGAAAAGAAAGCCTGGGAGGTGTTGGAATTTCTAACGTTTGAACACCTGGCCAGGGATTACGCCCGCAGCCTGTCGGGCGGCCAGCAAAAGCTGCTGGAATTGAGCCGTTTGCTGATGCTCGATCCGGACATCATCATTTTGGATGAGCCGTTCGCCGGCGTACACCCGACCCTCATGGCAACGATTTATGAGTACATCACCACGGTCAACGCCCAGGGCAAAGCCTTCATTATCATCAGTCACGACATGGATACCATCTTTACCTTGAGCCAACGCTTGCTCGTCCTCAATTTTGGCCAGCTCATCGCCGATGGCGATCCCCAAGACGTCCGGCACGACCCGGTGGTCATCGAGGCCTATTTGGGTGAAGACGACGCGGATGAGATGCCGGTTAATACACCGGCTGGCATGGCTGGAACCGCCCCAAAAGGAGAAACGTAGGCATGGCTGACATGACCCAGGCCCAGGAACCGGCGGCATCGACGTTGGACATGCATAGCGCCAGCATCGATCCAAATTCAATTGCGCTGAAGATTAAGAATCTGTATGCCGGCTATTATAAGGACCTGAATATTTTGCAGGGGGTTGATCTCAAGGTCCAGCGAGCCAAAATAACCACGGTCCTGGGAGCCAATGGGGTTGGTAAATCAACCCTGCTGAAAGCCATCTACGGCTTTCTAAAACCAAACCAAGGCCGGGTCCAACTAGAGGGTGAAGACATAACCGGTGTCCCAACCTACAAGTTGATCAAAAAGGGTCTGGCCTATATTCCCCAGCACCCTGGCGTGTTTCGCTGGATGAGCATCGAAGAGAATTTGGAAATGGGGGCTTATACCTTCAAGAATGACCGGGCGCGCATCGACCGCAAAATGGACGAGATTTACCGGCGTTTCCCTGTGCTGAAAGAACGCCGCAAATCATTAGCCGGCGAACTTTCCGGCGGCCAGCAGCGCATGGTCGAAGTCGGCCGGACCCTGATGACAGACCCCAAAGTCATGCTGGTCGATGAGCCAACCGCTGGCCTGGCCAAACTTCTTTCGGAAGAGGTGTACGAGATGTTGGTACGCTTGAAAGACTCCGGCATTACGATTGTGCTGGTCGATCAGGAGATTCGCCAGGCCCTAAAGATTGCCGACTATGTTTATGTGCTGGAATTGGGCCGCAACAAGTACGATGGCCCGGTCGAGCAGTTCAGCAGTCCGGCTGATATTAAGAAGGCGTTTTGGGCCTGATCAAGTATTTCAAAGGTTGTTCTTCCTACATGTAGTGCGTGGTTCCTATGAGGTCTATGAACTACGCACTACGTTGTTTTTAAATCATCGCCACAAAATATTCGTTAAAGCCGCCTGGGTATGGTAAAATAGAAGGGATCGTCGTGTGGATTAGGATTGACAGCCAAAAGGTGAATTCATGAAAATTAGCCAGGTTGTACTGAAAAAGGTCAATAATTTTGAGGGGTTTAGTTATTCATTTGAGGATAGCTGGACAAAAACCATTCCAGCCTCGCTCCTGCTGATGGGGCCAAATGGGTGTGGAAAAACGACTATTTTAAGGTCGATTGTAGACTTGTGGGATTTTCTGGGTATATTCTTGGATCAAGGAGAAGTCCACTTAGATCGTACGTCTGGCTTAGCTGGCTGTCAGCTTGCCGCCGTTCTAATCGAAAATCTTTTGTCCAAACCGGTGTGGGTTTACATTGGTAACAAAAAAAGGGTCGATGATTTCCTTGACAGGCAAAATAACAGTTATGCAATAGGATGGATTTGGAAAAGTAAAGGCAATAGTCTTGAATACCAACCATATCTATTCCTTAATGGCTCAGGTCGTAAAACAACTGAATTACCTGATTGGGTCGAAGAGCTAAATAAACGTTTTATAGAGAACTCTTTGGGTAGTCGCTCTGATTTGCCTAATCTGATTTTTTTGGATAGTGAGCATCGTACATTGCCTAAAATAGAGAAAAGGTTTTCGGTTATCCCAGAAAAGGAAAATTTCAATTGGTTAGCCCGATATACCGCTCCGACACGGCGTAAAGGGAGTATTGAGAATTACTTATTCACACTTAAAGTTGTTGATGAGGAAAGTTATGACCGCATCATAACTGGGGCAAATAGATTTCTGGTTGACAAGCAGATCAATGGGTTTGACCCAACCAGCAAAGAGTTAATGATAAAAACAGAGTCAGGCCAAAACCATCCTGCATATCTGTTAAGCAGCGGCGAGAAGCAAATATTATTGATGATAGCTCATATCACACGCTGG
>Ga0302046_10003396_pt1 | contig 14400 bp, 15 predicted proteins | sample RVTome_11_FD_200261 | JGI IMG/M metagenome (GOLD analysis project Ga0302046, IMG submission 200261) | Soil microbial communities from uranium-contaminated site in the Upper Colorado River Basin, Wyoming, United States - RVT147D111 (version 2) ...
TGTCCCCTGCGCCTCGTACCGCCATTGCCCGACTTCTGCCACCCCGAAAGTGGAGGCGAGGGGAATCGAACCCCTGACCTCTTGAATGCCATTCAAGCGCTCTCCCAACTGAGCTACGCCCCCCGAAGGTCGCTGTGGCTACCGGCGGTCGCGGAGGTTATATTGGCCGCCCGAGACCCACTTTTGCTGGGAACACGGCAAGCTAGCCGGGCGTTATTGGGGTGTCAAGCTAACGCAGCCCATGGGTACGAACTTTTCCAGAAGCGCAGGGTATTCGGGAGTGGAAGGGGACATCAAAACGTGGTGCCCCTAAAGGGATGCGAAAATTTATAATAGGCAAGGAGATGACTAGACCGAAGCTGCCGAAAAAGCGGCGTCGTCGGCCGGCGCCCGCTATTGCTGTCAATGAGGCCGATCGGGACCTGCTTGACCAGTATCTATTCGAAGTCAGCAAGACACCATTGCTGACTCCCCAAGAGGAGATTGATCTGGCAAAGAAGGTCCGGGCTGGCGATACCGAGGCCATGCAGGAGTTGGCGAAGCGGAATCTCCGATTCGTCATTTCCGTCGCAAAGAAATACCAAAACCGCGGCCTCCCGCTAACCGATTTGATCGGTGAGGGAAACGTGGGTCTGCTGACTGCTGCGCGAAAGTTCGATCCCGATCAGGGGGTCAAGTTCATTTCCTACGCAGTGTGGTGGATTCGCCAGGCCATCCTCGCTTCCCTGGCTCGCCAGGGGCGCACGGTGAGGGTCCCGCTCAACCGGACGGCGGATCTTTCCAAGATCGTTCGAACGGCTGAGGCGTTGAGACAGGAGCTGCGGCGAGAGCCGACGCCCGAAGAAATCTCTGAGGCAACGGGTCTTTCAATAGAAGTGGTCCAGTCGCTTGCGGCGCTCAATACCGGCGAAGTCCGTCTCGATGCGCCGCTCGAGCCAGACGGTGACCGGTCGCTCATTGAGCGATTCATCGCCGAGGATCTACCGGATACGGAAGAGGCCACCATGGACCGATTCCTGACCGACGAGGTGGACGACGCGTTGACCAAGCTCCCACCTCGGGACGCCAAAGTGCTGAAACTGTACTTTGGGCTCGATGGCGGACGAGAGCACACGCTCGAAGAGATTGGCGGCATGCTGGGGGTGACACGGGAGCGCGTGAGGCAACTGCGCGATCGGGCACTCAAGCGTCTGAGAGAAGGAGAGGTTGGCAAAGCCCTCTCGAGCTTCGCCGCCTGATATCTTCAAGCGGTGATAGCAGACAAGGCGTCCAGATCATGACAGAAAGAGGCCAGGGTCCCCCTGGCCTCTTTTTGCCAAGGCCCGTAAATTCGCCTCGTGTATAGCCTTCTGGCCGATCGCATGGCCCGGTTGCTCGCTTCAGTGGGATCAATCGGGCACTTTTTATCAGATACGTTTCGGGGACTGTCCGAGGTCGGAGTCTGGGCCGGGCTGACGGTCGCCCAGATGCGTCGAATCGGGGTCAATTCTATCCCGATATCCCTTCTGATTTCGGCGTTTACCGGGATAGTGCTTGCCCTGCAGGCATCTTATACCCTGACCGGGGTCGTACCGCTCTATTTCGTCGGCGTCCTGGTCGGCAAAAGTCTCATGCTGGAGCTTGCACCTGTCTTGACGGGTCTGGCTCTCGCCGGTCGTGTGGGGGCGAATATCGCCGCCGAGCTTGGGACCATGCGTGTGACCGAACAAGTGGACGCGCTGGAGACCCTTGCCTACGACAAGTTCTCTTATCTGGTGGTCCCACGGGTAATCGCCGCCGCCATCATGTTCCCCATTGTCGTGGCACTGGCAACCGGTCTGGGCATTGTGGCGGGGTGGATTACGTCGATCAACCTGTTGGACCTCTCCAGTGTGGAATTCTTCAAGGGATTACGTCAGTTCTACCAGTTCAAGGACACCTGGTATGGACTGGTAAAGAGCATTTCCTTTGGGTTCACTATCGCTTCGATTGGCTGCATGAAGGGACTCTCGGTAGAAGGGGGGGCTGAAGGGGTCGGGCGTGGGACGACGCAAGCCGTCGTCGCCGGCGCTGCCATGATTCTCATCCTCGATGCATTCTGGGCCGTTATTCTCCTGTGATCATCTTCCGCGACGTATACAAGAGTTTCGGCGATAAACACGTGCTGCAGGGTTTCAGTCTGGAGGTGCGCGATGGCGAAACCATGGTCATCCTGGGATACTCTGGTACGGGGAAAAGCGTCGCGCTGAAACACATCGTGGGTCTCATGGACCCTGATCGCGGCGAGGTGGAGGTTGACGGACGTATCGTACACAGCCTGGATCGCAAGGGGTTGAGGGAGCTCCGATCCAGCATTGGCTATGTCTTCCAGTTTGCGGCGCTCTTCGACTCCATGACGGTGGCGGAGAACATCGCCCTCGGTCTCAAGAGGCAAGGCCATCCCGAATCGGAGATCGAAGACCGGATACGGGAATCGCTGGCGCTGGTAGACATGCAGGGGAGCGAGGCGCGTTACCCCGCTGAGCTGTCTGGCGGCATGCGCAAACGAATAGGTATCGCCCGCGCGATTGCCCTGCGACCAAAGTTCATTCTGTACGACGAACCGACCACCGGCCTCGATCCGGTGACGACCGCCGTGATCGACCAGCTCATGGTTCGAGCTCGCGAACGGCTCGGCGTGACCGGCGTCGTCGTGACGCACGACCTGAAAAGCGCATACCGCGTTGCCGACCGCATCGCCATGTTATATCACGGGGTCGTGCGCCAGGTCGATACGGTGGAGAACCTACAGCGAACACACGACCCAATCGTTCGACAGTTCATCGACGGACGCCCCGAAGCTGCGGCGGAGTCTGAGCGCATGACGGGAGAGTATCACGCATGAAGGCGCGCGACGAATTGATTGTTGGAGCCACGATGCTCCTGACGTTTGCTATTATCGTGGCGGGAGCCGTTTGGATGTCGCAGGCGCGGGTTGGCCAGGGAGGCCTCCTGCATCCGGCGCGATTCCGGACCGTGGGCAGTCTCGGTGTGGGTAACCCCGTGGTCCTGCGGGGTGTCCGGGTCGGTCGGGTCGAAGCAATCCGGCTGGGGGAAGGTGACTGGGTGGAAGCCGTCCTCCAGATCTATCCGGACGTCGAACTCCCGGGTCAACCCGCGGTCATAGCCGCTTCCGCTTCCCTGTTCGGGGAATGGCAGGCCGGAATCGTTGATTTCAACGACCCGTTGGACGACCCGAACGCACGCCGAGATCTGAATGTCGCAGCCCAGGCCGGTGGCGAAGGCGTTTGGCCCGGGGCTACCCTGCCGGACATCGGTCAGTTGACCGCGCAGGCTGGCCGGATCGCGACGGACATCGCGTCCTTCTCCGCGCGGATCGAAACGGCGTTTGATGACGAGGTCGTTCAGCATCTGCAGCAATCCATCCGGGCCTTCAGCGCCACGGCAGATCATATCAACGCCTTTGCTGGTGACCAGACCGCGGCCTTGGGCCAGGTGGCGCAAGATGTCAGAGTGACCAGCAGTGCCATGATGCAAACGTCCGAGGCCCTGTCCCGCGCTATGGCCCGCATCGACACGGCGACGGCCAACGGCCGGCTGGATACCATCATGGGCAATGCGACCTCGATATCGAACGACCTTCAGTCCGCCGTGAACGACTTTCATTCGGTTGTCGCGATGATCCAGGCTCGTCAGGGATCGATCGATCGCATCATGAGCGGGGCTGACTCCGTTTTCACGCGGCTTCAATACGGTGACGGTACGTTTGGCCGACTCGTCGGCGACTCAACGCTCTATGTGGAGGCATACCGGGCCATTGCCGAGCTGCGCTTGCTTATCGCGGATGTAAAGGAAAACCCGCGAAAGTACTTCAAGTTCTCCGTTTTTTGAGTCGACTGGACCGCGCAGGTGACCGTCCCTGTGGTCCATACCGATCCCTCCGTCAGGGAGGCGGTACGACGCGGTGTCCGAAATCGAAAACTGCATATGGTGAGTTGCCGTTCGCTGGACCGGATTGAGCGGTTGCTGCACGAACGGCTCATTGACGCGATTGTCGTGAGTTTGCGCGACGTGCCGCTCGACGGTGTCCTGCGGCTCAGAACGGATTTCCCAAATATTCCGCTCTTCGCGTTCACGGCACATCGGCCGGATGACGGCCGCGTGGTGTTGGCCTGTGACGACGCCGGCGTGCATGTACTCGTTGCCGGGGTCGACGAACCCATAGTGGGCGAATACGTAGGAGCGCAATCAGCGGCGGCCATCCGGCGGGCAGAGTTGAGTGAGGCTCCCGATCTCCTGAGGCTCGCGGATCCCCTCCAGCGGCGTGCCTGGGAAGAGATACTGGCCCGCGTCGATACAGCGGTCCGAACATCGGCTGTGGCTGAGGCGCTGGGGGTATCCCGGGAACATCTCTCCCGGGAATTTGCGGCGGGCGATGCCCCTAATCTGAAACGGGTCATCGACCTGGCGCGGCTGGCCTGTGCCGCTCAAATGCTGAGCAACCCGGGTTATTCTGTGGGGCAGGTAGCCGGCATTCTGAGCTATTCTTCAGCAAGCCATCTGGCCGGAAGTTCGGCACGAATCGCCGGGGTTCGGCCTTCAGCCCTCGCCGGCCTGGGGCCGCGCGGCGTGCTCCATCGATTCAGGCTCGGCCGTACACGAAGCCGCTTGTGAAGCGAGGTGTTTGTGATATTTTTCACAAGCCGATTTTCCCCCTATCGACGGATCCGCCCTCACACTTGATATGACCAACAAAACGACTCTTCGCCCGGGAGAACTCAAGGACGTTCTGCTGCGCGAGATTGAAGCCGCTGACCTGTCCACCCTGGACGTCCAGGAAGTCGGCACGGTTCTCGAGGTGAAAGATGGGATCTCGCGCGTGTATGGACTCCTGTCGGCCATGGCTGGAGAGATGCTGGAGTTCACGTCTTCCGAAACGGGGGAGACCGTCGTCGGTCTGGCCCTGAACCTGGAGGAAGACAACCTGGGCGCCGTGATCCTCGGCGACTATCTGCAGTTGAGGGAAGGAGACGAGGTTCGCCGGACAGGGCGGGTTCTCGAGGTACCGGTTGGACCAGAGTTGATCGGGCGGGTCGTCAATCCCCTTGGGGAGCCGATGGACGGGCTCGGTCCCATCAATGCCACGCGCACCAGGAAAGTCGAGTCGCCAGCGCCCGGCATCGTCCAGCGAAAACCCGTTCACGAGCCGCTCCAGACGGGGATCAAGGCGGTCGATTCGATGATTCCCATCGGTCGCGGTCAACGGGAGCTGATCATTGGGGACCGCGGCACCGGAAAGTCGGCGATTGCAATCGACACGATCATCAATCAGAAGGGTGAAGGCGTGGTATGTGTCTACGTTGCTATCGGTCAGAAGAATTCGACCGTTGCGGCTGTCGTGGAACGACTCAAGGCACACGGTGCGATGGACTACACCATCGTGGTCAACTCCAGCGCGTCCGATCCCGCCCCGCTTCTTTACATCGCGCCCTACGCCGGATGCGCAATGGCGGAGTACTTCATGTATGAGGAGAAGCAGGCGACGCTGTGCGTTTATGACGACCTGTCAAAACAGGCCGCGGCGTATCGTCAGATGTCGCTCGTGCTGCGCCGACCGCCTGGTCGGGAAGCCTATCCGGGCGACGTATTCTATCTTCATTCGCGCTTGTTGGAGCGGGCGGCAAAGTTGTCTGATGCCGAAGGTGGGGGTTCGTTGACGGCGTTGCCCATCGTTGAAACGCAGGCGGGCGACGTGTCCGCGTACATTCCAACGAACGTGATTTCCATTACCGACGGGCAGATATTCCTCGAGACGGACCTCTTCAATTCAAACGTCCGCCCGGCCATCAACCCGGGCATCTCGGTGTCGCGTGTCGGCGGCAACGCCCAGATCAAGGCCATGCGTCAGGTGGCCGGTCGACTGCGTCTCGACTATTCGCAGTACCGTGAACTCGAGGCTTTTGCGCAATTCGGGTCCGAACTCGATCAGGCGACCCAGAAGATGTTGGCGCGGGGGGCCCGGGTCGTCGAAATTCTCAAGCAGCCGCAGTACAGTCCGTTACCGGCTATTCGGCAGGTGACCCTGATCTACGCAGTGAGCAATGGGTACCTCGATGACGTCGAGGTCTCGAACATTCGCAAGTGGGAGGCGGATTTCGCGCAGTTCATGGACGCCAGCCATGGGGATTTGCAGCGCAGGATTGGTGCGGACAAGAAGCTTACCGACGAAACCGAGGCCGCCCTGAAGAAAGCCATCGAAGATTTCAAAGCGATGCGATAATGGCGCAAACACGTGAGCTGCGCCGGCGCATCAAGTCGGTAGAAAACACGCGTCAGATAACACGGACGATGGAGATGGTGGCCACGTCCAAGCTCAAACGTGCGCAGGATCGCGTGGTTGCTGCGAGGCCTTACGCCGAGGCGTTGGCGCAAGTGATCGGTGACCTGTACGATCCCGCGCTCGCCGAACAATTTCCGTTGTTGCGACACCCGAAGAGCGACACGCGTCGTGTTGCCCTGGTTGGTCTGACGAGCAACCGGGGGTTGTGCGGGGGCTTCAACGCGAACCTCATCAAGTTGACCCGGGTACGTGCTGCCGAGCTCGAGGACGAGGGCGTTACCGTCGAGTTGCATCTCATCGGAAGGAAGGGAGTTGGATATTTCCGTTACGTCGGTCGCAAGATGAGTACGGCGATTGACGACATGTCGGATCGCCCGTCGATGCACGATGCGGCCAGGGTGATCGAGCCCCTGGTCCAACGGTTCGAGCAGGGAGAGTTGGACGCGGTTGAGCTCGTGTTTGCGAAGTTTGTAAGTGCTATGACGACTCCCCCCACCATCACGAGAGTGCTGCCCGTAGAGGTGCAAAGCGTGAAATCGGGTGAGGCGCCGGGGTCGAAGCGCCAACCCAACTATCTGCTCAAGCCCTCTGCTGAAGAGATCGTTGGGGCCGTGCTTCCTTTGTACGTCCGAAACCAGATGTATCGGGCTCTTGTCGAAACCTCCGCTGCGGAGCAGGGGGCGCGTCGCACGGCTATGAAGAGCGCGACGGATAACGCGGGTGAGATGTTGGACAAGTTGAGACGTACGTTCAATCGGGCTCGTCAGGCGCAGATTACGCAGGAACTCGCGGAAATCGTTGGGGGTGCGGAGGCGCTCTAGGGAACCTCTGCACAAGTCGTGGGGTGGTCCCTCCGGCCGCTGCAGGTCGCGGAAAAAACCAGTGAGTACGAGGGGTCGCCGCTCACTGACGCGTCCTTCGGGACCACCCCACGACTGTGCAGAGGTTCCCTGGCCAGAGGATAGAGAGCAGTGAACGACGAGAGAAGAAAGAAGACGGAATTGATGAAGAACGAAGGATCGTTGTCGACGATCGTTTGTAAATGCGCAAATCCCCCTTGCACGGCGCACGGCTCAAACGACACGCTGCCGGCTGCAGGCTGAATCCGAAAGGAAATCCACATGGCTGACAACAGCCAAAACATCGGTAAAGTCGTACAGGTGATCGGTCCTGTTATCGACGCTGAATTCGAACCTGAGCGGCTGCCCGAGCTGCTGACGGCGTTGACGGTCGACGCGACACCGGACGGTGGCAGCCCGGTCAGTCTGGTTGTCGAGGTCCAACAGCACATTGGCCGTAACCAGGTGCGCGCGGTGGCGATGAGCACCACGGATGGCGTGGTACGGGGAATGGACGTCGTCGATACGGGTGCGCCGATCATGATACCGGTTGGTGAGCCGGCGTTAGGTAGAATTCTGAATGTCATCGGCAAGCCGGTGGACGACGGTGAAGACATCCCGGACAGCGTGGAGCGTTGGCCGATTCACAGAAAGCCCCCCCCGTTCGAACAACTCGAACCGAAGACCGAGGTCTTCGAGACCGGCATCAAGGTCGTTGACCTGCTGGCGCCGTTTGTGAAAGGCGGGAAGATCGGCCTGTTCGGTGGTGCGGGTGTCGGGAAGACCGTCATCATCATGGAACTCATCAACAATGTGGCCAAAGGCCACGGCGGCCGCTCCGTGTTTTGTGGCGTGGGCGAGCGCACTCGTGAGGGGAACGACCTGTTCCTCGAGATGAAGGAAAGTGGAGTTATCGAATCCACTGCCCTTATCTACGGACAGATGAACGAACCGCCCGGCGCGCGTTTTCGTGTCGGATTGGCAGGCCTCACCGTCGCCGAGTATTTCCGCGACCGCGAGAAGCAGGACGTCCTGGTATTCATCGACAATATCTTCCGCTTCACTCAGGCTGGTTCTGAAGTGTCCGCCCTGTTAGGTCGCATGCCGAGTGCGGTGGGCTATCAGCCCACGCTGGCGACTGAAATGGGGGAACTTCAGGAGCGGATCACATCGACCCGCACGGGCTCGATCACGTCGGTTCAGGCGATCTACGTGCCGGCGGACGACCTGACCGACCCCGCTCCCGCAACTGCCTTCAGCCACCTGGACGCCACGGTGGTGCTGAGCCGGGCCCTCACCGAGATCGGGATCTACCCCGCGGTCGACCCGCTCGATTCCGGTAGCCGAATTCTGGATGCGCAATACCTGGGTGACCGACACTATGGCGCGGCCGTGGAGACACAGCGTATTCTGCAACGGTACAAGGACCTCCAGGACATCATTGCCATCCTGGGTATGGATGAATTGTCCGAGGAGGACAAGCAGATCGTGGCGCGTGCTCGCCGGGTGCAACGGTTCCTCTCGCAACCGTTCTTTGTGGCGGAACAGTTCACGGGAACGCCAGGTCGGTACGTGAAGCTGGAAGACACGATCGATAGTTTCGAACGCGTGGTCTCCGGGGAGTTCGATCACATCCCCGAGCAGGCCTTTTACATGGTGGGTGGAATCGAGGAAGCGATGGAGAAGGCCGACAAGATGGCAAAGTCCGGGTGATGCAGGTCACTGTCATTGCTCCCGATCGCGCGGTATTTGAAGGCGAGGCTGACTCCATCGTTGCCCCGGCGTACGACGGACTGGTGGGCATTCTACCGCGTCACGCTCCGTTCATGACCCTGTTGGGCGATGGGCAGCTCACAATCAGACAAGGTGACCACACCCACGCGTTCAGAGTGAAGGGCGGTTTCTTGCAGGTCATTCGCGACACCGTCCGCGTGGTGGCAGAGCATGCCGAAACCGGAGCGGAATGATGTCCAAATCCTCAGGCTTGACCATGGCGGTGGCCATCGTTCTCGCCGCGCCCGTGTCAGGGCAATCCACGTTGATGCCAAGCTTCAGCGTTCCCTACCGGGCGTTCACGCAGAGCGAAAAGGGTGTCAGCGTGAGTTTCCCGGGCGGTGCCTACGGATTCGAGGGCGTTTACGGAGTCGGCCGCAGCACGTTTGATCTTCGGTTTCGGGGCGGAATTCTCATGGAGTCGGTGTCGAACGACATCCAGGTGATGTTCGGCACCGAGTTTCGCAATCGCGTCATAACACATTCAGAAGAGTTCCCGTTTGACGGTGCATTCGTGTTCGGCGGCGGCGTGCAGCTCGGCGATGTCAACAATTTCGCCATCCCCTTCGGCTTAACGCTCGGACGGCGGCTCGATGTCGACGACTCAGAGGTCGTCATTGTTCCATTCGTCCAACCCACCGGTATCGTGATCCTCGGCGATGTGAACGATTTTTTCTTTTCCATGGGCTTCGGCGCCGATTTTCGCCTCACGCGTTCCTTCGACCTCCGGCTCAGCCTCGGGCTCGGGGATGTGGACGGGTTGTCCGTGAGCGCCATCTGGGTACAGTAAATTCACTGGAAAAACAGCAGCGCCATCGCGTTGATAGGAGGGGAACCATGTCTCACGCGGAATCGCAGAAGGCGGACGGTGTCGTGCGCGTTGTGTCCAAGCATCGCAGAACACTTGTCCTGGGAGTCATCCTTGCCGGGTTGATGAATGCTGCACCAGCATCGGCTCAGCTGGATGGAATCCCCGTCTACTTCAACCCCAAAGGGGGGACAGGCTTCACGCTCGCCGGTGACTACGGCCGGGGAATCAACGATGACTCTGGTAAACGTAACGCCGTTGCGGGCCGAGTCGTGCTGGGCGTATCGGCATTTTCCTTGGGTGCAGGGGTTGGGCGCGTTTCCGGTGAGACGAGCTTTCAGGGCACTGCGGCAATTCGCGTCTTCGGGGGAGCCTTCGTCCCGGTTGCGGTGAGCATTCAAGCGGGGCTCGGATACAGTCAGCCAGGCGACGGAGCGACGGAAACCACCGTGTACAATGTCCCCATCGGAATTGGTTTTGGTCTCAATATCCCCACGCCCGGGTTCCTCTTTGAACCGTGGGTGGCCCCTCGCTTCTCCCTGAGCCGAGTAGAAGCCAACGGTCAGAGCGAAAACCAGACCGGGTTTGGACTTTCGGGCGGGGTGACTATCGGCTTTGCGATGGGCTTGGCCCTGCATGCGGCGCTCGACTGGGCCGACATCGACACGGCGACGTTCACGCCCGCACAAGCCCTCTCCACGCAACCCATGACCCTCGGGATCGGGGTTAGCTACACGTTCCGATTGCCCGGCCTGGGGGTCCCGATGATGCCGGGAATGTAAGACGGCGGACCGCAGGCAGCCGGACCGACAGCGAAATCACAAACCGGATCGCGCCGTCGTCGACGTTGGTCGTGCGTATCCCGTATCTTCCCTTTCTCCATGAGGGAGCTGACCCCTGTCGGCTGCTTGCTGTCCGCTGGGTAGCCCCACCCCTATTCCGCCACTAGCTTAAGGCCTCAATTAATTACCACCTGGGGCAACCGTTGAAACGTTTCAAGACTAACCGTGCAGGAGTAGTGCTTTCGGCCCTGCTGATCCTTCAGGGATGCGCCCTGTCGTTCGACGCTACTTCTCTGGGCGTACGGGCGAGTGTGTCCGAACCGGCCGGCTCCGCTGTTCAAGGCGATGAATTCGACGTGACACGAAAGGCCGTCTACTTTTTTTGGGGGGCCGTTGGATCCGGAAGGCCATCGCTCGAAGAAGCGCTGGCCTCACAATTGATTGATGCCTCGGAGGTCGCGAATCTGGAAATCGAAGTCAAGAGTCGTTTCGTCGACATCCTCGTGACGGGCCTAACGGCCGGGTTGATTATTCCGCGTTCGGTGACGTTCAGAGGTGTGCTGATTCAGAACGCGCAGTAACGGTTGTCTCGCTCAGGGTGCGGAGGATGATGTCCGCCGTTTTCTCTGCGGCTCCGTGACTGAGACATGCCTGGGCACGTTCGCCCATCCGAACCCGCTCGGCATCGTCAGCGAACCACCGCGCAAGGTGGTTGCAGATCTGGCCACCGTCACGGACGGATTCGGCACCCCCTCCCCGGATGAAGCGTGCCGCTTCCGGATCCCGGAGAGCGCGGCCACCTGCCAGGATCGGGATTCCCCATGCAGCTGCTTCGGCGAGCGAGTGCACGCCGGACTGTTCAAATCCGCCGCCTACGTAAGCCGCCCTTCCGAGTCCGTACAGCGTCCGCAGGAGCCCGTTTGCGCTGACGCTCACGACTCTCGTGTCGGGAGTCGGCGATGGGTCTCCGGGCGCCCACACGTTCGCGCTCAGGTTCGCGCGGCCAGCCCGGCGCCTCACTTCCTCGGAGGCGGACCGTGCGGAATCGTGCGGAACCACGAGCAATCGGATGGCATGGGGACATCTGGATACCGCCTCGATAATGGGCCCCGTGTCGCTTTGATGCGTGCTGCCGGCAACGAAGACGAATCCGTGACCTGCCCAGTCCCGCAGCTCCCGCAAAGCCCCCCTTGATCCGGTGTGAGCGATGATTTCGTCGTCGCGGGGATCGCCGGTCACCCGAAGGGTTTTGGGTGGTACGCCAATGCGCGTCCAGCGTTCAGCGTCATCCGCAGAGACGGCACAGACAGCCGACATCTGTGACAGCATTTCCTTGTAGAGCGCGCGCGCAGGCCAACGAAGACGAGAGGAGCCGCGGGACAAGCGACCCCCGACAATGACTTGCGGGATGCGGAGCCTGCCGGCACCTGCTACGAGCGGGGGCCAGAGATCAGCTCGTGGGTACATTATCAGGCCTGGCTGAAACGCGAGAAGTACATTCGTGATCTGTGTTGGTGCCGGCAGGTAACCGGTCCGATCTGCACCGATATCTCCATTCCACGTGGCGACGCTGGGCGATGTGTACGTGTGGATGGCAGTGACTGGACCCGGCAGCGCGAGACGCAACCGTGAGAGAATCGGCTTGGCAACCAGCCCTTCGCCGACAGACGCGCCGTGGATCCACAGCCGCTGTTCTGCGAGGGTCTCTCGAGAGACCCAGCGGAGCCAGGCTGCACCAGCATGTCCGGTTCCGCGGACGCTCGCGCGGAGTTTTCTTGGGAGCACCGGGGCTATTTGTAACATGCTGAACCCGAGCGCGTAGTGTAGACTCATGGAACGGAAGGAATCGCTGAGGCATCTGTTACGCAACCAATCATGACCAAAACGTACTTCATTGCCACCCGTCAGGCTCGCTACAGTCTCTTGTTTGCGCTGCCCCTGCTCCTCCTCTACGAGGGGCTCGCCGCGACGTTGTCTCACACGGCCCTTTCAGGTATTCGAAACGGCGCGGATGTCCTGCTCAAGACGGCGTTCATCATGTTCGGTGGAAAGTGGGGTCTCACCGTATTTGGTGTGTTGCTTTTTGGTTGGGCCGCGGTCCTGGTATGGAAGGATTTCAAAGAGAATCCAGGCAAGCTCTCAATGAAATACATGAGTCTGATGCTGGTCGAAAGTGTGGTATACGCCGCCCTTTTCGGTTCGCTGGTTGCCAATCTGACCTCGCTGTTGCTGCAAGCTCCGCTTGCTATCACGCAGGGTGGCACGTTTCAGGATTTTCCGTTTGCGACGCAGTTGGTGGTATCGCTTGGGGCCGGCTTATATGAGGAGCTCATGTTCCGCGTTCTTCTGGTGTCGGGGGCGTTGGCACTCGGTAAGTGGATCGGGTTGAAACCGGGGCCTAACATCGCCCTGGCCGTCATTTCGAGCGCACTGATCTTCAGCGGGTTTCACTACATCGGGCCGTACGGCGATCCGTTGACACTTCCGTCGTTTACTTTCCGCGCAATTGCCGGAGTGCTGCTCAGTGGCTTGTATGTCGCGCGCGGATTTGGCATCGTCGCCTGGACGCATGCCCTTTACGATGTGAGTCTGGCGAGCTTGTGATGTTCGTCGTGCGGTTTGACGCAAGTCTGCTTCGTCAGGGGAGGTCCTGAGACGGAGATCAAGCCCGCTCCCGCAAGCCTTCCCCGCGAATTGCGGCGGCCGGAACCAGCGCACGACTCGTGCGGAGCATCGCTAGTTCCCCGATTGTGTCTTAGCGGTGTAAATCGAATCCAGAATCGGTCGCAGGTCTTCGATCGAAGCCGCTCCTCTCAACAAGCCGCCTTCGATCACGAAGGTTGGAGTGCTGTTCACACCGCCCCGTTGCGCGGTGTTCAGGTCGGCCATGATCAGTGCTCGCATCGCGCCCTGTTCCAGACACGCGTCGAGTGGTCCGCGTTCCAACCCGAGGCTGTTTGCCCGCTGGAGGAACCACACGCCGGGGTCCCTGAGGCCCTGCCAGTCCTGTTGCTGCGCAAACAGCATGTCGTGAACGGGCCAGAATCGTCCCTGCGAAGCCGCACACATGGCAAACTCGTGAGCGGCCGGCGCGTTCGGATGTAATGATGGAATGGGCAGGTTAATGAAAATCAGTCTGGCCTTTCCGGTCACGATGTATTCAGCTTCGAGCGTGGGAAGGGTTTCCAGCGTGAACTGCTGGCACCAGGGACATTGAAAATCTGACAGCTCGAATATTGTAATGGGCGCGTCGAGATCACCCTTCATGCGGATGTCAAATTGGGGTTCGACCGCGCCCTCCTGGCTCTCGGGCTGGAGGTCAGTGGGGACAGGAGCCGGCTCAGACCGAAATGAGGTCGCCAGCACCAGGGCAAGCAGGGCGACGACCGCCACGATTCCACCAGCCATTTTTGCACCACTCATGTCAACCGCGCTCCTTCCAACCGGGTCCTCGAGGATCTTCCCGTCGTTGGGCAGGTCTCTCGCTTCAGTGTCTCCACCGGATCACTGTGTTGCGTGGGCCAATGGGAACGACGACCGGGACGAGACGATTCACCGAAAACGGGACACTCCAATAATACTCCAGGAATGTATTCTCTGGGTGCGTCACCCTGAGGACAACCCACCACCTTCCTGGGGCCAGGTGTTCGTGTCGCTCCGTCCCTTCCGCCCAGTCAATCATGACCGTCTGTCTCCCGGTTCGGGCGGACTCAGCCTCGATTGCCCGCGGGAGGTTCGCCAGTGCCCCACGCTCCCAAGCGCGGAGAGAGTCCGAACTCGACAGCGCGCGTTGCGCAAACCTCACCTGGTCGGAACTCATCAGTGCCCGCAGGCGCCTCTCCAATTCTGACTCGCGAGCCGTCAGGTCGGCATAGAGTG
>Ga0302046_10003397_pt1 | contig 14397 bp, 21 predicted proteins | sample RVTome_11_FD_200261 | JGI IMG/M metagenome (GOLD analysis project Ga0302046, IMG submission 200261) | Soil microbial communities from uranium-contaminated site in the Upper Colorado River Basin, Wyoming, United States - RVT147D111 (version 2) ...
CGATGCTGATAAGCATTCTGCGCGCCATGCAGTCGTCGGCCCCGTGCCGAGCTGAACAACCTGTGGTCATCGGGGAAAACGTTACCCCCCACCTTACTCTCTGTTCCGCCTCAGGAGGTTCTGGACCATTCCGCTTGCGTTCGAAGTTACACCTTCCTCCTGTTATGCGGCGGCCTCAAGCCGCGCGCGGTTCGCGACGTACCGCCGTTCGCGAGCGGCCACCAACTTCCGGTGCCGTTCCGCGAGACGAGCCGGCGGGTCGCCCGTATAGTATTCGTTCGGCGGGAGATAGTGGAGCGCCGCATGCAACCGCTCCTCGTTGTAATGCCGCACCCACCCCCCGATGACCTCCCGGGCGCGCCCCAGATTCCGCAGGTCCAGGTCCTCCAACGCGTCGCGCGTGCTGCGGTGAAAGCGCTCCACCTTGCCGTTGGACTCCGGGTGATACATCCGGATGCGGATATGCTCCAGGTCGCACTCCCGCACCAGGTCCTTGAAGTCCTTCGCCGTGAACTGGCTCCCGTTGTCCGTCACCACCGCCGGCGACGCCCCCGTCAGCTTGACCGCATCCTGCACTACCACCCGCACCGCCGCGGCCGTCATCGTCGTGAGCAAGTCCCAATGCACCACGTACCGACTGGACGCATCCAGCACCGTGACCAGGAAATACCACTGGTCCGCGACGCGCAGATACATCAAATCCGTATGCCAGCGTTGATGCGGCGCGGTGGGCTCCGGGGGCGGCGTCCCGGCGCGCTTGCTCCGTTTCCGCCGGGATAACAAGTCCGCATTATCCAGGATCCGGTACACACTCGAGGGACTCAGATAGGCCACATCCTCGTCGACCATCATCCACGCCAAGCGCCGGTACCCGTCCCGCGGATGCGTCAGCGCATAGGTGAGCACCGCGTCCACTTCCGCCGGCAACGCCTGCCACGGACTCTGCGGCGGCCGGACGAGATCGGCCAGCGTGTCCCGCGCCGCGCGCTGCGCCCACGCATGATAGCGGCTCTTTGAGAGGCACAGCCGCTTGAGGATGCGCCGCAACGGCCACCCCGTCCACGCCTGCGTCCGCGTCACGAGCGCCAGCACCTCCGCCTTCACCGCCGCCGCATACCGAGTGCGCGTCCGCAATTTTAAAGCCCCTTTTTTAGCTCGAGGTTCTCTTCGACGACCTCGGCAATGATCCGGCGCTTCTGGTCCAGCTCCCCCCGTAAGCGCTCCACCTCCTGCTCCGCGAGGGCCTCCCGCGTCCCCGCCTTGGCGAGGCGCTCCCAGCGGTAGAACGTGGTCGCATCCAGCCCCTGCCGCCGCAACACTTCCGCCATGGTTGTGTTCGGCTGCCGAGCCTCCTCCAGAATCCGCAGTTTGTCCTCCGCCGTGAACTGCCTCCGTGCTTTCCGGGCCATCTGATGCCTCCTCGTGTGCGATGTTCCTCACGAGAAGGTGTAACTTCTTCGCCGGGTCGAGAAGTCCTATTACACCTGAGGCCATACACTCTTACTGTATGTGTTACAATAACTTATAAATTTTTGGACAAGAACTAGATCTAGAATCTAGCGTGCATGGGAGACCCCCCGGGCTCGGCCGGGGAGGCAGTAGACGTTTGACATCTCCGGGAGTGGAAACGAGGCAGTCCATCAATGAAAGTCCAGGCGTGAGCTGCCAAGCACACGCCAAGGAGATCCATGATGGACCGTACCGCCAGCTTAAATCATTTCGAGATGTGAGGACAAATATCACGTGGTGTTCATTCCAAAGAAGCGCCGGAAGGCGCTGTACGGGGCTCGGCGGAAGCACCTGGGCGAGGTGTTCCACCGTTTGGCGCGGAAGAAGGAAAGTCAGATCGAGGAAGGGCACCTGCTGCTCGATCACGTGCACATGCTGCTCTCGATTCCGCCGAAATATGCGGTGTCGCAAGTGATTGGCTACATCAAGGGCAAGAGCGCGATTCACGTGGCTCGGGTGTATGGGGAACGGAAGCGGAACTTCGTGGGGCAACACTTCTGGGCCCAGGGATACTTCGTGTCAACGTTGGGTCGGGACGAGCGAGCGCTCCGCGACTACATTCGCGAACTTGGAGGCGGAGGACTCGCGCCTGGAGCAGATGAACATGTGGAGGAGCTGAGCCGCCACCTTTAGGTGGCCCCAATTATTGGAGCGCGTTAGCACCCCTCATTCAGCCGCTTTGAGCGGCTCACAACTTAAAGCCCCCGGCTTTGTCGGGGGATATTTACTGTACCGCCTCTAAGATCCTTAGCCCACGGTCGATCTTCTCGATGATCTCTTTGGCGGACTTGGTCCAGACGAAAGGGGTGGGGACGTCGTTGCGGTGGACGATGTAACGGGAGATGGTCGCGACCAGGCCGGCAGCCCTCGAAGTCCACGGCCCGGACGAAGTCCGCGACCCGAGAAGTCGGTTGCGAAGTGATTGACGAGAGTACAACATGAACGCCCCGCCTCGAGACCCGGGGTCATGTTTGTGAAAAACCCTGGGGTCATGGTCCTGAAGACTCACAAGCAGAGTGCGAATGGAAGCATTGCGTGCGGATCGGTCGCCTACGGCGTGGCCGCCCGACGGCCTTGACAAACTGGCATTCTCATGGAAGGGGATCTAAGTTTGCTGAGCGTGCGGCATTCGGCGGGCGTGAAGGCGGGGTGCTCGCGCTGGTGGCGCGGACGCAGACCCGGACGGGGTGGCCCTAGCGACGCATCCTCAAGCGGCTGTGCCTCTCGAAGAGTCGCTATCACGAGTGGGCGCGCCGCGCGGAACGCGCGCACCAATCCCGTCCAGCCGCCGCGGTGTCCGTGGCAGGACCTCGCCGGAGGACGTGGACGCGGGCCCACGTATGCGCTGACGCATCCGCGGGCCGGCTACCGGCGCTTGGCGTGGATGATGGTAAATGCGGACGTGGCATATCTAAGTCCGTCGCGTGTGTACCGGATCTTACATGACGCGGATCTGTTGTCGCGCTGCCACTCATGTCGTGCATTGGGACCTCCTGACGACGATGACGGCGGCGGCGGTGCGCGTGGTCGTTCACGACGCGGTCAGGCTGACGGGGGGCTCGCCTGAGGTCATGACGGATAGCGGCAGCCAATTCATGGCGAAGGATTTCAAGGAGTTGGTCCGGAACTTCGAGCTGGAACACATCCGCATCCGAACGTATCACCAGGACTCGAATGGCAAGCTCGAGCTCTTTCGCCGCAATACACGGGAGGCGTTGGTCGAGGCCGCGCGGCGCAACCTGGGTCGTGCCAGTGAAGTGATTGGTCGCTGGGTGCGGCATTGCAACGAGGACCGGTTGCATGCGGCGCTCAACTGTTTGCCGCCGGCTGAATACTGCACAGGCGACCCTTCGGTTCGTCTGGCCAAACGTCGTCGGAACTTGGCAGCCGCTCGAGAGCGGAGTTACGAGCGAACCGCACACGACGTGAGGTCGCCGCATAACACGAGGAAGGTGTAACTTCCCACTCACAGGGAATTGCCCATGAACTGCTGAAGGGGAACAGCCAGTTTACCGCAACAAGCTTTCACAGATTGGTCTGTGGCAGAAGGACAGCTATGTCAACTGAGGTGGGCATCGATGGTTGGGTCTCTTAGAGAACGCATTCCCCGGCGTGTGACAGTTCCTCTATTGCTCGTATCCGCGTGTGCTGAATTAGCTCACACGGGGGAGAGCTCACGTATGGTCAATAGTCTCGAACAGGTGTCAAGCCGGATCGGGCAATGTGAAACGGGAAAGACTTCTCGTCGCCAAGTGGTACACGCGCTCTCGGCCAACGTTTCGTCACGACGACAGTGTTGGCACATCGTATACGTCTGGTCACCGTCATTACCTTTGTCGGATCTTGGTACACTGGAAATTGAGCGGTCTGCCGACATGTTAAAGATCCCAGTGACGCTTATCTCGGGTTCGTCAGTCAGATACGTAGCGCCAATGGAATCAGCAGATATCACGCAACTTCGCCGAACAATGATTAATCGAGGGGCGCTGATACACTTCCCATCGATTCTATTGTTCCATGGAAACCGAGCACATGGCAACGCAGTCGTAGGTTACCGACGTTCGGAGGCGTACAGCAAAGTGATCACATCAAGGATGTCAGCTACGCCCGTCAGCGTTGACACGTCACTTGGCATCCTAGCCGCGGACGCTTCTAACACCTTGGACGAATCTGCCTCTCACTCCGATCTGCGCCTGGTGTGGAACGCCCCAGCTAATCCAAGCCCGGGGGCATTCTTTCGTCATGTTACCGGAACGGATTTCGTCAGTCTTGATCAACGCGGCAAGGTCTACCTTCTAGATCTGGGAACAGGGGAGAAATTGGCTGGACCCGGATTCATCGATTTTGTACCCACACCCGATGGCACGTTGTTTGTCACACCTGGGAAGAACCGGACCGGACTCGAGTTCTTTGCTGCTTCCTCAGTATTCGCGAACGTTGATATGAGTGATTCACTTCATCCTGCTTATCGTGACAGGAGGATGACCGATCAGTATCCGTCTATCGGTGTCCTTACGGCCGAAAATGCCGGGTATGACCAGACGTACCGGGTCCTCACGAGCTGGTCAGTAGGTCTCATGTATCGTGACTATGGGATTCGGCGCGCCGCTGATAATTCCACGCACGTGTTGCCGCTTTCAGGCCCAACTGCCGTATGCCCAGAGAAGTGGCTATCGACGTCAATGTTGTCACGAGACGGTCGTGAGTTCGCGGCACGCGATGAAGCTACAGGGACCACGAAGATATTCCTACTTGCACATCATACCGACTGTGAGGAAGTAATCGACCTCGGCCTCCAGACGAGCAAGGTAGCATTTCGTAATGACGGAAGGTTTATAGCGTTCAGCGCCCTGTCTCTCTTGGAGGATGCCCAGTATATGTATGTGACGTACGTCCTCGATCGACAGAATCAAGGGGTGGCCCGCGTTAGGGGCAGTGAATCACGCACTTTGTCCATACCTGAGTTCGTGGGCGCGGACAGCTTGTTAGTCCTCGTCAATGACGGCAAATCGGAGTTCCGACTATTCTGTTGCATCAAGTGATACAATCGTCCATCGGATAGCCCATCGACGCCCAACCAGGACGCGGCACGGCCACGGGATGTCAATATGTACCGGCCGTGCCGATTTGGGATGTTTCGGAGGTTACTTCGAAGCCGGGATTGCCAACGCTGTGGGCCAGGCATTCGCGGCGAGCATCGTCTTGGTGGCGGGCGCCGGCAACAACGGCGGCAACACCGTTGTGTATCCGCCTGGACTCTCGGAGGTAATCGGTGTCTCGGGAGTGAAGAGGAACCTTGAGTTCGCGGCCTCGAGCCCATGCGAGATCTTGCCAGGGTCGGGTATCCCAGCAAGCTCCAATTGGGGTGCGCACGTCGATCTGGCGGCCCGTTTCTGGGGTCGCACCACACATGGACCAAGTTCTTACGGCGGAGACGACGAAAGCTGGTGCCGGACTTCGTTTGCAACTCCACTGGTGTTGGGGGTGGCCGCACTTGTACGCGCCCGTAACCCGACCTTGTCAGCGGCTCAAGTGAGGTCCATCTCGTTTGATACCCATGATCGCGGTGACCCGTTTTGGGACCCATACTTCGGTTATGGTGTCGTCAACGCGTACGCAGCGGTTTGGGCCACACCGACACCGCCCCCACCCTTGGTAGCAACGATTACGGGTCCGTCGCAGGTTCAGGGATGGGACTATTGCACATGGTGGGCCAGCTCTACTGGGGGATCGGGTACAACCTCCTACCAATGGTACAAGAATGGCAACCAAGTTAGTACCTCCCACGAGTACGCAACGACGGTGACTGGTTCATTTCTCCTCGAGCTTCGAATCCAGCGTGGCAGCGAGGTGGACTGGGATGAGATCAACGTAAGCGTGTCGGGCTCGGCACCTTGGTGCTCGATCTAGGATGGTTCTTATCCTTCGCAAGGCAACCGGATCATGAGCAGCCGCATTAGCTCTGTCGTGCTGATGGCTGGTGCGTGTTCGACGCCCCTTGATGTGTTGACTTGCGAGGTGGACCAGCACGTAGAATGCTATGAGCTGCTAGGGTTACCAGAGTCACACGTTCACGCTGTTGTTGAGGTAGGTGGGTATGTCTTCGTGGCAACCCGGACGCAAGGCGTTCAACGGTATGAGATTGAGACTGGGGAATGGCGTGCTACCGGGCTCGACCACGCGATAGTCAAAACGCTAGCCGCTGATAGGAGCAAGACACCACCACGGGTTTTCGCTGGCGTAATCCCCGTTGCGGGGGAGACTACCGATGCAGCAGTCTTTCGAACCGATAACCTTGGCGCCTCTTGGGAAGGCTCCGACGGCGGCCTCGCAGCGCAGCAGGATGATCGGTTCTGGGCGTGGCCTGTTCACGTTGATCCCCAGGTACCGGGACGAGTCTGGATGGGCGAATCCTACTCTATTCTACGTAGTGACGACTCAGGGATTACCTGGGACTATTCCTTTGGGAGCGCGGACAGTTTCGGCCAAGGTGTCCACTCGATCGCGACCTTGACCGGTCCGCCTTCAGTTGTAGTAGCATCCGCAACGAGTGCACTCGGACCACCTCTGGTCATCCGGTCGGAGGACGAAGGAAGCACGTGGGCGGTCACCTCTTTCCGAATTGTTGCGTTGCGGGAGGACCTGTACGAACCAACACTCGTTTGGGGGGCATCGGAGGTCGGGGTGTATCGCTCCAGGGACAGGGGCCATGAATGGGAGCTATTCGGTGACGGCATTCGAGGCGTTCGTGATGTAGTTTTCATGGGAGACCGCGTATTTGCGCTTACGGCCGAAGATAGAGCTTTCCCCGGCCTCCCATTCGGCAAACTCGGTGTGTATGCGTCGCCAAGGTTTGAATCCAACTGGCGACATCTAAAGGTTCCTGAAGGCGTGAGTGGTGGAACAGTTGTCGAGTTGTCAACCTACTGGACGGAAACACTGATGATCGGGACCGAAGGTTCTGGCGTTTGGCTGTACCACGTCGCTCGATAGTTGCTGAAATCTGAAGCGAGCTCGCGGGAAATTCCGTGGGCGCGTTTCCGGATCGTGTCAGTGCGCTTCGGTTGATCGTGGCGGTGGCGCTCGAGGCCAGGACCAAAAAATGGGGTGACCGGCGGTACGTGGATGTTGGGTTGCTCGAGAACCCGGAGGTGACACACGCAACCTAACGACAGATCCGAGGAGCGACCTCTAACTCTCCACACGGTAGGGGACTTGGCCAGGTAACGCCGACCTTGTGCCGGCCGATTCCCCCAGCCGACCGATGAACGCGACAGTCCGTTCAATACTCCCCGGCAGCAGCAGCGGGTTGTGCCCACCGCCCTGATAGATATATAACTCGAACGCCGGCACGCCGCGACCGAGTCCTTCCATAACGTCAATCAACCGCTCCGCCTCGCCCACCGGGACGATGCCATCAGCCGTGCCGTGATGGACCTGGACGTCAGGCAGCCGGTCCGCGTAGTACACGGGAGAACGACGCACCAGCTCGAGGCGTACCTCCTCAATCGTCACGTTCCCCTCGGCGAGTGGCTGGATGAACCGGGTGTTCAAATAATCGACACCGGGAAGATCTCGCGGCATTCCGTCGAGTGCGTCCTCCACGATCCCCTGAACAAACGACCCGAAGAAATCCGTCGGGCCGAAGAACTCCACGACCACGGAGATCCGCGCATCCCGGATGGCCATCAAGAGCGCCACACAGGCCCCCCGACTGAACCCGAGCACCCCGATCCGGTCCGTATCTGCTTCAGGGGTCGTTCCGAGGACGACGTTCAGCAGGGCGAGCGCGTCATCGACGTCTCGGTCCCACGGGCTGGGCTCGCCGCCGGATTGGTACGTTTCCCCCTGAAAAGTCAACGGCTCCGACCGGAACGACGGGATGACGACTACATATTCGTTCACGGAACTCCCGAGCCCGAACTCGAGCAGGCCGAGTACCGCGTCCACAGCCACGCCGGCATCACCTTCGTGTGCGACCACGACCACGGGCAGGCTGCCCGCGGCGCCTCCGGTTGGAACGCGAACGGCGCCGTAATGAGTTACGCCGCCCACGTCGTGCGAAACGATGCTTACCGTAGCGTCCGATCCAACGGCGACCGACGTCACCATACTCACGTCCTGCGCGGAGACACCGCGGGTCTCCCAGTCCGCGGCAACGAGCGCGATCTCGTCAGCGGTGGGTGGGGCGAACAGGAGAGCGAGGTCAACGGCCTCTGCATCCGGATCGCCCGTGCTGCCCGTGCCTGTCGGATCGCCGCATGCGGCGGCCGCGATGAGGAAAAACGTGAGGATCGGTCGCCTCATCGGGCTATGCGTCTCGCGACCGGCTTCGTGGGGTCTGGGTCCGTTTGTGGCGATCGGCCGTCCCATACGCTCTGCCTTTCCTCGTTCAGCCAACCAATCAGGATTGACAGGAAAGGTAAGTCAGGAACGAACGCACCGCCGGGCATTGACATCGCCGCCGGACACGCTTGTGTTCCGGCGAACAACCCTCTCGCCGAGGTCACCAGCCAATGATCTCTTCGCACACGTACCGCGACCCGCCCGTCTTTTCCGCCAGAAACGCCAGGGCCGCAACGCGCGTTGCGTGGATAGCCGTCGTGTTCGCTTGTCACGAAGTGTCCGATGGTCCCGCGGACGCCGATTGTCCGGAACCGGAGCGACTCGGTCACGCCGACAGCATCCTGTCCTGGACTCCCGAGCAGCAGCTGACCGGGTTCGCAGCTTTCGGTGCGTCTTCCCGACCCGCGTGATTCCGGCGAGCGACGACCCATTTCCTCTTCCCGACGAGCCGCGCGACGTAAGCGCCGTGCAGTACGACGTGGATGGCGAAACGTTCGATCTCGAAGGGTTCCGGCAACACAACCACGTCGCCGGACTCCTGGTACTCGATCACGGTGCCGTTGTCCTCGAGCAGTACGCATTCGGCAATACGCGGGAAACGACGTGGGTATCCTTTTCGGTTGCCAAGTCGGTTGTGTCGATGTTGCTGGGAGCCGCGATTCAGGACGGGTACATCAATAGTGTCGACCAACCCGTCACCGACTACGTGCCGTCACTGCGCGGCAGCTCCTACGAAGGGGTCAACATTCGCGACGCGGTGCGTATGGCATCCGGAGTTGCCTGGAACGAAGACTATACCGATCCCGCGTCAGACGTCGGCAACGAGATCGGCCTCACGTCGCTCGAGCGCCTCGCATACCTGGGCAATCAGAGCCGTCCGGCGCCGAGCATGGCGGATGCTGTATCAGTGCCACGTTGAGGGACTATGCACGCATCGGCCTCTTCGCGCTGCGTGGCGGCGTGCTCCCGGACGGGCGGCGCGTCCTGCCCGGTGATTGGATGGCGCAATCGACGGCCCGATCGCCGGCGAATCCAGGTTACGGATATCTGTGGTGGCTGGGTGACAATGGGGCGTACGGCGCGCTCGGGATCTATGGTCAAGCCATCTGGATCAGCCCGGCTGATAGCGTCGTCATCGTCACGCATAGCGTCTGGCCGCGGGCAACCGGGCACGAGTTCTCGGCGCATCGAAGCGCGTTGTTTACCGCGCTGACCGCAGCCGTCCGGCGTAACGGTCCTGGTTGAGGCAACTCGCGAGAGTGCGCGCCATACTCGGAGATCCTACCTCCGATGGGCACGGGACCTGTCCGATCCGGGCGGACTGTTTACGATTCGAAACGTGAATGATTATCATGCACGCCATGGATGCCGCCAACCTGCGAACCTTCCGCGGTGAGTACGGGAAGAAGGCCCGCGCTGGGCTCTTGCTGCACACGGGCAGTACGCTGGAGTGGCTCGCGCCGGACGTGCTGGCCGCGCCGTGGTGGAGGGTGCTGTGAAGAGGAAGCTCATCGAGGTCGCCCTCGCGCTCGACGCGATCAACAAGGCGTCGGCGCGGGCGTCGATTCGGCATGAGGCCTTCTGATCGATGAACGGAGCATTTCCTGCTGTTCGCTGCTCAACCCCGAACCGGGTCAAAAGATGATCGTAACGCCCCTCATCGCGGTCGCCGGCTCCCAGGGTTTGTGAGTGCGGCCCGCGGAGACATGCCGAGGATGTCGTGGCACGCCCGTTCGAGCCCGCGCCGAGTCTCGAATCCGGCGGCATCTGCCGCGGTAGCGATGTTGCGGTTCGGGTCCGCGGCCAGATGGACCAGGGCGTCCGCCACGCGGTAGCCGCGTCGCCAGTCGCGGAACCGGATGCCCGCGCAGTCTTCGAACCAGCGGGAGAAGGCGGTGGGCTCGAGGTGGCAGAGGCGGGCGGCCGCCTCTCGTTTCAGGAGCCCGGGGGATCCACCGCCCCTGCGGTCGAGGAGGCGGCGGAACCTCGGGGACGCATCCACGGCGCGCCAACGGACATCAGGGAGGACGGTTCGAGTGATGACATCGACGAGCGCGCGGTGGTGGTCGGGTGTCTCCACATGCGCCGAGGAGGCTAATGCCGCCGCAAGCCGCGCGGCCCGTCTGTTCAGCATCCTTGGCTGGAATGGCTTCCCGCCCCCGCCCGCGGACCGACCTGAACTTTCCTCTCTCTCCCTCTCCCTCTCCCTGTGTTTCGACATGGAACGGCCTCCGATGAGTTTTGGTAATCCCGATCGGCTCGTGTCAACAGCCTGGCTCGACCTCAGATGCCGCTCGATGGCCAAGCGTTACACGCGGTCTCGGTGGAACAACGTCGCCAGGAGAGGGCATCCCGAATCGAGCAGGCGCGCGTTGGTTGTGGAGCCTTCCAAGAGGAGAGGCGCAGAGAATCTCGGCGAGCGACGTGATCAGATCGCGTGATGCTCTCATCGGTGCTCATGGTCCATGACCCGGCGTCGGGTCCGGCGGGTCCATCGAGTTGCGCGGTCGGTGGGGAGTGTGGAGTGGCTGGTGGCTTCCGGCAGCAGCACTCCGCTCCTCGGTGTGACGTGGATTCAGATGGCGTCGCCTGGGCGGACGATGGTTTCGACATGGGCTGAAAAACCGTAAGCCGAGGGTGCCGTCGGCAGGCCATCTGCAAATCGCACAGTTAGTGCGATGGTTGCGTCGATGGAGGTGGGCTGATTCGAGGGGGTGAGGTTGCAACATTGGGTCGCAAACCGGCAATCTGCGGTCGCACAGGCTTTCGTTCGGTTGCATAATTTAAAGAGTGTGTAGAGACCCGGTTCCGTCGGTGGACGGATTCATGGGGTGGAGCGGCAAACATGTGCCGTGTGAGAAGCGGGTTAGGGTCTGCGTCTGCTCGAGTGCTGACTCCGGTTGGAATGCCACGGTGAAATGGATGCGGCCGACGAGCCACTGGCGGTATTCCACATGGAAACACGAACGTTAGGTCGCAAGACGAACAGATTCGAACACGGTCCTGGACTTCCACGCGGAGGTCGGCGTCCGATGAGGACGGACTTTCTCGCGACATTGGCTCGTACTTTGGCAGCTGGCTGCCTTTCGGTAGCGTTCTTGACGGTCGCCCAAGGACAATCGGTGCGGACCGTTGATGGTGACGCGTGCGCTGATTGTCAGGTTCGGTTCGACCATCTCGTAAGTCTTGGGGACTTGAGCGATCCGGCTACCACGCACTATTTCCCGACTGTTGTGGTTGACCGAAGCGGTAACTTTTATGTCGCTCCGGCGTCGTCCCTATACGAGGTATTGGTCTACGATTCGAGCGGGCAATTCGTCCGTGCTGTGGGTCGCAGAGGTCGCGGCCCGGGTGAGTTCTCGTTCGTCAGGCACATCGCCGTGAGTCCCGCGGGGGACGTTCACACGATCGATGCGCCGAACCGTTACACGCGATGGTCGAGTGGGATGTCGAGTGTGATCGCCACGGCGACAGTGCCTTTCACGGTTTCGGACTGGATCTTTCTTGACGATACGACATTCGTGGTGCAGCCGGAGCAGCAGGGTGAGGTTTCGGCGTTGCAGCTTGCCGTTTTCAAAGCCGGGCGGCTGGTTACCACGGCCATTGCACCTCAACGCAGTCCGTTTCGGATAGACCGACCGCTTCGACGACTCGGTAGTTCACCTGGAGGCTTCGTGGCTTCCTGGTTGACTCGTTACCGCATGGAGAAGTGGAGTGGAGACGGGCGGCTGACGGAGGTTCTCGAACGATCCGCGGAATGGTTCCCTCCACGCCCTGTAACACAGATCACCCGCGGCCCCCCGACACAAGTAAAACCCGATCCCGTGTTTGCAGCGGTCGCTGGTGATGGTCATGGGAGGATTTGGACCATCGTGCATGTGGCGGACCCGGATTGGCGACCAATTCCCAATCGGCCGGATGGCATCCCGATGCACCCGGACAGTTTGGTTGCTATAGGGGTCTCGATTGACGATCTGCACGATTCCGTGGTCGAGGTCATCGATGCGCAGAACAACAAAGTCGTGGCCGCCGCAGTTCATGATTCGCTTCTTCTAGGATTTGTTGAGGGCAGAACCGATTTGGTGTTCGCCGTCAGAGATACAACCGACGGCAATCTTGTGGTCGATATTTTTCGCGTTCGACTGGCATTGGATGTCCAAAGGGGAGGTTAACATGAGTGCCGTAGGAAAACTGGTGTTGATGATGGTCCTGTCCATTGTCGTGCCACCGTCCTCGGTGCAAGCTCAGAACTGTTACGCTGGCTGTACGGGCAGCGACTATCCCGCTTGGGACCTCGTTTGGTACTCCCCTGGCGCCGCGTGCTTGAGGAGCGACTCGGCGACAGTGCGTCTCGAAGCGGACATCGCTCTGGGCCGTCGGCTGGGGATCTTCGCCACGCCGTCCTTTGTTGCACGTACAGGTGTACACCATGGCCTGATGGTGGACTCGATTCTTAAGGATCACATAGTCTTTGGATCGAGATGAAGCCATGTCTCCCTGAATCCTGCATGATTGCCAGCGTCCTATGCGCGACGGCTACGGCTGCATGTCACAATGACCGCCATGACGGGCTGCGCGAAGCAGGGAATCCGGTCCACCGCGATAGCGCAGAAGTGAGTATTGTGGAGAACCCCGGTTTTCGTTGGACAGAAGTCGGTGGAGCGTGGAGGATCGATGGCGTACCGGTCGTGACGATCGGCGGTGGAAAGAGCCCTGCCGAGAAGCTCACCGCGTGAGGGGTGCCCGGCTCATCGGTGACACGGTGCTTGCCGTCGCTGACGGCGGCAGTCAACAGATCCGCTTCTTCCTCCGTGACGGGGAGCTGTTGGGTGTCGGTGGCAGAGCGGGTGCCGGGCCCGCCGAATTCAGTGGTCTCTCTTCGATCCACCCGTATCGGCCGGGGACAATACTTGCGTGGGACTTCCGGCTCAGGAAGGCCGCCGTGTTCGATGATCGCGGTAACTTTCTAGATTCGTGGCGAGTGCGCGGCCACGGCGACGAACACCTCGCGCCGGTTGGGGGCGCGGTCGACGGCACTGTTTTTCTGCACAGCTCGCATCCGATTCAGCCGAGCAGCCCACCAAGGGTGAGTCGTCCTTCCGTAGCGTTGCTGCGCCTTCCGCCCCATGGAGATAATGCTGACACGGTTGGCGTGTTCGAAGGACCCGAGCGATACCATGGACCCGGAATGGCTGTAGCGCGTGTACGCTTCACGACGTCCACGGTGTTCGCGGTGAGAGACGAATCCATCATAACTGCCAATACGGCGACGACCGAGATCAAGGTGTGGGATACGGCTGGTCATTTGCGACGGTCGGTGCGGTGGACACAGCCATCTTACGATGTTCTCCCACGCCACATCGCTGCGGAGAAGCAGCGGCTGAAAGAGGACATTGGTCCCCTTGTGCTGCTAGCGAGATCGCGCCAGATGTTCGAAGACCCCACCGAGCATCTGACAGAGAATATGCCGTTCCCGACTGTCTTCCCTTCATACGCGCCGTATCCATTGATGTCGACGGGAACTTCTGGGTGGCGCCGTATCAACGCCCCGGCGACGCCGATTCCCCATGGATCGTTATTCACACCGATGGTCAGGCGTTAGGCGCAATCGATATTCCGGAAGGCATTGAGGTTCTCGATATCGGGCGTGAGTTCATCGTGGGCCTACACAGGGATGAGTTGGAAGTGGAGTACGTTTCCCTCTTTCGGATTGAGAAGATGACAAGTACTAGCCGCCTTCCGTGATCGAGGCGCTAGATTACGTACTCCAGGCCTTTGATGTTCTTCTGGTCTGCGTGATGTTATGAAAAGCGGCCGTGTGTCCGCCCGACGATCTCTTCCGCGCCGCGGACCGGCAGGCGAAGCGGTCCCAGAAATCTCGGAGGCAGCCCTACGCTGAGGCCCTCGCCGAGTATTTGGCGCATCATGCCCCGGAGGAGGTCACAGAACTCAATATTGATCATGGTACAATTCGGATGGAACGGGAGCATCTCGCGATTCGGCGCATCGGAACGGATCAGATCATGGCGTGGGCAGCCGTGG
>Ga0302046_10003398_pt1 | contig 14394 bp, 6 predicted proteins | sample RVTome_11_FD_200261 | JGI IMG/M metagenome (GOLD analysis project Ga0302046, IMG submission 200261) | Soil microbial communities from uranium-contaminated site in the Upper Colorado River Basin, Wyoming, United States - RVT147D111 (version 2) ...
AATTGCGCTGTCTATGATCTGCCCTGCGTACAAACTGCCCCGGTTTTTAAATTGTGCCCGCCAACCCGCATCATCCACCTGGGGCCGATCCGGATTAGGCATGCGAGAAAACCCGCAAAATCCCTCACAATATTGCGTACCCTGCCGGGAGATCGACCGCCCACGACTACATCAAGAGTTCGCTGTTCCGTAAGCGTCCGCTGACCGCACCTTGTCAGGCTTCGGCGTTCGCCGAAGCCCAGTTCCAGGGCAGGAGCTCGTCGAGGCGGCTCATGGGATGACCGTCGACCATGCGCTGCAGGACGTCCCTGAGATAGGCGTAGGGCTCGACGTCGTTGAGCTGCGCCGTGGTGATCAGCGAGCAGACCATGGCCCAGCGTTCACCGCCGCGGTCGGAGCCGGCGAACAGATGGTTCTTGCGCCCGAGCGCGACCGGCCGGATGGCGCGCTCGACCGGGTTGGTGTCGAGCTCGATGCGGCCGTCCTTAAGGAAGCGGCAGAGCGCGGGCCAGCGGACGAGCGCGTAGCGAATGGCTTCCGCCAGCAGGCCGCGGCTCGGTACCCTGGGGAGCTCGTCTTCGAGCCAGACCTTCATGGCATAGATCAGGGGGCGCGAGGCGGCCGCCCGTTCCCTTCGTCGGGCATCGGGCGGCTGGCCGCGGATGCGCTGCTCGATGGCGTAGAGCTCGGCGATGCGGCGCAGGGCCTCGCCGGCGATCGGCGAGCCGGTCGCCTGGTGGAACTCGTAGAACCTCCGGCGGGTGTGGGCCCAGCAGGCGGCCAGGACGACGTCGCCGCGCGCCGCCAGGCTCTCGAAGCCGGCATAGCCGTCGACCTGCAGCACGCCGCGGAACGAGCCCAGATGCGCCGCCGGTCGTTCGGCCTTTCGGTCCGGGCTGTAGAAGAAGACCGCGGCAGGCGGATCGGGTCCGCCCCACGGCCGGTCGTCGCGGGCGTAGACCCAGAGCCGCCCGGTCTTGGTCCGGCCGCGGCCGGGATCGAGCACCGGGATCGGCGTGTCGTCCGCGAACAGCTTGGTCGAGGCGAACAGATGGGCGGCGAGGCGGGTGTGGAGCGGCTCGAGCCACCAGCAGGCGCCGCCGACCCAGTCGGCCAAGGTCGAGCGCTCGATCCGGGCGCCGTGGCGCGCGAAGATCCGCGCCTGGCGGTAAAGCGGCAGGTGATCGCAGTACTTGCCGACCAGCACCTGGGCGATCAGTCCCGGCGTGGCCAGGCCCCTGGCGATCGGCCGCTCGGGCGCCGGCGACTGATGGATCGTGCCACAGGACCGGCAGCCATACTTCGGGCGGCGGACGCGCAGCACGCGGAGTTCCGCCGGGACCCAGTCGAGCATCTCGCTGACGGCCTCGCCGATCGCGTGAAGGCGACCCCCGCAATCCGGACAGTCGTGGCCCGGCAGGTCGTGCACATGCTCGGTGCGCGGCAGATGATCGGGCAGGGATGGCCGGTGAAGCTGGCGCCGCGCGGTCTCGGCCGGCGCGTCCGCCGACGGCGCCATGGCGGCCTCGGCGCGCGCAAGATCGGCATCGAGGTCCTCCAGGCCCAGTGCGAGCTGATCGGCATCGAGGCGCTCGGAGCGGCGCCCGAAGCGCGCCCGCTGGAGCTGCTTGATGAGGGTCTGGAGGCGGTCGATCTCGGTGTCGCGGCTTTCGAGCGCCGCCGTCATGTCGCGCACCAGGCGGTGCAGAAGCGCGACGTCGGTCGGCAGGTTGGCGAGGTCGAGACGCATGGGAGAGTCTAGCGTCCCGGCTCCCTCCGGCCAAGGTAATTCCTTGATTCAGAGCGCTTTTTACGTCCGTGCGATCGTGTCAGCCGGCCACGGCAGGCCGCCACCGGCGCTCCGGAGCGCGCCAATCGATCCCCTCGATCAGCATCGACAGCTGCTCGGCGGTCAACGCCACCGTGTCGCCCTGCACGTCGGCGCGCGGCCAGGGGAAGTAGCCGTCCTCCAGCCGCTTTGTGAACAGGCACACGCCGGTGCCGTCCCAGAACAGGAGCTTGATTAGGTTGGCCTTGCGACCCCGGAAGGCGAAGAGATGCCCCGAGAACGGATCCTGGCGCAGCACCTCCTGGACCAGCATGGCCAGCCCGTCCAGCCCCTTGCGCAGGTCGGTGACGCCGAGCGCGATGTGCACCTTGACGCCTGCCCGTATCGTCATCATCGCGCGTCTCCCTCCAGAAGCGCCATCAGGCGGCAGACCGTCTCCGGATCGGTATCGCGCTCGAAGCGAACCCGTCGTCCGCCGACCAGCTCGACCTCGATCCCCGGCGTCGAGCGCTCGACGATGACCGGGGCCGATGCCGGATCGCAGGCAGACGGCAGCTGGGGAGGCTCAGCCGGTCGCTCCGGGGCATCGACGATGGTCACCGGCAGGAAGGGCGGGCCAGGCGCGCGCTCCGGTGCCAGCTCCTTCTTCCAGGCGAACAGCAGCCGCGCGCCGATGCCGCACTTGCGCGCGACGCCCGAGACCGACGCGCCCTCGCGGCAGGCCTCCTCCACGATGCGGCGTTTGTCGGCCTCGCTGAAGTTGCGACGCCGGACGGATCGCCCGGACGGAATGTAGCCGGAAGGGGTCGGCGGGCTCTCCTCAGGCATATGCTTAGACATGTGCTTAAGCGCGCCACCACGGCGGTAGAGCAGCTTCCCGGCCGAGGCCGGTTCCTCGTGTCTCAGCTTGGCGCGCCAGTTGCCGAAGCGCTTCAGCGGGAGCCCGTGAGCCTCGCAATACTCCCGCTGATTCAAGTCGCTACGCCGCCACTCCTCCAGATGCGAACGCCAGAACGACTCCAGCTCCGCACGCTTGCTCGCCGTCAGTCTCGCCACGATCATCCTCCATACGCCCGGAGTTCACCGTGAAGCAAAAGATCGCAGCTAACTGTCTGATAACAAGCGTGTCTCGGCCGGACGCTTACGCTGTTCCGTTCGCATCTTTCCCTGATACTGCGAGGAAATTCCCTGTTCCCTTGCGTAGGGAATTCAGTCCTACACCCCAGAGATTCCGCCAATTCTCGGTGTCGAATTGGACCCCGATCACACCTTCACGGCAATTATTCCCTGTTCTTTCCCTGCTTATCAGGGAATTGTCGCAATCCTGCGGCGGCGGAGCATTCAAAAGATACCGATCGGGCCGCCGCAGGTTACTATTAGAGCGATAGTCCATTTTAGAGACACCTCTAATTCAGTGTGTGCTGAGATCGTATGCACGAAACATCCATCCTATGAGTTTTCGTCGATTCGATGATGTCACCTGCTTCGAGGACTACCGCGTCGGCGACCGCTTCGTCACCGAGCCCGTCACCATCACGCGCGAGGACCTTCTGAGGTATGTGGAGCGCCACGGACCGCTGCCGCCGCGCGCCTACGAGGGCGACGACCCGGATATCGCGCGCGACATCTTCCCCGACCTGGCGACCCTCTGTCTCTGCTTCAGCCATTTGATCCATGCGGGCTTCCTGCGCGGCCACGGCATGAGCTCGCCCGGCCTCGCATACCTCAGGTGCCCCGAGCCGGTGGTGCCGGGCGACCGCGTGCGGATCGAGCTCGAATGCCTGGAGACGCGCCCCTCGCGCACCCGCGACGACCGCGGCTATACGACGTTCAAGGTCCAGATGATCGCCGAGCGCGGCGCGGTGCTGGTGGAATTCCAGGTCGCCGAAGTGCTGCTGCGAGCCGGCTACGCCGGCTGAAAGGTGCGCGCGCTCTAACGCTCCCGGAAGGCTTCGCTCCTCAGCTTGAGCACCGGCTTCATCAGGTAGTGCATCACCGTGCGCTCGCCGGTCTGGATGTCGACGGTCGCCTGCATGCCCGGGGTGATCGGCAGCTTGACGCCGCCTTCGCCCAGATCGGCGCGCTTGGTCTTGATGATGACGCGGAAATAGGGATTGCCGCTGCGCGCGTCGTTGGCGTCGGCGGCGATGTGGCTGACGCTGCCCTCGAGGCCGCCGTAGCGGATGTACTCGTAGGAGCTGATCTTGACGATCGCCGGCTGGCCGACCTTGACGTAGCCGCGGTCGGTGGGGCTCAGGCGCGCCTCGATCACCAGCGAATCGTCGGTCGGCACGATCTCCATGATGGGCTCGCCCGGCTTCACCACGCCGCCGATCGTGTGGTAGCGCAGGTTCTTGACCACGCCGCTGATCGGGCTCTTGATCTCGGTGCGGCCCTTCTGGTCGGTGGCGCGCAGGTAAAGCTCCCGGGTGCGCGCGACCTCGCCTTCGAGCTGGGCCAGCGCTTCCGATGCGGCGCGGCGGAAGCGCAGGTTGATCTCCTCCAGCCGGCCGCGGGCCTCCTTGAGCGCGGCCTCGGACTTGGGCACCGACTCCTCGAGCACCGAGAGCTCGCCTTCGAGCCGGCGCACCAGGCGCAGGCGCTCCAGATGCTCGAGTTTCGAGGTCAGCCCCTGCGAGACCAGCGAGCTCGACATCGCGAAGGCGCGCCGCGAGAGGCCCAGGTCGGTGGCGATGGTGCGGCGCTTGGCGGACAGCTCGCGCACCTCGCGCTCGCGCTGCACGACCTGTTCGCGGAGCGCGCCCAGGGCGCTGGCAAGCTCGCGCTGGCGCGCCCGGAAGGCGCGTTGCTCGCTGCGCGCGACGTCGACGCGGCGCTTGGCGAGCGTGCCGTCGAAGGCAAGCGTCGTGCCGTCGGCCTCGGCCGAGAGGCGCGCGCGCTTCAGCAGCATGGCGTCGAGCTGGGCGCGCAGCTCGGCCGGGTTGAGCCCGCCGGCGCCGAGGTCGAGCGAAACCAGCGCGGTGCCCGCCTTGACCGTGGTCCCTTCGGACACGTGGATGGTCCGGATGATGCCGCCTTCCAGATGCTGGATCACCTTGACGCTGCTTTGCGGCACGACCTCGCCGGGCGCGCTCGCGACCTCGTTGAGGCGCGCGAAGTTGGCCCACAGGACGAAGGCGATGACGAAGACCATGGCGATGCGGCCGATCGCGATGGCCTTGCGCTTGCCGATCAGGCTGGCGATGCCGGGTCGCGCCTCGGCGGCCACGGTGAGCGAGTGCGTCGCCGGCCCGCGCTTGACGGGCCGGGCAGGGATGGCCGGATCGTTCGGCTCGGTGCTTGTCATGCGCTTCGCTTCTCCGGAAAGGGGGTCGGCGGGTTGGGGAAGAGCCGGCCGAGCACATCGGCGGCGGGGCCGGCCATCGCCAGCTTGCCGTTCTCCATCGCCATGATGTGGCCGCAGGCGCCGAGCAGGACCGGGCTGTGGGTGACCACGAGCACCGTGTGGGTGCGCGCCAGCGCGGCCAGGGAGCGGGTGAGCTCGTCCTGGGCCTGGCGGTCGAGGTTGCTCGAGGGCTCGTCGAGCAGCACCACCGGCGGGTCGCCGACCAGCGCGCGGGCGATGGCGATGCGCTGGCGGATCCCCGCCGAGAGCCGGGCGCCGGCCTCGCCGATGTCGGTGTCGTAGCCGTCGGGCAGGTCGACCACGTAGCCGTGCACGCCCGCGGCCTTGGCGGCGCGCACGATCTCCTCGTCGCCCGCCAGCGCGTCGCGCTGGGCCAGGTTGGAACGGATGGTGCCGGCGAAGAGCACGCATTCCTGGGGCACGTAGCCGATCCACTCGGCGAGCTGGGCGCGGCTGTACTGGGCGATGTCGGCGTCGTCGAGGAGGACGCGGCCCTTGCGCGGCGCGTAGAGCCCGAGCGCCAGCTTGAGCAGCGTGCTCTTGCCGCTGCCGTTCCTGCCGACGATGCCGAGCATGCCCGCGGGACCCATCTTGACGTTCAGCTGGTCGACCGCGGGCGGACCCTCGTCCTCGTGGCTGAAGGTGAGGTTCTCGAAGGCCAGCTTGCCCTTGGGCCGCTCGGCGGTGACCGCGTCGGCCTGGCGGTCTTCCGCAAGCGCGAAGGCTTCGCCCAGGCGCCCGGACGCCTCCTTGGCCGAGACCAGGTTGCGCCAGTTGCCGACCAGCTGCTGGAACGGCCCGACGATGCGGAAGCTGAGGATGTTGGCGGCGATCAGCGCGCCGATCGTGAGCTCCTTGTTGACGATGGCGATGGCGCCGACGGTGGTGAGCAGCACCGTGGTGAAGACGGTGAGGCCGGCGCTCATGTTGACGTAGCGGTCGGTCTTGCCGCCGCGGTCTATGGCGTGCTCGATGGCGCCGGTCTGCCGGTCCTCCCAGAGCGGGCGGAGCGCGGGTCCGGTGGCCAGCGCCTTCACCGTGGTGCGCCCGGCGATCAGCTCGGTGACCAGCGCGTCGCGGCCGTAGCCGACCGCGCGCTCGGCCGAGTTGGCGCGCCGCAGCACCGAGGCCGCGCGCCAGGCGACGAAGAGGAAGACCGGCAGCATCAGCAGGATCACCCAGGCCACGGGCTGGGCGATCACGAACATGAAGGCGAGGAAGATCACCGCGAAGGGAAGATCGGCCAGCAGCACCGCGGCGCCGCCGGAGAAGGCATTGCGCACCGTCTCGGTGTCGCGGAAAAGGGCGTGCCAATAGGCCGCGGTGCGCGTCTCCAGGGTGCGCAGCGGCACGGCGAGCAGCTTGTCGAAGAGCCGCTGGCCCATCGCCAGGTCGAAGCGCAGCGCCACGCGCTGCAGGAGCCGGCTGCGCGACTGGCGCAGCACGAAATCGAAGGCGATCGCGAACAGCATCCCGATCGCCAGGCCCTGCAGCGTGGTGAAGCCGGCGTAGAGCACCACGCGGTCGTAGACCTGCAGCACGAAGACCGGCACCGCCAGCGCCAGCACGTTGATGAAGAGCGAGGTCGCCGCGATCTCGGCGAAGATCGGGCGCAGCGGCTTGACGAGCGGGCCCAGCCAGCGCCGCCGCGTCCCGTCCTCGCCCGTCGCTGTGCCGTTCGGCGCGTCGTCGCTCATGTCGCCCGCCGGCCGCCCGGGACGGGGCGGCGCTGTTGTGTGGGTGTCTGCGCGCGCGAGTCTGTCGATCGACCGGTTTCGGATGTCTTAACGCGCGTTAACCATTCGCCGCCGCGCGGCCCCTTTGCCGGTCCCTCGGTTGGCGCCTCGGTCGACCGATATCCGGCGAGCGGGCCTGCGCGGCGCATCCGTCAGGTCAGCGGTTGCACGTGCACGTCGGACGCCGCGACGTCCTGCGCGCCCGCGCTGGCGAGCACGGTGTAGCCGGGCTGGGCGCCGTTGGCGTCATAGATGAGCGCGCCGTTGCCGTCGACGATGACCGAGGGCGCGCCGGCGTCGTACGCGCCGTTGCTCGCGTTGCCGCCGTCATAGGCCTCGCCGATGACCGAGAAATTGGTGTCGCCGGCGGCCGGACTGGCGTTCAGCACGCCGGCCTCGAGTTGGAATGCGCTGGCGTCGAGCGCGATCGCGTCCACCCCGCTCTCGAAGCCGGCGATGGCGTCGGCGACGATCGTCGAGGCATCGGCCTCGTCGCTCCAGGCGGTCCCGTCGGACGGCAGCATATACTCGAACGTGTCCGCGCCGCCGCCGCCGGAGAGCCCGTCGTTGCCGGCGTTGCCGCGCAGCACGTTGGCCAGGGCGTCGCCCGTCAGCACGTCGTCGAAGGCCGAACCGTGCAGGTTCTCGACATTCGCGATCCGGTCGCCTTCGGCGTCCCCGCCGGAGCCGATGCCCGCCGCGAGGTCGACCGTGACGCCGCCCGGCGAGCCGGAATAGTCGGCCACGTCGATACCCCGCCCGCCGTCGATGAGATCGGCGCCCGGGCCGCCGATCAGCACGTCGTTGCCCGTGCCGCCGTCGAGGATGTCGTCGCCAGCGCCGCCGTCGAGGACGTCGTTGCCGCCGCCGCCGATCAGCCGGTCGTTGCCCTCGAGGCCGCGCAGGATGTCGTCGCCGCCGAGGCCGTCGACCAAGTCGCCGGCCGCGCTGCCCGTGAAGTCGTCATTGCCGTCGGTGAGAACCACGCCGCCGTCGAGATCGCCCACCTGTCCCGAGGCGCCCGCGATCGCGGCGCTGAGATTGGCGCCGGTGTAGGCGTCGACCACACCCGCGATAGCCGGTCCCGCTCCCGCAAGCGCGTCGGCCGCCTCGCCCTGGGCGACGATCGAGACCTGGGTGATCGCGCCCAGCAGCTCGGCGCCCTCGAGGCCGCTGCCCAGCAGCGCGTCGATTTCGCCGTTGAGTGCCGCCGCGACGGTGGCGGCGCCGGCCGCGGCGTCCGGCGTCACGGCGTCGCCGACGCCCGCCTCGGCCGCGGCGCCGGTGATCAGGCTCTGAAACACCGCGGCGTCGCTCAGATCGATCGTCTCGCCCGGGCCGGCCGCTTCAGCCATTTGCGCCAGCTGGGCGGCGACCGCGTTGCCGGCCAGGAGCAGCACGAGCCCAGCCGCGCCGGCCAGGAACGAAGCCGCCATGACCATCGTGTTCATGACCTGGCTCTGGGTTCCGGCGAGCCGCTCGGGCATTCCCGATCCGCCGCCGGCGAGCACGGCGGGGATGGGGTCGGTCGCGGTGAGGTCGATGCCGCTCGGCAGCCCGAGGGCGGCTGTGAGCTGCGCCTGGGCGTTCGAGACGTCGCCGCCGTCCTCGACCATGGCGGCAAGCACGGTGGAAAGCGGCGTCACGACGCTCGCGCCCTCGGGTGCGCGCAGCGCGATCTCGAGCGGGAGGTTGGTCGAAACGTCGATGCCGCCCGTCAGCACCAGCGGCCCGGCAGCGCCGGTCAGCGAGAATTCGCCAGCGGGTCCGGTCACGCCGTTCGCCTCGCCGGCGTCGAGCGCGCCGTTACCGTCGGCGTCGGCGAATACGGTCGAGCCCCAGAGATAGCCGTCGACGCCGAAGCCGTTGAGACCAAGCAGGCCGGAATTATCGAACACGAAGTCGTTGGCCGACAGCCCCGCTGTCAGCACGCCCTGGAAGGTCAGCGTGTCGCCGCCACCGAGGTCCAGGACCGCGTTGCCTCCGATGTCGGTGATCGACTCCGAAAGTTCCGCGAAATCGGCGATCCCGGTGTTGCGCAGGACGACGTGCTCGAGCTGCGGGTCGGCGTTCGTGTAGTCGGTGATCGTGTCGTTGCCGTAGCCAGGCCCGAAGATGAACACGTCGGCGCCGCCGCCGCCCGACAGACTGTCGTCGCCGGCACCGCCATCGAGAATGTCGGCGCCGCCATTGCCGATCAGCGTGTCGTTGCCGCTGCCGCCGAACAGCGTGTCGTTGCCGCCGCCGCCGATCAGCGTGTCGCTGCCTTCCAGGCCGAAGATCTGGTCGTTGCCGCCGAAGCCAAAGATCGTGTCGTTACCCTCCGTGCCTTCCAGCACGTCGGGCCCGCCGGTCCCGTTGATCACCGTCGGCGGCGCCTCGTTCACCGTGAGACGCAGGATTTCGGTTCCGTCGTTGTCGACGATTGTCACCTGCGCCTGCAGCCCTTCCGGAAGCGCGAAGTTCAGGTTCAGGATCTCGTCCAGCCCTTCGGGTCCGAAGGTGTTGTCGATGATATCGGCGGCCACCAGGATGTCGACGAAGTCGCCGGCCTCGAGATCCTCGGCCGTCAGGCCTTCGATCAGGCTGACGTCGATGACGCTCGATGATCCGAATGTGGCGATGCCCGAGACGTTGAGGAAGTCGACCGTGGCGCCCGCGCCCGGGGCGGGCTCCGGCCCGATCTCGACCTGATACGTGCCGTCGGAGAAGATCACGCTGCCGTCGACGGTCATCGTGCCGATCGAGGCGCCGGGGGCGAGCGTGCCCCCGACGACGTTCACCTGACCCTGCACCGTGCCGCCGTCGCCCTGCAGCACGCCACCCTCGTCGACCAGGATCGTGGTGCCGGTGAGCAGCGTGGCGGCCTCGTCGGCGCCGCCGTTGCCGACGGTGACGACGCCGGTGATCTGCGCGGCCGATTCGACGATGCCGTGCCCGATCCGCATGAGATTGCCGGCATGCAGCACGCCGCCGTCGGTGATGTCGATGGTGCCGTCGGCTTGGGCAGCCGCGCCGTTCTCGAGCCAGCCGACGAGCGTAAGCGAGTCGTCGGTCTCGACGTTGTCGTCGACGGTGAACACGGTGTTGGCGCCGGTCACGGTCAACGAGCCGTCGCCGTCGTTGCGTCCGACCGTGAGCAGAGCGTTGTCGCCGATGACGTTGACCGTTGCACCGCTGGAGACTGTTATCTCGCCGTCACCACCGGCGGACGAGCGCGTGCCGCCGATATATACGCCGAAGCGCAGCAGACCATTGTCGTCGCTGCCGAGCGCCTGGCCAGGATCGAGGCTTACCACCGCCTGATCGGATATCACAACGGTACCGGAAACGTCGGCCCCCAGCGTGTCGAAGCCGCGTCCGACCACCAGCGCTGGCCCCTGGCCAACAAAGTCGCTGCCCGGGCCGTGCAGTCCGGTGAGGCTCAGCTGCGAGCCTTCGCCGGTCACCGTCAGCGTGCCGGAGGTCCCCGCCAGCGCGGTCCCCCCGACGAGCGAGGTGCCGACGAGGACGGCGGTCATGCCGAAGGCCGCGCCACCGTTTTCGATCGTCGCCTCGCCGACGCTGTTGCGCCCGACGATCAGGAGCGGGGTGTTCGCCGTCTCGTCCGCCGCATCGGTGAACTCGACCGTCGATTCGGCGCCAGTGACGGTGAGCTCGCCGAAGCCCAGTCCCGAATGATCCCCCCTGGCGCCCACGAGGACGCGCGGGAAGACGTTGCCGTCGCCGGCGATGACGACGTCGCCTCCGCCTTGAATGATCAGATGGTCGCCGGGGGCGCCTTCCGCGCCGGTGGCGCCTTGCTGGTCAATGGTGAGGAAGACGCCCTGGGCGGCCGATCCGTCATCCACGTCGTCGACGATCGTCCAGTGCTGGGTAAGCCCGTTGCTGCCATCGCCGTCGACCGTGACCGTCGCCGGCCCGCCGTCGAACGCTCCGAGGGCGACCGAGCCGTTGACGACCAAGTTCTCGACGTTGGTCATCTCGACGGTCGCGCTGTCCTGAACGAACGGAGGCCCGACGAACCGCGCCATCGCGGTATCGGCGCCGTCCGAGTTGACCACGAAGCGTTCGGGCGCGGCCGTATCGCCGATGGTGAGCGTGTCGATACCGAGCCCGCCGTCGATCGTGACTGTATCCGGGTTCGCGAAGAAGAACTCGGAGACGCCGCCTATCGCTGGGTCGACGGTCACGGTAACAGAGCCGAGCGTAACGTCGAAGGTTTCGCTCGCTGCCGTCCCGGTGACCACGGCGTCGACCACGCCCACGGTCACGGTCGCCTGGCTGGCCAGACCGGCCGGATCCTGGATCGTGTAAGTGAAAGTATCGGTGCCGGTGAAGCTCGAGCTGGGCGGCGTGTAGGTGATCGTCCCATCGTCGAACGCGACCGAGCCGCCCTGCGTCGACGCCGCCGACACGCCCGTTACCATCAGCACGGTGTCGTCGACGTCGGTGTCGTTGGCCAGCAGGTCGGCCGCCGTGATCTCCAGCGGATTGCCCTGCGCCGTCGTCGCGAACGGGGTCTCCGCGCTGCCGTCGTCGACGGCAACAGGCGCGTCGTTCGCACCGTCGATGGTGATCGTCAGCGTCGTGCCGTCGGTGTCCGAACCGTCGGAGACGGTATAGGTGAAGATATCCTCCAGGCTGTCGTCGACATTGAGCGCGTCGACCGCTGGGTTGGCGTTGTTCAGCTGATAGCTGTACGAGCCGTCGGCCATCAGGATCAGGCTGCCATAGAGGCCTGCGACCGCGACGCCGACATTGGCGTTGTTGCCGTTCACCTCGGTCACATCGAGGTCGTCCGGCACCGTGTTGTCGACGTCGGTGTCGTTGGCCAGGACGTTCCCGTCGACCGTGTCCGGATCCGCGTCCTCGGTGATCGCGTTAATGTCCGCGACCGCCACCGGCGCGTCGTTGACGTTGTCGATAGCGATCGTGACGGTCTGCGTGTCGCTCGCCGCGCCCTCGTCGGTCACCTCGTAGGCGAAGGCGCCGGCAGCGCCGGTGCTGTCGTCGCCGGGCGTGAAATAGAGGAGCCCTGTGAGCTGGCCAACCGTCAGTACGTCGTTTACCTCGACCACCGTCTCGCCGTCGGCGAGTCTCACGGAGCCGACGCCTGGCGCCGCGGTGACGGTGATCGTGTGGATGTCGCCCTCGTTGGCGAAGTCGGGATCGGTGGGCGCCGTGATGTCGAGCGGGTTGCCCCCGGAGCCCTCGGCGACGTCGACGGCCTTGTCGGCTTGCGCGTCCGGCGCGTCGTTGACCGGCGTGATGGCGATCGAGGCGTCGGCCGTGGCCGCCGAGAAGGCGGTCGTGCCGCCGATGCCCGTCTCCGCCAGGTCGGCGGTACCGCCCTCTACGCCGAAGGCGCCGTCCCAGACGTGGTAGGTGATCGTGGGATCGGAGGCGTTGCTGGCCTGGTTGTAGTTGGCGCCCGGCACGTAGCGGACCAGCGCCGTGGGGCCGAGCAGCAGCGCCGCGTTGACCGACAACTCGCCGACCGCCTGCCAGCTTTCCCCGCTATCGGTCGAATACTGCCATTCGCCACCGGCGTCGCCGGCGGTGTCGGTGGCGATGATCGCCATGCCGCGGTCGGCGAACTCGGCCGCGTTGCCGGCGGCCGTCGGATCGTCGGCGTCGGTCGCCTGAACGATGGTGGCGCCGAAGACCTGCGTGCCGCCGTTCTCGACCTGGTCCTCGTCGATGCCCTCGAGGTTTAAGCCGCCCGCCACCACCGGCGCGTCGTTCACCGGGTCGATGGTGATGGTGAACGCCTGCTCGCCCGATGTATCGACGCCGCCATTGGCGGTGCCGCCTTCGTCCATCAGCGTGACGGTGACCGTCGCCATGCCGCTGGCATCGGCGGTCGGGGTGAAAGTCAGGTTGCCCGTGATCGGGTCGATCGCGGGTCCGACCGCGAACAGGCCGTCATTGTCGGTGCTGAGCTGGAAGGTCAGCCCCTGTTCGGCTTCGTCGGCCGGACCGGCGCTGATGTTGGTGGCGAAGCCCGCCACCGTCACCAGGCCCGCATCCTCGTCCACCGTCTGGTCGCCGCCGGGCGTGAAGGACGGCGCGTCGTTGACGGCGGTGATCGAGATGTCGACCGTGGCATCGTCCTGCAGCGGCCCGCCGCTCCCGGTCGCACCCAGATCGTCGACCGTCACCGTCAGCGTGTCGGCGCCGTTGAAGTCGGCGTTCGGCGTGTATTCGATGCTAGCGCCCAGTGCCGCGTTGATCGCCGCCTGCGTCCCGGTTAAGGCGAGCGTGCCGTCGCTGCCGTCGGCGTCGGAGAAGGTGAGCCCGTCGCTGCTGGTCAGCGCGATCGAGCCGTTGACGACGCTCAGCGTCATGCTGAGCGGACTCGCCCCAGCATCCGGGTCGGCCACTGTCACGCCGATGTCGAGAAGACCGTCCTCCAGAACCACCAGCGGCTGGTCCCCCGGCACACTCAAAACCGGCGCATCGTTCACACCGCCCACCGTGATGTTGAAGCTGGTGAGCGGCACGCTGCCGCCGGCGCCGTCGCTGATCGAGAACTGGAAGGCGTCCGCGGCGGTCTCGCCGCCGTCATGCGTGTAGCTGAGAATGCCTGAGACAATGTTAGCCTGGGTGAAGGTGTCGCCAATACCCAGCAACACGCCGTCGAGCAACAGCGAGCCGTTGGCCGGCGCCGTCTCCACCGTGTAGACGATCTCGGCGTCGGTATTGTCGACGTCTGAAGCCGACACCAGGGCGTTCGTGATGTCGCCGCTGCCGCCTTCCGCCACGGTGAGGCCCGCATTCACGTCCACCACCGGCGCGTCGTTCACCGGGTCGACGGTGATCATGAACGCCTGCTCGCCCGAAGTATCGACGCCGCCATTGGCGGTGCCGCCGTCGTCCATCAGCGTGACCGTGACCGTCGCCGTGCCGCTGGCATCGGCGGTCGGGGTGAAAGTCAGGTTGCCCGTATCCGGGTCGATCGCGGGTCCGACCGCGAACAGCCCGTCATTGTCGGTGCTGAGCTGGAAGGTCAGCCCCTGCCCGGCTTCGTCGGCCGGACCGGCGCTGATGTTGGTGGCGAAGTCCGCCACCGTCACCGGGCCCGCATCCTCGTCCACCGTCTGGTCGCCGCCGGGCGTGAAGGACGGCGCGTCGTTGACGGCGGTCAGGTCGACGTTTACCTGGACCGCCGGCGTCGACACGTCTGTATCGTCGTCCACCGCCACCACCGTGAAGGCTGGCTGCACCCCGTTGGCGTTCGCCGCCGGGGTCCAGACGACGGTTGTTTCGCCATCGATCACGGTCGTGCCTGGGACCACCGCGCCGCCGCCCTGAACGTCCAGCGCGCCCGAGCTCACCGCCTCGATGCGGAAACCGACGACCGTACCGTCGACATCGGCCTCGTCCGCGGCCGCCACGAGATCGGCGAAGGTGATCACCCGCGCCACGTCCTCGGTGCCGGCCAGGTCGTTGACCGTCGTCAACGTCGGCGGATCGTTCACGTCGGCCAAGTTCACGTT
>Ga0302046_10003399_pt1 | contig 14391 bp, 13 predicted proteins | sample RVTome_11_FD_200261 | JGI IMG/M metagenome (GOLD analysis project Ga0302046, IMG submission 200261) | Soil microbial communities from uranium-contaminated site in the Upper Colorado River Basin, Wyoming, United States - RVT147D111 (version 2) ...
TGGGGACCTCTGCCGGACGACGCCCGACCCCATTACAGATCCGTCGGCGACGCCGTTCGTGTAGGCTATGGGGCTTCGGGGGGGTTCCATGGTCCAGGTTTCCATCACCGTGAACGGCAAGGCGCGCAAGGCGAGCGTCGAACCGCGGCTGCTGCTCGTCCACTTCCTGCGCGAGCGGCTCAACCTCACCGGCACCCACGTGGGCTGCGACACGAGCCAGTGCGGCGCCTGCACGGTGCTGCTCGACGGCAAGAGCGTCAAGTCCTGCACGGTGCTCACCGCGCAGGCCGACGGGTCGTCGATCACCACCATCGAGGGGCTGGCGGCGCCCGACGGCACGCTGCACCCCCTGCAGACGGGCTTCTGGGAGGAGCACGGCCTGCAGTGCGGCTACTGCACGCCCGGCATGATCCTGTCGGCGGTGCATCTGCTCGAAGGGAACCCGAAGCCCACCGAGCAGCAGATCCGCGAAGGGATCAGCGGCAACTTCTGCCGCTGCACGGGGTACCAGCACATCGTCAACGCGATCCAGCACGCCTCCGGTCAACGGTAGGCAGAGGTAAGCGATGCCGACACCTGTCCTGCCCAAGCTGATCGGCCAGCGCGTCAAGCGCCGCGAGGATCCCCGGCTGATCCAGGGGCGCGCCACCTACGTGGACGACGTGAAGATCGCCGGCATGCAGCACATCGCCTTCAAGCGCGCCGAGATCGCCCACGGCCGCATCGTCTCGATCGACACGAAGGCCGCCGAGGTGATGGAGGGTGTCGAGGCAGTCTTCACCGGCGCCCAGATCGCCGAGTTCCTGGCACCGATGCCGATCGGCTCGCCCTTCCCCTCGCCGCCCCATCACGCCGTGGCCGTGGACAGGGTGCGCTACGCCGGCGAGCCGGTGGCGCTCGTCGTGGCGGCCGATCGCTACCTGGCGCGCGACGCGGCCGACGCGATCGTCGTCACCTACGAGCGGCTCCCGGCGGTGGTCGATCCGGAGCTCGCCATGACAGGCAAGCCGGCGCTGGTCCACGATGGGGTCGAGGGCAACCTGGCGGTCCCGCTCATCTCCGGCGGCACGGGCGCGCCGCCCGGCCGTCCGGTGGACGACTCGGCGATCGACCAGGCCTTCCGGGAGGCCGAAGTCGTCGTTTCCCAGCGGATGCACAACCAGCGGCTCGTGCCGAACCCGATCGAGCCGCGCGGCGTGGTGGCACACTTCGAGCCGGGCAAGGGGACGATGACGATCTGGTCCTCGACGCAGAACCCGCACATCCTCAAGACGATGATCGCGGCGATGAACGGCCTGGGGCAGGATCAGGTCCGCGCCATCGCGCCCGAAGTGGGCGGCGGCTTCGGCGCCAAGATCAACATCTACGGCGAGGAGTACGTCGCCGCCGCCGTCTCGAAGCGCCTCGGCATCCCGGTGAAGTGGATCGAGGAGCGCTCCGAGGCCTTCGTGGCCACGACGCACGGGCGCGACATCATCGGCTACCTGGAGCTGGCGGCGAAGCGCGACGGGACGGTGCTCGGATTGAAACTGCGGCTGATTGCCGACATCGGTGCCTACAACATGCTGCTGACGGCGGCCGTCCCGACGCTGACGATGCTGATGGCCAACGCCACCTACGCGATCCCGGCCATCCGCGTCACGCTCACCGAGGTCTTCACCAACAAGACGCCGACCGACGCGTACCGCGGTGCGGGCCGTCCCGAGGCCACCTTTTTCGTCGAGCGCGGCATGGACCTGCTGGCTCGCGAGCTGCGGATGGATCCGGCCGAGATCCGCCGCAAGAACTTCATTCCGAAGGACCGCTTTCCCTTCCAGACGCAGATGGGCGCCGTCTACGACTCGGGCGACTACGAGAAGGCCCTCGACGTCGCGCTCGAGAAGTCGAACTGGACCGAGCTCAAGAAGCAGCGCGACAAGGCGAAGGCCGAGGGCCGGCTCGTGGGCCTGGGCCTCGCGATGTACGTCGAGATCTGCGGCGTGGGGCCCTCGGCGACCCTGCCGACCGGCGGCTGGGAGCACGGAGAGGTCGTGATCGAGCGCGACGGACGCATCACCGCGATGACCGGCGCCTCACCTCACGGCCAGGGGAACGAGACGACGTTCGCGCAGATGCTGGCCGACCACTTCGGCGTCCCGATGGAGCACATCACCATCCTCCATGGGGACACGGCCGTGGTGAAGCAGGGCATCGGCACGTTCGGCAGCCGGTCGCAGGCGGTGGGCGGCACGGCGCTGATGATGGCGGCCGACAAGGTGAAGGCCAAGATGGCGAAGTTCGCGGCCGCCCTGCTCGAGGCGAGCGAGGAGGACCTGGTCTTCGAGAACGGCACGATCTCGGTGAAGGGGGCGCCCGCCTCCGCGAAGACGTTCGCCGAGGTGGCCTCTTACGCGTACATCCCGGTGCCGCTGCCGCGCGGGCTCGAGCCCGGCCTGAGCGAGGAGGCCTTCTTCGAGCCGAGCAACAGCACGTATCCGTTCGGCTGCCACATCACGATGGTCGAGATCGACCGCGAGACCGGCGAGCCGACGTTGCTGAAGCTCGTGGCGGTGGACGACGCCGGCAACCTCATCAACCCGCTGATCGTCGATGGCCAGATTCACGGCGGGCTGGCGCAGGGGGTCGGCCAGGCGTTGCTCGAGGGAGCGGTTTACGACGACAGCGGCCAGCTCGTGACCGGCTCGTTCATGGACTACACGCTGCCCCGCGCCATCGACTTCCCGCGCTTCGAGCTGCACGAGACGGTCACGCCCACACCGGTCAACCCGCTCGGCGCCAAGGGGGTGGGCGAGGCCGGAACGCTGGGCTCCACGCCGAGCATGGTGGCGGCGGCCGTGGACGCCCTCAGCGAGTTCGGCGTCGTCCACGTGGACATGCCGTTCCGGCCCGAGCGGCTGTGGCGCATCATCAACGGAGGCCAGGCGTGATCCCGATTCCGTTCGACTACGAGCGCGCCAGCTCCATCGAGGACGCGCTCAGCAAGCTCAGCGCCTGCGGCGGCAAGTTCCTCGCCGGCGGCCACAGCCTGCTGCCGCTGATGAAGCTGCGCATGAGCGAGCCCACGGCGCTCGTCGATATCGGGCGCATCCCGGAGCTGTCCGGCATCCGCGAGGCGGGCGGAGCGATCGAGATCGGCGCCGGTACGACCCATCACGACGTCGAGACCTCCACGCTGCTGCGCGAGAAGTGCCCCATGGTGGCCGCGGCGGCCGGCGAGATCGGCGACCCGCAGGTGCGCAACCGCGGGACGCTGGGCGGCAGCCTCGCCCATGCCGACCCGGCTGCGGACTACCCAGCCGTCATGCTGGCGCTCGACGCGGAGGTCCACCTGCGCAGCGCGGGCGGCGCGCGGGTGGTGAAGGCCGACGCGTTCTTCCAGGATCTCTTCACGGTGGATCTCGGGCCCGACGAGCTGCTCGTCTCGGTGCGCTTCGCGCCCGTGAAGGCGGCCGCGTACGCCAAGCTGCGCCAGCGCGCGTCGCACTTCGCGATCGTGGGGGTGGCGGCGGCGCTGCAGGTGGCCGGCGGAACGATCACGAGCGCCCGCATCGGCGTGACCGGCGCGGGCACGCACGCGGTACGGCTGACGGCCGTCGAGCAGGCGCTCGCCGGTCAGGCGGCGACAGCGGCCTCGTGCGAGACGGCCGCCGCGAAGGCGACGCTCGACGACGTGAACGCCGACATGCACGGCAGCGCCGACTACCGGAAGGCGATGCTGCCGGTGTTCACGCGCCGGGCGCTGGCCGCCGCGCTGGCCCGCGCGTAGGCGAATCGGGCGCTCTACACGCTCGCCGGCGCAGCCAGCCCGGTCATGTCTTCGACGCCCCAGCGCTCGACGACCTTGCCGTTCTGGATGCGCACGACATCGGCGATGCGCATGGTGACGTCCTTGCCGGACGGCGGCATCCCCATCAGGTCTCCCGTGTGCTTGCCGCGCACGTTGGCGACCGACGCGACCAGTTCGCCCTCGGCAATCAGGTGCTCGACGTCGACTCGCAGACCGCTGATGCCGGCCCGCATGGCGACAACGAACTGGCGCACGCCCTCGACGCCGGGGCCCTGTCCCGGGGCCGGCTGGTGATCGACGAAGGCGCGATCGACCATCGCGTCGAGGACGCCAAGATCACCGCGCTCCAGCACATCGTGAAAGAAGCGACGCAGGATCTGCTTGTTCTCTGCTGACATTGTGACCTCCTCCAGGGTGGCTGCCGGAACCCTACTCGACCGGCACCAGCCGCTGCAACTCTTCGAACCAGTGCTGGACGATGACGATCTGGTCGGCCGGCGCCTCGCCGCCCGTCTCGGCGCCATCGAGGATCGTGACGAACTGCCCGTTTGGCCCCACGTCGTGGTTCAGGAGCGAGGTGGGCGTCACGTTGAGCGGGAGGCCCTCACCGGGGAGCGCCTCCGGACGGCCGAGCTCCAGGCTGGGACTGGTCCCCAGAATCTCGACGCTGACCGCCGCGGCATTTCCACCGGGAAAGTAGATCAGGCGCCGGCCATCCGGCGACCAGAGGGGATGATGCGCCAGCTCGTCGTCTCGCCCGATCTGGTACCGCGTGCCCGGAGAGGCGACGCTCTCCACATAGGTGGCCACGCCGTCCGAACGATTCGTGTATGCCATCCATGCGCCGTCCGGTGAGAACTGGAGGTCGAAGGGCGACGACGACCGCAACGTCCCGTATCGTTCGAACGACCCGTCCGACGCCGTCCACATCCACAACTGGTAGCCCTCCGGTGCCACCACGCTGATGGCGAGCCGATCGCCGGCCGGTGACCAGTCCTCCGGGATGTGCTCGACGCCGTCCTCGGGCATCGTCAGTCGTTCGGCGCCCCCCGTGCCGTCGGCCCGCTGCCGGAACACGGCGCGGTTGCCCTCGCGATCCGACTGGAACGCGACGTAATCCCCGTCGCTCGACCATGCCGGATACGCGTTGTTGCCTCCCTCGGTCAGGCGGCGTTCCGCCGCCGCGCCGGAGACGTCGTAAATCCAGATGTCGGTCGCCTGCTGGTCCAGACGCTCCACCGCAAGCCACGCGCCGTCCGGGGACAGCCGCGGATGCTGGTACTGCCCGGGCGGCATGTCGACGCGTTCGCGCCGGCCCGCTTCGTCGACCCAGGCGAGCGTGGACACGGCGCGCCCGGACTCCGAGCCGGGCACGAAAATCAGCGTGCCGTCGTTCGAGACGTCGTAGTGCGCAGCTCCCGTGTTGCCGGCGGGATTGACCGCGCGCCGGACTCCCGGCACGACGGGGACGGCACCGCCGCTCACCTCGAGACGGTCCAGGTCGAAGGCCTGGGCATACAGGACGGCTCCCTGCGCGAACACGAGGTGCCCGGTCGGCACGTAGCGCGCATCGCTGCCGCCAGCCCTGACGACTCTCCGTTCGCCGGAGGACGGCGACCCCACCACGATGTTCGCCTCGTCCCACCGCGAGTTTCCGACGGTCTCCCCCGTAAGGGTGAACAGGACCCAGTCGCCAACCGGCAGGCGACGGGGGGCAAAGGGCACCGCGCCAGACTCGAATTCCATGATGCGATGCGGGTCGCCACCGTTCTGCGAGACCTCCCAGATGCCGTCGGGCTGCCCGTACAGGATCGTCCCGTCCTGATCCCAGCTCGCTCCGAACGGCGCGTCGACCCCCGTCAAGGAAACCGGCGTCCCCCCGGCGATGGGGACGCGTCGCAAGTCCCCTGTCGTCTGGCTGAAGAACGCCAGCGATAGACCGTCCGGCGAGAAGAACGGCGACGAGGCAAACGCCGGGTCCGCGGCGCCGGCGACCGGCCGGTCCTCGAGCTCGTCCAGGGCGCGCACGTACACCCCGTTGCTGCCGTTGTAGACGAACTGGCTCCCGTCGGGGGCGATGGCCACGACCTTGCGTCCCGCGTTGAAAAACGCTCGCCCGTCTGGCAGCAGGTGGGTGGAACGGACGACGCGGCCCGGCAGGGGCGCCCTCGCCATCCACGCCGCACCGGCGGCCAGCGTGGCTACGACGAGTGCGGTCACCACGAGCGGCAGCGCACGCCGCCACCAGGCCGATCGAACGGCCTCGGTACGGCCCGTGGCGGCCGTCTCGACAGCGTCATGGAACACGCCATCGAGCATGAGGCGCGCGTCCTGGACGTGCGCCAGGCGCTGCTTCAAGTTCCTCTGCAGGCACGCCTTCAGCAGCAGACGGACGCGTGACGGCGTGCCAGCCGGGAGCAGGCTCCAGTCGGGCTCCAGGCGCACCACCGCACCAAGGACCTCCGCGATGTCCTCCCCATCGAAGGCGCGCTTGCCCGAGAGCATCTCGAACAGCACCGCGCCGAACGCCCAGACGTCGGCGCGCGTGTCCACGGCCCTGCCCCGCGCCTGTTCCGGGCTCATGTAGGCGGCCGTGCCGAGAATCAGCCCGGCCTGTGTCATCGCCGGCGTCGTGATGGTGGGCGACAGCGACGATCCGGGCGACATCGCGGCGGCAGGTTCCATCGCCTTCGCCAGGCCGAAGTCCAGCACCTTCACCGTGCCATCGGGGCGCAGCTTGACGTTGGCTGGCTTGAGGTCCCGGTGGACGACCCCCTGCTCGTGTGCCGCCTCGAGCGCTTCGGCGATCTGCCGCGCAATCGGCAGCGCCTCCTCGACCGGGATGGGGCCCTTCACGAGGCGGTCGGCCAGCGTGGGCCCCTCCACCAGCTCCATGACGAGGGCCCGAAGGGGCCGGCCCGGGCCGGCCCCTTCGCCAGCCGACACTGTGCCCGCTTGCCCAGAACCTGTCGCGGGGAGGTCCTCGACTCCGTAGATGTGCGCGATGCCCGGGTGATTCAGGCAGGCCAGCGTCCTCGCCTCGCGATCGAACCGCGCCAGCCGTTCGGCGTCCGCGGCGAACGCCTCGGGCAGGACCTTGATCGCCACCTCGCGACCGAGGCGGCTGTCTGTCGCGCGATACACCTCGCCCATTCCGCCTGCGCCGATCTGGGCGGCGATCTCGAACGAGCCGATTCTGGTGCCGGGGATCAGTGCCACGGCGCAGATTCTAGCGCCAAGCGAGGACCACGGCTCAGACGGGCCGACCGACGACGATGCTGAAGGGCGCCTGGGTGGGGACGATCTCCTCCAGGGCGAAGGCGGACTGCTTGAACAGCCGCTCGAAGCCCGCCCGCGTCCGCTCGCGGCCCCCGACGGCGGTCATCATGATGAGGTCCGTCCACTTCCCGAACTGGAAGTCGCCGGCGTCGCTGATGACCCACTCGACCAGCATGATCCGGGCATCAGGTCTGGTGGCCGCCCGGAGCGTCCGCAGGATCCGCAGCGCGTCCTCGTCGTTCCAGTCGTGGATGATGTTCCGGAGGACGTAGGCGTCGGCCTTGACCGGGATCTCGGTGAAGAAGTCGCCGCCGACGCGCTCGATCCGATCGTGGGCAGCCGCCGTCGACACCACGGCCGGCAGGTCGAACAGCACGCCGCGACTCCCTGGATGCGCGTCGAGGATGTCCACGAGCTGCGAGCCGATGCCCCCGGCGATGTCGGCAATCACGGGGAAGCGGCTCCAGTCGTACGCGGCCGTGATCGTCGGGGTGGCCGGGGCGTTGAGCGAGCGCATCGCCTCGTTGAACACGGGCCACTGCTCCGGGTTGCGCCGGTAGAACTCCCAGGTGTCGTGCCCCCAGACGTCCAGCATCGCCGTCGTGCCGGTCCGCAGCGTGCGCATCATCTCGGTCAGCCCGTCCCAGTACACCCAGCCGGGCGCGAAGATCTGCATGAACGCCCACTGCGATCCCGGGGCGTCCTTCCGCAGGCCGTCGCTCGCGGGCGTGTTGCAGAACACGCGCGGCGAGACCTGCTCGAAGAAGCCGATCGATTCGAGGGCACGCAGGACGCGGAACAGCGCGTCCGGATTCGCATTGGTCCGTTTGGCCAGCTCGTCCAGCGGGAGCGGGCCGTCGGCCAGCGCGTCGGCGACGCCGAGCTCCGCGGCTGCCACCACACAGCGGCCCTGGATGATGCCAAGGAAGGCTCCCAGCGCCCGTTCCTGGGGCGTGGGAGTCGTGGTCGATGTCTGATCGGTCTGCCTCATCGATTCTCCTGATAGTGGATATGCCTGCGCGCGCGCTCGAGGCGGCCGGCCTACTCTTCCCGGTGCGCGGCATCGAGCGCGCCTGCGATCTGCGCGGCGATGGCGAGCGCCTCCTGGAGCACAATCGGCCCCTCCGCGATGCGCGCTTCGAGCGTCGTGCCCTCGACCAGCTCCATGACGAGCGCCGTGACGCCTTCGCTGCGCTCGAGGCCGTGAATCTGCGCGATGTTCGGGTGGTTGAGCGCCGCCAGGACCTCGGCCTCGCCCTGGAACCTGGCGAGCCGCTCGGCGTCGCCAGCAAACGACTCCGGGAGCACCTTGATGGCGACCTGACGCTTCAGGTTCGTGTCGGTGGCCCGGTAGACCTCGCCCATTCCGCCTTCGCCCAGCTTGTCGAGGATGCGATAGGCCCCCACGGTGTCCCCGGGCTTCATCGCATCCTCGACTGGGCTGCGGCGAGACCTCGCCGTAGCTCGCTGGCCTTCGGTGAGCGAGCGGAGGCGGGGCCGCCCGCACCAATCTGGGTGGCGATCTCGTAGGCGCCGATGCGGCTTCCGGGAGTCAGGGGCACGCCGGGCGTGATTGTACCGTCAAGCTCGAATCGGCGAGGACGGGCACGGGAGACCCTGTCGCGGCTCGACGGTCAAGGCCCCTGCGCGTCGTCCTGGTCGGCTTCTTCGAGCAGCGCCAGGTCGATGAGGTCCTTCGGCCGCCCCGACGCACGCTTGTTGGCGACGAAGTCCTCGCGCGAGAGCACGTGGAGCGACAGGCCCGCGACGGTCACCTCGGTGCGTCGATCCCACGCGGCGTCGAAGTTCACGCCCGAGATCCCCGACAGGATATCGACTCGAGATGGCGGTACGCCGATCTGAAACACGGTATCCGACTGCATGAGGTCCTCGACCGAGAGATCGAACAGAGGTGCGCCGAACTTCCCGAGTGCCACGAGAACGCGTTCGGCGTTCTGATGCGTGGGCCGCACCCAGATATCGAGGTCCCCGGTCGCCCGCGGAACGCCCAGGGCGGCAAGAGCGTGCGCGCCGACGACGAGGAAGTCAGCGCCGGCCGCGGACAGTTCGGACAAGATCTCGACGAAGTCGCGGTTCATCCGAGAGCCCTTCCTTGAACTGCCAGGCCTGGAGGGTCAGCGGCCAGACGGCCGCGATCCTGCTCGCCGCGTCGCCATGCTGGCGAGCACTTCGCTGGTTGCGGAGTGTGCTGCGGCGGGCCTGCCGCGGGGCGGACGACATCGACGTGATTATAGCGCGCAGGCCGGCCACCGAGGGCACCCGTCAGCAGGCGACTACGGCAGACCGATTCCCGCACCGCGAGTGTTCTTCTCGTTCTCCAGGCAGATGAATTCCATCAGCTCGGTGTCCGGCAGCAGCGTTGCCTCGAAGCTCGTGTTCCAGGGGGCGGTGTAGGCGCCCGGATCGTCGATCGTGACGGCGATGTCCATGTGGCCGTAGTCGCGGCGGTGGAGCCGCATCGTGACCTGGAGCTGCTCCGTGGAGGGCTTCCCGAGCTGATCGAGCCAGAGCTTGCCGTTGAAGCCGGCGGACTCGATGACGAGCGTGTCGCCGTCCCAGGCGGCGGTCGAGTAGCCATGCCAGGTGGGCGTGACGTCGGGATGCGGCACGAACTCGCGGCCGTCCATGAAAGCCTGCCACCAGAGGTTGAACGCCTCGTGGACGAAGAAGACGATGCCCGGCGTCTGGACGATGCGCCAGGGCGCCGGCGCGACGAGGATCTTCGGCACACCCTGCGGCAGGCAGTTGGCGTCGGGCTCGATCTTCCAGTGCAGCCCCGCCGCCCGCTCCTCGTACAGCGCCTTGGCCCAGGGCTGGAACGGCACCTCGCCGTTCAGGTCCGGCGCGATCTCGCGGATGTAGCCCCGGGGCGGATTCCAGATGCCCGACAGATCCGGCGTGCCGTCGGGCATCCGCGGCGCCGTCGCGGTGGCGTCGAACGCCCCGTCCGGTGTTCGCGGGAGGTCCGGCGGAGGCACGTTTCTCCACTGCGCGGGCGCGACCGTTGCACACAAGGTGAGGATCGCAGCCAGGAAGATCGTTCTCATGTCAAGCGCCACCGTCGTGGATTCTAACCCCAGAGCTTGGGGTCCTAAGCGTCGAATCAGGACTGTTGCACGACCTTGGCTTGAAGACACGCGAAAAAGCGGTCCTGCATCATCTTGGAGACGTTCGAGATGAGACGCTGTCCGAGGCGGGCAATGGCGCCGCCGGTATCGACCATTCCGCTGACGTCCACGACGGTGCTCTCACCCTCGGCCCGCAAGGCGATCGTCGCCGTGCCCTTGACGAAGCCGGGTCTCCCCTGCCCTTCCACCGTGAGCGTGTAGGAGGTCGGCTCGATCCGATCCGACAGCGCGACGGTGCCTTCGTAAGTACCGGTGATGGCCGCGAGCGCCACGGTGAGCTTCGCCTTGTAGTGATCTTCTCCGAGCGGTTCGAACGCGCTGCAGCCGGGAATGCAGGACGCGATCACGTCGGGATCCATCAGCAGCTCCCAGACGCGGGCGGGCGGGGCGGGAAAGGTGTACGTGCCGGTGACGTCCATCAGGCAGCCGAGGAGCGTGGGTTGTCGCGACGTGTGCCCGGCGCGATCCGGTTCAAGTGTACCGCCAGATCTCCCAGGTCGGCGAGCGTGCCGCACGGCAGGAAGTCGTCCACGTACGGGAGCGCCGCCTGGAGCCCACGCGTGAGCGGCGCGTAGTCGGGCGTCCCGATCAGCGGGTTGAGCCAGATCAGACGGTGACAGATCCGCTGCAGGCGCGCCACCTGTGCGCGCAGCTCGTCCGGATCGCCACGATCCCAGCCGTCGGAAACGAGCAGGACCACCGGGCCGCCGTGCAGGACGCGTCTGGCCCAGCGCCGGTGGAACTGCGCCAGCACCTCGCCGATGCGCGTGCCGCCCGACCAGTCCGGGACGGCGGCGGCAATGATCGCCGCGGCCTGGTCGGCGCGGCGGTGGTGGAGCGCCGTCGTGACGCGCGTGAGTCCGGTCGAGAAGAGGAACGCCTCGAGCCGATCGTGGCGCCGGCCGAGCGCATGCGCGAAGTGAATCAGCAGGCGTGCGTAGCGTTCCATCGACCCGCTGACGTCGCACAGCAGGATCAGCCGGCGCGGCCGGTCGAGTCGCCGGCGGGTGGGCAGCGTGACGATCTCTCCTCGCGTGCGCAGGCTCTGCGCGAACGCCCGCCGCAGATCGACGCGCGGGCCGCGGCCCCGCACCCAGCGCCGCGTGCGGCGGGTGCCAGGCGTCCAGCGAAGGCGCGCGAGCGCGTCCTGGGCCTCGCCCAGCTCGTCCTCGGTGAATGTGCCGAAGTGTCGGCGCGCGAGTCGTTCGGCGTCGCTCCAGGTGCGGACGATGCCAACCGCCTGCTCGTCCGGCTCGCCCGGTGACGCCTCGGCGACCAGCCCCGGTGCCGGGCCCGCGTCCGGTGCGGGCGGCCTGTCGGGGGCGTCGACGCCGTCGTGCGAGTTGTCGGCCGCGAGCATTCCCGGATGCGCGCTCCAGAAGGCGGCGAATACGCGTTCGAACGCGGCGTACTGCTCGTGGCGGTGAACGAGCAGCGCCCGGCAGGCATGGAAGACCTCGTCGCGGGATCCGAGGTCGACATGCGTGAGCGCCTCGGCCACGTCCAGCAGGCGCCCGACGTGCACCTCGATCCCGGCCCGCCGGAGCAGGCGCCCGAAAACGAGGAGGTTCCCCGCGAGGTGAGAACTAGACACCGGCTCCGGCCACAGCGTGCTGCATCAGCTCGGCCAGGCGCTGGCCGCGCACCGCGTCCAGATCCTCGCGAGCCTTGAGGGCGGTGCCGAGCGTGGCCTCGAGCGTGGCCAGGTCGAGCGTGTCGCGGTCGAGAACGGCAAGCGCCGCCACCCAGTCGATCGTCTCCGACACGCCTGGCGTCTTGTAGAGATCCTCCCGGCGGAGCGCCTGCATGAGCGCCGTGACCTGGGCCGCGAGCCGGGCGGGCACGTCCGGCCGGCGGGCGGCCACGATGGCGCGCTCCTTCTCGAGCGACGGGTACTCGATCCACTGGTAGAGACACCGGCGCCGCAGCGCGTCGTGCACCTCCCGCGTCCGGTTCGACGTGAGGATGACGAGCGGCGGCTGGGCGGCGCGCAGCGTCCCCAGCTCGGGAATCGTGATCTGGAACTCGGCCAGGAGCTCCAGCAGGTAGCCCTCGAACTCCTCGTCGGCGCGGTCGATCTCGTCGATCAGGAGCACGGCCGGGCGTGTCCGGGACGGATCGATGGCCTGGAGCAGCGGCCGGCGGATCAGGAACGCGTCGCTGTAGAGCGCGTGGTGCACCGCGGCACGGTCGAGGTGCGTCTCGCGCTCGAGGATTCGCAGCTCGACGAGCTGCCGCGAGTAGTCCCACTCGTAGACGGCGTGGTTGACGTCGAGCCCCTCGTAGCACTGCAGGCGGATGAGGTCCGCCTCGAGCGCCTCGGCCGTCGCCGCGGCCAGCGACGTCTTGCCGACGCCCGCCTCGCCCTCGAGCAGGAGCGGGCGACCCAGGCGCAGCGCCACGTACAGGGAGACAGCCAGCCCGCGATCGGTCACATAGCCCCTCGCCGCCAGGAGCCGCTCGAGATCCGGAATCGTGCCGGAAAAGATGCGGTCAGTCGCGTCCACGGAAGCGCCGATCGTAGCACCGTGGCCGTCCCTGCAAGGAATCGGGCCGCCTCCGTTCGAAGGATAGCGGCCCGGCAAAGGCGAGCGATGGACGCTCGCCGGGGGCGCGAAGGAGATTTCCCATGTCTGCACGTGTGTTGCTTGCGGCGCCGGCGGTGCTGCTGACCGGCCTGCTCTCAGTCGGGGCCGGCGATCCGCCGGTGGCCGGACCACCGGCGCAGGACCCAGCCGGCCAACCTGGCAGCTCCACGATCGACGACCAGACCGAACTGCGGGTGACGGTCTACAACTCGAACCTCGCGCTGGTGCGGGACGTCCGGACCATCGAGCTGCCGCGGGGGACGTTCGATCTCCGCTTCATGGACATCGCCGCTACGGTGAATCCCGCGACGGTGCACTTCAGGTCCCTGACCGAACCCGACGGCGTCAGCGTCCTCGAGCAGAACTACGAGTACGACCTGCTCGAGCCCGACAAGCTCCTCCGGAAGTACGTGGGGCGCGACGTCACACTGGTCCGCCGGGTGCAGGAGGACGGCGTCACGCGCGAAGAGCCGGTCGTGGCCCGGTTGCTGAGCTACAACACCGCGCCGGTCTGGCAGATCGGCGACGAGATCGTCACGGGGCTGCACGCCGACCACATCCGCTATCCGGAGCTGCCGGGCAACCTCTACTCGCGCCCGACGCTCATCTGGTCGCTCGCCAACGACGGCGGCCAGCGTCACCGGATCGAGACGTCGTACCTCGCCTCGAATCTCTCCTGGAACGCCGACTACGTCCTGACCCTGGCGCGCGACGACACGACGGCCGACGTGGACGGCTGGGTCACGGTGACCAACCAGAGCGGCACGGAGTTCCGCAACGCGCAGTTGCAGCTCGTGGCCGGGGAGCTGAATCGCGCACGTCAGCCCCGGTCGCTGGCCGACTTCGACCGCCTCGAGTCGGCCTCCGCGCGCGCCGTGGAGGAGATGGTGCAGGAGAGCTTCTCCGAGTACCACCTGTACACGCTCGAGCGGCCCACGAGCATCAACAACCAGCAGACCAAACAGGTCAGCATGCTGGGCGCGACCGGGTTCCCGGTGACCAAGCGGTACGTCGTCAATGGCCACACGATGTACTACCGCAACGCCTACAGCCCGGGCGCGCCGCTCAGGGACGACGTCGAGGTGTTCTACCAGTTCGAGAACGACGAGGACGCGGGGCTGGGCATGCCGATGCCGGCCGGCGTCGTGCGCGTCTACCAGGCCGACTCCCGCGGCGGCGTCCAGTTCGTGGGTGAGGACCGGATCGACCACACCCCCAAGGACGAGACGCTGAAGCTGAAGATTGGCAACGCCTTCGACGTGGTGTGCGACCGGAAGCAGACCGACTTCGAGAAGATCGCGTCCGGCATCTACGAAGTGGAGTACGAGATCCGCCTCCGCAACCACAAGGACACGCCGATCTCCGTGGAGGTCAACGAGCCGGTGGGCGGCACCTGGCGGATGCTGCGCTCGTCGTTCGGGTGGGAGAAGTCCGACGCCTGGGCCGCCCAGTTCACCGTGCCCGTGGCAGCCAGCGGTGAATCGGTGCTGAGCTACCGCGTCCGCGTCACCTACTGAAGAGCGCGATCGGGCGAAAACCGTCATGGGGTCGGGGGGGGGGGGGGGGGGGGGGGGCCCCCCCCCCGGCC
>Ga0302046_10003400_pt1 | contig 14389 bp, 11 predicted proteins | sample RVTome_11_FD_200261 | JGI IMG/M metagenome (GOLD analysis project Ga0302046, IMG submission 200261) | Soil microbial communities from uranium-contaminated site in the Upper Colorado River Basin, Wyoming, United States - RVT147D111 (version 2) ...
GTCGCGATGCAGAAACTCGATCGGATCCTCGATCGTCATCATGTGTTCGGTGCGCGAGGAATTGATGTAATCGATCATCGCCGCCAGCGAGGTCGATTTTCCCGACCCGGTCGTGCCGGTCACCAGTATGAGGCCGCGCCGCTCGTCGGAGATGGTCTTCAGGACCGGCGGCAGAAACAGTTCCTCGATGGTCAGGATCTTGGAAGGGATGACGCGCAGCACCAGGCCGACCGTGCCGCGCTGCTGAAAGATATTGACGCGGAAACGGCCCAGTCCCGGCACCGAATAGGCCAGGTCGATCTCGAAGTGATCCTTGAATTTCTGCTTCTGGCGCCCGCTCATGATGCTGAACGCCATGGCGATCGTGTCTTCCTGCGACATCCGGCTCATCTCGGTGAGGGCCAGGAGGTGGCCGCTGACGCGGATGACCGGATAGCTCCCCACCTTGAGGTGAAGGTCGGACGCCTTGCGCTCGATCGCGACCTTCAGCAAGTCATTGATGTGCATGGCGTTCCCTCCGCCGGCGTACCCCGCCCGCGCATGTCGGGTTGAATCTAGGTTCCACCCCGGCCCAAGTCAAGAAAGGGGCTTTGTTTTGTGACCTTTATGCGAGGAGCGCAGGGGGGCTGCGGGACGCCGGGCGCCGGCGGGAACGACGCTCAGACCATGGTGAGCCAGTTGTGGCGGTCTTCCTTGCGGCCGTTGACCAGGTCGAGGAACTCGGCCTGCAGGCGCGCGGTGAGCTCGCCGCGCGCGCCGTTGCCGATCGGAATCTTGTCGATGCTCCGGATCGGGGTCACCTCCGAGGCGGTGCCGACGAAGAACACCTCATCGGCGACGTACAGCATCTCGCGGGGGATGTTTCTTTCCACCAGCGGCAATTCGAGGTCGGCGGCCAGCTGCCGGATGGTGTTCCGGGTGATCCCCGGCAGGATGGCGGCGGAGATCGGAGGGGTCTGCAGCGTTCCATTGTGCACCAGGAACAGGTTCTCCCCGCTCCCCTCGCTGACCAGGCCGGCGGTATCGAGGGCGATGCCCTCGGCGTACCCGTTGACCAGCGCTTCCATTTTGATGAGCTGCGAGTTCATGTAGTTGGCGCTCGCCTTGGCCATGGCGGGCAGCGTGTCCGGCGCCTCGCGCCGCCAGGAGGAGACCATGACGTCGACTCCCTTGTGCAGCGCCTCCTCGCCGAGGTAGGCCCCCCACGGCCAGACTGCGATCGCGACGTCGACCGGACAGGGAAACGGATTGACCCCGAGCGAGTTATAGCCGCGGTACGCCAGCGGCCGGACGTAGCACGACTTCATCTGATTGGCGCGAATCGTCGCGAGGATGGCCGCTTCGATCTCCGACGCCGAGAAAGGAAGCTCCATGCGATAGATGCGGCAGCCATCGATCATCCGGCGGATGTGATCCCGCAGCCGGAAGACGGCCGGGCCCCGCGCCGTTTCGTAGCAGCGGATCCCTTCGAAGATGCACGAGCCGTAGTGCACGACGTGCGACAGGATGTGAATGTTCGCCTGGTCCCACGGCACCAGACGCCCGTTCATCCAGATCTTGTCGGTCTTGGTCAACGCCATTCGACGCTCTCCGGCGCGCCCGCCGGTACTTTGCTTGCAACGACTTGTGATTATCGCTGTGGCGGCTGAGTATAGAGCAGTGCGGGAACCCGATCAAGACCGGGGGCGCGCCATGACGAGCGCCGACCAGGGTCCGGAGCGGAGCGTCTTCATCCCCTGCAGGCCGACCTTCCGGCCGCGCGCCAGGAGATCGGGCTCGTCCTCGATCAGGTGCCCGGTCACAATCGCCCTCCCCCCCCGGTTCAGCGCCGAGGCGACACGGGGCAGGATGCGGGCGGCGATCGTCGCGCCGATATTGACCATCGCCAGGTCGAACCGGCCTGCCCTGCAGGCATGCCCCGCATCGTCCAGGCGCAGCCGCACCAGGCGCGTCAGCTCGTTCCGCCGCAGCGTGTCGCGCGCCACCTCGATCGCGACCGGGTCGTTGTCGACCGCGAGCACTCTGCGAGCCCCGAGGCGATGCGCCGCGATCGACAGGATGCAGGTCCCGGCGCCGAGGTCGATCACGCTCTCTCCCGGCGCCAGCCAGAGCTCCAGCAGCCGCAGGCTCATCCGGGTCGTGGCATGCTCACCGGTGCCGAACGCCTGCCCGAAGCGGATATGGATCGGGATCCGGCCGGCGAGCGCCGGCGTCCGGATCCCCTCCGGAACGATGAGAAAGCGGCGGCCGATCCGCATCGGCCGCATCGTCCGCTGCCATTGCTCCACCCAGTCGCCGGCCGGCTGGGCGAGCAGACGAGGGGGATCGTGCAGGTCGAGGCCGGCGCCCCGCAGGGCCGAGGCGATGCGGCGCTCGAGGATCGGCCGGGGCAGACGGTCGGAAAAGTAGGCCAACATGGCGACCCGCGGCCGGCGCCGGCTCCGGGCGGCCGAGATCACCTCGACTCCGAGGCTTCCCGCTTCCCAGAACGCCGCGACCGAGGGTTCTTCGAGATCAGCGGGCACGTCGAGACGCGCCCGATAGTAACCGGCTCGCCGGGGCGTTCTCATCCGGATCAGGTGAAGATGTCCTTGACGCGGCCGAAGAAGTCCTTGCCGGGAGCGTCCGCCGGCTCTTCCATCTGGCGCAGCTTCTCGAACAGTTCCTTCTGCTTGCGGTTGATACGGTCGGGGATACGCACCAGCGTGGTCACATAGAGGTGGCCATGGCCGCCGCCGATCTCCGGCATCCCCTTGCCGCGCAGACAGAAGGTGCTGCCGCTCTGGGTCCCGGCCGGAATCTCCAGCGGCTTGTCGCCGTCCAGCGTCGGCGCCTGGATGGTGGCGCCGAGCACCGCCTGCGTCACCGTGATCGGCACGGCACAGCGAAGATCCGCGCCATCACGGTGAAACAGCGGGTGCTCCTGGACGATCAGCACCACATAGAGATCGCCGGCGCGGCCTCCCTCCAGCCCTCCTTCGCCTTCGCCGCCGATACGCAGCCGGGTGCCGGTATCGACCCCGGGCGGGACACGGACCTTGATGTGCCGGACTTCGCGCCCGCGGCCCTCCCCATGGCAGGCGGGGCAGGGGTCGGCGATCACCTGTCCCGTTCCGCCGCACGCCCCGCAGGCCTGGCTGAGGGTGAAAAACCCGTGCTGGCGGACTACCTGCCCCCGGCCGCCGCAACGCCGGCAGGGTGAGCGCTGCCCGTCGCGGGAACCGCTGCCGCCGCATGTCGCGCACTCTTCCAGCCGGGGAACGCGGATCTCCTTCTCCGCCCCCCTCGCCGCCTCCATGAAGGTAATCTCAAGATCGTAGCGCAGGTCGGCGCCGCGGCGCGATCCGCCCCGGGACCGGCCGCGACCGCTCCCGCCGAACAGGTCCCCCATGGAGAACCCGAACATGCTGCCGAGGATGTCTTCGAAGTCGGCGAAGATCTCGGAGTTGAAGCCGCCGAACGGCGCGCCGGCCGCGCCGGCGTGGCCGAACTGATCGTAGCGGGCCCGCTTTTCGCCATCGGCCAGGATGGCGTAGGCCTCGGCGGCCTCCTTGAATTTCTCCTCCGACTCGTTGTCGCCCGGGTTGCGATCGGGATGGTGCTTCATCGCCAGCTGGCGGTAGGCTCTCTTGATCTCCGCCAGGCTCGCCGACTTCTGAACGCCGAGGATCTCGTAGTAATCGCGCTTCGCCACGCTCAAGGTTCCCGTCAGAAAAAAAAAGGTGGATGCCGTAGAGACCCCACAGGCAGGCCGGTCCGGCGGCGCAAAGCCGCGCGGCCGCCCGCCGGGGATCGGACGGGCCCTAGTTTACCTGAGTCGGAGGTCGATGCCGAGCACTCTCTGGCGGAACCCGGCGCATTATCCGGACAGGCTCCTAGGCCGGAGGCGGGCCGCCGGCGCCATCGGCCTCCCCGCCGCCGGATCGCCCCCCTGCCGCCCCGCCGGGCAGCCCACCAGGCGAGCCGCCCGGGGCGTTTTTCGAGGGGGTGTAGAGGATCACCTCGGTGAGAATCTCCGCGGCCTCCGCGAGCTTCTCCAGCGACTCGCTGCACTGCGACAGGTTGCCCGACGCCACTGCGCGGCGCGCCGAATCAAGGATCTTCTTGACGCTGACCCGCTTCCCTTCCTCGAGCATGTTCCCGAACTCGGCGAACGACCGCATATTCGATTCGAGCAACCCTTCGAGCCGGGACTGAATCTTGAACAGCTCCGCCTTGCGCGCGTCCGATGCGGCGTTGCGCTCGGCGTCCTCGATGATCTGGCTGATCTCGCGCTCGGTGAGGCCGCCGGACGGCCGTACCACGATCTTCTGCTCCTGGTTGGTCACCATGTCGCGGGCCGAAACGTTGACGATACCGTTGCTGTCGATGTCGAACGACACCTCGATCTGCGGCACCCCCTTGGGGGCCGGCGAGATGCCGACCAGTTCGAACCGGCCGAGCGATTTATTGTAGGCGGCGATCTCGCGCTCGCCCTGCAGAACATTGATCTCGACCTTCGACTGATTGTCGACCACGGTGGTGAAGATCTTCGCCTTGCGGGTCGGAATGGTCGTGTTCCGTTCGATCAGCTTGGTGAACATCCCGCCGCGCGTTTCGATGCCGAGGGACAGCGGCGTCACATCCAGCAGCACCATGTCCTTCACTTCGCCCGCCAGAATGCCGGCCTGAATGGCGGCGCCGGCGCCGACGACCTCTTCCGGATTCTTGTCCCGGCTCGGCTCCTTGCCGAAGATCTCCCGCACCAGGGCGATGACCGCGGGCACACGGGTCATCCCGCCGACCAGCAGCACTTCGTCGATCTGGTCGGCCTTGAGGCCCGCCATGGTGAGCGCCTCCTCGCACGGCTTGCGGCTGCGATCCACCAGCTCTCTGGTCAGCTCGTCGAATTTTTCCCGCGACAGGGCCATGTTGAGGTGCTTGGGACCGCTCGCATCGGCTGAGATGAACGGCAGGTTGATCTCGGCGCGCATTTCCATCGACAGCTCGCACTTGGCTTTCTCGGCCGCCTCCTTGAGACGCTGCAGGGCGAGCCGATCGTCGCGCAGCGACACGCCTTCCTTCTTCTCGAATTCCTCGAGCAGCCAGGTCAGGATGCGCTGGTCGAAGTCCTCCCCGCCGAGGAAGGTATCGCCCGAGGTCGACTTCACCTCGAACACCCCGTCCCCCAGTTGCAGGATGGAGATATCGAACGTCCCGCCGCCGAGGTCGTAGACGGCGATCACCTTCTCCGAGCCCTCATTGAGCCGGTAGGCGAGGGCGGCTGAGGTCGGCTCGTTCAGGATCCGCAGCACCTTCAGCCCGGCGATCCGCCCTGCGTCTTTGGTCGCCTGCCGCTGGCTGTCGTCGAAATAGGCCGGCACCGTGATGATCGCCTCGCTGACGTCCGCCTGCAGATGCTCCTCGGCCGTCGCCTTGAGACGGCCCAGGATCATCGCCGCGATCTCCTGCGGACTGTAGTCCTTTTCCCGCACCCGGATTCGAAGGTCGCCGTTGGCAGCTTCGACGATCTGGTACGGGCAGTACTGTCTCGCCTGCTGCACCTCGGGCGAGTTGAACTTGCGGCCGATGAGGCGCTTCACGGCGAATACCGTGTTGTCGGGGTTGGTGACCGCCTGGCGGCGGGCGATCTGCCCGACCAGACGATCGCCGCGCTCGGTGAACGCCACCACCGACGGCGTGGTGCGCGCCCCTTCCTTGTTCGGTATGATGACCGGGGCGCCGCCATCCATGAACGCGACGCAGCAGTTCGTGGTTCCCAGGTCGATGCCGATCACCTTGCCCATGTGTGCACTCCCCCCAGCGGCCTCAGCCGGCCGTCTCATCTCCCTGATTCTGCGTATCGCCCGGTCGTTTTCCGGAGGCGACCCTGACCAGCGCAGGGCGCAGCAGACGATTCTTCATCATGTAACCCTTCTGCAGCTCCTCGATGATCCTTCCCTGCGACCAGCCCGGGAGATCGACCATCTCCACGGCCTCGTGCAGGTTGGGGTCGAAGTCGGTCCCTCTCGTCTCGATCGGCGCCAGGCCGTTGCGACTGAGCGTTTCCATCAGCTGCTGATGGATGAGCCCGATCCCCTGGCGAAATGGATCACCGCTCGGCGGCGCGCTGAGCAGCGCCCGCTCGAGATTGTCGATCACCGGCAGGAGATGCCCCATCAGCTCGGCGAAGGCGGTGTCGAAGGTCTGCGCCCTGTCGCGGGCGGTACGCTTGCGGAAGTTGTCGAAATCGGCGCGCGCGCGGAGCAGCTGTTCCTGCAACTTTCCCTGCTCATCGTTCCCCTCACCGGGCTCCGGGGCCTGACGGAGCGGCCCGCGCTCCTGTTCCCCGGACTCGTCCTCCGGCGGCGGGTCGTCAGGATGCTCCTGCATGCCGACGACCTCGAGTATTTCGATAGTGTCGTCGGCGGAGGAGGACTCCGCAGCCTCGGCATCCTGTTGTTCCGTGAAGGGGGCCGGATGCGCCGATTCCCCTCCCCGCTTCGGCCCGATCGAGGACATACGACCTCCGGCCGGAATATAGGTCAGCGTCCGGGGCGGGTCAACAAAGTGGAGAAAAGGCGGGAGATATAGTCGACCAGGGTGACGGCCCGGTCGTATTCCATGCGGGTCGGGCCGAGGATGCCGAAGTAGCCGATCCCACCGTCCTCGAGGTGGTATTGCGAACCGACCAGGGACAGGCGACCCATGTCGGGGTCCGCGACCTCGGAGCCGATCACGACCTTGACTCCGGTCTGATCGATGCAGCGATCGAGAAGCTCGACCAGGCGGTGTTTCTCCTCGAAGGTCTCGAACAGGCGGCGCATGGTGGCGATATCGGCGAGCTCGGGATGGTTGAGGATGTTGGTCGTCCCATCGACGACCACCCGGCGTTCACCCGGCTCCGTTTCGAGGTAGCGGGTCCCGAGCGTCGCCGCGTCTCTCAGCATGCGGTCGAACCGGGCCTTCTCCTCCGCCATCAGATCGACCAGGCGACGCCGGATCTCGCTGAGGGTCAATCCGCCGAATTCGGTGACCAGATACGAACCGGCCCGGTTCAGGCTCTCCTGCTGGTAGTCGCTCTCGGTCTCCAGGACCCGGTGGCTGACCACCTCCGATCGATCGACGAAGATGACCAGGATCTTGCGGTCGTGCAGGCGGACGAATTCGATATGTTTGAGGACGGCGTCGCCGTGCGGCGGCGTGAGGAAATAGCCGACCTGGCTGGTGAGGCTCGACAGCAGCTTCGGGATCCGCTCCATCGCCTCGCTGAACTCGCCATGCGTGTCGGCGAGGCTCTTCTCGATCAGCGACCGCTCGCCCGGCCGGAGCCGGGCGGCCGGAAGGAGTCCGTCCACATAGTACCTGTACCCCTTGTCGGTCGGCACGCGGCCGGCGGAGGTGTGCGGCTGGGCGAGAAACCCCATCTCCTCCAGATCGGACATCACGTTGCGGATCGTGGCGGGACTCAACCCCTCCCAGTTCATCTTGGCGATGGTGCGTGATCCGACCGGCTCGCCCGTCAAGATGAAGTGGGCAATGATGTTCTTGAGGATCTCCCGCGACCGGGCGTCAAGCTCCTGCTGGTTGCTGCTCATCATCATTTTTAGCACTCAATAGTGACGAGTGCTAATATATGACGGAACCCCTTTCATGTCAAGCGTTTCGCTACTTCCCCGCAGAGGCAGGCGAGGCTGACGTGCGGCTGCGGTACAGCAGATAGGCCCGGATCAGCTCGTCGAGATCGCCGTCCAGAACCCGGTCGACATCGCCGATCTCGTAGCCGGTGCGGTGGTCCTTCACCAGCCTGTACGGCTGCAGGACGTAGGAGCGGATCTGGCTGCCGAAGTCGATCTTGTTCTTGGCCCCTTCCTCTACCAGCCGCTTCTCCTCGCGTTTGCGGAGCTCGACCTCGTACAGGCGCGACTTGAGGATGCGCATCGCCATCTCGCGGTTGCGGTGCTGGGAACGCTCGTTCTGGCAGGAGGCGACGATCCCGGACGGGATATGGGTGATGCGAACCGCCGAATCGGTGACGTTCACGTGCTGTCCGCCCGCACCGCTGCTGCGGTAGGTGTCGATGCGCAGATCCTTGTCATCGACCGTGACCTCGATCGACTCGTCCAGATCCGGGTAGGCGTAGACCGACGCGAACGACGTATGCCTCCGTCCCGAGGCATCGAAGGGCGAGATACGCACCAGCCGGTGAACACCATTTTCCGCCCGCAGAAACCCGTAGGCATCACGGCCCCGGACCATCAATGTCGCGCTCTTGATACCGGCTTCTTCACCGCGCTGGTAATCGAGCGTTTCGACCCGGTAGTCGCGCCCCTCGGCCCAGCGCAAATACATGCGATAGAGCATCTCGGCCCAGTCCTGTGATTCCGTGCCCCCCGCCCCGGGGTGGATGGTGAGGATGGCATCGCCGCCGTCGTATTCGCCGGTCAGCATCATCTCGAGCTCGCTCTTATCGAGAGCCGCCCCGAGCGCGTCGACCGCCGCCTGCAGATCCTCTCCCACCGACTCGCCCTCGCATGCCAGCTCGGCGCACACCTGCGCATCCTCGAGCTTCTGCTCGAGGGCACGCTGGGCTGCGATCGACTCGGTCAGTCGGGTGCGTTCCCTGAGGAGGGTCTGAGCTGCGGCCGGGTTCTTCCACAGGTCGGGATCGGAGGCCCTGGCCTCGAGCGTTTCCAGCCGCCGCGTCCAGGCATCGGTTTCAAAGATGCCCCCGTAGCTCCTCGTAGCGCTCTGCGTGAGCGGCTAGCCGGCGGAGCAGATCATCGATTTCAGTCGCTGGCGGCATGACGGAACGGCGCTCCGGAGCGGCGCGTCAGGTCCTCTGACGCGCGTGCGCCGCCACATGAAGGGCGGCGCAGAGAAGAGTCAGTATAGCACAGGCCCAGGCGAGCAGATCGCCGGCACGCGTGTACGGCGTCTCCCCGGTGCGCGGTTCGATCGCGCCGCTCAAGATCGTTTGCTCCTGCATCGCCGTGCGGGCGACGATGCGGCCGTAAGGATCGACGATGGCGCTGATCCCGGTATTGGCGGCGCGCAGCAGGTAGCGCCGGGTCTCGATCGCGCGCACCACGGCCATGGCGAGATGCTGCTCGGGCGCGCTGCTCAATCCGAACCAGGCGTCGTTGGTGATGTTCACGAGATACGCCGATCCGACCGCCAGGGGGCGAACCACCTCGGGAAAGATCGCCTCGTAGCAGATGAAGGTCGCTGCCGCCCCGAGCGGCGTCGGCAGCGGCTCGAGCCGGTCGCCCGGCACGAAGCCGGCGATCGCCCCCTGCACCAGTCGGTCGACGAAGAACAGGATGCGCTGCAGCGGCACGTATTCCCCGAACGGCACGAGGTGGACCTTATCGTAGGGAGGCGCGAGCAGGCCGTCCCCGCCCAGGACGAAGGCGCTGTTGGTCGCTGCGAGGCGGCCGTGGTCGAGCCGGTAATCGACGCTGCCGGCGATCAGCGTGATGTCCAGCTCGGCGGCCAACCGCTTTACCATCCCGAAGTACTCGGGATGAGGCTCGAGCGCGATGCCGGTCCGTCCGCCCTCGGTCCGCCGCACCGGCCGGTTGAACGACCACGGGCTGGCCGATTCGGGCCAGACGACGAGCCGCGCGCCGCCCCCCGCCGCCTGCCGGGTAAGATCGACCAGTTCGTCGACGATCGCCTCTTCCTCCCCCTCGGTCCACTTGCGGCCCTGCGCGACGTTGGCCTGGATCGCCGCCACCTTCACCCCCGCTCCATCCTCTGCCGGCGCCGCTTCGCGCAGCACCACCAGTCCACCGCCCCAGGCGGCGGCCGCGGCGATCAGCAACAGCGCTGCAACCGCACGGGCGGCGGGGCGCCGCGGCGCGGCCAGGAGGAGAGCGATGCCGGCATTCACGCCGGCGACCAGAAAAGAGGCGGTATAGATGCCGCCGATGGCGGTGATCTGCATGAACGGCAGGTTGGCGGCCTGCGAGTATCCGAGGAGGCCCCAGGGGAATCCGCCCATCAGCTTGGCCCTGACGATCTCCAGACCGACCCAGACGACCGGCACCGCCGCCAGCGTCAGAGGGCCGAACCTCCGCCATGAGAGGGCGACGAGCAGCGCGAACAGCGCGACGTAGGTCGCGAGATAGAAAACCAGCAGGCCCAGGGTAAGCCCGCCGAGCGGCCATGGCAGGCCTCCATAGGTATGGACCACGCCGACGATCCAATAGAGGAGAACCGCGAAGAACACCACACCGCAGGCATAGCCCCGGGCGAGCGCCGACCCGCGAGCGGCTCCCCGCAGCGACAGGAGCAGCGGAACCAGGGCGATGAAGGCGGCCAGGTTGTAACCGGGGTGCGGATAAGCAAGCGCCAGGAGGAGCCCCGACGCACACGATAAAAGGAATCCCCTGCGCCCCGAGATTTCAATGACGTTCATGCAGCATGAGGCGCAGCGGTTCCCGCACGTCGACCTGCCCCAGAGCCGCCTTGCGCAGCGCCGCCATGGCGAGCGTCGCCTCCCCCTCCCGTAACCGGTCTTCCCGCAGCACCGCCGCGCGACAGCCCGGCCTGAACAGCATGCCGGCGGGCGAGGGCCGCAGGAATTCGAACACCGGCTGGAGATTCAGCACACCGGATCCCCGGCACGCGGCGCACCCCGCACCGGCGGAGAACTCTCCCGCAGGGATGGCGCGGTGACGCGGCGACGGCGGGACGACCTCGAGCAGGTCGTACGGCACCCCGCAGGAACGGCAGAGGGTCTCGATCAACCGGGTCGCGAGGATCCCGGTGATGACCGGCTCGATAGCGCGCCCCAGTCCACTGCGGGCGATCTGCTCGGCGGCATCGAACGCATCGACGGCGGTGAGCGGGGCGAGGATCACCCGGTCACGCGCCAGCGCGACGGCCGAGCGCGGATCGTCGGCCTGCCCCAACTCGGTGGCGATCAGCAGATCGGGCGATTGACGCAGCGCTGCGTCGATCAACGAGGCGGGCGGAACTCTTCCGGACGCCGTCTCCTCCGCCGCCGCCACGGCGAGCCGGCGTGGCAACCGATCATCCAGCAGGGTGAGAACAGCCTTCAGTCCGGCCTCCGTTTCGGCCGGGCCCGGACCGGCGAGAACCACCAGGCCGCGTCGCTCCTCCGCCAGATGGCGCAAGGAAGCGGCCAGTGCCGGCAGATCACCGTCGAGGCGATCGCGCGACGGCGAAGCTATCGATTCCTCACGCAGATCGATGCTGTAGGCATGGCCATCGAAGCCGGGTTCCGCCTGCACCGTCGCCGCCATCCGGGCGCGGCCCCGGGCCGTGAGAGAGATGCGACCTTCGCGCGGCGCCGAGCGCGGCCGTGCGGCGATCCCCGACAACCCCTCGATGAGGCTCGCCACCCCTGGATAGATCCCGCCCGGAAGGGTCAGACCCGAGTCGGCCCCCGTCGGGCTCTGGAACCAGACCTGCAGCGAGTCGGGGTGCGGCTCGACGCGCAAGCGACGGACGCGGCGATCGAGTCCCCGGGCGATGATTCCCCGCAGCCACTCGGGCGGCGGCGCGCCTTCGGGCAGCAGTTCGGGATCGGAGGGCCGGATGCCCACGGCAGCGTCGGAGAGAACCAGAATGTTCTCGTCCGCAGGCCTGTAGATGATTCCCGGTGCGATCTCCGCCGGGTAGAAGCGGGACAGCGCATCACTTATGAACGACGGCGGCGAGATGAGCGGCTCGACCTTCATGCCGGTCAGTTCCTGCAGAGCGGGGATCAGCAGGGGCGAATCGGCTCCCGTGACGGCGAGATCGAGCACTCCGCCGGAGGCCTGGACCGGCACCATGAAGTAATGATGCGCCAGCCCGGCAGGCACCAGATCGATCGCCGGGGAGCGCTGCATGGCATCCGCCAGCTCCGGCACCAGTACCGGAAAGCCGTCCTGGAGGAAAAAATGGAAGGAGAGAGGCACGACCTTGCCGATCTTCATCAAATTGAATCCGAGCCTGCCGCCCCGCAGCTTCTGTTCCTCCAGACCGGCCGCCACCCCGGCCCGTGACGCGACCCCCGCCTCGATGAGCAGATCCCCGAGAAGCCTCCGGTCGTCAGCCGGAATGCGTCTGTCGTTCTTCACTGGCGCGCCTCCTGCAAGACCCATGGCGTGAGTCCTATCCGGGCCTCAATCTTCTCGGCCCACGCCACCGCCGTCTTGCGCTCCCGATAGCTTCCGACCCGGACCCGATAGATCGGTTTGCCCTCCGCTTCACCTTCGATCACGCGGGCCGGCAGGCCGAGCGCGGCGACCTGCTCCCTGACCTGCCTCGCCTGAACGGGATCGTGAGTCGCCAGCACCTGGATGACGTACGCATCCGCGGGGGCCGCTTTCTCCACTTCTCCCTTCAATCGCGGACCCAAAGGCGGCGCGGCGGCAGGGCCTGCGCCTCCAGACGTCACTCCCAGAGTGTCGTAGAAACTGAGATCGGGACGAACGGCCGCTCCCGTTGCGGCCTGACCGGCCGGCGTCTCGCCGCGATCGCGATCGGCCTGGCGCGGCCGCCCCGCGCGATCGAAGCCGGGACCACCGCGCCCGATCTGCCGCGACATGACGATCAGCAGCGCGGCAAGCGCCAGCACCGCAACCGCCAGGAATCGGACCCGGCGACCGCGGCTCACACCCCACCTCCCGTCGCTGCAGACGGAGCGGGCTGGTCGGCGTCGGCCACCGCCACCCTGTTCTTCCCCGCTTCCTTGGCCGACTGCATCGCCTGGTCGGCGCGCTTCACCAGCCCCATTCCGGTTCGTGCGTGTTCGGGGTAGGAAGCGATCCCGAACGACGCCGTGATGCGCAGATCGTCCGCCGTGCCGAGCGGCACCGGCCGGCTTTCCAGGTTGATCCGGAGCCTCTCCGCAAGCTCACGCGAGCCCTGCAGTCCGGTGCCCGGAAGAATGACGCAGAATTCATCCCCCCCGTAGCGAAAGACACGATCGCTGCCCCGCACGGTTCCGATCAGACGCCGCGCCACCTCCCGCACCATCTTGCTGCCGATTGCATGACCGTGGGCCGAATTGATCTCCTTGAGGTTGTCGAGATCGAGGAAGATCAGGGCGAGGGCGGTCGCATAGCGGTGCGCTCTGTAAATCTCCTCGCTCAGGACCCGATCGAAGTGCCGGCGGTTGTAGCACTCCGTCTGATCGTCCTTGATCACCAGGCTGCGATAGCGCTCCACCAGGCAGGCGTTGACCAGGGCGGGGAGCAGTTCGGGAACGAGCCGCCCGAGCCGATCGATGTCGTCCATGCCGAGCGGCTGGCGCCCGCGCGACACTATCAGCATGCCGAGGAGGGCGCCGGCTCCCGGCAGCGGCACCGCCAGCACCGTGTCGAGCCCGAGAGAGCGCAGCGCTCCCGGCGGCTGGACGATGGAGGGTCCCCAGGTTGCAGCCGGCCCATCGCCCCGCAGCTCGCCCAGATCGAGGGTCATGATGCCGCGGCGGCGCGGGTCGTTGACCGCGAGATGGCTCGCCTTCAGATGGAAGGTGTCGTTCTCTCCGTCGTAAAGATAAAGGAGCCCGACCGTCGCGGGGGCATACTCGAGCGTCGCCTGCACGAGCTGCTGAGCGACCGCATCGAGATCGATGCGGCGCGCGACGCCCAGCGCCAGCCGGGCGATGGTCAGATCATCCTCGAGCCGCTCCGTGTCGGTCATCCCCGCTCGCGCAAGGTCAATCGCGGATCCGCTTCATCGCTTCGAACAGGTCAATCGGCATCGGAAAGATGATGGTGGAGTTCTTCTCCGCGGCGATCTCCGTCAGCGTCTGCAGGTAACGCAGCTGCAGGGTGGTCGGATTCGCCGAAATCTTGTCGGCGGCCAATACCAGCTGCGCCGACGCCTCGAACTCGCCCGAGGCGTGGATGATCTTGGCGCGCTTCTCGCGCTCCGCCTCCGCCTGCTTGGCCATGGCGCGCTGCATCTCGGGCGGCAGATCGACATGCTTCACCTCGACCGCCGAAACCTTGATGCCCCAGGGATCGGTGTGGCGGTCGAGGATCTGCTGCAACTCCGTGTTCAGACGCTCCCGCTCGCTCAGGAGATCGTCGAGAGCGGCCTGCCCCAGCACCGACCGCAACGTCGTCTGTGCCAGCTGCGAGGTGGCGTAGTGATACTGCTCGACCTCCACCACCGCCTTGCGGGAGTCGACGACCCGGTAATACACCACCGCGTTGACCTTCAGCGACACGTTGTCGCGCGTGATCACATCCTGCGGAGGAACGTCGTGCACGACCGTGCGCAGCGACACGCGCACCATGCGATCGATGGGAAAAGCGACGATGATGATGCCCGGGCCCTTGGCGTTCGACAGCAGGCGGCCAAGCCGGAAGATCACTCCCCGCTCGTACTCGTTGAGGATCTTGACGCTCGACAGCAGCCAGAACACCACCACCAGGGCGAC
>Ga0302046_10003401_pt1 | contig 14383 bp, 11 predicted proteins | sample RVTome_11_FD_200261 | JGI IMG/M metagenome (GOLD analysis project Ga0302046, IMG submission 200261) | Soil microbial communities from uranium-contaminated site in the Upper Colorado River Basin, Wyoming, United States - RVT147D111 (version 2) ...
GATCACGGGCTGGACGATCAGTTCCATCCGAGCTATACGCGCATGGTACCGGCGCATTACGTCGTCGAGATTCAACTCGTCGGCTGCCCGGATCCCGACCCGACGTACACGCGCTTTTTTACGCCTCTTCCTCGAACCTGTCGAGGCTGATCCGTCCGACATCGACGTGGGCGAGACGATCCGCGTCGTGGAGGATTACAAGCCGCTCGACGTCCAGTGCGCCGCGATGGGCCTTGCCCTGTACCGGGGGATTCGGGCACGATACCCGGCATGGCGCTATCTGATCGACGGAGACGGGGGTGATGAGAACTCAAAGACTATCCAATCGAAGAGAACCCCGAACTCACCATCCGTAGCGTGATCAACAATACGATGCTTTACCAGGAAGGCTGGGGCGTCGGCAAGATCAAACACTCGCTGACGTACAGCGGCGGGTTGAGCCGTTCCTACACGCGTACCTACGCACCAGCTCGCCACTGCGGCTTTGAAGGCTTCAGCCCGTTTACCCGGCCGGCCGTGATCGAGGTGGCGGAACAGATCCCGTTCCGTACGTTGACAGACTACGACGTCGCGCGGCTCTATGCCTTGAAGGGCGACCTCGTAGCGCGCGGCATCAAGGCGATGACGGGGCTGGACATGCCGGTGTTTCCGAAACGCCGCTTCCAGCACGGTGCGCTTCGGAAAGAGACGCTTCGCCAACGCTTGCCTGCCCGTGAAACCGACTATCGCAAGCAATTCCTCACGCTCTACCTCTGAGCCGGTGGTTGCCCCGTATCCGGAGCGAAGCAGCGCGCGGAGCCGGTGGGTGCTCGCGCAGCGAGAAAACGCCGTGCCTTCGGGACGCCGCGAACTCGACCCGTGGCGCCCGTATGCCTTTCTCAGCGAAGAGGAGCGGTCTGCCTCCGGCGAGATCGTACCCGTGGCGACGGTTTTCCTGACCAACCGGGAATGTCCGTGGCGTTGCCTCATGTGCGACCTCTGGCGCAACACGTTGCAGGAGACGGTGCCGGCGGGAGCGATTCCGGCGCAGGTCGCGTATGCGCTGGCGCGGCTGGCTCCGGCGCAGCAGATCAAGCTCTACAACAGCGGCAGCTTCTTCGACCGCCGGGCCATCCCGCCGGAAGACCACGCCGCGATCGCCACCCGGCTCGACGGCTTCGAACGCGTCATTGTAGAATGCCATCCGGCCCTCGTGGGGGACGACTGCCTGCGGTTTCGCGACCTTCTCAAGGGGAAGCTGGAGGTCGCGATGGGGCTGGAGACGGTGCATCCAGACGTGTTGCCGCACCTCAACAAACAGATTTCGACTGCGGGGCCTCGGCAGCTGTGCTCATTCCTACCCGCGCCGGGAATGGTGCGTTGGAGGCGCTGGCGGCGGCGGGCGCCTTCGCCCCACCCGGCCTGGCGACGCTGGAAGCGGCGTTCAGCTACGGCCTCGGCCTGGCGCGCGGCCGCGTCTTCGCCGACCTCTGGGACCTGGAGCGGTTCGCGACGTGCCCGCATTGTTTTCCCGCGCGGGCGGAGCGGCTGCATCGGGCGAACCTGCAACAGGTTCTCTTGCCTCCGATACCATGCCGAAGCTGTGAGGGGCCTCGTGGATAGGACGTACGATCTTGCCGTCGTGGGGTCTGGGTTTGCCGGGTCGCTGCTGGCGATGATCGCGCGTCGGCTGGGGCACGACGTCGTCCTGCTGGAAAGGTCCCGGCATCCACGCTTCGCCGTCGGCGAGTCGTCGACGCCACTGGCCAACCTCTTGCTCGAAGAACTCGCGTCTCGCTACGACCTACCGGGCGTGCGTGATCTGGCCAAGTGGGGGAGCTGGCAGCGAACCCACCCGGAGATCGCCTGCGGGCTCAAGCGTGGGTTTTCCTTTTATCATCATGGCTTCGACCGTCCTTTTACAGCCAACCCGGACCGGACGGATCAATTGCTGGTAGCCGCCAGCCCGCACGAAGGCATCGCCGACACGCACTGGTATCGTCCCGAGTTCGATCAATTCCTGGTCGCCGAAGCCCGGGACGCCGGGGTTGCGTATCTGGACGAAGTGGTGCTGGGAGCCCCGACCTGGTTGGGCGACCGGGTTGTTCTGAGCGGGAGCCGGCGCGGCACGCCGGCTTCGGTGCAGGCGCGTTTCGTCGTCGATGCGACCGGGCCACGCGGTTTTTTGCATCGTGCGCTGCACTTACCGGAGGTGTCTTTCCCCAGCGCACGCCCTTCGTCTACGCGCCGCGCCTTTCTTTTTGCAGCGGCGCAGTCGTCGGGAAGCAGTGGGCGCTGTTGCCGTCAGCCGCCGGGTTCACGGATCCCCTGCTGTCGACCGGGTTTTCGCTGGCGCTGCTGGGCGTGTTGCGTCTGGCCGCATGTTTCGAGCAGGGGGCGGAGGGGGCTGCTTTCGAAGAGCGTCTGCATACGTACGCGGCGCAGACCCGGCAAGAGCTATTTGCCGCTGAACGCCTGATCGGCGCGCTCTACGCGAACATGGATGACTTCGAGGTTTTTACGGCGCTCACGTTGTTGTACTTCGCGGCGGCAAGCTTTACGGAGACGGCATGGCGGCTTGGCCGCCCCGAAATAGCGGGCGGCTTCCTCCTGCATGACCATCCGCATTTCGGGCCGCAGTCCCGATCCTGTCTGGAACGGGCCATGCAGCGGCCGGCGCGGGCGGAAAGGACGCAGTTGATACGGCAAATCCATCGGACGATCAAGCCGTTCGACGTGGCCGGCCTCGGCCGCCGGGATCGTCGCAACTGGTACCCGGTAGACGCCGGCGACCTGCTGCGGGCTGCCGGCAAGCTGGAGGCAAGCCGGCAGGAGGTCGAGGCGCTGTTGCGTCGCTCCGGCTTTGTGGCGGAACGACCCGCCTGAGTCGTTCCGAGCGGCGGAGCCGTTATCGATCCGTCACGGCTTCCATGTTCCCTGCGCCACGGCGGGCACGAAGGAGGCCAGGTCGTCGGGTTTCCAGGCGATGGTGCGCTCCTGCTCGGCACTCATATAGGCCGTCATCAGCATCTCCATCACCTCCAGGCCGGCGTGGAAATCGAGTTCGGGTTGTTTGCCTTCGAGGAAGCAGCGGATGAAGTGGCGATTCTCGTCCTCGTAGCCGTACTCGGACGCTTCGTTGCCGACGAGCGGCATGAGGCCCTGTTCGGCGTTCTGCTTCTCGACGAGGTCTTCGCCCTGGTCACCCTGGACGCGCCGGCTGAAGAACAGCCGTACGCCGCTGTCGAGGGAGTTGAGCGCCATCGAATACTCGGGGCCCAGGAGTTCGGAACTGAGGCGCAGGCCCGCCCCGACGTAGCACCAGGACGTCGTCGTCTCGGCGATGAGCGTGTTGCCGGCTTCGTCTTTATACTCGATGGTGGCGCGGGCGAAATCCTCCGAGGGCCGGTTCCGGTAGTCGACTTCGGGGCCCATCCAGTCGCGCAGGATCTCTGCGTAGCGCGGGCGCGACCATTTGAGGCTGGCGATCTGGGCGGAGACCTTGACGGGCCGGATGCTGTTGCGCGGCTTGCCCGGCTCGGTCAGCAGGAAGCGCGCCACCTCGACGCTGTGACACATCATGTCGTTGAGCACGCCGCCGCCTTGCAGGTCGCCCTGCCAGAACCAGGGCATGTGCGGGCCGCTGTGCTCTTCGGCGGCGCGGGCCAGGTAGGGGCGGCCCGTCAGCGCCGCACCGCGTCGCCATACGATCTCTCGGCCACGGGCCAGGCCCGGCGAGAACAACTGGTCTTCCAGGTAGCCGTGCAGCACGTCGGCCTCCTCGATGAGTGCCACGACCCGCTCCGCCTCGGCGACGTTGCGCGCCAGCGGTTTCTCGCAGGCGATGCCGATGAGGTCGGCGCCGGCCTTGCGGGCGTGCACGATCTCCTCCATGTTCTCGATGCGCTTGTGGTTGGGGCCGCAGATCCACAGGCAGTCGATCTCGGGAGCCGCCACCATCTCGGCGATCGAGTTGTACGCGTTGGCGTCGCCTACGTGCAGCGTGCGGGCCAGGGCGGCGGTATCTTCGGCATGGGTGCGATTGGGGCTCCAGATGCCCAGGACGTCGGCATCGCGCACGGCCAGCCACGATTGGATGTGAAAGCGTGTGATGAAACCGCTTCCGATGAAGCCGACACCGAGTCGTTTTTTGTCTGGCATGGGTCGTAGGGTCTATGGTTGGGTTGCCGGGCGTAAGGTAAAAGGCACGGCAACGACGTGCAAAGCAAAGGAGCGAAGCGCATGCCTTTTCAATCCGGGAGGGCAAAGGCTACGTAAGCGTCACCGGACTTGGTGCCCATCTTGCCGCCGCCCGCGGCGATGACGACGTATTGCTTGCCGTCGACCTGGTAGGTGGCGGGGGTGGCATAGCCGCCGGCGGGGAGTTGTGTTTCCCAGAGCACGGCGCCGGTTTGTTTGTCGAAGGCGCGAAACCTCTCATCTTTGGACGCGCCGATAAAGATCAGCCCGCCGGATGTGACCACCGGACCACCGTAGTTTTCCGTGCCGGTCTGGGGAATGCCGCGTGCCGTCAACTCCGAAAATTCGCCCAGGGGCACTTTCCATTCGATTTCGCCGGTGTTGAGGTTGATGGCGTTGAGCGTGCCCCACGGCGGCTTGACGGCGGGATATCCCGCCTCGTCGAAGAACCGGTTGTAGCCGGTGTGGCCGTAGGGCGAGCCGGCGAAAAAGCGCGCCATCGGATTGGCCTCTACGCTTTCTTCGCCCGGTTCCCGTCCGAACAGAAACGCCACGATGGCATTGCGCTCGTCTTCGGTCAGAAACCCGAACGCCGGCATGAAGCCTTGGCCGCGCTCGATCTGTTGCGCGACCTGCGCTTCCGTGAGCCGCTGGTCGAGGTCTACCAGGGAGGGGAACGTCTGCTCGGCATTGCCCTTGCGGTCGGTGCCGTGGCATCCGGCGCAGTGAATGGCATAGAGGTTCTGCCCGGTCGAGCCGCCTTCCGGAGTCAGTTCGACCATCGTCAAGATCCAGGGCATCTCGTTGGCATTCACGTAGAGGATGCCGGAGGTCGGGTCCACGGCGCCGCCGCCCCACTCACCCCCGCCGTCGAAGCCGGGGAAGACGATGGTGCCCTGCGTGCTCGGGGGGACAAACGGGCCGTCCGACCGCACCTGCCGGAAGCGTTCGAGGACGTAGGCATAGGCTTCGGGTGAGATGTCGGTGATGTCGGCTTCGTCGAAGCGTTGCCGTGCAAAGGGCGGCGGCTTCGTCGGGATCGGCTGGGTGGGCCAGGTCGCTTCGCCTCTCAGGTCGGAAGCGGGGAAGGGGCGTTCTTCGACCGGAAAGAGCGGCTCGCCGGTCTCGCGGTCCAGCAGAAAGACAAAGCCCGACTTGGTGATCTGCGCGACGGCGTCGATGCGGCGGCCGTCGTGCTCGACGGTGACGAGGTTGGGCGCGGCGGGGAGATCGCGGTCCCAGACGTCGTGGTGGACGGTCTGGTAGTGCCAGATGCGTTCGCCCGTCTCGGCGTTGAGGGCCAGGACCGAGTTGGCAAACAGGTTTTCACCCTGGCGGTTGCCGCCCCAGAAGTCGAAGGCCGCCGATCCGGTCGGCAGAAAGACGATGCCGCGTTCCGCATCGAGACTCAGCCCGCTCCAGGCGTTGGCGCCGCCGATCCGCTCGTAGGCGTTCTCGGGCCAGGTGTCGTAGCCGAACTCGCCGGGATGCGGGATGGTGTGGAAGATCCATACGAGGGCGCCGGTGCGTACGTCGAAGGCACGGATGTGGCCGGGTGCGGAGGCAGGTCCTTCGGAAACCACGGTCCCCTGGATGAGCAGGTTTTTGTAGAGGATGCCGGGCGTGCGGGCGCTCACGGAGAGCCCTTCCACGTTGCGGTCCAGGCCGTCAAGGAGGTCGATGGAACCGTTTGTTCCGAAACCCGGCATAGGTTCACCGGTGCGGGCATTCAGCGCGAAAAGTTGCGACCCGGCGCTGAAGAGGATGCGCTGGTCGGTGCCGGTCTCGTCTTCCCAGTACACGACGCCCCGGTTGACGCCGGGGCCTTCTGCTACGGCGCCGGCTTCGAACGGATCGAAGGTCCACAGCGCTTCGCCCGTGGCCGCATGGAGGGCCAGGACCTTGAGCTTGGGTGACGTCGCGTAGAGGACGGAGTCGACGATGATGGGGTTGCATTGGATCTGGGTGCGGCCGTTGGGATCGCCGTCGCCGGTGTGGTAGGTCCAGGCCACTTCGAGTTGCGCGACGTTGTCCCGGTTGATCTGGTCGAGCGTCGAGTACTGGCTGCTGGTGTTGTCGCCCAGGTATTGGCTCCAGGACGCGTAGGCGCCTTCCTGGGTAGCAGGTTGGGAATCCTGACACCCGGCGGCGAGAAGGAACAGCGCGGGGAGCAGCAGGGGGTATCGGTAGCATTCCATGGGCGATTCCGGAAGGAGAGAGGGGCCGTGCCGGGTGAGAAGATACTGATCGCTCCGTGAAGTTTTCGTCTAGATTAAGCGTTTCGGTTCGTACCCCCGCCATGGAGAATGATGCGGTCAGTACGGCTGCACGTAACTACGAACGAACCCGAACGCAGGACTATCATGAATACAACCCCGATACGTCGTCTGGCACAGATCCTCCTGGTGCCCTTTGTACTTCTCGCCGTGGGATGCGACAGCGGTGGTGCCTCGCTGGTGGAGGTAGCGCCAGAGGATGATGCCTCGAGCACGTTCACCATCTTTTCGGCGCCCGAAAGCGGAAAAACGCTCCCCGCAGAAGGTACCTTCAAAGCGATCGGCATGGTTGACGACGTTGGCACCTACAGCGATGACGTCTCGTCGCCTGAGCGGCTGGCCGACGTGGCGAGTGTGCACGGCTTCAAAACCCTGCAGGGAACGAAGGGCATGATCCGGATCGAATTCTATGCGGGAATCCAGCATACGGCCGGAGACACCCTCCGCGCAACGGGCGGTTTTTCCATCGTCGAAGGCAACGGTACCTATGCCGGCCTGCAAGGCGGCGGCCAGATCGACGTGCGGCTCACCAAGAGAGCGACCGTGGGGGCGCTTACGATCGCCCTGTCGGGTGTTGCCCGGTACGCGCAATGATGGCGAAGGACGACCGGCGCGCATAGAAGCGTCGGCCGTTCGAAAAGGTGTCTGAAACCGAAAGCGGTGAGCCTGTGTAAGGGCTCACCGCTTTCTTTCGGAAAGCAATCGCCTCCTTAGACGGATACCTCGGAGCTTGCTCCCGGGAGGGTCATTCCGGCTCCGGCGTGGCATCCCTTTTTCGATAGGTAAGGATCAGGACGAACGCCGCCACGACGAGCAGGAGGGTCACGGCATTGGTGGCGATGAGCGGCAGGTCCTCGATCAGCAGGCCGTAGAGGAGCCAGAGAAACACCCCGGTACAGATCATCCCCATCGTGCCGATCGAAAGGTCGCCCGACGATTTCGTCCGCCACGTCTTGACGACCTGGGGCAGGAACGCGAAGGTCGTGAGCGTCCCGGCGATGAAGCCGAGCAGGGTGACGGTGTTCATGGGTTCTCCAGGTTGAGGTGTTGGGCCAACGCCTCGAAGTGCTCAACGGCGAGGTGGGCGCCGGCTTGCATCAATAGTTCGGTGCTGAACGTGGTCGCCAGTCCCGCTACCCGGCAGCCGGCGCTCCGCGCCGCCCGGATGCCGTGCGTCGAGTCTTCGATGACGAGACAGTGTTCCGGCGCTACGCCCAGCCGCTGCGCCGTCGTCACATACGGCTCGGGGTTCGGCTTGGGATGCGTCACATCGTCTGCCGTGACGACGGTGTTGAAAAAAGGATGCAGGCTGAAAAGCTCGAACGTGCGTTGCTGGTCACGGCGGGTGGCGGACGTGGTGAGCGCCAGGGGATAGCCGGCCTGCGCGAGGCGGTTCAGGAAGGGCAGCGCACCGTCGATGGGTTGCAGATCCTCCATCAAGTCGCGATAGACGCTGTGCTTCAGGGCGACGAGTTCAGCGGCATTGAGGGCCCTGCCGGGGTTGGTTGCCACGACGTGGTTAAACACATCCTCTTCGGTTTGGCCCTTGAACGCGCTGAAGAACGAGGCGGGCACCGTCAGTTGATAGCGATCAAAGACGATGCGCTGGGCTTTTTCATGCAGCGGCTCCGAGTTTACCAGCACGCCGTCCATGTCAAAGATGACGGCTCTCAGGGTTGTCATGGCGGGGTGATCCGTATCAGAACCCATCGCCCTGGGTCGACAGGCGGATACGCAGCACGTACATGTCGGCCGTGATAAAGAGCGTCGAGCCGTCCTCGCCGAAGGCACAGTTCGCCGTAGCCTGGGTCGTGTTGATCGTGCCGAGGTGGGTCCCGTCGGACGCAAAGACCAGCACGCCGCCGGGGCCTGTGGCAAACAGGTTGCCTTGCTGGTCGATCTTCAGGCCGTCCGGCAGTCCGGGCCGATCTTGACCGACCAACGGCGTCGCGTCGAAGAAGACACGGCCGTTGGCGATGGAGCCGTCCGGCTGTACGTCGTAGGCCATCCAGATGGCGCGAGCGGGGTCCGAGTTGGCGACGTAGAGCGTCGTCTCGTCCGGCGAGAAGGCGATGCCGTTCGGGCGGGAGAGTTCGTCGGTCAGCAGCGTCACGGTCCCGTCCGGCGCCATGCGGTAGACGCCCTGAAAGTCGATTTCTCGGGATGGGTCGTTCGCTTGCTGTTCGAGCCCGTAGGGCGGGTCGGTGAAGTAGAGCGCGCCGCTGCGGTGGTAGACGAGGTCGTTGGGGCTGTTAAACCGCTTGCCGTCGTAGCCATCCGCGAGCGTCACGTAGGTCGGGGCCGGGGCGTCGAGCGGGGCATCCATCCGGGCGATGCGGCGGTCGCCGTGCTGGGCCAGGACGAGGCGGCTCTGGGCGTCGAGCGTCAGGCCGTTCGAGCCGACTTCTCCGGTCCGCGCTACGTCGGACGTATAGCCGGAGGGCTGGAGGTAGATCGCTTTGTCTTCGCCTTCTTTCCACCGATAGACGGCGTTCGGGGGGATATCGGAAAACAGGAGGTAGGCCCCGTTCGGGATCCAGACGGGCCCTTCCGACCAGTCGAAGCCTTCGGCAATGATTTCCAACGCGGCGCCGGGGGGTACGAGGGCGTCGAGGGCGGGATCGATACGTTCGATACGGCCCACGGTCGGATACATCGATGCTTGCACAGTGGCCTCCGGTTCCGTTTGTTCCGGGGTTTCCTGGCACGCAGCGAGCAAGGCAAGGGTGCAGCAGGCCCCGGCCGTAGCGAGGGAGAGGGGTAGTCTGTACACGGCGCTCATGGGTGGGTGGGGGATGCGGAGCGACGGCTGGGCCCGTTCCGATGTTGTCTGAGCGTGATCGCAACAGTGCGATCACGCTCTTAGCGCGGCGTATCGCCGGAGGCGTCGTCCTTGGCGCCCGGGATACCGAGGTTGGCATCGTCTTTCAGTTCCGCAGCGGTCCAGGACGTCTTCCGGTCTTTGGTGGCTTCACGGACGAGGGCTACTTCTTCAGCCGTGATCTCATCCGCCTCGTTGTTCCAGCTGTTGCGGATGTAGTTGAGCACGGCGGCGACCTCGTCGTCTTTCAGAAAGGTCTTCCACGGCGGCATGGCCCCGCTGTAGACGATACCCTGCACCTCTACCTCGCCCATCATACCGTCCAGTACGATGCGAATAATCCGTCCTTTGTCTCCGACGACCCACTCGGTGCCGTCGAGCGGGGGAAAGACACCGCTGATGCCGTTGCCGTTGGCCTGATGGCACGACATACACCGCGTCATATAGATTTTTTCGCCGTCATCAGCCGATAGGGCGGTATGCGTGGGGGCCTGGCCGATCCAGCCGTGTACGTCGGAGGGAGCCGTCGTATCCTCCGCAGTGGGTACGACGGAAAAGCCGAGGAGCAGTACCAGGAGAGCCGCACCGAGCAGCAAGGAGAAGCCACCGGCACGCATCCGGTGGAAAGGGTGATCGTGCATTGCAGGCATGATTTTCTACGGACTACGTGTGCATGGGCTAGGACAAACAGGTAAGGATGGCTCCCACGAGCCGTTCACTATTCGCTGTTGGTCATCAACCCTTACTCATCGTCGGTTACCCAACGGTACCGCGTGACCCGGGCATTTGGTCCCGCGTCCCAGAAACCATCGAATTCGGCCAGGTAGAGGCTGCCGTCCGGCCCCAGTTCCATCGCAATGGGCGCCGTGTTGGTCAGCGTATCGAACGTCTTGATGTTGACGAAGCGTTTGGCCGGAAGCTGGACGCGGGGCGGCATGTTGCGTACGTCGCCGTCGACGTCGTTGACGAAGCCGATATCCTTCACGTCGGCATATTTGATCCAGCGCCGCGACCAGTCGAAAAGGAAGACTTTGTCCTGGAACGCTTCCGGGAAGGCGCCGTCGCCCGTATGCCGGTAGATCGGTCCGATGGTCGCCGAGCGGCCGCCGGTCGCATAGGTGTATTCCCAGAGGGGAGGGACGTAGTTGGGTATCATCTCCGGCGTCCATTCATTGAAGAAGAGCCGCCCGAGGGTGCGCGGCCAGCCGAAGTTCTCCCCACCGTTCTCTGAGATGTTGTATTCGTCGTAGTCGTAGGACGCATCGGGCCCGACGACCCCGATGTAGAGGTCGCTCGTCTGCGGGTCGACTTTAAAACGGTACGGGTTGCGCAGACCGTAGGCATAGATCTCCCAGCGGACGCCGGCTTCGCCGAAGAAGGGGTTGTCCTTCGGGATCGTCCCGTCTTTGTTGATACGGAGAATCTTGCCGCGCAGGTCTTGCAGGTTCTGGGCCGACCGTTCGGAGTCTACCAGGCGCGACCAGTGATAATCCTTGAGATTGTGCCGGGCCTTGAACGCCTCGACGCGCGCCTCGGAGATCTCCCAGGTGGGTTGCGTCTCGGACATGCCGGTGTCGCCGGTGGATAGGTAGAGGGTGCCGTCCGGGCCCCATTCGAGGTCGCCGGCCTGGTGGCAGCATTGCGGCTCGGTGGGCACGCGCAGGAGCACCTGCTCGGTCGACAGGTCGATCTGTCCGTTGCGGTACTCGAAGCGCGAGAGGGTGTTGATGATCGTCTCGCGTTCGGCGTAGTAGAGGTAGACGTACGGCGCGCCGTCGTAGAAATCGGGGTCTACTTCGATGCCGTAGAGGCCGTGTTCGATCTTGGTCGGGTCCGTCGTCGGGACTTCGGCGATCAGGCGCGTCTGGCCCGTCTCGGCATCGTAGCGGTGCACCTTGCCGCGCAGCTCGGCGATCCACACGTTGCCCCGGTCGTCGACGGCGATGTCGTCCGGCCAGACGTTTTCGGCGATGACTTCTTTGACCCGGTGGCCCCCGAAGTCGGCCTCCAGCCGTCCGGCTGCCATGCGGAGGCCCTGGAGGAGGTGTTGGAGGAAGTCCGGCGTGGTCCACACGTCGGCGAAGTGGCCGAGCTTGGTGGCGAAGACGCGCCCGCCTTCGTGGGTGCGGATCCAGGAAATAGGATAGTCGTTCCGGGCGGCGTCGGCAGGGCCCTGTTCGACGCCGACGCTCTCCATGTCGAGCGAGGCGAGGACGCGGCTGTTCCAGCGGGGGTTTTCGTCGAGGACGTAGATCTCGTCGCGGATCCAGAAGGCGTCGCCCAGGTGGGTCATGGCGGGGTTGGCGGCGTCCTCAACGAGGATACGCACGGGCTGGGTCCACGGGTGTTCTTCAAAGAGACCGCCGCCGACCATGGCGCGGTATTCGTCCCATCCGTAGAAGGCGTCGAGGCCGGCATGGGAGACGGCAATGCCTTTGCCGGACCGGAGGAAGCCGAGGATCGCCTGCTGCTGGGCTTCCGTCACCCCGGGCGTGCTGCTCTCGTTCGGGGCCGGGGTGGCCGCTGCGTCGCCTCCGGCCTCCGCCGAGCCTTTGAGCGAGAGCTGGCTGCCGCCTACGGAGAGGTTGCCGTCGAAGGTTTCCTCGTTGATCATGGCATCGACGTCGATGATGCCGTACTGCCCGGCGTCGAACGCGAAGGTGAGGTGGTCGCCGTCGAGCGTCGGGTTTTGCAGGGGGGATGCCGGCGTGCCGTCGAACTGAATGGTGCCGCCGAGGTCGGCCGGGCCGCCGGTGAGCACCACGCGGCCTTTCATCGCGGGTGCTTCCAGTGCGACCGCGTAGATCCGCCAGGCATCCGCCGCCGCTGCGGTCTCTTCATCGCCGCCTTCGACGCGCAGCGTGGCGTTGGCGAAGAGCAGCACGTCGTATTGGGCCAGGTTGTCCGGGGTGAGCCGGGTCAGGTCTTCGGTGATGTCGAACTGGAACTCGGTGGTCGCGTTGAGGGAGGGCAGCACCTCCTTGATGGCATCAATGGCGTCCTGATGCCGGTATCCGTTGGTGGCGGTGACGACCAGGGTGCGGATGGGGGCGCGGGTCTCTCGGACGGCCAAGAGCGCTGCCAGGTTTTCCGGGTAGTCGGCCGCGGGCAACGGCTTGACGCGGATGTTTCGATACCAGACTTTCGAGCCGTCGTCGTGGTTCTGTAGGCCGATATAGCCCTGTCGGCCCCGGTTGCCGAAGAAGTCGTTGACTTTCTCGCCGTTGAGCCAGATCTGGTACCGCTGGCCGGTCGCTTCAATGCGGTACTGGTTCCATTCTCCCGCCGGCTTCGAGGCGTCCCGGAAGTGCCCCGAGAAGTCGTAGATGGCGCCGGTAGCGTGCATGGCGTCGCCCTGATCGTAGACCTGCACTTCGTAGCCGTTGTTAACGGCATACCAGGGGTCGTCCGTCTGCTCGGGGAAGCGGATGAAGATGCCCGAGTTGGCCGAGTCGCTGACGGCTTTCCATTCCATCTCCAGCACGAAGTCGCGGAAGGGCTGGGCGGCGTAGTAGAACAGCCCCATGCCGCCGTGGGTGGTCATGCTGCCGTCGGCCTCCAGCGTGAAAGAGCCGGGACCGGCCTGGGTCCAGCCGTCGAAGCCGGTGCCGTCAAAGAGCGTAATCCACTGACCCGTCGCCGGCGCTGGTTGTTGGACCATCGGCTCGGTGCCGGAACAGCCCGCGACGATAAAGGCAACGACGAGGATCCAGGCAAGGGGGCGGATGATGGGGTTCATGGCTATCGGTGCTTTAGCGTGGAGCAGGAATTCGTAGGGCGAGGAGGGTCATTCTTTTCTTGGTCGCCTACCCCGATGCTTGCATCGGAAAGCAACCGCTTCCTTAGACGGATACCTCGGAGCTTGCTCCGAGGAGGGTCATTTCGGTAGGAAGCCGCGCTCAGGGCGCCAGGAAGCCGCCCAGCTGGGCGTGTTGGAGTACGGTATGGAGGCCACCCTCCATCATCGCCGGCTTCACCGTACCGTCGCTGTCCGCATCGACGCCGTTGAGGCATTTCTCGATGAGCTTCGTCATAGCAGTGGCGTGTTGCCGGGCGAGGGCCACGTCCTCCGCGTAGTCGGTTTTCAGCATGTTGAGCGCCTGGGCATAGACCTCGTAGAGCCAGCCCGTGTCCGCCGTGGAGAGCCAGAACGAACTCGGCGCATCCCATTCGCGGGTCAGGTCCACGCGCGGCTGGCGTTCGGCCTTGGTGACGCCGTCGTCCATCTTCATCCATCCGATGACGTTGTTCAGCGAGGCGATGACGTGCCCGGCGTGGTTCTTCTGCGCCTCCGGCGCGTTTTCGGCGTCGAGGACGGCCTGGAGCTGGGCCCGCACATGGCGTCCGCGCCCGGCGATGCCCAGGTGCGCCGGGTCGGTGACGGCAGGGGGCGTCGACCCGTAGCGTTGGGCAAAGGCCGCGTCGAAGTCGGCGTTGGTAACCTGCCATCGGGTGGTCCAGCCGTGGACGGCTTCCGCGCCTTTGTGTCCCTCCGTAAGGCCGGAGGGCAGGCCCCATACCGTCTCAAACACGGCGTCGGCGTGGGTTTTTACAGCGGCCACGGTCGCCGCGGTTTCGGCGGCGCGGCTGGCTTCGAGGGCCTCTTCAGCCAACTGTTTGATGGCTCGCAATTCGGCCCCTATGTTGGATGCCTGGGCGAAGGTTGGGATGGCGTCCACCCGACACAACCCGGCAACGAGACCGAGCATGAGGAGGGTACGGCAGGCGTAGCGCGGCAAAAGCCGGGGCAGAGATGTTTTCATGGTACGGCAAGGGTTCTCGCGGGCGTAAAAAAAGGGAGCAGTCGGGAACGTATAGGTGGTCGAGTTCCTCTCGCGAAAATACAAAAACCGGCGTTGGGTTGCCGGACCGGGTTCGTCATCCGGAACCGGCTTCCGGTTCGTACAGGTCGTCCAGGTCGCACGCCGCCAGGTCTACCAGGAAGCCGGCGATCTGCCCGGTCAGGGCGGTCAGAAAGCACTGTCCTTTCTCGGCGGTGGCCCGGGCCGGATTGCCGATGCCGGTATCATCCGTGACCTGAAGCCAGGCGCGTTCCGCCCACGCCCATCCGTCGCGCAAGCCTTGCACGCGGAAGCGGCGGGCAGCT
>Ga0302046_10003402_pt1 | contig 14383 bp, 13 predicted proteins | sample RVTome_11_FD_200261 | JGI IMG/M metagenome (GOLD analysis project Ga0302046, IMG submission 200261) | Soil microbial communities from uranium-contaminated site in the Upper Colorado River Basin, Wyoming, United States - RVT147D111 (version 2) ...
AAAGAAGGTCAGGAAGCGATCCTTGAGGCTCCGGCGATCCTCAACGCCCCAGACCGTGTTGAAGGCGCCGGCGACCGTGTTCAGTAAGGACACTGCTGTAATGATGAGGGCCAAGAACCCCACCGTGCCGATGGTTCCTGCATCCACTCTTTCGGTGAACTTCTGAATGTAGTCCGCCACCTGCAAGCTCGAGGTCGTCACCAGGTGCGTGTAGACCAGGTCCTCGACGCGCGCCTGGATCGAATCGAGTCCTCCAAACCCCTTCAGCATGGCGAACGCCACCGCCAGCGACGGCACCAGGGAGAGGAGGGTCGTGTAGGCCAGTGAGGCCGCACGTTGCGGGCACCCGTCCCGCCAGAACCTCCATAGGATATGGGCGGCGACCTCCAGGGGCCTCCTGAACAGCATGGCCAGCCCCTTGCTGTCCGATTGCAGTTGATGCATTTTCTACTCCTCTCGACTCCCTCGCCGAGGTGTCAGGTGAGCGCGACCCGTACCCTCAGCCATATCATGAGCATAGCCTTGCGTCTGCGTGTGTCAAGAAAAACGTGCTCGCGTGGGGGCCGGCGAGTCTTGTAGGTGAGGAAACTCAACAGGTTGGAATGTGCTGAGAGAGGGGTCGATCTCGTTCCGGCAGGCGAAGTTACAGCAAGCGGAAGCTCTCCCGCACACGCTCAAAGGTTGGCAAGTCGCGATCAAAGTAGTGGCGGGCTGCCGCCTGATAAATCAGCCGGTACACCCACTTCCCGTCCACGAACCCGTAGTGGACCCGCTTGAGGCGCAACCCGTCGTTGGTCTTCCAGGTGTATGCGAGCTTGAAGCCCTGTTTCCCTCCGATGCTGCCTGGATTGTTGTCGAGTAGTTCGAAGTTAAAGAGATCGGGACTGGAGCCGAGGTCTTGCACCTCGATTTCGGCTGCATCGTTGGCGGGCATCCGTGCTGTGAACTTCTTCTTGGAGTGCGGAGGTTGATCTTCGACCGATACCCGCTCGATGCGGATGAACTGGAGGGGGAGACCATCCTTGGTGACCAGCAGTGCGTCGCCGACCTCACGGGCTTGATACCAGCCCTGTGGAAGATCAACCTCAAATCCCTGGTGGGACAAGGCGAGCTTTCCCCCTATCGCGGTGAATGGGGCGCACCCGGCAGGGAGAAGGACCAAGAGAATTCCTAAACCGACACGTCTCACTGGTTTCTGAGTTCGTCGGCCTCTACGATAAGTTGCCAGATCACCGCCAAAGGTGTTCAGGGCCAGGGCCGCAATGTTCAGGCTGCTTGGTCTTGGGGTCCTGACCCGCCACAGCCTCCCTGAAATCCTCCAACGCATCACTTACCAGACACTCCGCGTTCGTTGCATCTACCCGAGGATTGCCGGCGTAGTTCCGCACATGAAACCAGAGGAGATCCCCTGTCCCGGGATGCACCAGCGCTGTAACGATCTTGGTTAATGGGCCAGGATTGTAGAGCCCGCCCCGGACAAGGGGGCCCCCACCCCCTAACGCCATGGTCGTCAGCACGCCCACCGCTTCCAGGGCGACGCGGCCCCCTGTCGGTATATGGGCCACAACATGCACGAAGAGCATCGCGTCCGCCTCCGCTACCGTGGTCATAGAGGTGAGTGGACCAAGCGAGTAATCGAGGCGATTTCTCCTGGTCTCAAATTGAGTTTCTCGAGGGTAGACATGGGCCAACACGCTCAATGCGACCGCGTCAAACAGGGGGCCAACGTCCTCGTATTCCTGCTTGGCAGCAGCCAAGCTAGCTGGATCAAACCCCTTCAGGACGAATCGCCCTGCCGGCCCAGCTTGTTGTGCCGTAGCCTGGGCAAGGTTCTTCCACACCGTCTCCGACCATTCCTCCACAAGATCGCCTCGTCCGGTAACTGTTAGTTGATAGACCTTCACGTAGGGGGGCATGAGAGCTATAGTTCTGATGCCCTGCAAATGGTCCTTGTACTGGGGGTGGGTAGGGTACCGCGAACCAGCGCAGCCAGCCAGAAAGCCGAGCGCTAGAAGGAGAATTGCAAGGTCGGAACAGCGCTTCTTCATTTGGAATTCCTGAACTGTGAGGCGCTTATAACACGTGTGTCTTGAATTCGTCAAGAGCGGCCCCCAATGGTCTCAGCTTTGTCAGATCCTCATGTCTCTCAAGACCAAACTCCCACGTGAATTGACTCTCATCTTTGCGCTAGCGTGTTTTGGTCGCGGACCATATACTATGGCCTGCCGCTCCAAAAGTGTTAGGGTACGGGAGCGGAACACTGCTGCACCACCACTAAGGAGAGTGACATTGTGAGCCAAGTCGCAGCTCCGCCCGTCGGCGGCTTAACTGGCCTGAAGGTGGTCACGTTCGAGAGTCGAATGGCTACCTCGATGGCGGACCTTATCAGCCGCCATGGCGGGGTCCCCATCTCGGCGCCTGCCATGCGCGAGATCCCGCTGGGCGACAACCCGGCGGCGATGGAGTTTGCGAGAGAGTTGCTGGCCGGCCGGATTGACGTGGTCGTGCTGCTGACAGGGGTCGGCACCCGCGCGCTGGTTCAGGTGGTCGAGACGGTCTTTCCGCGGGACGAGTTCCTGGCGGCTCTTGGTCGGGTCCAGACGATTGTCCGAGGTCCAAAGCCCCATGCCGTGCTCCGTGAGCTTGGCGTTCCGATCACGCTCTCCGTGCCGGAACCCAACACCTGGCGCGACCTGCTGAGCGCGTTGGATGGGTCCGAGATCGCCGTCGCGGATCGGCGGGTCGCCGTGCAGGAGTACGGGGTCCCCAACCCCGACTTGGTCGCGGGGTTGGAAGCGCGAGGGGCTTCGGTGATGCGGGTCCCGGTCTACCGCTGGGCATTGCCGGAGGATACCAGTCCGCTGCAGCGGGCAATCATGGCGATTATCGAGGGACGGGTCGATGCCGCCCTCTTTACTACCTCCATCCAGGTCACTCATCTACTGCAGGTGGCGGCGGAAATGGGGCAGGAAGAGTCGCTGCGGTCAGCTTTGCGACGTACGGTGATCGCCTCGATTGGTCCGACGTGCAGTGAGACGTTGCGGGAGCACGGCTTGGTTGTGGACCTCGAGCCTGAGCATACCAAGATGGGCCATCTGGTCGGCACGGCCGCGCGCCACGCGGAGGTGTTGGCGCGGATCAAGAAGGCACGGGTTGGAGAGGGCGGGGCAGGCACGGCGGGACCCGTTACGGATATTAGAGGTTTGGATCGCGCTCGGGGTCTGTTGCGGGACAGTCCGTTCATGAAGGCATGCCGTCTGGAACCGACGCCCTACACCCCGATCTGGATCATGCGGCAGGCAGGACGCTATCTGCAAGAATACCGGGAGATCCGGGCGAAGGTGTCGTTTCTCGAGCTGTGTCACCGGCCCGATCTGGCAGCGGAGGTGACGGTCACCGCGGCCGAGCGCCTGGGAGTGGACGCGGCGATCATCTTCGCTGACATCCTCCTGGTCGTGGAGCCGATGGGGGTCGGGCTGGAATTCACAGCGGGAGATGGGCCGGTGATCCATCGTCCTGTCCGCACCGGAGCCGATGTCGATCGTCTGCGGCCGGTCGATGCGCAAGAGTCCCTGTCGTTTGTGTTCGAGGCGGTGCGCCTGGCGCGCGCGGCCCTTCCCCCTGCCATCCCGCTCATCGGCTTTTCCGGCGCGCCGTTTACGCTGGCATCGTACCTGATCGAGGGTGGCGGGTCACGCCAGTACCAGCACACCAAGGCGCTGATGTATCGCGATACCGGCGCCTGGCACGTCCTGATGGAGCGGCTGTCGAGTGCGGTGTCCGCCTACTTGAATGCCCAGATCGTCGCGGGCGCCCAGGCGGTGCAGTTGTTCGATAGCTGGGTCGGCGTCCTGAGCCCCGATGACTATCGCGAATTCGTCTTGCCGCACACGCGGCGCACGATCGCCGGCCTGGCGCCGGGCGTGCCGGTCATTCACTTCGGGACCGGGACCGCCTCGCTGCTGACGCTGATGCGGGATGCGGGCGGGGACGTGATCGGGCTGGATTGGCGGGTGGATCTGGGCGAGGCCTGGGCCCGCCTCGGTCCCCTAGTGGCCGTGCAGGGTAACCTGGACCCGGTGGTGTTATTCGCCGAGCCCGATGAGATTCGCCGTCAGGCCGGACGGATCCTGGGCCGGGCCGCCCGCCGCGCCGGTCACATCTTCAATCTCGGGCATGGGGTGTTGCCGCACACCCCGGTGACCAATGTCCGCGCCCTGATCGACTACGTTCACGAGACTTCGAAAAGGTAATATGACGGAACCGTTCGACGCGGTCCTGATGATCGCCTTTGGCGGCCCCACCAAGCCGGAGGAGATTCGCCCGTTTCTGGCCAATGTGCTTCGAGGTGTGCCGGTCCCGCCCGGCCGTTTGGATGAGGTGGCCCACCACTACGAAGAGGTCGGCGGCAGGTCGCCGATCAATGAGCTGACGTTTCGGCAGGCGAAGGCTCTGGCGGAGCTGCTCGATCGGGAAGGGCCAAGGCTTCCCGTCTATGTGGGAATGCGATATTGGCATCCCCTGGCGAGCGAAGCGGTCGAGCAGATGATGCGGGACGGAGTGAGGCGTGCCGTGGGGCTCGTCATGGCTGCCCACGATTCTGGAGCGGCAAGCTGGGGAAAGTACGTGAACGCCGTCACCAAGGCGCTGGAGGCGGCCGGGCCCGGCACGCCGCGGGTGGAGTACGCTCCGGCCTGCTCCAATCACCCGGATTTCATCGCAGCCGTGGCCGAGCAGGTCCGCCTGCGACTGGAAGAGATCCCCTCCGAGCGCCGCGACGGCACACCGTTGGTCTTCACCGCCCATAGTATTCCTTGCTCGATGGCTGCGGTCTCGCCGTATGTCCAGCAGTTGCAGGACTCCTGCCGCCTTGTGGCGATGGCGTTGGGGCACCCGCACTGGTCGCTCGCCTACCAGAGCCGCAGCGGCGATCCACGACAGCCCTGGTTGGAGCCTGACGTCAGCGATGTCCTGCGAGAGCTGTCCGCCGAGGGGTGCCGATCGGTGGTGTTGGCCCCGATCGGCTTTGTCTGCGATCATGTCGAGGTCCTCTTCGATCTCGATCTGGAAGCAAAGGCGCTGGCTGATAGTCTGGGAATCGAGCTGCGGCGCGCGAGTACGGTGAACGATCATCCTCTCTATATCCGGGCGTTGGCGGATATGGTGCGGCAGCGCGTGCTGCAAGGGTAGACGGGGCAAGCTCGATCGCAACTTCATCACCTTCGCGACGACAGTAGATCACGGTGGAACAACTCAACGGTCTGAAGCGAATCGTGGTGGTCGGCGGCGGCATCACAGGCTTGGCCGCCGCCCATCGGCTGGCGGAGCGCAGCGGCTCGGAAAGGGTGCCCTGTCAGGTGCGCCTGCTGGAAGCGGGGCCGCGTCTGGGCGGCGTGATCGGCACCACGCATCGGGACGGCTTCATCGTGGAATCGGGGCCGGACGCCTTTATCACCAATAAGCCGTGGGCACTGGATCTCATCGGGCGTCTGGGCCTGAGCGAGCGAGTGATTGGGACCAGTGAGGACCACCGGCGGACGTTCGTGGTCCGTGGCGGAAAGCTGCACCCCCTGCCCGAAGGATTCTTGTTGCTGGCGCCCACCCGGATCGGGCCATTTCTTCGGTCGGGTCTCTTGTCGTGGCGGGGCAAGGCGCGGACCGCGTTGGATCTTTTCCTGCCGCGGGGACGCCCCGGAGCCGACGAAAGCCTGGCCTCGTTCGTCCGGCGACGGTTCGGGCAGGAAGCCCTTAGCCAGTTGGCCCAACCGATGGTTGGCGGGATTTACACTGCAGACCCGGAGCGGCTGAGCCTGCGGGCAACCATGCAGCAGTTCCTGGAGATGGAGGAGCGGGATCGTAGCATCATCCTCGGGCTGCGTCGTCAGCAATCGACCATCCCCCAGAATCAGCGGTCGGAAAGCGGCGCGCGCTACAGCCTGTTTGCAACGCTGGAGGACGGTCTCGAGACCCTGGTGGATGCTTTGGCGAAGCAACTTTCGAAGGGCGCGATACGGCTTCGCAGCCAGGTCGCTGAAATCACGGGAGATGGCTCCTGTTGGACCATGCGGCTGGCGGATGGAACGTCAATCGGAGCTGACGGGATCATCCTGAGCATCCCGGCATTCCAGGCTGCCTTGCTGACGCGCCACCTGGATCCCGAGCTTTCCCAGGAGCTGGAGGAGATCCCCTACGCCTCCTCAGTGACTGTCAACCTGGCCTATCGGAGAGAAGGCATCACTCACCCGCTCGATGGCTTTGGATTTGTGGTGCCGGCCAACGAAGGGCGTGCGATCATCGCCTGCTCATTCAGCAGCGTGAAGTTTGCGAAACGCGCGCCAATGGATCATGCCCTCTTACGGGCATTCGCCGGCGGAGCTCTGCAGCCGCAGCCATTCGATTGGGACGATCAGACCTTGATAGCCGCCGTTTGCCGCGACCTGAACGACCTGTTGGGCATTCGAACGGCCCCGCTGTGGAGCCAGGTGGCGCGCCACCCGCGCTCGATGCCGCAGTACCACGTGGGTCACCTGGCTCGAGTGGCGGCGCTTGAGCAGCGTCTGGCCCGATGGCCAACGCTCAAGCTTGCCGGTAATGCCTACCGCGGAATCGGCATTCCTGATTCGATTCATAGCGGCGAACAGGCGGCCGACGCGCTCTTGGCGGAAATGGCGTCGCCTCGGCGCGTCGGATGTGCGGGTGCGGTGTCGTGACCAGGACGCGTTCGTCGGGTCCTTCGTCTGTGAGCCGCGCCCTTGCGGGGCAGCGGTTGGTCCCTCGAGGCGGCACTCAGCCGCAGAGTCGCTCGATCAGATCGGGCATGAGGAGGTTCTGAAGCATCATCTGCGACGAGGTCTCAATGGTCACCTTGAGCCCTCCAAACTATTCTTGTACCAAACGAGCATCTCTCCTATAATCAGACGCTGGGGAGGAGAGAATGTCTAACGGGGGCGGTGTTCACGTCGTGATAAGGAGATCAGCGATGCGAGATAGGAAAGCCTTTGCCCTTGGCGGGCTCATCATCGGGGTGTTGTTCGGCTCGGGGTGCGCGACCACTGGAGTGTCCAAGGTCGCCTATATCGTCTCGGAGGGACCGGGCGCGAGTTCGGTGCTGGTCCAGAATGCCGACGGCGGCAGGCCGGTGCGTGTCTCGGGTCTGGCGGGTGCGATCACCGACGTCGCGGTATCCCCGAATGGCCAGCGACTGGCCTATGTGACCGGCGGCACGACGACAGGCCTCGAGCAGGTCCTGATCGTGGATCTGGACGAGAGTAACAACATTGTGGGGGCGCGGCGAAACTTCTCGGACGAGATGCCAACCGCCAGGAGCTTCTCGCCGAAGTTCCTCGACGACGATAACCTGCTCTATCTCTCGGAGACTGGTGGCGAGCGGGTCCTGGTCCTTGTTGATCTGCGAACCGGTGGAAAGCAAAAGATCTCCCCGGTGACCGGCTCGATCGACATAGTCGCCCGGTACAACATCGAAGGGAAGAATGCGCTCTTCTTCGGGATGAATAAGGAGATGCGACGGTACGACCTTCCGACCGGGCCGCTTCGGTCCGTCGTCGCCAGCACCGGCAGCGTCTCGGGACAAGCCTACGAGAAGATGGGGATCTTTGAGAACACCCTCGTCTACAGCGTCCAGGCCACCCCGAAGGAGCGGGCCTTCACTCATATGCGCCTTGACGGCACGGGGTTGAGATCGGTGGTCGAGGCGCCCCCGGAGATGGTTTTCCCGATCATCAAGCTGGCGCGTGATCCAGGATCGCGGATCCAACGATTCAATTTGTTCGACTTCACCCTTGTGGCCACGCCCGAGGAACGCCTGATCACCCTGGAAGGGTACGAGGTGACGGCGCAGAAGATCACCGAGAGACACCTCTTCTGGGTCCTTCGGGGGTTGAACAACCCGGATAAGGTGTATGCTGTCTATGAGGCAAAGGGCTTGGAAGGGCTCAGGACAGGGACCCATACGGGTTCGGTCTATCTCGCCTCAACGGGGGAATTGCTGGTCTGGTACAATCCTGTAAACAAGAAGGTGTGGGGCGTGCCGCTAGAGAACATGGGGGCCAACCCGGTCGATCTTTCGGCCGGCGTGATTCGGGTGGCCAATCGCCCATTCTCGGTCTCGGCGAACAACATCGGTGTGGTCACAGAGGAGGGGAAGCTCTACCTCCTTTCGACCAACCGGAGGACTCCGCCGATCTTGTTAGGACAGGGAATTCAGGTCAGCCTCACCCGCCAGTGACCCGTCGGTTCGGATCCGGAATGGAATTGGTCTTCGTCCCTTCTCACGCCTTCCCTCTCCCCCCAAAAAGGGGGAGAGGATGAAGGTGACGGGGAGCCGCGAGGGAGGAGGACGCGATGGCGTTCGATCCTAGACATAAGAGCCGCACCCTTTTGGAAGGCCCCGACCGCGCCGGGCCGCGCGCGATGATGAAGGCCATCGGCTTCAAGGATGGGGACCTCGCCCGTCCGCTCGTCGGTGTCGCGCACTGCTGGATCGAGGTGATGCCCTGCAATTTCAATCACCGTGTGCTGGCCGAACGGGTGAAGGAGGGGGTTCGCGCCGGCGGGGGGACGCCGATCGAATACAATACGATCTCGGTCTCCGATGGGATCGCGATGGGGACCGAGGGGATGAAGGCGTCCTTGGTGAGCCGCGAGGTTGTGGCCGATTCGGTCGAGCTGGTCGCCCGCGGCCACCTGTTCGATGCGCTCGTTGCCATCTCCGGCTGCGACAAAACGATCCCCGGCACCGTGATGGCCCTGTCCCGTTTGAACATCCCGGGGCTCATGCTGTACGGCGGCTCCATCGCCTTCGGCGAGTATCGGGGCCGCCACCTTACTATCCAGGACGTCTTTGAGGCCGTCGGCGCCTTCAATGCCGGCAAGATGTCGGCAGGGGAACTCCGGGGTATCGAAGATCACGCGTGTCCCGGCGCAGGCGCCTGCGGCGGCCAGTTCACCGCTAACACGATGTCCACCGCCTTTGAGATGTTGGGCATCTCGCCGATGGGGTGGAATGGCGTGCCGGCGATGGATTCGCGGAAGCAGGAGGTTGCCTTCGAGACCGGGAAACTTGTGATGGATCTCTTGCGGCGAGGCGTCACGCCGAAACAGATCATCACGCGCAAGGCCCTCCAGAACGCCATCGCCGGGGTGATGGCCACCGGTGGGTCCACCAATGCCGTGCTGCACCTCCTTGCCATCGCGAAGGTGGCCGGCGTCAAGCTGTCTCTCGACGACTTCGACCGGATCTCGAGGAAGATCCCAGTCCTGGCCGATCTCAAGCCGTGGGGGCGCTTTACTGCCCCAGAGATGTACCGAGCAGGCGGGATGCCGGTGGTGGCCAAGCGTTTGCTTGACGCGGGCCTCTTGCACGCGGACGAGCTTACCGTCACCGGCAAGACGATCGGGGAAGAGGCGCGGGCCGCGCGGGAGACTCAAGGGCAGCAGGTGATTCGGCCGCTCAACAACCCGCTCAAGCCGACCGGGGGACAGGTGATCCTGAGGGGTAATCTCGCGCCGGACGGCTGCGTCGGCAAGGTGGCGGGCCACGAGCGGATGGTGCATCGGGGCCCGGCGAGGGTCTTTGACCGTGAGGAGGATGCCTTCGCCGCCGTCAAGGCCGGAAGGATCAAGGCCGGCGACGTCGTCGTGATTCGCTACGAGGGGCCGAAGGGCGGGCCGGGGATGCGCGAGATGCTTGGTGTCACGGCGGCCCTTGTCGGCGCCGGCCTGGGAGGATCCGTGGCGCTCCTGACCGACGGACGCTTTTCGGGCGCGACATACGGCCTGATGGCCGGCCACGTCGCGCCGGAAGCGGCTGTCGGCGGGCCGATCGCCGCCCTGCGCAACGGCGACATCATCGTCTTCGATATCAAGAAGCGGCGTATCGACGTGGAGCTGCCCCGCGCCGAGATCAAGAGGCGGCTTGCAAAATGGAAGCCGCCCTCCCCCCGCTACAAGAGCGGCGTCATGGCCAAGTACGCCCGCATGGTTTCGTCAGCCTCGGAGGGCGCGGTCACGGACTGAGGAAGGGTTTCCAGCCTCTCGGCGCGTCCACGGCACGATCTCCCAAAGGCCGACCATCGTATCAACGGAACGGCCCACGCGCTGGGCCGTTTGTCGTCATGGCGCTCTTTCACCGTGCGAAGGGGAGTGAGCCCTGTGAGGGGCTAGCGGGAAAACCGTATGGAATGGCTGTGGGACGTAGTTCACCGAATTTACGATGTAGAAGCCTTGGTTCGCGTCGGCGGCCTCATGGCCCTGATCGCTATCGTGTTCGTGGAGACCGGTCTGTTTGTCGGCTTCTTCCTGCCGGGGGATTCGCTTCTGGTTACTGCGGGGCTATTTGCGGCCAGAGGAGACCTGAGCTTGTGGAGTATCTTTCTCTTCGTCAGCCTAGCGGCAATTGTTGGAGATACCGTCGGCTACACCATCGGGGCAAGAACCGGACCCAAAATCTTCACTCGCGAGGATTCGCTCCTTTTCCACAAGAAACACCTTATCACCACCAAGGAGTTCTATGATCGGTACGGGGGGGTTACCATCATCATCGCTCGCTTTATGCCGATAGTCCGCACGTTCGCGCCCCTCGTGGCGGGAGTGGGGGGCATGGAGTACAGACGGTTCGTCTTCTATAATATCGCGGGAGGGATTGGGTGGGTCGTGAGCATGACCTCCCTCGGCTACTTCCTCGGCAAGGCCGTTCCCGGTATCGACCGACACATCCATGTCGTGATCGCTGTCGTCATCTTTCTGTCGCTGCTTCCCGCGATTATCAAATTGGCTAGGGACAGGTGGAGGCTTCGCAGGACCGCTCCGTAACGGCCGGCTGCCCCGACTCGCCCTGCTAAAGACTGCCCCAAGGATCTGCCTCCATGCTGGATACCTCCCGGTTCCGATGGGGCTACGACACCTGGACCGCGCTTGCGGAGCGCCACCGGTGGCTCCAATGGGCTGCCAGGTGGGGTGTTTCCGCCGCGTCGCTGACGCTGGGTATCCTTACCCTCATCGTCTTCCGGCGTGGGGCGGACTATTTTCCGTGGATTCTGGGCTACTTGATCCTCTTGTGGGTGGGCGCGGTTGTCTTCGCCCACATCCGGCAGGCACTCGAGTTCAGGAACCGCCGCCTCGTCCGTGTGGCCCTTGATTTCACCATCCAGAACCTTCACCAGGACCTCCTACTGTTCCTGTTGCCCGTCTACTATGCCAGCACAACGCTCTCATCGCCCAACGTCCTTTTCCTTCTCCTGCTGGTGACGGCGGCGCTCCTCACCACCATCGACCCCTTGTACCGGGCGACGATCCTCCGCTATCCCTGGGCGGGCCATGCCTTGTTCGTGTTCGGGCTCTTCGCATCCCTGAACATTGGGTTGCCGCTCATCCGGCTGCGGAGCGCCTGGGCGCTGGTCTTGAGCGCTATCCTCAGCCTGCTGGCCATGACCCCTGCTATCCGGCGGGGGTTCGCGCTATCCTGGCGAAACGCCACACTGGGAGCGGCCCTGGCGGCGTGCCTTGGTGCCGCCATCCTCTGGTCCGTCAGGGACTGGATTCCTCCCGGGCCCCTTCACCTGTCGGCAGCGACCTTTGCCCGATCCGTCGAGAGGTTTGAACCCGTGGAGCCGATTCGAAAGGTATCGACAGCGGATCTTCAGGCATGGGGCGAGCTGGTCTGTTACACCGCAGTGTCCGCACCGGCCGGGTTGCGAGAGCCTCTCTACCACGTGTGGCGCAAGGATGGCGTTCAGGTGGCCCGGGTCACCCTCTCCCCCATCCTGGGAGGCCGCCCTGGTGGGTACCGCACCTACTCGAAGAGATCAGATCTTGGGACCGATCTGGCGGGACGCTGGACGGTTGATGTCCTCACCGTCCAGGGGCAGCTCATCGGGCGAGTGCGCTTGGTCGTCACTTCCTAGGATTGCCTCAGGGGAATTCGCTATATCGAAGCAGTCGTATTTGCTCATCCCACGAGTTGCCGGCCAGCAGGTTGACACCTGGTGGTTTACCGCTTTGGCAATAGCCAGGCTAGGAGGCGCGGCGAATCCTTTTCGGCGCTCCCCTCACCGATCCAGCCGCTTCTGACGAACCAGACGAGCATGGCCAGTGGAGTGATCACCATGGCGGCAATGGTGGTCCAAAGCAGCCAGTTCCAGGTAAAGGGCATCGCGGTGAAGTTCATCCCGAAGAAGCCCGTGATGAATGTGATCGGCATGAAGATCGTTGCGAGGAGCGTCAGGCGTTTCATCACTTCGTTCAGCCGGTTGGAGATGGTAGCGAGGTAGGCATCCATCATGTTGCTCACCAAGTCGCGGTACGATTCCACGATCTCGTTGGCCCGGATCAGGTGGTCATGGAGATCGCGGAAGTAGGCCGCCGACTTCGGGTCAATGTAGGGATGATCTCGGCGACTGAGCGCATTGTAAACCTCGCGCTGCGGACTGACGAGCTTTCGGAGATGGACCAGCACCCGTTTCAGGGCAAAGATCTGGTGTAAGCGGGCCTGTGTGGGGCGCTGCACCACGTCATCTTCCAGGGTGTCTGTTTGCTCCTCCAACGCGTCAAGGGCGGGGAAGTAGCTGTCAACCAGCAGGTCACTCATCCGGTACAAAATGAAGCTTGCCCCGCCGTCGAAGGCCTTCGGAGTCGCGACCACCTGGTCATAAACCCGCTTCATCGCCTCGACGTGGCCGTCGTGCGCGCTCAGGATCCAGTTGTTTCCAAGCGCGAAGTTGAATTCGTCGGTGACGACCTCCTCACCCTGAATCGAGCGCAAGCCGTGCGTCACGATGAAGATGTAACTGTCGAACTCCTCGAGCTTGGGTCGCTGGTTGCGATGCACGAGATCCTCGATCGTGACGGGGTGGAGGCCGAATTCACGGGCGATGGCCTCCAGCGCCTCTGGGGGCTCCCCTTCCAGGTCTACCCACAAGCAGGCATGCGAACCTTTGAGGAGTTCTCTCAGGCGAGGAAGATCTAATCCCTCTTCAACCTTCCAGTCCTTGTCTCGATAGAAGACTCGCCGCATGGATCTGTCTCCAGACGAGGCGTGTTCACTTAGTGCAGCATTTCATAAGTACACTTACGAATCCGTTCGCCCTTCGAGACGGCCCTTCGAGCCGCCTCAGGACAAGCTCTATGGGCCTCCTCTGGGTGAACGGCATTCGGTTCTCCCGAAGGATACGCCACCATAATTGGGAACCAGAGTACTTAGCAGCAATCACCCATCTGATGCGATGAGGCAGGTTGGTCCACAGGTAGGTCGTATCGTATCAGTTTCAAAGCCCCACTTCAAGTCATCCCGCACCTGCCATAGCTCGAGAACCCAGAATTGCGGCGTCACCTCTTCGTCAACGCCATGGCGGAAACCCACCTTTGCCAGGCCTGTGTTCAGTGCATCATGGGCAGAGAGCAAAAACAGCCCCGCGCTGTCTAACATGGCCCATTGTGCAACCGGGAAGATAGGTAACATGCACCCGCCGGGCTTGGGCGTCACGCCGCTTGCAAGCGCGCAAGCGGCGTAACGCCGGGCGCACTAAGACCGAGTAAGCTGTTATGCGGCTTCTGAAAGCTGGTGCGCTCTATTTCGTTCTCGTGTTTGGCGCCGGCTTCGTGCTTGGGCCCATCCGCATTCTTTGGGTAGTCCCACGCGTCGGTGAAAGGACAGCCGAACTGATGGAAGCGCCCATCATGTTAGGTGTGATCGTCCTAGCAGCACGCTGGATAGCTCGGCGTGTGGCCGTGCCACCCACACCGCCCAGACTGTTCGGCGTCGGTGGCGTCGCGCTGGGTCTGCTGCTGGTTGTGGAGTTCACTGTCGTGCTCTGGCTTCGGGGCCTAACGATTGGCGAGTACTTCGCAAGACGAGATCCCGTGGCGGGAACGGTGCACATCGTGATGCTCGGGGTGTTTGCAATGATGCCGCTTCTTGTGGCTCGAAAATGAGTTGGCCCGTCCGCTCTGGTTCCCTTGCCGTCAAGGGCGCCGCGCAATCGAGAGCGTCCAGCCCGACAAGTCGCTGCAGCGTTGCTCTATCGTTGGAGTGGAGAAGTGGTCGTTGCCCTTTTGGTCTTGGTGCCCATCGCCGGGGTGGTGGTTTGGGCGTTTTTCCGACTTTTCCCGTCGGGCGCCCAATCGCGGATGGTTCTGCGCTTTAACGTCGGGGCACTTGTCGTTGCGCTTGCAGTCGCAGTGGGTTGGAGCGTGCGCACGTATCTCGTCATGTCGCCGACCGTTGATGCAGCATGGTGGCCAGTCATCTCGGTTCTTGGCGCGCTGATCATTATCCAATCTGTTCTCGGCCTCGCGGCCGCGATACGAAGCTTCGTGCTGTTTCGCCGCAGCATTGGCCCTTCGCAACAGTGAGTGCGCAGTTGCGGTC
>Ga0302046_10003403_pt1 | contig 14381 bp, 10 predicted proteins | sample RVTome_11_FD_200261 | JGI IMG/M metagenome (GOLD analysis project Ga0302046, IMG submission 200261) | Soil microbial communities from uranium-contaminated site in the Upper Colorado River Basin, Wyoming, United States - RVT147D111 (version 2) ...
AAGGAGATCACGTGCACGCGCCGTACGCCGCCCCGGATCGCCGCCTCGATCGCGGAAGCCTTTGGCAGCATGCCGCCGGCGAGACTGCCCGCCTGTTCGAGGCGCGCGAGCCCCGCCAGGTCGGTATAGGACACGAGCGAGCGCACGTCCACGCGCCGCTCGAGGATGCCGGGCGCGCCGGTGCAGAGAATCAGCTTCTCGGCGCCGAGCGCGGCGCCGATGGAAGCCGCGACGGTGTCGGCATTGATGTTGAGCACAATGCCCGCATCGTCGGATGACAGCGGGCTCACGACCGGCATCAACCCTGCATCGAGCTGCTTGCGCAGCACCATCGTGTCGATCGACGCAATGTCGCCGACGAAGCCGTAGTCGACCGACTCGCCATCCACCTGCACGGGTGGACGGCGGCTGGCGCGCACGAGGCCCGCATCGACGCCGGAGAGCCCGATCGCATCGATGCCGAGTTCGCGGCAGCTGGCGAGGATGCGCGTGTTGATCAGGCCGTTCAGCACCATCGTCGTCGCATCGATCGACCGGTCGTCGGTTACGCGGCGGCCGCGCACCATGCGCGGCTCGATGCCGAGCGAGCGCTGCATCTCGTCGAGCTGCGGGCCGCCGCCATGCACCAGCACGACGCGGATGCCGAGGTGGTGCAGGATCGCGATCTGCTCGATCAGCGCGCGGGTTCCGGCGACGTCGCCGAACACGGCGCCGCCGGCCTTGATCACGAAGATCTTGCCCTTGTACAGCCGGATGTACGGCGCTGCGCCGCGCAATGCGGCGATCACGGCCGACTGGTCGCTGCGATGTATCACCATCCCGCCATTGCTCCTTGCCTCAGTGCCGCCGGGCGGCGGCGCCGCCCAGCAGCCGATAGAGTACCGCCATCTGCACCGTCAGGCGGTTGTGCGCCTGCTGCAGCACGCGGCTGCGCGGGCCGTCCAGCAGTTCGTCCGCGATCGCGACATTGCGTCGTACCGGCAGACAGTGCATCAGGTGGCATTCCGGCTTTGCGCTCGTGAACCAGGATTCCGTCAGCATCCAGTCGCCGAGCCCGGCGCGAGTCCGCGCGTCGGCTTCCGTATCCCCGTAATGCGCCGCCGAACCCCATTCTTTCGCATAGACGACGTGGGCGCCGGCAAGTGCCGCGTCGCGGTCGTCCGTTTCACAGACGCTGCCGCCCGACCGGTCAGCCATGTCCCGCGCTTTCTGCATGACCTGCGGAGGGAGTGCGTATCCGTCGGGCCGGAGCACGACCACGTCCATGCCGCGCATCGCCGCCATCTGCGAGACGGCGGCCGGCACCGCGAGCGGCAGCGCGCGCGGGTGATTTGCCCAGGACAGCACGAAGCGCCCGCGCGGCGGGACGCCGAGGTCGTCAAGCGTCTTCCAGTCGGCGAGCGCCTGGCAGGGGTGGTTCGCCGAGGATTCGAGGTTGATCAGCGGATTCCGGCACAGCGAGGCGATGGTCGTGAATGTGCGCTCGTCGAGATCGGCGGCGAGATCCCGGCCTTCGGCGAAAGCACGGACGCCCAGCGCGTCGCAGTAGGAATCGAGCACCGGGATCGCTTCGCGGATGTGCTCGGCCGCCGCGCCCGTCATCGTGATGCCGCTTCGGGTCTCCAGATTCCAGCTTCCGGCGCCCGGCGTGATCACGATCGATTCGCCGCCGAGCTTTGCCATCGCAATCCGCATCGAGGCCAGCGTGCGCAGCGAAGGATTGAAGAACAGGAGCCCGAGCACGCGGCCGGCGAGCGCCGCCGGTTCCGGCTGCTCGCGCAGACGGTCGGCAAGCGCGAGCAGGTCCATGACCCCGTCCCGTCCGTGATTCGCCAGATCGAGGAAATTCCTCATGCGCCGATGTCCAGGAGCGCATCGCGGAGCCGGTCGATATGGCGTTCGCCCAGCGTGAATGGCGGCAGCAGCCGGAGTACCTGCGGGTCCGCGCTCGTCCCGGTCAGGATATCGCGGGCGAGCAGCGCGGACTGCACCTCCACCGCCGGGCGCGACAGGCGCAGGCCGAGCATGAAGCCTTCGCCCTGCAGGCCGGTCACCGGTCCGACGAGGCAGGTTTCGCGAATCAGCTTCGACATGCGGCGGACGTTGCCGAGCAGGTCCTCGGACTCGATCACGTCGATGACGGCTGCGACCACGGCGCAGGCGAGCGGCCCGCCGCCGAAGGTCGTGCCGAGCACATCCGGCTTCAGGACGGCCGCGGCGCGCGGGCCGCAGAGCAGCGCGCCGACCGGGAATCCGGCGCCGAGCGCCTTCGCGGTCGTGATCAGGTCGGGGACGATGCCGTAGAGTTTCGCGGCGAACGGGTAGCCGGTGCGGCCCATGCCGCATTGCACTTCGTCGAAGATCAGCATCGCGCCGGTCTCGTCGCAGCGCGCGCGCAGCGCGGCCAAGTATTCGCGGCCCATGTCGAATGCGCCGCCGACCCCCTGCACGGGCTCGACGATGACTGCGGCGGTCCGGGACGTGATGCCGGAGAGTGCCGCGGCGTCGCGCCGCGGCAGGAACCGGACATCGAACGGCGTGCGCGGGAATCCGTACCATTTTGCCGCCGCGCCCCAGGTCACGGCGCCGGCCGCCGCCGTGCGGCCGTGAAAACCGCCCTCCAGCGCGACGATCTGGTCGCGGCCGGTGATCCGGCAGGCGAGCTTCAATGCATTCTCGTTCGCTTCGGCGCCGGTATTGACGAAAAACACGCTCGAGAGCGGCAGGCCGGAAAATTCGACGAGCCTCTGCGCTGCGCGGCTGCGCACTTCCATCGGCACGGCATTGCTCTGGAACAGCACGGTCCTTGCCTGCTGCTCGAGGGCCGCCAGCCAGCGCGGATGGCCGTAACCGAGCGCGGCAACCGCATGTCCGCCGTACAGATCGAGGATGCGCCTGCCGTCCCGCGTCGAGAGCCACACGCCGTCCGCCGAGACGATCTCGACCGGATACTGCGCAAAGACGGGCGCGAGATGATCCACGTCGGCCCTCAGGTCCAGCCGGGCGCGGGTGCGTCGAGTCCGTCGGTTTCCTGGAATCCGAGCAGCCGGTTCATCCACTGGATCGCGCCGCCGGCTGCGCCTTTCACGAGATTGTCCACGACCGACATCACGACGATCGTGTGGCCGTCTGCCGCCGCGGATAGCCGGGCGTAGTTGCTGCCGACGACGTCCTTGAGGCGCGGCGGTTCGTCCTGCACGCGCACGAACGGGCGTCCGCCATAGAAGCTCTTCAGAGCGGCAATCGCGCCGGCGCTGTCGAGCGGGCGCTTCAGCTTCGCCTGCACGGTCGCGTGGATACCGCGCGCGAACGGACCGGAATGCGGCACGAACGCGAAGCGGCCCTCGCGGCCGGCGGCCGCGCGCGCGAGCGCGGTGATTTCCGCGCCGTGCCGGTGCGTCAGCGCGCCGTAGGTGTACAGGTCGCTGTGGCGCAGAGGGTGGTGCGTGCCGGCCGTCGGGCTGCGGCCGGAGCCGGTGCTGCCGGTGACTGCGGAGACGTACAGCTGCGGCTCGATCAGGTCGAGCGCAAGCAGCGGCACGGAGGCGAGAAGCGTCGCCGTGCTGAAGCAGCCCGGATGCGCGACGTGCGGCGTCGGCGCTCGATCGAGGTGTTCGGGGACGGCGCAGGTGAACTGGCGCGCACGCTCCGGCGCGCCGTGGGGATGGCCGTAGACGCGCTCGTACTCGCCGAGATCGGCGAATCGGAAGTCGGCGGAAATGTCGACGACGACCGGTTTCGCGCCAGACGCCTCCGCCCGCGCGAGGATCGAGTCGATCAGCCGGTGCGATACGCCATGGGGCGCGGCCGCGAGCAGGGCGGAGCGGGGGAGTCTCGAGAGGCGGTCCGTGACCTCTTCAATGGACACATAGGCGAGATCGCCGCACGCGGCGGCCAGGTGCGGAAACGCCTTTGCCACTGATTCGCCAGGCTGGCTGTCAGAAGCGATCGCGGCAAGTGCGAGCTGCGGATGGGCGAGAACGAGGCGCAGCAGCTCGCCCGCGACATAGCCGGTGCCCCCGAGGATGAAGGCCGGAACCCGCGCGCTCATTCCGTCAGCTCGCGGGTATGGGCGACGGCTTCCAGGCCGGCGGCAGCGATGACGCAGTCGCCGAGCGCGGCGCCATTGGTCATCGCATTGAACGCGGGTACGCCGAGTTGCTCGCGAATGATGTCGACGCCGACCGAGTTGTCGGTGGCGGGGCCCGTGACGACCGCGGGTTCGACATCGAAGCGCTCGCGCAGCAGCTTGACCCCGCCCCAGGCGGCGACCGGATCATTGGCCGACAGCACGACGGCAGTCAGCGCCTTGCGGATATCCGGCGCATCGAGTATGGCTTCGACGCCGTAGGCGCCGAGTATGCCGTCGCCGAGCTCGAACACGATGACATCAGGCTTGCCCGTCGCCATTTCGGTCAACATCGTGCGGGTCAGCGCCGGGCCGTTCTTCGCGGTTGTCGTGACGACGCCGAAGTCGGTGAAGATCGCCGTGCGGCGTGCGCCACTGTCCTCGAACGCCAGGATGTCGCGCCGGAGCGAAACGCCGGTCGCCTTGAATGCGTCGATCGTGAGGCCACGATGCCGCATGCGCGAGATCATCGCGCAGGCCGCCGCCGTCTTGCCGGCTTCCATGCAGGATCCTGCAATCGCGACTACCGGCACGCCGGCCGTATCGAGCGCGGCAGCGTGGTCGAACCGGCGCATGCCGACCCGCGCCGGCACGCCGATGCGCTCGCCCAGATACGGGAAGTCCAGAACCACGCCGAGCACGCGGCAATCGAACGGCCGGCCCTTTTCGGGATTCGCGGAATCGACCGCGCCGAGCACGCCGCCGATGTTCAGCATCTGAATCACGTCGCCGGCCGCGAGCTTCTCCGGCAGGTGGCCCGAGTACCCGAACAGAGCCTTGCGGTGGCCGAGCGCGCCGACGACGATGTTGCCGCGCGCGACTTTTGCCATGCGGCCACTCGTCAGCTCGAGCGTGTTGTACTGCGCCTTGTCGGTCAGGATCTCGACGGCAATCACGACGCCTTCCTCGCAGGGAATGTCGGTCGAGATGCGAACCTCGTACGCCAGGCCGCAGGCCTGCGTGACCGATGCGATCTTGTCGACGATGATCGATTTCATCATGTATTCGGGTCCTCTCCGCCGGCGCGTGTCCAGAACACGCCCGGCAACGAAAGCATCTTTGAGAATCCGCGCGCATCCTCTGCGGTCCATTCACCGGCCGCCTCGCCGTAGACGCTCTTGCTCGCCCTCATCAGCGAATGCGGAGATTCCACGCCTTCGACGAATGCAATGCCCGGGCGCAGCAGTACGGTGACCGTGCCGGTCACGCGCGACTGGGAGGAGGCGAACAGGGCCTCGATGTCGCGGCAGACCGGGTCCAGGTTCTGGCCCTCGTGCACCAGGTCGCCGTATGCAGCGGCCACCGCTTCCTTGATGCGCTGCTGGCGCGCGCCGAGCACGAGCTTCTCGAGTTCGCGATGGGCTTCGATCAGCACGGCCGCTGCCGGCGCCTCGAATGCGACCCGGCCCTTCGTGCCAATGATCGTGTCGCCGAGATGAATGCCGCGACCGATGCCGTAAGCGGCAGCGGCGGCCTCGATCCTCTCGATCAGCGCAACCGGCTGCATGACCTCGTCGTCGAGGCACGCCGGCACGCCCCGGGTGAATCCAATGCGGATCCGGCGTGGCGCGCGCGGCGTGTCGAATGCGTTCGGGGACAGCACCCAGGCGCCCTCCGGGATGCTGCCGGCGGATGTCAGCGTCTCGCGGCCGCCGATGGTTACGCCCCAGAGCCCGCGATTGGTCGAATAGGCCGCGCCATGCGGCGGCACGGGCAGGCCGCGCTCTTCGAGGTAACGGAGTTGCTCCGTCCGCTTGAATGCGCGATCGCGCACGGGCGCCAGGATCTCGAGCCCGGGCGCGAGCGTCCGCAAGGCGACCTCGAAGCGCACCTGGTCGTTGCCGGCGGCGGTGCAGCCGTGCGCGATCGTGCCGCTGCCAAGCTTGCCCGCCATCGCGGCGACCGCCTGCGCCTGGATCGTGCGCTCGGCGCCGACGCATAGCGGGTAGAGCTGGCCACGCCGGATGTTGCCGATCAGCAGCCACTTCAGCACGCGCGTGAAATACTCCTGGCGCGCATCGAGGAGGTGATGGGCCGCCGCGCCCAGCGCAAGCGCCCGCTCCTCGAGCTGCCTGGCCGCGACGTCATCGATGCCACCGGTGTCGACCGTGACGGTGACGACCGCGCGACCATAGGTTTCCCTGAGCCATGGCACGCAGAAGGACGTGTCGAGGCCGCCGGAGAATGCGAGCAGGATGGGCGCGCCAGCGCCCTGCGCAGGATTGGTCATGGCGATCGTCAGGCCCGCAGCTTGTCGTGCAGGCGGGCGAGCAGCCGCCGCTGCGCGGCGGCTCCGGTCGTCGCGACGAAAATCGTGTCGTCGCCCGACAGCGTGCCGACCACGTCCGGCCAGTCGGCGCGGTCGAGCACGATCGCGACGCTCTGTGCGGCGCCCGCGGTCGTGCGTATGACCGTCAGGCTCGGTCCGGCGGGACGGATGTCGCGGACGAAGGGGGCGACCGTCGTGAAGCTGTCGAGCGCAGGCGCAGTGTCGTCGGGCAGTACGTAGCGGTCGCCGCGCTTCGCGACGCCGAGCTCGCGCAGGTCGCGGCTGACGCTCGACTGGGTCGCGTGATGGCCTGCCTTGCCGAGCAGGCGCACGAGATCCTCCTGGCGCCCGACCGGCGCGCGGCTGATGATCCTGCGCAGCGCCTCGCGGCGCGAAACCGCGTCGGCGCCGCCGTGGCGGGGCTGTGCTTGCATAATAGTGCATCGAGTGTGCATAAATATGCACGCGCCGTCAAGCATTCAGCGGTCGATCCGGTACTCGATGTCGGCCGCCGACTCGCTGCCGGCTTCGGCCGAAATCACCCAGCGGTCGCCGATGGTGTAACGCAGCTTCAGCGTGTTGATTTCATCCACGAGCGAGATGCCGTAGCTGATGTAGAGCCGCGGCGACAGGAACTTGCCGAGCATGAGCGCCGCGCCGTCACCGCCCTGTGCGATGCCGACGTCGTCCAGGCCGACGTAGGGTCCGAGTCTACCGGCGAGCAGAGCGCCACCCTGGGCCGCCATGCTCGCCTGACCCGTCTGCGGATCGTTGGGGTCGTCGCTTTGCAGCGTGTCGAGTGACTGGCCCACGATCAGCAGCGATGCGATCTGCGCCTGCGGCAGCGGCGGCTCCGAGAACAGCGTCAGCTGCGGCTGCCGCAGCCTTCCGCGCACGATCACGCCGACCGTGTGGACACCGAGCTTGCGTGACGCGCGCAGGTCGACGCCCGGATCGGTCGCGGGACCGCCGGTGAACAGGAGCCGCCCGCGCTCGACATCGAGTTCGCGGCCGTAGGCCCGGTATTCGCCTTCGTGCACCTCGAGTTCTCCGGTCGCCACCGCCGCCTCGCGCGGACTGGTGAGTGCTCGCACGCTGCCGCTGACCCGGCCGCTCAGGCCATAGGCATCGAGGTCGACTCGATCGCCGAGCACCAGGCGCACGTCGGTTTCGATCTCGAAACGTTCGTCGTCATCCGCCTCGAGCTCCGGCCGCACGACCCGCTCGTCGGCGGAAACGAGCACGGCGCCGGCGGTCTCGGCGGGCCTGATGCGGGCTTCGGGCACCGTGACGCTGCCGCTCACGCCGATGCGTCGGTCGGCCACCGTGAAGCGCAGGTCGGGAGACGCGAACACGCGTGCCTCCGGCACATCCACCAGCAGCAGCTTGTCCCCTTTCATGGTGAGTTCGCCGCGAAGGCGACGGTCGCGCCATCCCAGCCGGCCGTCAACATCGAGACTGCCGTCGCCGGCGCTCGTCTTCGCATGCAGTTCGAGCGATTCCTGCTGCAGGGCGACGGTCGCACGCGCGTCCCGCAGCCGCAAGTTAGCCTGATAGAAGTCGAATGCGCCATCGGCAAGTTGTGCCTGGCCCGTCAGGGAAGGGGCGGCGAGCCGTCCCGCAATGTCGAGGTCGATGCGCAGCTTGCCCGAAGCCTGATCGATGCCGGTGAAAATGAGCGGCAGCAATCCCAGCTGGCCCGTCGCACCGTGCACGCTGCCCGACACCGGCAACTCGCGAAGCGGCCGCTCTGCAACGCGCGTCGCAGTCAGTTGAGCGGTCAGCGAGGTGTCGGTGGCATCGAGAACGCGCAGGTCGAGCGCGTGCCGCTCCGCGTTGCTCTTCAGGGAGAGCAGCGCGCGCCCCATCGGCACGCGGTTCGTCTTGCCGCTCGCCGATTCGTACTCGAGCACGCTCTCCCTGATGTCGGCATTGACATCGGCGAACCACGGCTGTCCCGCGCGCGCCGAGGCTTCCGCGTCGACGGTCAACAGTCCGCGATAACGCAGCCGACCCGGGGTCCGCTGCTCGAGCGTGTCGAGCGGAAAGGCCTCGGTCCTGGCGCGAACGGACCAGTTTCCGTCGTGCCGCCAGCGGCCCTCGACGCAGACGCGCCGGTCGCCGGCAACGAAACAGGCGGGCGCGAGCGCCGCGTCGCCGGCCGACACGGAGAGGCTCGACGTCTCCTCGAGCCGCCATGAGGGCGTGCGCGGACCGATGGCAGTCACCTCCTGCATCTGCAGCGTGAAGCGCGAATCGACGTATGCGCCACGGCCGCGAACAGTGACGGCGTCCTCGCCTGCGCCGACTCGGAATTCGATCGAATGGTCCCGCAGTCGCCCGCCGGCCGACAGGCGCGTATCGGTCAGTGGCATGCCGGCGATGACAAGGCCGTTCGACCGCACACGGATCCACGACATTTCGCGGTCATCGAGATCGACATGCCCGTCCGCCGAGAGGATCGTGGCTTCATGCTTGCCCCAGGCGAGGTTGTGGCCCGTCATCGCGAGTGCGTAGCTGCGGTCGCGAAGCTGCATGGTTGCGTTGACGCGGCCGCCCAGTTCCGGCAGGAACACCGAGAGGTCATCGGCGACCAGCCGGGCATCGAGCTCCTCGCCCGCGCCGATCGCCCCGTCGAGGGCGAGTTGCGCGGTGCCAAGCGTGACCGCCACCCGCTCGAAGCGAGTACGGTCCCGCTCGCGGTGAACGGTGCCGCCGCCGCCCGCGGTCTGACCGCGGAATCGGCCGCCAAGGTTCGCCACGGTTGCGCTGTACGTCGCGCCTTTTCCGAAACCCGAGCCGGAACCCCTGAAGTCGAAGTCGAGTTTTCCGGCAAGCTCGGGACGGATCAGCGCCGGATCGATGCCGCGCGCGTGGCCGGAAGCGGCCCATTCGCGGTTGGCGCCACGGCCGAGCCAGCCTTGTGCCTCGACGTCGCCCTTCAGCACGCGCAGCGCTGAATCGTCGACGACGATCCGCGTCGTCGTGAACCGGCCCGAGACCCTGCCCGAGAATGGCGGCGCGACCAGCGGATCGAAGTCGCCGTTGACGCGCCAGCCGAACTCGCGCCAGCCTTTCATGGCCATGTCGCCGCGCGGCGAGCGCAGGACCGGATCTCCGGTGAGCGGCCAGCGCAAGTCGGTCCACTCGGCCTGCAGATCGTAGACGGGTTGCTCGGCCATGATGAAGCTGCCGCGCAGTTCCGCGACCGTCGAACCCGGGATCGTCATCGTCAGACCGGAGATCGTGACGACGCGGTCTGCATATGCTGCGGCGCCATGCACGCGTACGCCCGCTTCCGGAAGGCCGTTCCCATGCACCACGCCGGTCGTCGCATAGCGGAACCGGTCACCGCTGACGTCGAGCGTCGCGCGCAGCGGACCGAAAGGGGGCGCCTCGGTCCACCGCGCAAGGTCGAGGTTCTCGATCACGGCTTTGCCGCGCCATTGCAGATCGCTCGTGAGCCGGGTCAGTTGGACATTCGCCTGGCCGGTTGCGGGCAATGCGAAACGAAGATCCACGACCAGCCGGTCGAGATCACCGAGCGCGCGCAGGACGCCGCCGATCTCGCGGCCTTCGGTCACCGTCCAGGCGGCCGTGCCCTGGATGCCGAGCGGTTCGCGCGCGAATACGCGACCGCCGGCGCCCGCGATGGCCCAGGCACCCGCATCGGCGCGTGCGTTTTCGAATGCGATCTCGCCATGCGAAACCATCGCGGACCCGGCGATGGATTTCAGGCGCAGCGCCGCACCGCCAGGAGGGAAAATGTCGAGATTGCCGATCGCGACGTCGTCCACTGCGATCGACAGCCAGCCGGGTGCGAATGCCGGCGCCTTTGGCGTCTTCTGCCGCTCGTGCACATAAACCGATATCGTCCGTGCGCGCACGCGTTCCGCCGCGACGCGGCCGGCGAGCAGTTCGCTTGGTTCGTAGTCAGCCGAAAAACCGGCGATGCGCACCGTCGCGCGCGCATGCTCGATGACGATTGCTTCCGCCGAAAGCGGCCCGATCAGCCGGCCGCTCGCTCCGCTGATACGGATGCTGACTTTATCGAGCGACTCGAGCGTGGCGACGGCGCGTACGAGCCCGGCCTCTGTCGTCAGGAGCCAGGTGCCACCGACAATCGCGACGATCAATGTGACCCCGACGGCCACAAGCAGCCAGCGCCCCAGTTTCTTTCGCAGCCAGGGCATGTCAAAGCTCCGGCGTGAAGTTCAGGTGCAGGCGCGGGCTTCGGTCGGACTCGGAAATCGACTGCGCGACATCGAGCCCGATGCTCAGGAAGGGCAGGCGGTAACGCAGTCCGACGCCCACGGAGTACTCGAGCGGATCGCCAAAGTCGTCGATGGCATTGCCGGCATCGACGAACACGGCCGCCACGAAATTCCGCGGCAGGCTGCGCTGCAGCTCGATGCTGCCGGTCACGAGGTTGCGCGCGCCGATTCGATTGCCGTCCGCATCGACCGGCGACAGTTCCTCGTAGCCATAGCCGCGAACGCTGCGGTCGCCGCCGGCGAAGAAGCGGTACTGAGCGGGCAATTCCTGGAACTCCGCGACCGCGCTGACTCCGATTTCGCCCCGAAGCTGCAGGTGCCAGCGGTCCGCGAGCCGGAACCGGCGTTCGTCGCGGACCACCAGGCGCGTGAAGTCCGTGTCGGAACCGAACGATGTCGTCGAACCGAGCAATTCGACCTGGAATCCGCGGGGCACGGCGTTGACGCCGAGGAAGCCCGGCGGCAGCAGCGAATAGGAAATGCCGGGAACCAGCAACTCGCTCCGGGTGCGCGAGATTTCCGTCGACGTGCCGTCCGACGTCGTGACCTCGTCGCGTGTCGATTCAGCCGTCACGGACAGCACGCGCTGCCATCTGCCGCGCACCTGGCTGAGGCCGACCCGGAAGCTGCTGCCGGAGGTCTCGACGTCCGCTCGCTGCTCGTTGAACGCCCGCAGTTCGAATGCGAGTTTTTCGAGGGCGGGGTCCGTCCACGGAATGACGTAAACGAGCTTGACGGATTCCTCGGGGCTCGAGCCCCGGATCTCGGCGCGAATTCGGTGCCCGCTCGTATTGACGCGGCGGTCCTCCCAGCGCAGCGTTGCGCGCGTGCGCGTGTCCGTCGCGTAGCCGGCGGCGATCGTATAGACGTTGCGCTTGGCCGGCTCCGCCGCTATGCGTATCGGCGCGATGCGCCGCTCGCGGTCGCGCTGTTCGGGCAACACTTCGACGACGGCGAAATACTGCGAGTCGTCGAGCGCGAACTGGGTGCGCAGGAGCGCGGACGCGTCGTACCAGTCGCCTTCCTTGTAGCGCAGGTAGCGCCTCACAAGCTCCGGCCGCAGGAAATCCTGGACAATCGTCGTGGCGCCGAAGCGGTAGCGTTCGCCGGTTTTCAGCGTCACGTACGCGCGTGCCTCGCGCGCGGCCGGGTCCACGAGCAGTTCGCCGCGCGTGAATGTGGCATCGAGATAACCGTTGGCGGCTGCCGCGCGCAGCAGTTCGCCCTTCAGCCGGTCGTAATCGGGATGGCTCAGCCGCGCGCCGGTCCTGAGCGGCGACGTCGCAACCACCTGGCGCAGGAATGGCTCTTCGCTGCCGCTGCCGGTGATCTCGACCTGCTGTTCGACGAGCAGTACCGGCTCGCCCGGCTTGATCGTTACGCGCGCGTGCCAGACATCGTCTTCCTTCGCGAGTTCCGTCGATACTTCGGGCGCGTAGTAGCCGTACGGGCGCAGCGCAGTGCGTGCCTCGGCGGGCGCCCGCTGCGCGAGCCGCGCGATCATGTCCGCGTCGAGTTCCTCCGAACGCGACAGGCGCTGCAGGCTGGAGAGCGCCTGCACATTCTCGAGCAGCGTGCCCTGGACTCCCAGGAACTCGACCTCGAGTTCCTCCGCGGCATGCGCGGCCGGCAGCCAGCCTGAAGTCGCCAGGCAGATAGCGACGATGGTCAAACGCTGGCGCATGGATATCAGACCCGGCGTCGGCGCCAGCGTTGCACGGCAATGATGGCAAGGGCGATCAACGCGACAACCGCAAGATAGGGCAGCATCAGCGCGAACGCCGACAGCACCAGGGACCCGGCCAGCTCGCCTGTCGAATAGACGGGGTTGCCGGCCCCGCCCGAGGCGAGACCCGTCTTCGCCCGTCCGACCGCATTCAGTGCATGACCCGCGGTCGTGACGATCCCGCCGGCACCAATCGCCGTGAGCCAGCGCGCCCAGTCCGGAAGTCCGACCATGACGCCCGCGGCGGCGACGATGCCCGCAGCGACGGCAACGGGGGCCGAGACGATGTCCAGAACATGGTCGACGCCCGGGATGTAGTACGCGGCAATCTCCACGAGCGTCGCGACTGCGAGCGCGACCAGCACGAATGGTTCGCCGAGCCACGCAAAACCCGGTGCGGGTTCGACGTAGCCGTAGTGAATTGCAAGACCCGCGGCCAGCAGTGGCACGAATGCGCGGAATCCGGCCGCCGCGGCGAGCGCGAGGCCAGTCGCGATCGACAGGGCAATGCTCACCGGTTGCGGTTCCAGCCGCGTGCGGCCGCTTCCTCGGCGAGGGACCTCGTGGCGCCCGCGTCGTACCAATCCTCGATGAGGCGGAATGCGATCGACTGCGGGAATGGCAGCATCGAACCCGCCGCCAGTTCGGCCCGGCTGAACCAGTGTGCGTCCTCCAGCTCCCGGTCGCCGAGGCGAAGCTCCACCGATTTCGCCTCAGCGCGGAATCCCAGCATCAGCGAACGGGGAAACGGCCATGGCTGCGAAGACTGGTAGGTCATCCGTCCGGTCTCGACGCCCGTTTCCTCGAGCACCTCGCGGCGAACCGCGTCCTCGAGGCTTTCGCCCGGCTCGACGAATCCGGCAATCGTCGAGAAACGCCCGGCCGGCCAGTCTGCCTGGCGCCCCAGCAGCACCCGGTCGCCGTCGGTCACGAGCACGATCACTGCCGGGTCGACGCGCGGGAAGAATTCGGTCGCGCAGCCCTCGCGCATGCAGGTCATCACCCGGCCATTGCGTTCGGGAACGGTGGCCGAGCCGCAGCTGCCGCAGAACCGGTGCCGGTGACGGAACGAGATCATGGCGCGCGCATACGCGAGCAGACCGGCTTCGTCGTGCGGCAGGAGCGCCGCGGCGAGCCGCAGGTCCGCGAATTCCGCGCCGTCCTCGAGTTCCGGCGGCGTCGGCGTCTCTATTTCCGTCGTAAAGACCGCCAGTCCGCGGTAGTCGCCGAGCAGGATCAGTTCGCCGATGCCGATGCCGGAGAACTGTCCGCTGCCGAAGGGGAGCAGGCAGGCACCGGGCACGGGGGTGCGGATGACCGGGCAGCGCGACCGCCAGACCGGAATCAGGCGGGCACGGCCGTCGGCGATCGCGCGGGCGACGACTTCCGCGTCGGCATTCGCGAGCTTCAGTCGATCGACATGCGGCCCGGCGAAGACGTTGGGCCGCTCCGCTTTGGCGCGCATCGGCACCCGTTCCAGGAGTTCGGTGACGCCATTCTAGCAGTCGCCGACCGACAGTCCGGGTCGCGCGGGGGGCCGGCTGGTCGCGCAGAATTCGCAGACCTTCGGCCGTTCCGCATAGCGCATCACGACCAGCAGGCTGCCGCAGCCCTCGCAATCGTCCAGGCATATCTCGTTCTGCTTCTCGAGCGAGCGGAGCAGGTGACAGGCATGCTCGAAAGAGATCTGCGGATGCTCGAACAGCGACGCGAACGTCTCGTAGGCCTCGCAGAAACTCTCACCCCAGCGCAGCTGCTCGACGGCGCCGGGTGCGACTCCTGCCTCGCGACGCAGCAGGCCGAGAATGCACAGGAGCGTCGCCAGTCCCGCCGCTTCCCGGCGGATCGCCGCATTGCGCATGAAGTAGGCGCTCTGGCGCGGGCTCTTGCCGCGGTGGCGGCGGACCTCGCGACGCCCGGCGTCGGCGACATAGGACCGGTAGAGTTTCCGGATGCGGTCATCGGTGAGGCCGGTCCAGCTCC
>Ga0302046_10003404_pt1 | contig 14376 bp, 14 predicted proteins | sample RVTome_11_FD_200261 | JGI IMG/M metagenome (GOLD analysis project Ga0302046, IMG submission 200261) | Soil microbial communities from uranium-contaminated site in the Upper Colorado River Basin, Wyoming, United States - RVT147D111 (version 2) ...
GCTTCAGGTGGCGTCGGCTCGGTGACCGACTGCTCGTCTTGAGCCGACTCGTACTGGACTTTGGCTTCGGCCGCGGTAGGACGACGTCCCCCGCCGGCTTCGATCAGCCTGCGCCCTCCGGGCTCCTTGCCGATCTCCTCGACTGGGCGCTTGCCGCCGCCGGCTTCGATCAGCCGGGGCTTCTTCGTCTCGACGCCCGCAGCCTCTTCGGCCCTTGACTTGAGGCTCTTCTGGGTGCGGCGTGCCGGCCCCCCTGTCGCCAGATCGGCCTCAGCGGCGATGCGCTCGCCGGAGAGCGGACGGGAGGCGACCACCTCACCTCGATAAACCCACACCTTGACGCCGATCGAACCCACCGTGGTGTGTGCCGTCGCCGTCCCGAAGTCGATGTCGGCGCGAAGTGTGTGCAAGGGCACGCGGCCCTCGCGGTACCACTCGCGGCGCCCCATGTCGGCACCACCCAGTCGCCCGTTGCACTCGACACGCACCCCTTCGGCGCCGGCCTTGAGGGCCGAGGCAACGGCTCGCTTCATGGCCCGACGGAAGGCGATCCGGTTCTCCAGCTGATCGGCGATGCCGCGAGCCAGGAGCGTCGCGTCGAGATCGGGATCCTTGACCTCGTTGATGTTCAGCTTGACCCGCCCGCCGGTCATCTTCTCGAGCCCGTCGCGAAGCCGCTCGGCCTCGGAGCCCTTGCGGCCGATGACGACACCGGGCCGGGCAGTATGGATGTCGACGATCAGCCGATCGCGGGTGCGCTCGATGTCAACGCGGGAGACGGCGCCTCTGGTGAGCTCGCCGCGCAGGTATTCCCGAATCTGCCAGTCCTCATTGACGAAAGCGACGTAGTCCTTTGTGGAGAACCACTTCGACTTCCAATCGGTCGAAATTCCCAAACGGAATGAGTAAGGGTGTGTCTTCTGACCCATCAGTTCACCTCCTCATTCATGTCCGACACCACGATCGTCACGTGGCTGGTTCTCTTGTCTATGCGAGTGGCGCGGCCTCTCGCCCGTGGTTTGAACCGGCGAAGAGTCGGGCCCTCGTCGGCGTACGCCTCGGCGACCACCAGGTCCTCGGCGTCGAGAGCATGGTTGTGCTCGGCATTGGCTACCGCCGACTGCAACGTCTTGAAGATCGGGCCTGCCGCGGCGCGATTGGTCAGCCGAAGCACGTGCTCGGCCTCCTCGACCGGGAGCCCGCGCACCAGATCGAGCACACGGCGCACCTTGTAAGGAGACTGCCGTACGAACTTGTTCTGTGCTCTGACCTTCATCGTCTCGCTGCCGCCTTGTCTGCATGCCCGCGGAAGGTCCGGGTCGGAGCGAACTCGCCGAGTTTGTGGCCCACCATCGACTCGGTGATGTAGACGGGCACGTGCTTTCGGCCGTCGTGGACGGCGATGGTGTGCCCGATCATCTCCGGGATGATCGTGGAGCGACGCGACCAGGTGCGGACCACCCGCTTCAGGCCGGATCTGTTCAACTCGTCGACCTTGTTGGCGAGGTGCTCGTCGACGAAAGGGCCCTTCTTCAAAGATCTGCTCATCAGCGACGTCCCTTCTTGCTTCGTCGGCGCACGATGTACTTGTTGGACGGCTTCTTCTTGGAACGGGTGCGGGCCTCCGGCTTACCCCACGGGCTGACCGGGTGGCGACCACCCGAAGACTTGCCTTCACCACCGCCGAGTGGGTGATCGACCGGGTTCATCGCCACACCACGGGTCTGGGGGCGGACACCCATCCAGCGCTTGCGACCGGCCTTGCCCAGCTTGATGAGCTCGGCTTCGGTGTTCCCCACCTGCCCGACGGTGGCCCGGCAGTCGAGCGGGACGTGGCGCATCTCCCCCGACGGGAGACGAAGCAAGGCGAGATCCCCCTCCTTCGACATCAGCTGCACGGCAGAGCCCGCGGAACGAGCCAGCTTGGCACCGCCTCCCGGGCGCATCTCGATGGCATGGACCACGGTACCGGCCGGGATGTTCCGAAGGGGTAGGGCGTTCCCCGGCTTGATGTCCGCACCAGACCCGGACTCGACACGGTCGTCCACCCGAATACCGAGCGGCGCCAGGATGTAGCGCTTCTCGCCGTCGACGTAGCTGAGCAGGGCGATACGGGCATTGCGGTTGGGGTCGTACTGGATCGAGGCCACGCGAGCAGGCACACCGTCCTTGTCCCTCTTGAAGTCGATGAGGCGATAGCGCTGCTTGTGCCCGCCACCGCGATGACGTGATGTGATACGGCCGTCGGTGTTGCGACCACCGGATTTCGACTTCTTTGCAATGAGCGACTTCTCGGGCCTCGAGTCGGTGATCTCGGCAAAGTCCGAGACTGTCTGGAATCGTCGCCCTGGCGAAGTCGGTTTTTGCTTCTTCACTGCCATCTCAAACTCCGAACAGATCTATCGAGTCGCCTTCGGCGAGCGTGATCACGGCGCGCTTGACGTCCTTGCGCTTGCCCAGCTTGTAACCGGTTCGCTTGGTCTTCCCCTTGCGATTCATGGTGTTCACCCGCAGGACTTTGACGTCGAAGATCTTCTCGACGGCGTCCCTGATCTCCTCCTTGTTGGAGCGGGGGTCCACTTCGAAGGTGTACGTGTTGTGATGCTCGATCAGGTCGTAGGACTTCTCCGAGACCACCGGCGCCCAAATGATGTCGTAAGCAGTCTTCATTGCTGATCACCCTCCTTGACGAAGTCTGTGTCACTGACTTCGTACTTGCCCGGCCGGCCCACCGAGCCGACCGTATGCGAGGTGAAGATCACCTGGTCGGCCCAGAGCACGTCGTAGGCGGTCAGCTGGCCTGGCTCGACCATGCGCACTTCTGCCAGGTTGCGGAACGACTTGGCGGCCGCACCGTCCAGCTGGCTGAGGACCACCAGGCTCTTTCCCTGCGCCTCCATGGCGGCAAGCAAGCTCACGGCCTGTTTCGTCTTGGGAGTCGACCAATCGATGTCATCGACCACCTTCACCGCCGACTCAGAGGCACGCGCCGACAATGCGCTGCGCAGAGCGAGACGCTTCATCTTCTTGGGGGTCCGCTGGGAATAATCCCTCGGCTGGGGGCCGTGGGCCACACCGCCACCCACCCATTGGGGTGAGCGGATAGACCCCTGGCGCGCCCGACCGAGCCCCTTCTGGCGCCACGGCTTCCTTCCACCACCTCGCACCCGGCCACGGGTCTTGGTGGAGGCGTTGCCGCCCCGCGAAGCAGCCAGTTGGGCGGTCACAACCTGATGGAGAACGTCCATGTTGGGCTCGATGCCGAATACCCCGGCGTCGAGAGAGATCTCGCCACTGGTGGCGCCGTCGGACTTGTAGAGAGGCGCCTTGATATCAGCCATGGGCCTTCACCGCCTCTCGAACGAGGACGACGGAGCCCTTGGGCCCGGGAATGGAGCCATTGAGCAGAAGGAGGCCACGCTCGGCGTCCACGCCGGCGACGTCGAGATTGAGAGTCGTCACCTTCTCTCCACCCATTCGGCCCGCCATCCGCATGCCTTTGAAGACGCGCGCCGGTGTAGCGCAAGCACCGATCGAGCCCGGTGCGCGGTGCTTCTTGTGGGTTCCGTGAGAGGCGCCCTGACCGGCGAAGTTGTGCCGCTTCATGACACCGGAGAATCCTTTTCCTTTGGAGACCCCGGAAACGTCAGCCTTTGCTCCGACCTCGAACATCTCTTCGACCCTGATCTCCTGACCGACGCTGAACTCGGTCGGATCTTCGACCTTGATCTCGACAAGGTGATCGCCGGGAGCGACGCCCGCCTTGGCGTAGTGACCGGCCGTCGGCTTGTTCACCTGGGCAGGCTTGGCCTCCCCATAGGAGAGCTGGACGGCGTTGTAGCCGTCTCGCTCGATCGTCTTTATCTGGACGATGCGGACAGGGCCGGCCTTGACGACGGTCACCGGGATGGCCCGAGCCTCGTCGTCGAAGATCTGGGTCATACCCAATTTCGTGCCAAGCATCGCGTTGAGAGAGCTCATATGCACTCGCTTCGCTCGTGCGTATGGGGTACTGGGTATTGGGTATTGAGACCGCCAGGAATCGCCTTCGGCGATGCAGTCCCGATACTCGGTACTCGATACTCGATACTGAGCGCGAGGCGCAGCCGAGCGCTCATAATTTGATCTCTACTTCCACGCCTGCGGGGAGTTCCAGGCGCATCAGCGAGTCGACGGTCTTCGGGGTCGGGTCGAGGATGTCGATCAGCCGCTTGTGGATCCGCATCTCGAAGTGCTCACGGGAGGTCTTGTGGACATGGGGGCCACGCACCACGCAGTAGCGGTGGATCTCTGTCGGGAGGGGCACCGGGCCCTTGATCTGTGCCTCGGTACGCAGCACCGTCTCGGTGATCTTCTTCGATGACTCGTCGACCACGTTGTGGTCGTAAGCCTTCAAACGGATACGGATCTTTTGGTCGGCCATCAGAGAAGGCCGTTCTCTTCTGTCTGAGTATTACGAAGTGACATGGTCATTTGGTGATCTTGGTTACTCGTCCAGCACCCACGGTCTTACCGCCCTCCCGGATAGCAAACCGCAAACCCTCATCCATCGCAATCGGAGCAATCAACTCCACACTCATCTCCGTGTTATCCCCCGGCATCACCATCTGAGTCCCCTCAGGCAACACCACCGCCCCAGTCACATCAGTAGTCCGAAAATAGAACTGCGGCCGATAACCAGGAAAAAACGGGTTATGACGGCCACCCTCCTCCTTAGTCAACACATAAACCTGAGCCTCAAAATCAGTATGAGGCGTAATCGAACCCGGCTTCGCCAAAACCTGACCCCGCTCCACCTCATCCTTACCAATCCCCCGCAACAAAACCCCCACATTGTCCCCAGCCTGACCCTGATCCAACAACTTGCGGAACATCTCAATACCCGTAGCCACCGACTTCTGAGTAGGACGGATCCCCACAATCTCCACCTCCTCATTCACATTCAACACACCCTGCTCAATACGACCCGTAACCACAGTCCCCCGACCCGTAATCGAAAACACATCCTCAATCGACATCAAAAACGACTTCTCGGTATCCCGGGTCGGCTCCGGAATATAAGAATCCACCGCCCCCATCAACTCCATGATCTCATCCTGAGACCCCTCATCCCCCTCCAACGCCCGCAACGCCGAACCCCGCACCACCGGAACCTCATCACCCGGAAACTCATACTCAGTCAACAGATCCCGGACTTCGAGCTCCACCAAATCCAGGAGCTCAGCATCATCCACCATGTCAACCTTGTTCAAAAACACCACAATGCTCGGCACCCCCACCTGACGAGCCAACAAAACATGCTCCCGAGTCTGGGGCATCGGACCATCAGCCGCCGACACCACCAAAATCGCCCCATCCACCTGAGCAGCACCCGTAATCATGTTCTTGATGTAATCCGCATGACCCGGCATATCCACATGCGCATAATGACGAGCCACCGTCTCATACTCCACATGAGAAATCGAAATAGTGATCCCCCGCTCCCGCTCCTCAGGAGCCTTATCAATCTGATCAAACTCCGTAAACAAGTTCTGACCACCAACCCGCTCCGCCAACACCTTCGTAATCGCAGCCGTCAACGTCGTCTTCCCATGATCAATATGACCCATCGTCCCCACATTCACATGAGGCTTCGTCCGCTCAAACTTCGCCTTGGCCATTACTCGGTTTCCTTTCGTGCTTTGGTTCGGCCGACAAGGGTACTGCGAGACGTACGCGTCGGCATTCTGTAGCGGCGGGCAGACTCGAACTGCCGACCTCTCGATTATGAGTCGAGCGCTCTCACCTACTGAGCTACGCCGCCTCAGGCTTCGCCTGAGGTTGGAGAATCCCCTCCGGCCTGCTCTCGCATGCTTCCGGCGATTCTCCCGCCTCGGTGCCTCGTACTAGGTACAAGGTACCGGAGAGCCCCGTTCCGGATTCGAACCGAAGACCTCTTCCTTACCATGGAAGCGCTCTACCGACTGAGCTAACGGGGCCTGATGCGAAGCATCAGGTTTGAGGATCCACTCCTGCTGTTTGTTATTTGACGCTGGGCCGTCCGCGTGCCGGGAGAAGGATTCGAACCTCCGTAGGCGTTTGCCGGCAGATTTACAGTCTGCTTCCTTTGGCCGCTCGGACATCCCGGCGCACACCGAAACCGTGCGTAGCGACGCACGGTTCACGAAGTGGCGAGTTTAGCTGGGACCCTCGACACTGCCCAAGCGGTCAGCTGATCCCCATGGCCATGTTGTGAAGCCTTTGGATGCGCTCCTCGACCGGTGGGTGGGTGCTGAACAGTCTGAAGGCGCCGCGGCCTCTGACTGCCTTCAACGGATTGTCTATGTACAACGCAGCCGTCGCTGGGTTCACCGGCATCGGGATCCTCGCGGTCCCCACGGAGATCTTCTCGAGAGCACTTGCAAGCTGCAGCGGTTGACCGGTGATCTCGGCCCCACTGTGGTCGGCCTGGAACTCACGAGTCCTCGAGATGGCGAATTGGATGAGCATCGCCACGATGGGGGCGATGATCAGCGACAGAAGGGCACCAATGGCTCCGAGAGGATTGTTGCGGTTGTCTCCCCCGCCGAACCAGAAGCCCATCCTCGCCACCAGCGACAGCGCAGCTCCGATCATTGCTGCAACGGAGCCAATGAGAATGTCCCTATTGCGCACGTGGGCGAGCTCGTGCCCGAGCACACCTTCCAATTCCTCGTGATTGAGTGTCTGGAGGATCCCGGTGGTGACCGCCACCGCGGCTCGCTTCGGGCTTCGCCCCGTGGCGAAAGCGTTCGGCTGCGGTGAGTCGATGACATGGATCGATGGCATCGGCATGTCCATCTGCATACTCAGCCGGCGCGCCATCGCATAGACCTGAGGAAGCTCGGCCTCGGTCACCGGGCGCGCTCGCGACGAGGCCAGTGCGAGCCTGTCGGAGAAGAAGTAAGCGAGCAGGTTGAACCCGACGACGAAGACGAGCATGAACGCTACGTTCGTCGTGAAGAACTGCATGACGAGCACCAGCAGGGCCGTCATGAAGGCGAGGAGCCCAACCGTCTTGAGGTTGTTCATGGTCCGATTTTAGGAATCGGCCCGAATAATCAGCCGACGACGCCGCGACGGTCCATCTGTGTTTATCAAGGGCCACGGCTGGGCACTCCGGCGACAGTGTCAGCCACCCGGCTTCGTGGCCGCTCCTCACTCTCCGTGGATGGTGTAGGGTCGTCAGCCGGGCGGCTGACGACCCTTGTTCAACAGGAGGAAGGAAAGAGAGGATGAGGAAAACACTCGTACTCGTGGCCTCACTGGCGCTCGCTTTGAGTGCCGTGCCAGTGGGTGCCGCAACACAGGAGGTAGCCGCAGATCGTTTTGAGGATTTGCGCTTGACGACGCCGATTGCCCGTGACGGCGGTGCTGCCGTCGACGAAGCGTTGGTGGGCGCCGAAGGGCCTGTTCAGCTGAGCATTCGCTTGGAAGAGCCGTCGGCGGCTCGCGGCGGCAACGCCGCCACCATTGGCTCTCAGCAGGCCGAAGTGACCTCGTTGATCGAGTCACTCGGAGGAACCGTGCACGGATCGGTGCAGACAGTGCTCAACGCGGTGTTTGCCAGTGTGGATGCCTCGAAGGTCGCGGACCTCGCAGCAAACCCGGCAGTGGTGACTATCAGACAGGTCGCCGACTATGAGCTCGACCTGCCGGATACGGTTCCGTATATCGGAGGCACCGATGTCCACGATGCCGGGTTCGACGGCACCGGGGTGACCGTTGCCGTGCTCGACTCCGGAATCGACTACTACCACGCAGCCTTCGGCGGATCAGGTGATCCCAACGACTACGCCAACGACGACCCGAGCATTATCGAAGCCGGGACCTTTCCGACGGCCAAAGTGGTAGATGGATTCGACTTCGTGGGCGACAACTGGACGGGTGGCACCGGGAGTCCCCCACTTGCCCCGGATCCCGATCCGCTCGACAGCGGCCCGGGCGCCTTCCACGGAACGCATGTCGGTGACATCATCGCCGGCAATCTCGGCGTTGCGCCGGGTGCCAGTCTCGTAGCCGTGAAGGTCTGCTCTTCGGTTACGCCCAGCTGTTCCGGCATCGCCCTGATCGAGGGCATGGAATTCGCCGTCAACGCCGGGGTGGACGTCATAAACATGTCGCTCGGCTCGGTCTACGGCCAAGCCTTTGACGACGACCTGTCGGCGGCTGTCGATGGAGCCACCGAGGCTGGAGTCCTGACAGTCGCATCGGCCGGCAACTCCTCAGACAAGCCATATGTGACGGGGTCGCCTGCGGCAGCGCCAACTGCTCTGAGCGTTGCCCAGACACAGGTCCCCTCGGCGTTGCTGGTCGAAATGCAGGTGACCGCGCCCGCCGCATCCGCGGGGTTCTACAACGCAGTCCATCAGGACTGGTCAGCAGCCCTCACCGAACACATATTCGGACCGGTGCAATACGGTGACGGCGCCGGAGGCTCACTCGACGGCTGCTCCACCGGACCCGACCCCAACGATCCGGCATTCTCTCCGTTCCCAGCGGGAAGTCTCGATGGGAAGATCGTTGCGGTGGATCGTGGCGTGTGTAACTTCAGCACCAAGATCCAGAACATCGAGTCCGGGGGCGGTGTCCTCGGGATCATCATGCTGGTGGCCTCGGGCGCGCCATTCCAGGGCGCCTTCGGCGGTGGAGACCTGCCCCAAATCCCCGGTTACATGATCAACCAGGCGGACGGCAACATCCTGAGGGCGGGCAACGCTGAAGTGAGCTTCGACCCGGCGACCGGGATCCCGCTGGTCGGTTCGATGGTGGGAACATCATCACGAGGGCCGTCGATGAACTTCAACAACCTGTTGAAGCCGGAGATAGGCGCACCTGGAGGATCGGTCTCGGCCGAGGTCGGGACGGGCACCGGTGCGACTCCGTTCGGCGGCACTTCCGGTGCGGCACCGATGGTGTCCGGCTCGGCAGCTCTGCTTCTCGACGCCGAGTCCAACCTGACTCCCGCGGAGGTCAAGGCCCGCTTGGTCAACACCGCCGACCCAGACATCGATACCGCTCCCGGTGCCGGCCTGGCACCCGTGAGCCGGATCGGTGGTGGTGAGGTGCGGGTGAACCGCGCCTTTGACAGCGATGCCGCGGCCTGGGACGACGACAGTTCGAGCCCGGCTCTTTCGTTCGGCTTCGTCGATGCCAGCGGCACGGTTGAGCTGACGAAGACCGTCGAAGTGCACAACTACGGCGGCTCGGCGATCTCCTACGACATCGACGCCACGTTCCGTTATGGCAACGACGAGGCGACCGGTGCCGTGGATGTGTCTGCCCCAGGCTCGATCAGCGTGCCCGCGGGCGGCTCAGAGACCTTCGAAGTCACCATGACCATCGACGGGTCGCTGCTCAACAACTGGTCGGGGAACTCCGGTTCGCAGGGAGCCAACCCTGCGTGGCTGAACAGCCTGGAATACGACGGATACCTCGTGCTCGACGCCGACGGAGATGCCAATGACATCCACATGCCATGGCACGTGCTGCCACGCAAGTCGGCCGACGTCGAGGTCGACCGGGTCAATAAGAACGTTACGTTCACCAACAACGGCGTTGGCGACACCACGCTCGAGGTCTACGACCTGATCGCCACCAGCGACGACCTTCCCGAAGGCGACCGCGGTGAGCAGAACCCCACCCCCGACTTCCGGGCGGCCGGTGTTGCGTTCTACGACGTCCCAGAAACGTTCTGCGCGTCAGAGCTTCTGGTGGCATTCGCGGTGAACACGTGGGAGAGGCAGACTCACGCCAACGCCCCGGCGTTGTTCGAGTTCGACATCGACATCGACAACGACGGCGTGTTCGACTATGCGGTGCTCAACGCGGACCTGTCGTTCGCGTCGCCATCGTTCAACCTGAGCGACGGGCGAAACGTGGTGTTCGCGGTGAATCTGGAGACAGGTGGCCTTTCGGCGTTCTTCTTCGTCGACCATGAGACGAACAGCGCCAACACGGTGTTGTTGGTCTGTGGTGAGCAGATCGGTCTCGATGCCGCTGCCGTTCAGCAGAGCAAGCAGGTCGGATTCGGCTTCGCCGTCGACACCTACTTCCAGGGAGCAACCACCGACGTGGTTCCGTTCCCTATTGGCACCGGATCGTCCATCCCGCCGCTGCGGATAGGCAACCAGCCTGTCCAGTTCATCGATCTCGCATCCGGAGACTCGGTGGACGCCAGGCTCTTCGCTACAAACAGCAAGAGCCAGGGAGCGTTGGTGCTGGTGAGGGGTGGCGCACCCGAGGGTGAAGAAGTGATCATCCTCGAGAAGTAGCGTTCGACCCGACTAATCGAATGGAGGCCCCGGCAACGGGGCCTCCATTCATTGACACGTGTCAACCGGACGGTTTGGTGCCGAGCGTCGTGGGTGGCGTCGACAGCCCCGAACCCACAGGCGCATCCCGTTCACACAACCTGAAGTTGCCCTTGTCATCGAGTCGATAGTCGTAACTGTCATCGGGCCCATCGATCTCGACCCAATAGCCAGGAATGATCACCTGTATGTAAGCCTCGCCAGCTTGTGCGCATCCCAGGGAACCATCGGGCCACTCGACGGCCTGACTGCGTGTCACCTCGAGCTCGCTGACGTCGATACCGGCGCGTTCTGCCGCATCTTCGAGCACCTGCGCCATGTATTGGTCTGGCACCTCACCCATCAGGCGTGGAATGGTGGTGTTGGGAACTCTCTCTGGAGGATTGGCAAACCCAAGGGTCGTTGTCGACGTGTTGGGCGGCAAGGTCGATGAACCGTCTTCACCATCGCCAATCGACACACCGCATCCTGACAACAGCAACAACATGAGGAGCGAAACTGCAACTCTCATACGATTCTGACGCTCCTTGCCGCCTAGTCGGTTCCCCGCCAGCAGACGGGATCTCACATGATGATATGGAGCACCCGGAAGTCGCCCAGACCTCTCGGGTGCAATAGCGTCTCAGCCTCGGTCTTCAAGGTCCGCAGCCGAAGACGTTCCATCTCGTCCCCCGCACGGGCCGCCTCCAACTCGGCATGACGGAGCTCACTCAGTCGACCTCTCAAACCAAGTTCGGCCAGAAATTCGTCCTGACGGTGCAGGGTCGTCTTGGGAGCGAAGTCCATCAACGCGGTGAAGTTGACGTCGGCGGTGATGTCGGTCTCTCCCGGCTCGTCGAGAGGATGAGGGCCGAGATGGTGGGCTCGATAGGTTCGCAAGGTCCCGTCCCCACGTCGGGATAGCAGATTCTGTGCGGTGTCGCCGTAGTCGAACAAGAGCACCGACCCGACCTCGAGCCGCCCCACCACATCGGCCACCCATTGCCGGGCGGCCAGCTGGACCTCCACCCACCCGCCCTCGGGCACTGGCCCCGCATAGCTGTCCAGCCAGGCGGCCACCCCGGGCCGCGGTTTCGCATCGACGAAGACCAGGTGGTCACCCTCCGCCGTCACCCAGCGCTCCCGCCAGCCATCCTCAATGCGCTGGGCCAGTGCCATCGGCATGTTGTCGAGCAGCTCGTTGGCGATCACCACTCCTCGGATCGTCTCGGGCAGGGTGTCCGAATCAGCCACGAACTCCGCCAGCACAGCCCTCGCCGCCGGAGAGGTCTCGACGGCGAGCGCGTCGACGTGGACGGTCGCTAGCAACGGCTTCAACAGTGACCCGGACCCGGCGCCGACCTCGATGAGCCGGAATGGCTCCCCGATCCGCTGACGCTCGGCCTCCACATGATGAGCCAAGGTCTCCCCGAATAACGGGCTCACCTCGGGGCTCGTGAGGAAGTCGCCCGCCTTCTCCGACCTGAGCACATCCCCACCGAAGAACCCCAGCGGGTGGTAGAGCGCCAGGTCCATGAATCGCTCGAACGGCATCGGTCCCTGCGACGAGATCTCGTCGAGGATCATCTGCTTCAGACTCATCGGATACGGTTGCTCATATGAAATACGGAGTCTTCATCTTCCCCACCGACACTTCAATTCGGCCAGACATCGTCGCCCAGGCGGCGGAGGACCGCGGGTTCGAGTCGCTGTGGTTTCCCGAGCACTCCCACATCCCGACATCTCGTGAGACACCGTGGGGTGGCCAGGAGGGTGCACCGCCACTTCCCGAGCACTACTGGCGCACCCACGACCAGTTCGTCGCCCTCTCTTATGCCGCCGCGGCCACAACCACCCTCCGGCTCGGGACCGGCATCACCCTGGTGGCCCAACGCGACCCCATATGGACTGCAAAGGAGGTGGCCTCACTGGATCAGCTCTCCGGCGGACGTCTCCTTCTCGGCGTTGGATACGGGTGGAACAAGGAGGAGATGGCCCACCACGGCACGAATTATCTCGACCGCAGGGCGTTGATGCGGGAGAAGATCCTGATGATGAAGTCTCTGTGGACAGAGGAAGAGGCAAAGTTCAGCGGTGAGCACCTGAGCTTGGATCGGTCATGGGCCTGGCCGAAGCCGGCACAGCGACCGCACCCGCCGATCATCATGGGTGCGGCCCCAGGCCCGAAGACGCTGGAGGACATCGTCGAGTTTTGCGACGGGTGGATCCCGCTGGCAACGAGGCATGACATCGCCGGGCAGATCACGAAAGTCCGCCAGGCAGTAAGCGAAGCGGGACGAGATCCGTCTTCCTTCGAGGTGACCGCATATTCGGCCAAGGTGCAGATGGTCGAGGAGTTGGCGGAAGCGGGAGTCGACCGGGCGGTTTTCTCGCTGCCGCCTCTCGGCGAAGAGGTGATATTGCCCAAATTGGATGAATGGGCCACAGCTCTTGGCCTCAGGTGAGACCTTGAGCCCATCTGCGTCAGTGGACACGAAGATCGCCGTCGTCCTGGGCACACGTCCCGAGATCATCAAGCTCGGGCCGGTCATCGCCCTTCTCGGCGATCGCTGCAGGGTGATCCATACGGGACAGCACTACGACGAGAAGCTCGCTCATACTTTCTTCGAGGCTTTCGGCATCGACGTGGAGCCCGAGGTCGTCAGCGTCGGGGGGAAGAGCCGTGGGGCACAGATCGGTGCGACGACGTCGTCTCTGACTGCTCATTTCGAGTCGTCTCGACCCACAGCAGTGATCGTCCAGGGTGATACCAACTCGACTGCTGGAGCCTCTCTGGCCGCGAATGCCTGTGAGTTGCCCCTCATTCACGTCGAAGCCGGCCTGAGGAGCCACGATCGGCGAATGCCAGAGGAGCACAATCGCGTCATCGCCGACCACCTCTCCGACTTGTGCCTCGCCCCGACCGAGGTGTCGGCCAAGAATCTCGTCACCGAAGGGATACCCCGGTCGCGCATAGTGGTGACCGGCAATACCGTCGTCGACGCGGTGACGGCGCTGACCCCCGGGCCCGCGGTTAGGCAGAGTTTCCTGACCCGTCACTCGGTGGAGCCAGGTGCATTCGTCTTGTCGACATTCCACCGCCCGGAAAACGTCGATGACCCCGACCGTCTCCGATCCATCATCGATGAGTTGGCCGGATTCGACCTGCCTGTCCTGCTACCGCTGCACCCACGGACGGTCAAGCAGGCCGAGAAGAACGAAATCGCCGTCGACAAAGGATCGATCAGACGGCTCGGGCCAATTGGATATGTCGAGTTTCTCAGCCTGCTGGCCGAGTGTGCGATAGCGGTGTCCGACTCGGGAGGTGTTCAAGAGGAGGTTTCGGTGCTGAAGAGACCGATGGTGGTGGTACGCAACTCCACCGAGCGGCCAGAGGTAATCGGCACATTCTGCCGACTCGTCCAGCCCGGGCCGGATATCGGACTCGCGGCCGGGGAGATGCTCGAGCTCCACCCCTTCGATTCGACCGATCTACGAACCATCCCCTCTCCATACGGGGATGGCGATGCCGCCGAGAAGTCGGTCACCGCAATCGACGACCTGCTCGGCCAGACAGCACTAGACCACTAGCGCTTCTTCACTCTCGACCGCCGCCGTCACGCCGAACCGGACGAGAACGACGGCCGCAATCGCCACGAGCGCACCGATTACGACGAGGGAGATCGGAATGGAGTCCCAGATGTCGACTACCCGGGTAGCCAGTATCGAATAGACGACGTGAACGCCCAGAACGACTGATTGCCGATTCGGCCTCACGCCCATCAGTCCGAGCAGCGGCACCATGGGCAGCACCCCAAAGCTCACCCATCCGCCAATGATCGAGAGGTCTCTGGTCTCGCCTCCGGCGATCGTCAACCACGCCACCAGGGCGACCAGGACGAAGGCCCCGGTGGCGAAGGCGCGAGCCCGTATCGGAGCGAGCGTGGCGAGACCGAGGCCTAGACCGGCTCCCACGGCGATGGTGAACATGTCCGTCTCCGGGATGGTCACCCAGATCCCGGCGATGGTCACCGTCAGAATCGGGCCGAGCAGATTGGCGTTCGGA
>Ga0302046_10003405_pt1 | contig 14376 bp, 14 predicted proteins | sample RVTome_11_FD_200261 | JGI IMG/M metagenome (GOLD analysis project Ga0302046, IMG submission 200261) | Soil microbial communities from uranium-contaminated site in the Upper Colorado River Basin, Wyoming, United States - RVT147D111 (version 2) ...
TATGATGAAATTTATCTAAGACCCCAAAAACGCATCCACATCTCAAGCCAAACTGGAATAGAGATTTCTGATACTGGCTTACTATAGACTATAGAATGAACCTTCCTTGTGGCAGATTCAATGGATTTTATTTCATCAAGGATCTGAGATTTTATAGAGGGAATTAATTTCTGTTTTCTGTAATTTAGAACGAAATTCAAGAGGTTTAACATGCTGTGTAAGATATCATGAATAGAATGTTTTATGTCTTCAAAATTCTCATTCGTCTTCCACTTTAATGTTCCATCAGATTTTCTTTCAATCTTTTTATCTAGTATTTTTTCCATCTTAGTTCTCAATATTTTGGTCATGTCTATGACAAGTAAAGGTGACGCTTTTTCTCTGAGAGTGGGATTTGAATATGTATCATAAATCAGTTGTTGTAACTTACTTAATTCTCTTTGATCATCTAGATTAATTTTTAAAATTCCAAATAATTTTTTCAAAAACTGAAAATTATATAGTGATGCAATTTTTGCAAATGCCCGAATTATTGTGTAAGTATTTTGTTTTCTTTCTGTTTGACTATTAACTATAAATTGAATGGGGTAAGAGTTAAGAAATTTATTTTCAATGAATAATCTTAGTATATCTTCCTTGTAATAAGAATTAGATGATAATACCTCATTCAGTAAATGATAACCATTTTCTCTAAATTCACTTCTCTTCTTTTTAATTATTTTATTCAAGAAAACATTTCTTACTTCAGGATCTTTTTCCTTTACAGTATCTAAAACCATTTCGATCATACGTAGACTAAGAGGTTCTCTTTTCACTTGTAAGGCTAGTTCGCCAGCCCTGATCCTAGAGAACAGATCCTCGTTTTTTATTTCTATAGAATACCTTTTAGCTTCGTTCAAAAATTTAGATGATAGATCAAAATCGAAGTTTTGGGCTATTATAGCGCATTCATATGATTCTTCTCCTTTCTTTTTAATATCATTTGTTGAATCAAGCAAGTCTTTATGAATTGAGAATCGAATTTTACTTGCTGTTCCTTCCCCTCTTAGTTTTTCGAAAATATCGTGAATTTTTAATAACTTTTTTTCATCTGAATTTAGAATTAGATGTGTTAAATATTCAAAATCTTTATCAATAGAACCTTCTCGTACATAATCAAAAATTTGGCGAGATTCTGAAGGATCAACTATTTTCCAAGTTTTATCTAACTTATAGATCATATTCTTTGGCATTTGAACGAGGTCGTATTCTGACTGTCTGTCAGGTTGAGGAACATTGGTAGAAAAGGAGATAAGCCTCATAGATGGCGGAAGTGTGGCTAGGATATTTTGTATTAGGTCTAATTGTGCCGTTTCTAACAAAGCAATCTTCTTATTGAGAAATAAAAAGCGCAGAAGTAAGTGTATTGATCCACTACCCAGAGTTCTTATCAAATCAAAGTTTACCCGAATTTTGACTGGCTCTATTCTGACTTTTTCAATTTCGCCTCTTAGGCTGGTGTCCTTAATGAAATAATTACAAAAGATTCTTGAATCGTAATCTAGTTTTCGGAATTCATCTTTGTCAATCACAAAGGTGTGATTATACAAGGTTCCTCTTCTAGTATCGTAACCTGCCCCAATATTTTTGACAATGCTGTATGCTACCTTATTATTATCCAAGATACGTAGTGAGTGTGATTCCGTAAAATTATCAAGATCCACACCGATAGGATATAGATAGCCTGTTAAGTTGTTAATAATATCCTCCGTAACACCGTTAGTTTTTGCAATTACCTGATATCCTTCTCTTTCTTTAGTTTTTTCTGAAGTGTAAACGAATTGATCACATGTGAGCATTGGCTATTTCATACTACGATCTACCCATGAAATAAATTTAACATATTCATCCTGACTGTACTTAATGGGATTTTTAACTTTGAAATTACCGTCTTCCGTTAGTGCAGGTTTATTAGGAGAGTCTCTTTCAATTTCAAGGTAGGTATTAAAAAAATCAAGAGGCGCATCTGTGGTAGCCTTAAGTTGTTCATAAAATTCTCGCATGTACTCTTTCATCAAATCTTCACCTGCTTTCTTTCTATTCTCTTCGTCCAACAAATCGATTTTTGCAAACATTACTGCTATTGGAGTTTTTATTTTTCCGCCCGTTACTCCCTTAATACCTTCTTTCCATTGTCGTATAGCAGTAACAAGTTTTACATTATCATAGGAAATTTGAGCCCAATTTTGAAACTCTGCACAATCTACTAAGATGACATATAGTTTACAATAAATCAGAAAGCCCGTGTCTCCAAATGGTTTCTTACCTCTTCCTCTTTCTAATGTGCGATAAAGTCTTTCATTAGTATCTACTTCTTGGATGTAAAGATCCTTGTATACTTCTCCTACCACATCATGAAGTTTTATTTCTATACCTCTGCCTGTAGCAAGCTCTTGACTTAGAACCATTTCTACTTTGTTGATTTCCTCCGCCGGAGTTTTCACAGGAAATTCGCCCTTTTTCAAAGCCAACATAGTTTTTTGTAAGAAATCTAAACCATTTTCTACTTGAAGACGATAATTTGGATTGTCAGGAAGAAATTTGTTTACTATCGCATCATAAAGTAAGCCGGCAACAACAGTTTTACCACATCGTGGAGGGCCTATAATTCCAATTTGCCGTGAATCCTTATAGGCTTCGGTTGCAGCCTGCAACATGGGGGTTGGGTCTCTAGCACTCAAGTGTTTTTGTTCCCACTTGCCTTTTTATAAGCATTGAAGTTATTTTCCAGCATATTTCGAAAGACAGGAAGATCAATAACATAGAAGTTCTTGCTTTTCTTATTTTGAGTGTCAGCTATTCCAATACATATTCTTGTGGAGCCAACCATATCATATTGTGACTTTGGTATGGAATTTGGAGGGTATATTTTTTCATATTCTAATAGAGCATTAATGGCTTGCGAAATCATCTTATCAATATCTTCAAGAGTGTTATAGTTCATATCACTTAATTCTGTGGCTAATACGTTATAGTCATTAATTTTTCCAAGGAGTCTTTCAGGGAATTTCCATTGTAAGTACTCAATCAGTTTTTCGTTAGTAATATTTTGTTGTAAATTAATGGATTGGAGACCAGAATTCTTTTTTTCTTGTGATTCAGGTAATGAAGCGTTTTTAAAAGAATCAAAACGTTGATCCGCAATGTAAAGAAGCCCGCTAATGGCATACATTTCCTTTTTAAGATCTTCAGGCAGACTTGTTTCTTTTTTGTAATCTAAGTCATGTGAGACAGTTGCCCATGAATGCATTAATAATGTTCTTACCTGAATTTCACATTTTAAATCTAGCAAATCTTTTTCTGTATCTTTAGTCATTTCTTTACGAAGTTTTACAATATAGTGGTCTGATAAATATCCAAATTCATTAATTCCAAGAGCAGTAATTTTTCTCTCTTCGCGAATAACGTTAAACTCTTTCTTGATCCATTTTCCGATCAAATCAAGTTCAGAATAATACTTACAAACAATTCTTACACCTGCTATATCTTCGATTTTATCAAAAAAGTCATTCTGCATATTTTTTCGAATAATTTTCTTATAGAAGTCATCGAATTCCTTTAGTCGTTCAAATACGTCGAATATGTTTACTGATTCTTTAGCTAATTTTTCGTTTATAATTGCTTTTACTTCTCCCATCAATCTCTGGTAAGCTAATGTTTTTTGTTGGTAATCATTCCCTAACTGGATTTTATCAATGCCTCCTTCAGTCAAACAAATGGAGTCTTTTTCCCAATCTTATAAAGAATGACAAAGATATTGATTTTTTAATCGCCTTCGCTCATTGTCCTTTTCAGCGTTTACCATATGTTTCTAGCAAATTTGAAAAAGGAACTGTCTTATTTCCTTAAAAATCATATAATCAAGTAATGACATACGATCTGATAAAAATACAAAAATCAGTAAAAAACTGTGTGGATACTTTTATGAAAGAAGAGAACGATATTTTTCTTTTGGAAAAAGACGTAGGCGAAAGAGCGATATCCCACAGATTGGGGCTCTATCTACAATCGGAGTTTCGCGAAATGAATGTGGATTGTGAATACAACAGAAAAGGATCTAAGATTGATCCAAAAAGATTTGATCCAAAAAAGATCAAATCAAGGCCCGTATATCCAGACATAATTGTTCACAGGAGAGGCGACGATTCTAACAACATTTTGGCAGTCGAGGTAAAAAAACAAGGAAAACAAGGAATAGAATACGATGAGATAAAATTGAAACATTTCACATCAAATGGTCATAAGTACAGATTTGGTCTTCTACTTATTTTTTATACAAAGAAAAATTCAAAAAATAGACCTATTCTCAGATGGTTTTCAAATGGCATGGAAATGAAACATAAGTTTACTTGATATTTGACAAGTGATTGTTGTCCACTCGCCTTCGCTCATTGTCCTTTCAGGAATCTTCATTTTCTACTTTTCTTTGTTTTCCGTTTTCGACTTGCAAGTTCTTCTTTGACCTGTCGTTTGACTTCTCTCCTTATCAGATGAGAGAATTCATCATCAAGAATTTCTTGAGGCTGTTTCATTTTTTCATCTAGCAATTTAACATGTTTTTCATACTTTTCAACTAGCCTGCTTATCAGTTCTTCAAGAACATCAGTAAGGTAATGTTGTATTAGAAACTTGGCTTCAAATTTGTGCTTTTCAAACGCATGAAAATTTTTGTCCCAGTTGTGCCAATTTTCAGTCCAGTTTTTTTCATCAAAATTTGTTGCCTGTTGGGACAATTTTTTCCAAATAGCAAACAAATCTTCTACAGATATAGATTCTTTCTTTTTGTAAAATTCTATGTGATCGTCCACCGTTTTTCTTGTTAGTTCGTAAAGATCTTTATAGTCTTCAAACATTGAGTCATTATTTTTTTTCATCAAATTAAATTATAACTAATTTTTCTGCGGTCCGCCTTCGCTCATTCTGATTTTCCCCTTTCCACGTGAAACTCTGGGAAAGGGCCGCTTCGCTAAAACCAGATGGCTCGGCTCCGGGATTAACCGAACGGAGGTGTTTGCTCATGGCAGATGGAAAAAAGCCAGAGTTCAGCGGTCTTTTGCTGACCGACGCAAAGGACTACAAGGAAAGGAAAACTGTCGGCAAGGTCGCTCTGTGGAGGGGCGTTGAAAAAGAAAACGCGCCAGTCCTTCAGGGCATAATCCAGACCGAGAATGGAAAATACAGACTCGCGCTCTGGAAATTCAAATCAAAGGAGGGGGGCTTGTAGCCCCTCCCCGAAATTCGAGGTGAACAAAATGTATGTGCTGAACGGAAACTCGGAAGAAATAATTAAACTGTTCAAGCCGTTTGGCTTAACAGAATACGAGGCGAGGGTCTACTTCGCGCTTCAGGTTTGCGGCAAAACGAAGGTAAGCCAACTCTGGACGAAGTCAGGAGTTCCGCAGAGCAAGATTTACCAGATAATACCTTCCTTGGAAATCAGGGGTCTGGTCGAGGTAATCCCCAAGTTTCCAAAAGAGGTCAGGGCAAAGCAATTTCTTCGATTCGCGAACGACTTTCTTACGGCAAGAAAGTGTCTACTTGAAGAGATTGACGAAAAAATACAAGAACACAGGGAGGTTGTGAAGAACAGCAAGTTCGTGCGGGTCGTCGTTTGACGCCCGCATTTTTTGTTTTTAGAAATATGATATGAAAATTAATTTCTATTACATGTTTTGCATTTTATTTAATTCTTCATAATAATATGCTTTTTTAAAATCAAGTGACTTCTGTATTGATTTTGCTTTTTGGAAATTTTCAATCTCCTTCAATTTCGGTAATAACGGAAGTCGATTAACTAAAGCATCAATATCCAAATCCATGATTATACATTCCTTAAAAATCCAGTCGCAAAAATGTAAAATCCAGTATTCTAAAACCTCATCTGGAACAATTCCTACGTTAGCAACTAAATTGATTTCTCCATTAATATTAAAACCAGTCCATATGTTGAATTCTGCCAAATTTTTAAAGACGACCAAATTTGTTTGAGAAAAAATATCATTGGTTTTGTATTTGGTAGATTTTTTAGATATTTTATGTCCACCAATGGTAGATGGCACAAAAGTTAGTTTCTCATTATGATCATCTATTCCATATGTGAGAAAGTCAACAAAGCCAACATCTAATCCAGTTAACTCATGTATGAAAATTAGGAATTTTGCATATGCTTCTCCAACCCCATGTTTATCACGCATAAACTTATCATCAGTCGGAAGTTTGGGTACTTTGTGCAATAGACCTTTTTTTTCAATGTTTTTTAAAGAATCAACAATATTATTGAATCTCCACTCTGGGTCTACAGACGGATCATCAGAAATAATACGATCAGGGTTTAGTTTATGTGGTAAATCAAGGCTAACTCTTGTTATATTGATAGGAAACTGCTCATCGTCAAACGTATCAGATATCCATACTAAATTGTCATAGATTGCTTTTACTGTAGTATTTGATAGAATGGTGTTTTTTATTACACGAGAATCCTCATGGAAGACTTTCATTATATTTCCAAATTCTTTAGATTTTTTAAGGGGAACACCTGCCTTCTTAAATTCTACGATATTGAATGGGTTTACAAATATGTCTTCGTACAAGTCTATAAAATAAGCAGATACAGCTTCTTGTAAATTTGAACTTTTTTTATAAAGTATCTGATTTGCCAGTTCTAGTTTAATTATTGGATCGACATCTTGTTGACTGACATTTTGATACAATATTCTACTAATAACTTTCATAGAATTTTGTAATCTGTTTGTAACATCTCCTTGTCTTTTAAGCAAAGAATGGGAATGCTCATGACCAAAAAGTTGTAAAAATAGTGAATAAGCATGAACACCATCGAATTCTTTTGCAATTTCATCAAGATCTATCAAAGGAAAATTAGATTCAACAAAATATTGTGAATTTTGAAAATGATACGCTCGACTTAAAGGAAGAAAATCATTTCTGTTCTTCAGACTCTCTCACTTCTTTCTTAACTTTTTCAAGCGCTTCCTTGATTTTCTTCAGTGAGGGTGCTGGGTATGAACGTCCTTCCAGATTTTTGAGAGTGGACACAAAGTTCGTTGGGTTCATTTTCGATGCCAGATCAAATATTTCATCTGGAGCAATATTCAATGCGTGTGATACTCCTTTGTGCAGATTAATTCCCTTTCTTGTTATCCTAAAGCGATAATGTTCTTTGTTTCCTACCTTCAATCTCTGCGTTTCTTCAACATACTCTTCTTGAAGAAGTTCGTCTACATATTTCCAGACCATTTTTTCATATGGTTGAGTATCAACAAAAATTAGCTTGCCTGCATCTTTCAAGGTTTTCATATGACGGTAGACATCTGCTCGACTCAGCTGCTCATCTTTGCTATGAGTTTTGAAGTAGTTTCCAATTGTTGTGAACGTAAACTTCTTCGCATTTGGCCAACGGTTGAATTCTTCCATGTCTGGTATTCGAACAGAGGATGTCATTTTATAGACGAGAATTATTGGGGGTCTTTCTCTTATAGTCTTGTTGGAAGGAATTCCAATGAGAAACAGCAGATACCATATAATCTAAGAAATGTCGGACGATACTTTCTGCCTGGTCCTTTCTTACGTATTTTGGTTCGTTAAACAATTCTAATGTCAACATCTCTGAATGCGGTTCTTTTGAAAGGTGAGAAGACATGTAATGAGGGGGAAATGAATTATTAAAAATCGGTTCGTATGATTCTAGGATCTTTGGCATCTTTCTTGCTGGATAATGATGGTCCACCTCAAACCTGATTTTGTATGGAGGATTGGGCAACTCAAATCCATCATTTGGAAGTCTTCCTCTTTCAGTACTATGGAGCTGCACCCCAAATCTAGCTCCAAGTTTCCTGTATTCAAGATACTTTTTTCTCATCCATGAATCTCTTTCATGTCGATACCTTGCGGTTTCGGGCAGTTCAGGTGAGAAATGAAATTTTTTATTGTAATTGATCCAGTATTCAAGCTCTTCTTTTGCTGCTTTTGGCCCTTCATATCTCAAGACTTTGACCTTTGCCAGATTTTACATTGCTGGAGGTCTAGCCTCAAGTCTTTGACCAATTTCCAGAGCTAACCAGTCGTAATCTTCATCCCAGATTACAATTCCCTTTATTTCATCCCTCATGTAGAAACTAAGGTGTGATAGATTCTTAAAACTTGTAGATGAATCATCGTTGTAAAGAATTCCAATAATTGTACTCTACTACAAAGCTCTTCTTTTAATTATTTTAGCTAGAAACAAACATGTCAACAATCGAGTTCAATGCAGAAGGAACTTCACTTGAAGACGTAACGAGGAACGCTGAGTACTATGGTCTTGTCAAGGCTGCGGTCAACACGCCCATCTCAAGCAGGATGGAGTCAGCCATCCGGGACAGTCTACCAGGCAGCCTTCGTCAGCAGGTCAGGAACGGTTCCATGAGGATCGTTCCCAGAGAGACAGTAACTATGAGGAATGGTCAGGATGTCATAGAAGGTGCAGAGTACGATCTGGCAAGAGTTGAGCGAGTCAGAGAACCTGTATACACAGATCCAGTGTTCGTTATAACTGGACCAACTGCGGAAAGAACAGCTTTATTTCTCAAGGATATGCTTGAGGAACAAATCCGCAAGGACGTGATCAAGTACGGCCTCAGCGACGGAGTTGCAAGTCGGATGTTCAAGGTTAGTGTAGCTGATCTTGCCAGACTTCTTCAAAAAGATGAAAGACAGGTCTACGACGAATGCGTACAGCTCCTGATCTCTGGCAGCGTGACGACTATGAAAAATGCAATAGTTCCTTCTGCGCAGACAAAAGTAGAACCAAAAATCCCAATTGCGGTGAGGTAGATGGCATCACCTGCCGCTATTTTTTTTATTTTTCTGGTTGGGCTGATAATCGCATCAATTGTTTTTGATTTCTGGATCTGGCTTGTAATAGCTGCCGTGATTTTCGTTGGAATAATAATTGCAATAGGGGTAGTGCAACACAACGATGAAGTGAAAAGTAGAAGAAGAGTTAACCCCAGACGCACTCCCCTTACTTCAAAAGAAAAGTTTCAGCGCGATTTGAGAGACAGGATCGATGACGAGTGGCAAAAACAGTCCGATGACTTGGAGAAATGGCGATAATGTTGTCTTTTGAAGAAGACGAAAGAAACGATCCTGAAAGAAGGTGGCTTAGAAAAGAGTCAACCGGTAACGGGAGTGATGATGAAGAAAGTTTTTCTGACGATAAAATTTTGCTGAGAAAAACACGCGAAGTTGCACCGGACAGGAGTCTGGGCGGCAGCGAGATCGTAAAGGAGGACGGCATTAACATTCAGAGGACGATTCTGGGCTTTTGCGACGCTTGCGGGGACAGGCTGGGAGAGGAAATTGTGGTTTGCAGACTGGACGGCAAGAAGGTTTGTCCGGGTTGCGCCATAAGGTACGAGCACAGGAAGATATGCCCTGACTGTCTAATGCGCAAAAAGCCCCTCTCAAAGCACGAGTTTGAGATACTGACCTGTTATGCAAAGGGTCTGAAAAGAAGGCAGGTTCATGAAATAACCAAAATCCCAATTAAAGAAATCAAGAGTGCGGAGAATTATCTTTACGATCGTGGATATATTTCGAAAAGACTTCTGGAGGGATTTAAGATTACGGCTGACGGCATTGACATAATTTTAGCATACAGCCAGGTCTTCAAAGACGAACAAATCGCAAACATGAAAACGGAGATTGACAGCTTCCTTGGCCCAGCGAGATAATTTTTTCAATTCTCTGGATCGTATCCTAAAAGCTGCCATTGCGTTTGGCATTATTTTGGTGAGCGCATCACTAATCATTCTGCTTGCAAGCGCAACATACAATCTTACTAACTCACTGGAATTGCCAATCGCAGTAATTGGTTGCATTGTTCTTGTTTTCGGCTATTTATCATGGCGAATTTTTGGTGATCTGTGATGTTCGATCTTGACGAGTACGTAGAGGACGTAACAAAAAAGATTTCCAGAATTCCTGATTTTAAAAAAGACTCTGTCGAATCTTTACTTCAAACTCTTCCACATCTTGATGAAAATGAAAGGAGAACAATGATTAACGATATCAACTTGATGGTAGATTCTGAATACACATCACATATTCTCGTTTCTAAAAATCCGGTGCTGAGTTTTCCAAGCGCAGAGGAGAGTAAGGGCGACGGGATAAAACTTGGGATGGTGATGTGTGGCGATATAGATCTGCATTTCTTTGAGCTCACATGCGAAAATTTGAGAGAGTCAATTTTCGTTGTCGCAAGATCAGGACATGGAAAGACAACTCTTGTCTTCTATGTTGTCGGTGGACTTGCGCGCAATCACATTAATTTCTTTTTTGCAGATTGGAAAAATGATTACCGCTCACTTGCAAAAATGTACGACGACATACTTGTGATAAGGTGGGACGAGCTGAGTTTCAATCCGCTCACCAATGCGCCGGAGGGAATGGAACTTAAGGACTGGTGGAGAGTCGTGTTCACAATCTTTGCGCATTCGTTCGGCCTCTTCACAGCGACGCCATCGCACATTCTTGAGAATCTGGAAGAACTCTACGAAGAAAAGCGCGGCGATGTCACTTTCAAGAGCCTTTACGAGTATCTCAGGTCGCAGAACGAGACTTCAAAGAAGAAGGGCGAATATGCTGATGTGGCAGAGAACCGTCTCTATTATCTGAACAGTGCGCTGGACAAGGTAATCAACGTCCGTTACGGTTTTGACGTTTCAAAACTCTTTCACGGTAGAATCATTGTAGAGTTCTCGCCCCTAGATGCCCCGATCGCGTCATTCCTTTTACAGACTCTGATAATGCACGAGTTCTACAGAAGACTCAGAAACCAGATCAGGTTGAACCGGAAGTCTACCCCTGATGCCTTTTTCCGTGAAAACTTCTGTCTAATAATTATGGACGAGGCGCATCTATCAAGTTACAGCGGACAGGAACAAAGCATAGTAAGCACCGAACATTCAGCTCCACCTCTTTCAACATTTTTCAGTCAGAGCAGGGAACTTCTTATGGCAACGTTTGCTCTGACGCAATTTCCGCACATGGTGATGGAATCTTTCAGAAATAATGCAGGCTGTCGGATTGTTGGCAGTGTAACCGAGGCCAGAATGCAAAAGGAACTTGCTGATTCTATTGGTCTTGATCATGAAGATGTAAAGGCTGTTGGCAAACTGCAAAAAGGTATGTGGATCGCCAATGTAGCTGGCAGAACAAAACCGTTTCTGATGAAAGTTCCTGAAACTAGCAAAGGCGAGATGATTGGTGACGCGGAGGTTTTGCAAAGATCAAAACCACTTCTTACAGCTTTGCAAATGAAGCGACAGGAAATCGAGAGTCGCATGTTCATGACCAAAATCGAAAAAGACTCGGACAAAATTCATCTCCCGGAGCTGCCGGAGGACGCATGGAAGGTTCTTGATTACGCCTTCCATCATGAGTTCGCATACCAAAAACAGATTGCAGACGGAATAGGTTTGTCCCCACACAAGCTCGACGACATGAAAAAATTACTTCTTGCAAAAAATTTGATCAGGATCGAGACATTTCAGGTCTTCACTCGCAACAGAGCGCATTATGTTTTGACGCCGAAGGTTCTTGAGATTTTCAAAACGCTCGGGAAGAATCCACAGAGAATATCATATTGGAAGTTCCTTAGCACCAATCCCGGATACTATCACAGATATTTTCAGTTCCTGTTCCTGGGGATGCACAGAAAGCTGGGCTGGAAGGGAAGCGTCGAGAGGGACTTGCCGAATGGCCGTCGCGTGGATATCTACATGCAGAGGAATGAAGACGGTAAACGAAAAGTGGTGGAGATAGAGATGTCTACGACAGACCTCATCAATAAGGTCAGGGTCATACAGGATGGATACTGTGACGAGCTTGTTCTTCTTTATAAGGACATGTCGGGTGTCCAGCTTGCAAGATCGAAGCTCGAAAAAATAGAAGGCATTGACGGGGAAACGATTTGGGTGGGGCTGATAACAGATTATGTTGAGTTGCTTACGGAATAGTAAAGGCTCGGGAAAGCACCGGAAATGAGCCAAACCATGAAGGTGCTGGGCGTGAGCAAGACGGAAACGGGAAACCGTCGGGAAACGAGGGCGAACACTGATAGTTGGTCTACAAAGCTAAGAAATCCTACGGCGGCAGATCAGGCAGTTTTGGGGCAAGGTCTGGATATTTCAAACCAAGTTGGGATCCAATGCCGGCCTATAGGCAACCTTCTGCGCCAGAATCCGAGTACGACAGAAAGCTGAAAAACTTCATTTCAAGAACCGAGACAAGAGGACCTGAGACTTTTTCGCCCAACTATCACAAGTACCATATCAACCAGCAGTTCAAAAATCTGGAAACCGGTTTGAGCAAAACAGAGGTCAATGCGCTGATTGAAAGTTCGCTGAAGGACGCATTCAAAAATTTTGTCGAGGCGAAAGGAAAATCCCAAGTGCCTGATGAAATATTTGAAGTAGCACTTGACACAGCTGAACAAGTCGCGCGTCATTTTCAGAACAATGTGGAACAAAACGAAGTCGGCGAAAGGAGTGAACAGCCACCCAACTTGAGCATAGATCAACTGAACGAAATCAGACAACAGCAAGTCAATGAAAAGATCCAGGAAATGGATAAGGCAAAGACGTTTGAAGATGTAGGAAGGATCTCAGCCGATGTGAGAGAGATAAACGGCAAGTTTTTTGATCAGTTAGACTGCTTGCAAAACGACGTTGGCGCTGAAAGGGCAATAAATGAAACAAATCCGCTCCTAGAGAGTTCTGGCGCGAAACCCACCAAGGTTGATGAAACGCCCGAGTTCGTTCCAGCAATAGATCTGTTAAGTGATGATCAGTTAGAAGTCCAAAAACGCAGAAGGCTTGATTATGATTCCGAGGTCGATGCGATGTGACAAAATGCAAAACCTGTGGCATTGACATTGACCTGATAAGAAATCAGATTACTGAGCTTGTTGAGGAAGTAAAGAAAGCAAAGAGTCTAGTTTCTTTTCAATCGAAGCGAAACGCTCCTCAACAGACTCATCAATCTTCAGCGCAGCAATAAGATTAAGCGGCCTGCCACATTTTGAGCAGATTTCAGATTCTGGAGAGTTTGGCATTTCACATACATGACATTTTTTCGGAGCTGGTTTTTTCATCTCTTTTTCGTCTTTTATGATTCCATAGTGGGAAAGTATTGCCTGTTCCACGTCTGCGTTAACGAGATGCACGTATCGTCCTGGCATTTTAGAATACGGCGTCCACCCGTGTCTATTTCGCATCTGTGCTTCCGTCAGAAAATTTGCGGTTTCAGTAGCCTCGGTATGTCTGAAGAGATTAAGATAAACGCGTTTTGGCAGACTCGCCCGCTTGCATCTTCGTCTGATCATCTGATATGCTGCTGAATACGTCAGTTGCTGTCCGTATTTTCCCGGTTCGGTACTTATCCACAATGGCGCGTTAGGATTGTCACGGAAGGGGTGAACATTCATCCAAGCTGCCAGGTTAGGTGTCGATCTAATTAACCTGACAGTTCTGGGTCCTGTCTTTCCATCTACATGCAAAATGGCACCATGTTTGTCAAACTTCACGTGCTTGATTTGTAAATTGAGAATTTCGCCAGGTCTAGTTCCAGCTTCTGAATGGCAGTCAATGAAAGCCCGGTCTCTTTGATTTTCGTCACATGCATGAAGAAGTTTAGTTTTGTCTTCTTCCGTTAAAAGATCCTCGCGTATAATCTTGTCCTTTACCTTTTTGATTTTGATATCTTTTGTCTCTGCGGGATCGCCTACTTCCTCTTTTCCCCGTGAACCAAACTTTAACCACCGGAAGAATATTTTCAAGATCTTTTTGTGATCATAGCTTGTGTAGGTTTCCTGACCTGAATCATCAGAATATTCCTCAACAATTCTAACTACCAAATCATCGATATCTAATTTTGTAACGGACTGCCAATCCTTGCCTAAAATTCTACTAAGGTTTAAAATAACTTGAAGGTGCTTATGGCGTGTAGCCTTGGCCAGTGACTCTGCAATCATCACTTTGTCATATTTTCTGATCAGTTCTATGTTGGATTTTGATAGACTCTTCTCAATCAGTTTGTAGGTTCTTTCTATGCGGTCATCATAATCGTATATAGAGGAAAATTTTGGCTTTCGAAGTTCCTGTTTCAACTTATTTATTACTATAGATTTGGTGGGCTTTAAACTGAATTAAAGGCGCCGGGAGAGAGATTTGAACTCTCGATCCCTTGCGAGAACGCGCTTTATGGTAATTATTTCCAGGCGCGCGCCCTACCAGGCTAGGCGACCCCGGCACAGGTCTTTCGACTAGTATTTTCGAG
>Ga0302046_10003406_pt1 | contig 14371 bp, 13 predicted proteins | sample RVTome_11_FD_200261 | JGI IMG/M metagenome (GOLD analysis project Ga0302046, IMG submission 200261) | Soil microbial communities from uranium-contaminated site in the Upper Colorado River Basin, Wyoming, United States - RVT147D111 (version 2) ...
GAGACCGTTCTGCACGCAGACCAGCACGCCGTCGTCCGCGAGGTGACCGGAGACGGCGCGTACGACGCTCGTCGTGTCCCACGACTTCACGGTCAGGAGGATCGCCGCGTAGCGCCCCCCCAAATCGGCCGCGTCACGGACCAGCGTACACTCGCGAACGCAGTGCTCGCCGAAGAGGCCGTCGATGCGCAGGCCGTCACGATGAATGGCGTCCAGGTGCACGGCACGGCCGAGCAGCGTGACGGGCCATCCGGCCCGCGCCAGCATCCCGCCGAGCACAGATCCGAGGGCACCGGCACCGGCGACGAGAACCGGCTCGCGCTGCATCGGCCGGACGATACGTCGCCGCCTCCACCCTCACAAGACACGACCGGCTCACGAGGCACGTTGACTGCCTCGCGCCCGGTTCCTTATACGCCAACGTCGTGGACATCGTTCCCGAACGCCTGCGCACTCACTTTCTCGACCTGGTGCGGATCGACAGTCTCTCCAGACGCGAGGGGGCGATCGCCGCACGGCTCGCCGCCGAACTGCGCGAGGTGGGTGCCGAAGTGGAGTTCGACGATGCCGGCACGACCCTCGGCGGCGAGACGGGAAACCTGATCGCGCATCTTCCCGGACGCGGCGGCGGCGCTCCCCTGCTGCTCTGTGCGCACATGGACACCGTGGAGCCCGGCATCGGCGTCTCGCCCGTGATCGAAGACGACGTCATCCGCTCCGACGGACGCACGGTGCTCGGCGGCGACGACAAGTCGGGCATCGCCATCGTCATGGAGTGCGCGCGTGTCTGCCGCCAGTCGAACGTGCCCCATCCACCGCTCGAGATCGTCTTCACCATCTGCGAAGAGGTGGGGCTGCTCGGCGCCCGGCATCTCGACCTGTCGCGCGTGCGCGCCACCCGCGGACTCGTCTTCGACAGCGACGCCGTGGGGTTCGTGTTCACCAAGGCACCGGGGTCGACCCTCGTGCGCGTCACCGTCCGCGGCCGGGCGGCACACGCGGGCATGGCGCCCGAGGCCGGCATCAGCGCCATCCGCGTCGCGGCCGACGCCATCGCCGGCATGCGCCTCGGCCGCATCGACCTCGAGACGACCGCCAACCTCGGTCGTATCGAAGGGGGCCGCGCCGTCAACATCGTACCGGACGAGGTTCGGATCGAGGGCGAGGCCCGTAGTCACGACCCCGACAAGCTCGCCGCGCAGTGCGACCACATGCGCGCCTGCTTCGCGGACGCCGCCGGCCGCCACCCGGGCGCCACCGTCGAGGTGGCGCTCGAGCCGATGTACCGGCCGATGTCCGTCGACGACGACGCCCCCATCATGCGACTGCTGCGCGAGGCGGCGGCCCTGGTCGGCCGGCCCATCACGGCCGCCGGCATGGGGGGCGGCTGCGACGCCAACGTCCTCAATCAGCGCGGGCTCGAGGTCGTGAACCTCGGCACCGGGATGCGTGAGATCCACACCACGAACGAGTGGCTCAAGGTGAGCGACATGGTCGCCGCTGCCGAGGTGACGCTGGCGGCGATCAGACTCGCGGCAGGTCGCCCGTAGGCTGGGGCGGACCGACGAAGGCGTCCGTGGACCCGGCCGCCTGCAGGCGCGGCAGGTGCGCCCCGGTCGACGCGAAGAGCAGCCCGCCGAGCAGCGCGCTCACCACGGTCACCGCCCACCACGACAGCGACATCGCCACGGCGATGGAGTCGTCCACGTCGATCCGCGTGAGGAAGTAGAGATAGCCGCCCTCGCGCACCCCGAAGCCGCCGATGCTCAGCGGCAGCGCCATCATCACGCTCAGCAGCGGGTGGACGACGAGGAGGTAGGACCACGGCAGCGCGATGCCCGCCGCCCGCGCGAGGACGAACTGCACCGCCACTTGCGAGAGGTGGAAGGCGCCCGACACCACGACCACTCGGGCCAGCAGGCGGTGATCGCGCCACAGCGGCGCGAGATCCTGCTCGACGTGCCGGCGGACGAGGTTGCGGGCCGGGAGAAAGCGCACCACGTGCGGGCAGAGCCACCAGCCGATCACGAGACCGAAGCCGGCCCCCACCACGCCGACCAGGAGCGCCGTCGGGAAGTCGTGTCGCGGGAACACCAGCGCCGCGACGGCCCCCATGGCCATCAACACGACCAGCCCGCTGACACGGTCGAAGAGCGTCAGATGGAGGGACACGCCACGGCGCTTGCCGTCGCTCAGATACAGGCTGCGCACCAGGTCGCCCCCGAGGGTGCTGGGGCCGAAGAGGTTGAAGAACATGCCCATGAAGTAGAAGCGGAGATAGTCGAGAAGGGGGCGGTCGAAGCCGATCGCCCGTCCCAGCAGGCTCCACTTGAGGGCGCTCAGAGCCTGGCCGAGCAGGTAGATCACCGCCGCCAGCGCCAGCAGCGACACCCGCACACCGGTGATCGCCCGCACGAGGTCGTTCCAGTCGACGTCGAAGACGATGTACGCGAGGATACTGCCGCTGACGAAGACGCGGAGCGGCCACCGCACGCGGGACCGGAAGGTGCGCACCCGCGGATTCTGTCGATTCACCGAGCATTTTCAAACCCAGCCCCCCGGGGACGCATCTGCCCGAGGCACGGGTCCCGGCTTGACTGCCCTCTTACGCCACAGGTAATCGGCCCTCGATGGCAACGGCGGGCAGACGCGAGGTGGCAGACTTGGTGGTGGTCGGTGGCAGCATCGGTGGCCTCGCCGCGGCCGTCATGGTGGCCGATCAGGGCGGTCGGGTCGTGACCGTCGAGCGCCTGAAGGAGCCGGGGGGCGGGGCCGCGGGCGAGCCCGAGCACCTCGCGATCGCCGGGTCCCCGCAGCAGGCGGCGGCCGGCATCGACGACTCGCCGGCCGTGCTCGTGGCCGATCTGGTCTCCGAGACTCACCACCACGTCGATCCGGCCCTGGCGACCGCCGTCACGGAGCAGGGCGCGCCGCTTCTGGCCTGGCTGGCCAGCCGCTGTGGCCTGAACGCCGACCTCGTCCTGGACAGTGCCTATCGCGGGCACTCGGCCGCACGCATCCACAGCCTCGGCGCCCGTGGCGGTATCGTGCTGATCGAGGCGCTGCGCGCCATCGTGGCGCGCCACCATCGCGTCCGCGTCTTTCCCGGCGTGGCCGTGGTCCGCCTCACGCAGGACGAAGGGGGACGGGTCACGGGCGTCGAGCTGGAATCGAAGCGCCGCTCCGACCCGGCGGCGGTCGCGGGCGCGGTGGCCCTGGCCTGCGGCGGCTACGCGGCCGACGACGAGCTGATCGCGCGCGTGGCGCCCGACCTGGCCGCGATTCCGGCGCGGGCATGCCCGACGGCGACGGGGGACGGCCTGCGCCTCGCGGAGAGCGTCGGGGCCCGTGTCGAGGAACTCGCCGCCTGCGCCGTCACGCCTTTCCTCACCATGCCCGGGGACCTCGCGGTCGATCCCGCGCTGGTCTCGCACGGGGCCATCCTGGTCAACCAGGCCGGCCGCCGCTTCGTCGACGAGACCGCCGATTCGCTGGTGGTCGCGCAGGCGGTGAACCGGCAGCCTGGACATGTCGCCTATCTGCTGTTCGACGCTCGCGCCGCGGAGCGGGCCGCGGCGCACAGCCCCCATTTCGCCACCACGGTGCTGCGCCAGTCCGTGCGGCGTGCCGGAAGCGTCGCCGACGTCGCCACGCAGCTCGAGCTGGACGAGCAGGGCCTCACCCTCACCCTCGACACCTTCAACGCCAACATCGACCTCGGCGGCGATCCGTTCGGGCGCGAAGGCGCCGCCCACCCGCTGGCGGCGCCTCTCCAGGCCATTCGCGTCACGCCGTCCCGGCGCCGGAGCCTCGGTGGCGTCGCCATCGACCGGGACGCCCGGGTGCTCGGCGAAGGCGGCGAGCCGATCGGCAACCTCTACGCCGTGGGCGGCGTCGTCGGGGGCCTCGGGCGCGGCGGCCCGGCCGACGAACTGCCCGGCATGGCGCCCCTCATCACGCTCGCGACGGCGCGGATGACGGCGCTGGCGTGGCAGGCGGCGCGTCCCACCGACGATTGAGCGCGCTGCGGGTCAGCCGAGGAAGATCGAGCGCCGGCGCTGCCGGAGCCGGGTCACCATCGCCTGCAGCTTGCGCCGCACCACCAGAGTCACCTGCTTCACGCGTTCCTCGTCGTCCGAACGCCCGAGGTGCATGGGTTTGCCGATCCGAATGAACCACTTGGTCGGCAGGGGGATGGCCCCGAGGATGCCGAAGAGCGGGAAGAACGGCGTGAGCGGTAGGTAGGGGATCCCGAACGACTCCGACAACCCCTCGGCCCGTCCGACCACGGGATAGATCTCCTCGGCCCCGACCACCGCGATCGGGACCACGGGAATGTCGTTCGTCATGGCGAGTCGCGCGAAGCCCGGGCTGAACGAGCGCAGCCGGTAGCGCTCGTCGAACGACTTGGCCACGCCCGGCACCCCCTCGGGAAAGATCAGCAGATGCGCGTCCCGCTCGAGCGCCGCCGCGGCGTTCTCGCGCGTGGCCACGAGGCCGCCCGTGCGCCGATAGAAGGTGTCCACGGCCGAGACGTCCTCGACGAACCGGTCGTAGAGGTAGCGCACGACGACGCCGGGCTTCCGGTCGAGGCTGGTGCAGATCATCGCCCCGTCGAAGGGCAGGGCGCCGGAATGGTTGGAGATGAGGATCACCGGGCCCTGACGCGGGACTTGCCGGGCGCCGGTCACCTCGATGCGCCAGTAGCGGTCGTGCAGGAGCTGGAAGATCGGCGCGACGCGGGCGCGAAACTCCAGGTCGAGGCCGAACGGATCTTCCGTGGAATCCGCGGCAGTCGACCCTGCGCGCAGCGCTTCGAGGATCGCGCGCGTCACCGCCCCCCGGCCTTCCCTACCGCCACCGGCCACCGTCTCGCCTCCCGTGCCGTGTATAGCGAGACGTCGGGGGCTCGACAAGTGCGATCAGCGCAGCGCGACGGTCGCGGTCCCGATCACGACGCGCTCACCGTCGGCCGTCTCCATCCAGACGTCGAGCTCGGCCGTACGACGCGCTGCGTCCTTTTCCGTCACCGCGGCGCACAGGTGAAAGGTGGCGTCGGGCAGCACCAGACTGCGGAAGGTGGACCCGAGTCGGCGCAGCGACCCGGCGCCCGCCCAGGCCTCGACGAACGTCGCGAGCAGGCCCATGGTCAGGTTCCCGGGCGCGATCATGCCCGGCAGACCCTCCTTCCGCGCCCCCTCGTCGTCGACGAAACGCGGGAAGGTGATGCCGTTGACGCGCGCGTACTCCCGTACCTGGTCCTTCGCCAGGTAGAGGGTCTGCGTCTCGAGGTCGTCGCCTTCCTCGACGGTGTCGAAGGTGACCGGCACGTCAGCGGTACATCATGCGGTTGTCGATGGTGGCCACCAGCTCGTCCCGCTGATTCGTGAGCACGAAGCGCACGACCACGAAGGTCATGGTGCCGGATCGACCCGTCTTCTCGTAGACGTCGTGGATCGACGAGACGACCCGGATGCGGTCGCCCGGCCGAATGGCCACGCCCAGCTCGATGTCCTTGCCGGCGTCGAGGCTCAGGCGGCGCAGGAGCGCTTCGGGGAGGTCGTCCGGAAAGAACTTCCGCCCGCGATAGCGCACGCAGTAGGTCGGGTGCGCGACCAGGTCGGCCCCCGGCGTCACGTAGCGCGGGTCGCGCTCGCCCAGGGCACGCGCGAACGCGATCAGCTCGTCGGCACCGACCGGCTCGGTGTCTGTGCGGTCGAACTCCCGCCCCACGATGGACCGGTCGATGTCCATGACTCAGGCCGCTCGGCTCGGACGAAAGTCCACGGGGCGACAGCGACCGGCGCGCAACTCGCTCACCAGGTCGTCCATGCTGCGCAGCTCGCGGTCGAACTCGGTGGCGCAGATGCCGACGAAGCTCACGAGATGCGCGTCACTGCCCCCGTAGGCCGCGTACCCCCGTGCCTTGATGAGGGCGGCGACCCGGGCGTCTTCGCCTTGCTTGCTGCCGCCGTTGAGCGCCTCCACGGCCACGACGTTCTCGAGCCGCCCCCGCCGATCGTAGTGCGCGCACAAGCCGACGTTGGGCCGGCCCGGGTGACACGGCAGCGCGATGCCGCCCAGCTTCGCCACCTCGTCGACCACTTCCTGGGCGGGCAGCCGCACGTCCGAGAAGTCGAAGCGGGCCGTGATGTCCTCATTCACGCCGAAGACCAGCATGTGCCCGTAGTCGGTCTCGACCTCGGCGGCGTTCAGGATGAGCAGGCCGTACCGGTCCTCGAGCCCGCGAAAGTCGCGGCGCGGATCGAATTGGCGATGCTCCGTGAGGACGATGCCGTCGACGGGACGCTCGGCCCGCTTGCGCTGCAGGATCTTCAGATAGGCTTCGACCGGTGCCCGGCTGTCGTCGGAGAGTTCCGAGTGCAGGTGCAGGTCGAGGATCATGGGATGGGCCGGAAGGCGGCCAACGTGATGTCGTCAGTCATGTCCTCGTACTCTATGAAGACGGGCATGCCGATGCGAACGACTCCCGGGTCGCAGCCCGTGACGTTCGCCATCAGGCGGACGCCTTCCTCGAGCTCGACGATCGCGAGCACGTAGGGCAGGCGCTCGCGGAAGCCCGGCGCGTGGTTCTGGTGGGTCACGGTGAAGCTGTAGACCGTCCCTCGCCCCGACGCCTCGACCCACTCGACCGCGGACGACAGGCAGCTCGGGCACACGGCACGCGGTGGGTGCCGCAGCCGCGCGCAGTCGGCGCAGCGCTGCAGGTAGAGCTGATGACGGGCCAGCCCCTCCCAGAACCCACGGGACTCCTCGTCGACGCGCGGCAGCGGGCGGCGGTCGCCACTCACGCGACCCCCAGCACCAGCGTCGCACCGCTGTGTCGCTGCCCCAGCATGCCCCCCGTGCCGTGCACGAGCGCCAGGCGGGCATCCGCGACCTGGGCGGCGCCCCCCTGCCCCCGGAGCTGCCTGGTCGCCTCGATGACGAGGAAGATGCCACGCATGCCGGGATGGTTCGACGACAGACCGCCCCCGTCGGTGTTCGTAGGCAGCGCCCCGTCGATGGCGAGCCGTCCGGCGGCACAGAACGCGCCGCCTTCGCCGAGCGCGCAGAAGCCGAGGGCCTCGAGCGTGGCCAGAACCGTGATCGTGTACGAATCATAGACCATGCACAGGTCCACGTCGGCGTGGGCGATACCCGCCCGCTCGAGGGCCAAGGGCCCCGACTGGCGCGCCGCGATGTCGAGGAGATCGCGATCCCCGATGCCGTGATGGCGCACGGCCTCGGCACCGCCCAGCACCACCACCGGCTTCTGTCGCAGGTCGCGCGCCCGGTCGAGCGAGGTCAGCACCAGCGCCCCGCCGCCGTCGGAGATCATGCAGCAGTCGAGGAGGTGCAGCGGCGAGGAGATGAGTCGCGACGCCAGCACGTCCTCGACCGTGAGCGGCTCCCGGTACTTGGCGTGGGGATTCAGGCCGGCATGCCGCCGCATCGTCACGGCGATCTCGGCGAGCTGCTCCGACGTCGTGCCGTACTCGTGCATGTGGCGCTGCGCCACCAGCGCATAGGAGCCGACGATCGTCGGACCGAAGGGCGCCTCGAAGTGATCGGGCGGGTCCCCCACGCCGCCACCGCCCGTACCGATCGCGAAGCGGTCGGACGCCGCCCTCGAGCCGTAGGTCACCAGCGCCACGTTGCACAGGCCGGCGTCGATGGCGGCGGCCGCGTGCAGGCAGTGCGAGACGAACGACGAACCGCCGATCGAGTTGGAGTCGAGATGGTCGGGGTGCAGGTTCAGGTGCTGCGCGAGCGACAGGATGCCGATGGGGCCGACACCGCTCGTGAACAGCGCATCGACGTCGCTCGGCTCCAGCCCCGCGTCACGCAGCGCGCCGCGAGCTGACTCCGCGTGAATCTGGTAGGCGGTCAGGTGCGGCGCGTAGCGCGTCGGGTGCTCGTACACCCCGGCGAGCGCGACGCGGCCCCACGGGGGACTCACGAGGGCTCTCCGAGAAACGACAGCACGCTCGCCGCGAAGGCGTCGGGGCGCTCCAGCGGCAGGTGGTGTCCCGCGCGTTCCACGATCTCGAACCGGGCGCCCGGAATGGCCGCGGCGAGCGCCCGAACGTCCTCTGGCGGTGCCAGGCGGTCGTCCGCTCCGGCCAGTACCAGGGTCGGCACGGCGACACGGCCGGCGACGGCGCCGTCGAAACGCCGGCAAGCCTCGAGGTCGCCGAGGGCGACGCGCGGGTCCGTCCTCACCTGCTCGCCCCAGGCCTGTTTCATGACCTCGACGTCGGTATGGGGCGAGAACGCCTCGTTCCCGAAGTGCTGGGGCCGCCGGCCGCGCACGACGTCGCGGCAGCGAGCGAGCACCTCGTCCGGCACGTCGAAGCGCGGCGGCGTGGCGATCAGAACCAGCCCCTCCAGGCGTGCCGGAGCCCGCAGGGCGAGCAGGACGGCGATGGCGCCGCCGAGCCCGCAGCCCACCAGGACGTGAGGTCGCAGCGACAGCTCGCCGGCGAAACTCTCCAGAAGGGCCGCATAGGCCGCGGGGTCGGGCAGGCCGTCGAGACCGCCCGAGCGCCCGTGGCCCGGGAGGTCGACCGCAAGCGCGCTGTGGCACCGGCCGAAGGCCTCGAGCTGCGGCCGCCAGATGCCCGCGTTGCCGCCCGCATCGTGCACGAACAGGAAGAGACGCCCCCGGTCCAGCGGCGGCGGCACGTCCGGCAGGCTGGTGCGGCCGGTGTGGAGACAGTGCACGGCGCAGTCTCCGACGTGAACGTACTTCGACGGCAAGGCCGCTTGTCTAGGCCCCACGCCGCCCGACTGTCAATTTGCCCCGCCCTCGCGCTAGCATCGGCCCGTGCGACGGCGAGACCTCGAAACCCTCGAGTACCCGCGCATCCTCGATGCGATGGCGGCGCACGCCCGCTCGGCGGCCGGACGCGACCGCGTGCGCATGCTGCAGCCGACGACGGACCACGCCGAGGTCGGGCGCCGGCTCGAGATCGTGGACGAGATCATCGTCCTGACCGGTGAGACCACGAGCCTGCCGCTCGGTGACGTCCCGCGCATCGAGCGTTCCCTGGCCGCCGCCGCACCACTGGGCACGGCGCTCGAGTGCGAGGCGCTGGCTGAGATTCGCGACCTCCTGGAGACCGCCCGCGCCGTACGGCGGCACCTGGCCCGCGACCCGCTGCGCTTCCCCTCGCTCGGCACGCTCGCCGACGCCATCCCCGATCCGTCGGGCCTCCTCTCGGCGCTGCGCCAGACGCTGGACGAGCGCGGTCAGGTGCGTGAGGACGCCAGTCCGCCCCTGGCGGCGGCGCGCGCCGCCACGCGCGAGATCCGGGCGGAGATCGAGGCCCGCCTCACGCAGCTCGTCCGGGATCCCGACCTCGCCGGCACCGTCGGCGACCGCTACGTCACCCTGCGCAACGGGCGATACGTGGTGCCGATCAAGCAGTCCGCCGCCTGGACCTTTCCCGGGGTCGTGCAGGACCGATCGGGGTCCGAGGAGACCGTCTTCGTCGAGCCGCTCTTCGCCGTGGCGCTCAACAACCGACTGATCCTCGCCTCCAAGACCGAGGAGATCGAGGAGCGCCGGGTCCGCACCGAGCTGACGGACCTCGTGCGCGCCGCCACCGACGATCTGCGCCAGACCGCGCTCGCCCTCGCCGAGATGGACTGCTTCGGCGCGGCGGCCGCCTTCGCGATCCAGTACGAGTGCACGCGCCCGCTGCTCGGCGCGGACCACGTCGAGCTGCGCGGAGCGCGCCACCCGCTGCTCGCGACCGGCGTCCGGCCGGTCGTGCCCGTCGACGTCCGCGTTCCGGCCGGGTGCCGCGGCCTGGCCATCACGGGTCCGAACGCCGGCGGCAAGACCGTCGCCTTGAAGAGCCTCGGTCTTGCCGTGCTGATGGCGCAATCGGGATTGTTCGTGTTCGCCGCCGAGGGGAGCGCGCTCCCGCTCTTCGACGCCGTGCTCGCCGACATCGGCGACGAGCAGTCGATAGACCACGACCTGTCGACCTTCACGGGCCGCATCGTCAACCTGGCGGCGATCGCCGAGCATGCCGGCCCGGGGGCCCTCGTCCTCCTCGACGAGCCGGGCTCTGGCACCGATCCGATCGAAGGCGCCGCGATCGCCGTGGGTGTGCTCACCGACCTCTCGGAGCGCGGTCCGACCCTGGTCTTCACGACGCACTTCCCGCAGGTGAAGACCTTCGCGCTCGGCTCGCCGGCGCTCGAAGTCGCCGCCTGCGACGTCGACCCGGCGAGCGGCGCGCCCCGCTACCAGCTCACCTACCACACGGTCGGCCAGAGCCTGGCGCTGCCCATCGCCCGTCGCCACGGCCTCTCGGCCCGCGCCCTCGATGTCGCCGAACGGGCGCTCGCGGGCGAGAGTCGCGAGCTGGCCCGCGCCATGGAGCGCCTCGAGGAGAGCCGGCGCCATCTCGACGAGAGCCGTGAGGAGACGCTGCGCGAGCGCACCGAGCTGGCGCGCGCTCGGCATGCGGCCGAAGAGCTGCGCGCCGATCTCGAGGCACGCAAGCGGCAGCGGTGGACCACCGACCTCGAAGAATCACGTCGCTTCCTCCAGGATCTGGAGCGACGGGGACGCGAGTTGCTCGAGTCGCTCCGCGACAAACCGGATCCGGAGCGCCTGCGCGCCTTCGTGCGAGAATCGCGCGAGGAAGTGACGACGCGCGGGCACGAATTGGAGCCGGCGACTCTCGCTGCCGGCCGCATCCCGCGCACCGGCGACCATGTCGAGGTGGCCGGCAGCGGCATCCGCGGCGAGCTGCTCGAAGTGAACGGCGATCGCGCCCGCATCCGGCGCGGCGGCATGCGCTTCGAGGTGCCGGCGCGCCAACTGCGCGTGGTCGAGGCGGAGCGGCCGCGCGAGCAGGTCGTGGTGCAGCTCGCCCCGCTCGCCGAGGCGGACGAGCAGGGGACTCAGCTCGACCTCACCGGCCTACGCGTGCGGGACGCCGTCGACACGCTCGCCACGTTCCTCGATCGCGCCGTTCGCACCGGGGCGGGCGAGGTCCGCGTCGTGCACGGGGTAGGCACGGGCGCACTGCGCCGCGCCGTCCACCAGTTCCTCTCGACCAGCCCCTACTGCGCCAAGTTCCACGAGGCCGACATGGCCACGGGCGGCTCCGGCGTGACCATCGCCGAGCTGGCCTGAACGGCGCACTCCAGCCCCGGGGCTCCGGGTCTGGGGTGACACGCTACTCGGCCAGCAGCCCGCGGGCCTCGGTCTCGTCCAGCGAGCAAGCGCGCCAGGCGGTCAGCCCCGCTCGGCGAGCCCGGCCGCCTCGCGCATGGCGGTGGCCATCGCCTCCGCCTCGACGTAGCCGACGAAGCGCCGGCGCTCGCTGCCGTCGGCCCCGAGCAACAGATACGTGGGCACGCCGGGCACCTGGAAGCGCCGCATCAACGCCTCGGCCTGATCGTCCTGCTCGGTGACGTCCGCCTTCAGCATGATCCAGGACTCCGCGACCCGAACCACGCGGTCGTCGCGGAACGTCGTGCGGTCCATCTTGCGGCAGGGCAGGCACCAGGTGGCCTCGAAGTCGATGAGCACCGGGCGGCCGGCCTCGCGGGCCGAGACGAGACGGGCTTCGCTGAACGGGGCCCAGTCGATCGGCGGCGCGGCCTCGGCCTCGACCAGCGTCGACACCGAGTAGGCGGCCAGCAGCAAGCCCGTCAGGCGAAATCCCCACTGCACGGCCGGCCCGCCGACCGGATGGACGATGCCGAGCACGATGGCGGCCACGCCGACGAGGAGCGCCCAGCCCACCCGCACCACGGCCTCGGGCAGCAGCGGCGTGGCGAAGTAGAGCGCCAGGCCGAGCAGCAGGAAACCGAAGAGCCACTCGACCCAGCCCAGCCACATGCCGCCGCGCGGCAGACGGCGGAGCCGTCCCGCGGCGAGGGCGAGGGCGACGTACGGCAGACCCATCCCCAGACCGAGCGCGAAGAACAGCCCGAAGCCGAGGAGCGGCGACTGCTCCGCGCCGACGTAGAGGAGCAGCGCCGCCACGATCGGCCCGATGCAGGGCGCCCCCACGATGCCCATCGTGAGCCCCATGAAGACGGCCCCGAGCGCCCCTTCGCTGGCGCGGCCCGCCATCTGCGTGAGGGCCGCGGGCATGCGGAACTGGTAGACGCCGAAGTTGCTGAGCGCGAGCCCCACCATCAGCAGCGAGATGCCGCCGAGCACGGCCGGCTGCTGCAGCGCGGCGCCGAAGAGCGATCCCGTGACGGCCGCCATCACCCCCATCACCGAGAACGACAGGCAGATGCCGACCACGTAGAGCAGCGCGTGCGAGACGGTCCGGGCCCGCCCTTCGCTGCCGCGCCCACCGAAGAAAGCGATGGTGACCGAGATCATCGGATAGACGCAGGGAGTGAGGTTCAGCCCCAGCCCGACGATGCCGACGAAGAGAAACGTGAGGCCGAGGCCGTAGTGCTCCACGAGCGAGGCGATCTGGTTCAATGGGCCGGGGGCGACCGCCGCACCGCCACCCCGCGTCGCGACCAGCTCGAGCGTGCGCGGCGGCAGGCAGGTGGTGTCGTCGCACGCCTGGTAGCGCAGCGAGGCGCGGTACGTTCCGTCCGCCGCATCCTCCAGCGGCGCCGTGAGCTCGAAGGTGCCTTCGTACAGCAGCAGCGGCTCGTCGCTGAACTCGAGCTGCCGGTCGACCGGCGCCGGATAGGCGACCTCGCCCACCCGGGCGCCCGTCGGCGGCTCGATCATGAGCGCCGTCGGGATCAGATAGTCCTGGCGCGGCTGGTGGGCGTTCACGTGCCAGCCGGCGTCGAGCTCGACGGTGACCACGACCGCGCGCTCGCGAACCGCCATCTCGGCCTCGAGGACGTGCGGTCCGCCCTGCGCCCGCGTCGTGATGGCGAGCGCACAGACGGCCAGGCACACCGCCGCGGCCTGCCGCATCACGAGGCCGGCGGCGTCTCGCGCCCGAACGGGATGGGCGTGCCGTCACCCGAGAGCGGCACCCACTCGACGATCTCGAGGCCGTATCCGGGGAGGTTCACGAGTCGCAGGGGGTTGTTGGTGAGCCAGCGGATCTTGCGCACGCCGATGTCGCGCAGGATCTGCGCGCCGATGCCGAAGTCGCGGAAGATGCTGGAACGCGGCGACTGGAAGGTGGAGGTCGACGCCGCGCTCTTGGGATCGTCGGCCCCCGCGAGCAGGTCGAGGCCTCGCCCGCTGCGCCGCAGGTAGAGCACCACGCCGCGTCCCTCGGCGGCGATGCGCTCCATCGAGCGGTGCAGCAGGTCGGCCGTGTCGCGCGTGCGGTAACCGAAGACGTCGCCGGGCAGGTACTCGAGGTGCGGGCGCACGAGCACGGGCTCGGGCGTGGCGACGTCGCCCTTGATCAGCACCAGGTGCTCGTTGTCGTCGATGTCGGTCGTGTAGACGATGGCCTGGAACTCGCCGCCGTACTGCGTGGGCAGGGGCGCCTGGGCCGCCCGGTGCACGAGCGAGTCGTGCTGGCTGCGGTAGGCGATCATGTCGGCGACGGTGGCGATCTTGATCTGATGCTGCTCGGCGAAGCGTTCGAGATCGGGCAGGCGCGCCATGGTCCCGTCCTCACACATGATCTCGCAGATGACGGCGGCCGGGGTGAGGCCGGCGAGCCGCGCCAGGTCGACACCACCCTCCGTCTGCCCCGTGCGCACCAGCACCCCACCGTCACGAGCGCGCAGCGGGAAGACGTGCCCCGGCGTGACGATGTCCTGCGGTCTGGCGTCGGGGTGACTCGCCACGCGAATGGTCGTCGCCCGGTCGGTCGCCGACATGCCGCGCCCCACGCCCTTGGCGGCGTCGATCGAAACGGTGAAGGCGGTCCCGAGCGGGGCCCGGTTCTCCTGCACCATCATCGGGAGCCCGAGCCGGTCGCAGGCCTCCTCGGTGAGCCCGAGGCAGATGAGCCCCCGGCCGTGCGTGGCCATGAAGTTCACGTGCTCGGCGGTGACGCGCTCGGCCGCCACGCACAGGTCGCCCTCGTTCTCGCGGTCCTCGTCGTCCATGAGGATCACCATGCGCCCGGCGCGGATCTCGTCGAGGGCCTCCTCGACGGGGACGATCCACTTGCTGCGGCCGGGGGCCATGGGCGGGATCATACCGGCGGCACTCCGGCGACTCCAACCGGGCGGCGGCGGGTGGTGTCCTAGTTAGGACACCCAGCCAGGGAGATTAGGACAGGGCGCGGCACACCAGCTTCGCCCCTGCACCGCCTGCGATCAGCTTGTACGCACACGTAAAGTTCATGAACGTGTAGGGGTAGCAGAACTCCTCGCCCCCGTTCGTCACGCAGAACTCCGTCATCACGCCGCCGCCCGACAGGGGATCCCCCGCGCTTAGAATGTC
>Ga0302046_10003407_pt1 | contig 14369 bp, 17 predicted proteins | sample RVTome_11_FD_200261 | JGI IMG/M metagenome (GOLD analysis project Ga0302046, IMG submission 200261) | Soil microbial communities from uranium-contaminated site in the Upper Colorado River Basin, Wyoming, United States - RVT147D111 (version 2) ...
CGACGAAGACCTGGAGCAGGTCAAGAACCTCGGCTTCAAGTCCATCGAGGAGATCAAGACGGCGCTGGCCGCGCTCGGGCTCTCCCTCGGCATGCGCATCGATCCGAACCTGCTGGGCGCCCTGGGTCGCGGAGGGACGAAATGAGGCACGGCAAGGCCGGGTTCAAGCTCGGGCGCGTCACGGCCCACCGGTGGGCGCTCTTCCGGAATCTGCTCGTCGCGCTCTTCCGGCACGAGCGCATCATGACCACCGAGGCCAAGGCCAAGGCCGTCCGCGGCTTGGCCGACCGCATGATCACGCTGGCCAAGCGGGAGAGCCTGCACGCGCGGCGCCAGGTTCTCCCCATGGTCCCTGACCCGGGCGTGGTGAAGAAGCTCTTCGACACCATCGCTGCGCGCTACGCGGACCGGAACGGCGGCTACACCCGCATCCTGAAGGCGGGAACCCGGCGCGGCGACGCCGCCCCCCTCGTCCTCCTGGAGCTGGTGGACCGGCCCGAAGCGACCAAGCAGAAGGGCAAGAAAGGCAAGAAGGCGGCCAGGTCGCCCAAGGGCGAAGGGGGGCAGGCCGCGGCCGGCGTCAACCGGCGCCACAGGAAGAGGGCCGCCGCCGGTGCCGGGTAGACAGAGACGGCGTACCGGGACACGCCACGGAGGGCCGATCCGGCCCTCCGTTGTTCTTCTGCCGGGTCCGCTCCCGCTGAGTCGTGGAGGCTACTTCAGGTGCTTCTGGAAGTGGGCGAGGGTGCGCCTCCACGCATCCTCGGCGGCATCCTTGCTGTAGACGTCGCTGCGCTCGTCGTTGAAGAAAGCGTGATCGACCCCCGGGTAGATGTGAATCTCCACCGGCTTGCCCGCCTTCTTGATCGCCGCCTCCACCTCGCGCGCCGTCGCGGGGGTGACGAAGGCGTCCTTCTCGGCGAAGAGCCCGAGCACCCGGCCCGAGAGCTTCGTGTAGTCCGGCTTCACGTTGGGATGGATGCCATAGAAGTCCACCACCGCCCCGATGCCGGGGTTGGTGCACCCGGCGAACAGGGCCAGCTGGCCCCCCATGCAGAACCCCACGGCGCCGAGCTTCGCGGTCGAGGAGTGCTGGGCAAGGTACTTCGCCGCCCCCGAGAGGTCCTTCTCGGCCTGGGCGATGTTCAGGGCCATGAGGAGCTTGCCCGCCTCGTCGGGCTCGCTGGCCGTCTTGCCGTGGTAGAGGTCGGGAGCCAGCGCCGAGTAGCCGGCCTCGGCGAAGCGGTCGCTCACGCTCTTGATGTGCCCGACCAGTCCCCACCACTCCTGGATCACCAGCACCCCCGGCCCCTTCCCGGCCGCCGGCGTGGCCAGATAACCCTGCGTCATGTGCCCATTGCTCGAAAACTCCACCATCCGTCCTGCCATGGAGCGCCTCCTTGGGTCATGCGGTTCTGTAACGCCGCAGACCGCTCCGCGTGAAACGGCGGGTTGGGTTGCGAAAAAATTGTACCAGGGAACTCCCGCCCGCCCAGGCGATCCTCCGGAACCCTCCCGGCTCCTTGCTTCGGCATCCACCATGCCCGCGACGACGTACAGAGGCGCCCGCAAGACCTCGAGGACGGCGCGCCCGGTCACGCCCCCTGAGGGCCGGCCGGAGGCGTGATCCGCACGGTGAGCACGCGGCGAGTGTCGGCCTCCAGGACGGTGACGGTGTAGCGGCCGACCTGGAACTCCTCGCCGATGCGGGGGATGCGGTGGACGGTGGCGAGGACGAGGCCAGCCACCGTCTCGAAGTCGCCCTTGGGGAGCTCCCAGTCGAGCTGGTCGTTGAGCTCCTCGATGCCGACGCGGCCGGCCACGCGGTAGCTGCCGTCGGGCAGCCGCTCGATCGTGGCGGGGGTCCGGTCGTGCTCGTCGCGGATCTCGCCCACGATCTCCTCGACGATGTCCTCCACGGTCACGATACCCACGGCGCCGCCGTACTCGTCCACCACCACCGCGAGCTGGAGGCGGGCCTTCTGCATCTCCCGCAGCAGCTCGTCGATGCGCTTGGTCTCCGGCACGTAGGTGGCCGGGCGCATGAGCGCGCGGAGGTCGCCGGTCTCGGCGCCCCGGCGGAACACATCCATGGCGGTGACCAGGCCGACGATGTTGAAGGTCTGGTCGGTGTAGACGGGCAGCCGGGAGAAGCCCCGCTCGCGGATGATGCGGATGGCGTCGTCGATCGTGGCGCGCTCGGGGAGGGCGGCCACGTCCACCAGGGGCACCATGATCTCGCGCACCGTCTTCTCACCCAGGTCGAAGATCTTGTCGATCATCTCCGCTTCTTGGGTCGTGACATCCGCCTCTTCAGGTTCCATCTGGAGCAGGAGCTTCAGCTCCTCGCGGGAGACGAACTTGCGGGTGCTGGTGCGCGGGCGGCCGAAGAGGGCCAGCGTCCGCTGGACGAGCTGGTTGGCGCCCCAGGTGAGCGGCGACAGGATCACGCCGAGCAGCTCGATCACGCGGAACAAGCGAAGGATCAGGGCCGTGGCCCACTCCCGGGCGATTGCCTTGGGGATCACCTCGCCGAAGATGAGCATGAGGGGGGTGAGCCCGGCGGTGACGACGATCGCCGCGAGGGTGCTGCCGATCAGAGGAATCAGCCCCCAGGTGGCGACGGAGGAGGCCGTGATGTGGGCAATGGTCACGCCCATCATGGCCGTCGACAGCACGCGCTCGGGCCGCGTGAAGGACTCGAGGTAGCGGGCCGCGGTGGTGTTGCCGCCCTCGGCGAGGTGACGGAGGCGGAGCCGGTTGGCCGCGATGAAGGCCATCTCAGCCGCCGAGAAGAGCGCGGTCAGGAGCAGCGCCAGCAGGATGATCCAGACGTAGATCATGGCGCCGGCTCCGTCCCGGGGCTGCGCAGCGTGACCAGCACCTCCACCACCCGGGTGCGCTCCACCTTCTCCACCGACACGACCGTCCCCTCGGTCTCCTTCTTCTCGCCGCGGTGGGGCACCCGGCCGAAGAGATCGAGCACCCAGCCCCCCACGGTGTCGTAGGACTCGTTGGAGACGCGGAGGCCGGTCGCCGCGTTGAGCTCCTCGACGCCGAGCCGGCCCGAGACGCGGAATGTCCGGTCGCCGACAGCCTGGATGAGGCGCTCGTCCTCATCGAACTCGTCCTGGATCTCCCCGACCAGCTCCTCGAGCAAGTCCTCCATCGCCACGAGCCCCGCCGTGCCGCCGTACTCGTCGACCACGATGGCCATGTGGAGCTTCTTGGCCTGGAATTCCCGCAGGAGCGCATCGGCGCGCTTGGACTCGGGCACGAAGTAGGGCGGATGGAGGCGATCCCGGAGGCTGAAGTCGGGCGGCAGCCCCCGCACGTGGGGGATGAGGTCCTTGGTGTAGAGCACGCCGATGATCTGGTCGATGGTCTCCTCGAAGACCGGGACCCTCGAGTGCAGGTTCTCCCGGAGGAGGCCCAGGATCTCCGATGGCGGCGTGGTCACCTCCAGGCAGAACATGTCGGTGCGCGGGACCATCACCTCTCGCGCCAGCGTGTCCTCCAGCTCGAAGACCTTGTGGATCATCTCGCGCTCGGTGCGGTAGACGACGCCCTCGCGCGCGCCGACATCCACCAGGGTGCGCAGCTCCTCCTCGGTGATCTCGGGCCCGCCCTCCGGGCGCTCGGAGCCCGCCAGGCGCAGCGTCAGCGCCGTGAAGCCGCCCAGCAGGAGGCGCACCGGGGCGAGGAACACCGAGAGCCAGGCCACCGGACGGTTCACCCAGGCCGAGAAGCGGGCGGGATGCTCAACGGCCAGGGTCATGGGCAGCACCTCGCCGAAGATCGTGAGAACGACGATCATGCCGCCGATGGCGATGGCCAGGCCGGCCCGGCCGAAGAGCTGCTCGGCCACGGCGGCGGCCAGCGCCGAGGCCCCGATGTTGACCAGGGTGATCCCCACCAGCAGCGTCACCAGCAGCTCGTGCGGCTGCTTGAGCAGCGGCATCAGGGCATCGGGCTCCTTGCCCTGCCGCTCCGCCAGCGTCCGGAGACGGGTGCGGCCCAGAGAGAAGTAGGCGGCCTCGGCGCCGGTGAGGAGGGCCGAGCAGAGCACGAGCAGGCCGAGGCCGGCGAGCTCCAGCAGGAGGAGCCTATCCACCGAAGTGGTCGTAGCCGGCAGGCAGCTTCACCGGCTCGCCGTCGGCGCCCAGGAAGGCCACGCCCGGTCCCTGTCCGGGCTCCAGCTCGCAGATCTCTCCGATGACGGTGAGCGCGGTGCCGGTGGCCTCTCGGAGACCGGTCGCGAGTCGGTCCACGGCATCCGGGTCGCAGGTGAGGAGCAGCTCGTAGTCCTCGCCCCCGGAGGTGGCCCAGCGGAGCGCATCGCCCCCCAGCACGCCCGCGGCGTCCCGGGTCGCCGGGGCCACCGGAAGCCGGTGAGTCAGGATGCGGGCGCCCACCCGGCTCTCGCGGCACATATGGTCGAGGTCGGTGGCCAGGCCGTCGGACAGATCCATCATGGCATGGACGGCGGGGGCGGCGCCGAGCCAGCGCCCCTCGGCCACACGCGCTTGTGGGCGGAGATGGGCCGCCGCGATCTCCTCGGCGATCTCACGGCGGACTCCGCCGGTCGAGCCCGCCGCCCGCGCCTCGCGCTCCAGCCGGGCCAGTCCCGCAGCGGAGCGGCCCAGGACGCCCGTCACCGCAACGGCTTCCCCGGGTCTGGCCGCCGAGCGGAGTCGTGGCGTGCCCGCATGCTCCCCGAGCACGGTGACATTGATCATCCAGCCCGCGGGGGAGGTCGAGAGATCACCGCCGACGATGGACACACCGTGCGGCGCCGCCGCGTCGCTCATCCCTCCATAGAAGGCCTCCACCTCGTCGAGCCTGGGCGGGGCCGGAATGGCAAGGCCCACCAGGGCGAAGCGAGGCGTGCCACCCATGGAGGCGATGTCGGACAGGTTCACGGCCAGCGCCTTCCAGCCGATGTCGCGCGGCGAGGCGTAGGCGCGCCGGAAATGGATGTCCTCGATCAGCAGGTCCGTGGTGGCGAGCAGCTTCGCGCCCGGGGTGACTGCGAGCACGGCGGTGTCGTCGCCGATTCCGGTGAGCACGCCCCTGTCGCCGAGCCGCGCCGTGGCGCGCCGGATGAGGCGGACCATCTCCAGCTCGCCGGCCCGGACACTCACCGGATGACCAGGAGCGCGGGAGCCACCAGCCGGTGCGGGAAGGTTGTCTCCCGGACGGAAGGACGGATCCTCACAGCGGGGCGGGGACTTGGAGGATCGCCGTCGGTCATCAACCGGACCGGACGGGCGGCAGCGCCAGGAAGTTCTCGAGGAGTGCCTTGCCCTGCCCCGTGAGGATCGATTCCGGGTGGAACTGGACGCCCTCGACCGGGAAGCGCCGGTGCCGGAGGCCCATGATCTCGCCGTCCTCGGCACGCGCGCTCACCTCGAGGGCCTCGGGGAGGCCATCGTCGAGCACGGCGAGCGAGTGGTAACGCGTGGCCTGGAAATCGGGCTCGAGGCCGCGGAAGACGCCGCGACCGTCGTGACGGATCGCGGAGGTCTTGCCGTGCATGGGCTTCTGGGCCCTCGCCACCTTGCCCCCGAAGGCTTGGCCGATGGCCTGGTGGCCGAGGCACACTCCCAGGATGGGGAGGGTGCTGTGGAACCGCTCGATCACCTCGAGCGAAATTCCGGCGCTGTCGGGATTGCCGGGGCCGGGAGAGATGACGATGCCAGCGAGGGCCAGGCGCTCGATCTCCTCGAGCGTGACGGCGTCGTTCCGCGCCACCTGGATCTGGGCGCCCAGCTCGCCCAGGTACTGGACGAGGTTGTAGGTGAACGAGTCGTAGTTGTCGATGACCAGGATCACCGGCTGCCCTCCTGCCCGGCGAGGCGCAGGGCCAGGATCATCCCGCGGGCCTTCGAGCAGGTCTCCAGCCACTCGGTCTTGGGTTCGGAGTCCGCCACGATTCCGGCGCCCACCTGGATCGACGCCCGCCGGCCGTGGCAGACGACGGTGCGGATCGTGATGCAGGAGTCCAGGTTGCCGGAGTACGAGATGTAGCCCACGGCGCCGCCGTAGGGCCCCCGCCGGGTCGGCTCCAGCTCCTCGATGATCTCCATCGCCCTGATCTTGGGCGCCCCGGTGAGCGTGCCCGCCGGGAAGCAGGCCGCGAGCACGTCGAAGGCATCCTTGCCGGACGCGAGCCGGCCACGGACGTGGCTGACGATGTGCATCACGTGAGAGTAGCGCTCGACGACCATGAACTCGGGCACCTCGACGGTGCCGATGCGGGCGACCCGGCCCACGTCGTTGCGGCCCAGGTCGACCAGCATCACGTGCTCGGCGCGCTCCTTCGGATCGGCCAGCATCTCGGCGGCCAGGCGGTTGTCTTCCTCGTCGGTGGCGCCCCGGCGGAAAGTCCCGGCGATGGGCCGCTCCTCTACCCGATCGTCCTCCAGACGCACGAGAACCTCCGGCGAGGAGCCCACGATGCTGGTCTTGCCCAGGCGCAGGAAGAACAGGTACGGGGAGGGGTTGATGGTGCGGAGCGCCCGGTACACCGTGAACGGGTCGGCCCTGAGCTCCGTGTCGAGCCGGCGTGAGACCACGATCTGGTACGAATCGCCGGCCGCGATGTACTCCTTGGCACGGAGCACGCGGTCCGTGAAGGTGACCTCGTCCATGGTGGAGCTGAACCCGTCCTCTCCCATGGCGAGGAGCGGCTCCGTGGCCTGGAGCGTGAGCGGGCAAGGGGGACGGGCCGGCCGCGCCAGCTTCGCCAGCATCATCCCGATCTTGACGGCGGCCTCGTCGTAGGCGCGGTCCAGCGAGGCGGGGTCCGTCCGGGTGATGTGGCAGTTGGCGATCACCAGCAGCCGGTGGCGCAGGTTGTCGAAGACCAGCAGGTTGTCGGTGAGCATGAAGACCGCATCCGGCAACCGCTGATCGTCCCGGGCCAGGCGGGGGAGGCGTTCCACGTGCCGGACCATGTCGTAGGAGAAGAATCCGACGGCGCCGCCCTGGAAGCGAGGCAGCCCCGGCACCGGCACGGGCGTGAACCGGGCCAGCAGGCTCCTCAGGTCGTGGAACGGATTCGGGCCCGGCAAGGCCTCGACGCGCCCGTCGGCATGGCGCAAGGTGATCCGACTCCCCCTCGCGGTGAAGACCATCAGGGGGTCGGAGCCGAGGAACGAGTAGCGCGCCCACTTCTCGCCACCCTCCACGGATTCCAGCAGGAAGGCGTAGGGCCCGGACCGCAGCCGCAGGAAGGCGGACAGCGGCGTGTCGAGATCCGCCGCCAGCTCTGCGTACACGGGGACCAGGTTGCCGCGCCGGGCGAGCGCGCGGAAGTCCTCGCGAGACGGCGAGAGGGGCGGGATGGGGGGTCCCACCGACGGCATGACGCCCGATCAGCCGATGGCGTCCAGCTTCTTCTTGAGCTGGGCCTTGGGGACGACGCCGATGACCTGATCCACCACCTTACCTTCCTTCATGAACAGGATAGTCGGGATGGAGCGAATGCCGTAACGAGCGGCCAGACCGGGGTTCTCGTCCACATTGACCTTGGCCAGGGTGATGGCGCCGCTCGACTCGCGCGCCAGCTCGTCCAGCGTGGGCGCGATGGCGCGGCAGGGGGCGCACCACTCGGCCCAGAAGTCCACCATCACGACTTCGTTGTGCTTGCCCAGCTCCGCGTCGAAGGTTGCCTCGGTGAGGTGAAGGGCGCTGTCAGCCATGAGTTACCGTCTCCTTTGCTGAGTGTCTTCCCAATGGGATTTCTTCCGGCTCCGGGCGCTGTCGAGGTAGCGGACCACCCACTCGCGGGCCAGGTCCCTGCAGCCGAGCCCGAAGGCGAGGGCCAGGGCGAGCGCCACGGCACCGAAGAGGATCACGAAGGCCGATCGGACCAGCGCGGGGGCGATCCCCAGCTCCTCGAGGGTCACCGCGATGGTGAAGGCCACGATCGCATAACGCGTCAGGTGAGCCAGGGCGTCCGATTCCGCCAGCCCGGCGTTGGCGGCGGCGGTCTTGACGACGCCGGCGAGGAAGCTCGCGAAGAACAGGCCCAGGATCAGCACGACCACGGCCGCGATGACCTTGGGGACGTAGAGCAGCACCTGGTTCAAGACGCCCGACAGCGCGGTGAGCCCGACGGTGTGCACGGCGGTCATGAAGACCACGAGCAAGACGAGCCAGTGGACCAGGGTGGCCAGCAGTTCGGCCGGGCTCTGGCGGATGTCCGCCCGGACCAGCGTATCGTCGATCCCGGCCTTCTCGGAGGCCACATCGAAGCGGACGGTCAGGAGGAAGCGGAAGATCAGCAGCCGGATGAACTTGGCCAGCACCCATCCCAGGAGCAGGATCAGGAGGGCCACGACGAATCTGGGCACTAGCGCGGCTACCCTCGCGAGGAAGTCCCTGCCGGGCTCGAGGAGGGCTGGTGAGAGTTCCATAAAATCGCAGGCCTACGCTAACATACCGATCCACACATCGCAAGCGACGGGCCGCCCTACCCCGCCCTACCGTCCTACCCGGCTCATCCCTACCCGGCTCATCGCGCGGGCGGTGACGGAGCCGGACACGCGCGCTGTCGCCTCCCGTCAGTCTGATGCCCGAGCGTGGAGGACCTCCTGCCCCGAACTCCCAAGTTTGCCGATCGAAGGCTGCATGAACTCCCTACCCAGCGCGGCTATCCGCCCGGAAAGCCACTCCATCGAGCCCGCCGGGAACGCTGGAACGGTTCTTGCTCATGCGATAGGACGTGGGGGGCCCGACAGGTTCCCGGAGGAGGACGAGGCCATGAAACTCGGCAAGCGATTGACCCTGGCGGAAACACGGATCTCATGCTCGGTCTGTGGCGGTGACAAGCGTCATCTGTGCCAGCGGTGCCGCGAGAAGGTGGGGATCCGCCACGTATGAGCTGGCTGGAGGCGGCGACAGGCCTGACCCTGGTCTCCGGCGCGTTCAGCGGACTGATGCTGGCCTGTGCCTGGTGGTTCGACTGGTAGGCGTCGGGCCGACCGACTTCGCCACGCGCCCGACGCCGCGCGCCTCAGGCCCCGAGGAAGATCCGCTTCACCTCTGCTGACCTGAGCAGCTCCGCCGACAGCCCCTCCAGGATCGTTCGGCCCGATTCGAGCACGTACCCGCGGTGGGCGAGCCGGAGAGCCAGTTCCACGTTCTGCTCGATGAAGATCACGGTGATGCCCCGCCCCCGGTTGATTGCGGTGATGACCTCCGAGATCTGCTGAACCACGCGCGGCGCCAGCCCCAGGAACGGCTCGTCCACCATCAGCAGCGAGGGCCGCGCCATGAGCCCGCGCGCGATGGCCACCATCTGCTGCTCCCCGCCCGACAGTGTGTGCGCGAGCTGGTTCCAGCGTGTCCGGAGGAAGGGGAAGAGCGCTTCCACCTCGGCCAGGCTCGACTCCCGTCCGACGCGGGCGCCGGGATGATAGGCGCCGAGCAGCAGGTTCTGTCTCACCGTCAGGTAGGGGAAGAGCCGGCGCCGCTCGAGGACGTGCGCGAGGCCGAGCCTGACGATCCGATGGGGGGCCAGGCCGTCGATCCTCGCGCCCTTGAAGGTGATCTGCCCGCTGCGCGGCCGCAGCAGTCCGGACAGCGTGTTCATGAGCGTGGACTTGCCCGCCCCGTTGGGGCCCAGGATCGCGACGACCTCTCCCTCGGCCACCTGGAACCGGGCGTCCCAGAGGATCTGGTAGTCGCCATAGAGGACGTTCAGCCCGCGCGCGTCGAGCATCGCGGGCATATCAAGCTCGGCCTGGGGCAGCGTGGCACCCTCTCCCCTGCCGGGCCTGCCGGGAGAGAGCCGGGGTGAGGGGAGACAGCCCATCACCGCGCATAGGCCTGCCCCAGGTACGCCTCGATCACCCGCGCATCGTTCGCCACCTCGCGGGGGGCACCGTCGGCGATGATCTCTCCCACGTGAAGGGCGACGATGCGCTGGGAGATGTCCATGATCACGCGCATGTTGTGCTCGATCACCACGAGGGCCGCCCCGCCATCGTGAAGCCGGCGCACCAGCTCCACCAGCTCGGGGATGCTCCGCTGGTCCACACCCCCGGTGACCTCGTCGAGCAGGAGGAGCCGCGGCCGGGTCGCGAGCGCCCGAGCCAGCTCGAGCCGCTTCCGCTGGCCGGTCGAGAGCACGCGGGCGTGGGCTTCGGCCTTGTCGACCAGTCCCACGCTCCCGAGTGCTTCCAGGGCCCGCGAGCGAGCCTCGCGCGGATCGGCGGTTCTCTGGAAGGCGCCGACCATCACGTTCTCGACCGCGGTCATGTGAGCGAAGGGCCTGAGCTTCTGGAACGTGCGGCCCACCCCGCGGCGGCTCACCTCGTCGGGCCGGAGCCCGCTGATCCGCTGGCCGTCGAGCCAGACGGAGCCCGCGTCGGGAGGCTGGAACCCGGTGATGACGTCGAACAGCGTGGACTTGCCGGCGCCGTTGGGTCCGATGATGCCCACCAGCTCGCCGGGGGCGACGGTGAAGGAGATGTCCCTGTTGGCGACGACGCCACCGAAGCGCTTGGTGGCCCCGCGGACATCGAGCAGGGGCGGTGTTAGAGCCATTTCACCGCTCGCCTCGCCGCGCTCGTGCCTGCGGCAACTCGGCCGCGGCTCGGCTCGCACATCAGCCGGTGCGGCGCTGGCCCCGCTGGGCGAGCGCCATGATCCCGCCGGGCTGGATCACCGAGACCAGCATGATGAGCATGCCGTAGATGAGTAGGTCGATGGCCTTCCCCGTCCCGCCGAGCAGCACCCGGGTGTATTCGCTCAGCGGAATCAGGATCGCGGCGCCGATCAGCGGGCCCCACAGCGTGCCCACCCCGCCCAGTACCGCCACGAGGCAGATGAGAATCGACAGCGAGAGCGGGAACACCGACTCCGGATCGATGAAGAGGATGTACTGGGCGTAGAAGGTGCCGCCGAGGGCGGTGAGGCCGGCAGAAAGGGCCATGGCGCGCAGCTTGTGCCGCGCCACCGCGATCCCCAGGCTGGCGGCGGCTTCCTGGTCCTCCCGGATGGCGCGGAAATAGTACCCCGCGCGCGAGCGCATGGTGCGCCAGGTGATGCCCAGGGCCAGCAGCAGGAGACCCAGCGCGATGTAGTAGTACGTCTGCTTGCTCTCGTGGAACTGGAAGTTCAGGAAGGAGTCGGGGCGCTTGATGGGGACGAAGAGACCCCGGGCCGCCCCCGCCCAGTCCCAGTTGAGCATCAGGGTCTGGACGATCTCGCCCACGGCGATGGTGGCGATGGCGAAGTAGTGCCCGCGCAAGCGGAACACCGGATAGCCGATCACCTGGGAGATGGCCATGGCGAGTCCGGCGCCGGCCAGCATCCCGGCCCAGGGCGTGATGCCAAGCTCCCTCACCAGGATGCTCGAGGTGTAGGCGCCGGTGCCGAAGAAGACGGCATGGCCGAGGGAGATCTGGCCGCAGTAGCCGGCCAGGATGTTCCAGGCCTGGGCGAGCATGGCGTAGAGGAAGATCATGATCATCACGTGGCGCGGGAAGGGGCTCGTGAACACCAGCGGGAAGGCGAGGAGGGCGGCGAGGACGAGCAACCCGAGCGCGAGCTTGATGCGCCCTGCCATCAGAAGCGGCCGAAGAGCCCCTGGGGCCGCCAGAGGACGACCACGAGGTACATGGCGAAGACGGCCACGTACTTCAGCGCCGGCGCGATGAGGAGGCCGCCCAGCGCCTCCACGAGACCCACGACGATTCCCGCGAACAGCGTCGCCGGCACGTTGCCGAATCCGCCGAGCGCCACCGCCACGTAGGCCAGGAGCGCGAAGGAAGAGCCCACGTCGGGGAAGACGTAGAAGAAGATCGCCAGTAGCCCGCCGGCCGCCCCAACGCAGGCCGCCCCGAGGCCCCAGCCCAGCGCGAACATCCGCTCGGTGTCGATTCCCATCAGGGAGGCGGCCTGGCGGTCCTGGGCGGTGGCCTGGAGCGCGAGCCCCGTCTCCGTCCGTCGGATGAACCAGTAGAGGAAGCCGAAGGCCACGAGGGCGCCGGCGCTGGCCACCACCTGGGGCAGCCCGATGAAGAGACCCCAGAGGGAGATCCGGCCCTGGACCAGGGGCTCGTTCACGACGTGGAAGTCCGCCCCCCAGAGGGCCTGGGCGGCCGAACGCAGGAAGATCGCGAGGCCGAACGTGGCGAAGATCTGGGCGAGCATGGGGGCGCCCAGGATCCAGCGAATGACGCCGTGGTAGGTGGCCACGCCGAGCAGGAACAGGAGGCCGGCCGTCAGCGGGAGCGAGACCAGCGGATCCAGCCGCCAGAGCGCCCACGCCCAGAAGGTCGAGAACATGGCGAGCATCAGGAACTCACCGTGGGCGAAGTTGACGATTTCCATGAGGCCGAAGATGAGGGAAAGCCCGGCGGCGATGAGGGCGTAGACGAAGCCCATCAGCAAGCCGCTGACGAGTCCCTGCAGAAGGACCTCGAGCGTCACGGCGGCTACTGTACCACGGGTCCTCGAGGCCGCAGGGACTCTCCGGCTCGAGCCCGGCATGACCAAGGACGACGAGGGCCGCCTCGTCTACCTCACGCCCGAGCTCAAGACGCTCGTCGCCGCGCAGATCGAACGGGTGCGCGAGCTCGAGCCCTGCGGGCAGATAGACGTTGCTCAGGGCTGAAGAACGGGTTCCTGTCCGACTCCTGCTGGCCGATCTTGTCCCAGGCCTTGAGCGTCTCGATGAGGATCTCGTTGGGCGTCCGCCCGATCTGGACGTCGAACTTCTCCCGCAGCTCCTTCAGGGCGGCGGCGTTGGCCTTGTTGATAGCGTCGAGAGCATGGTGCGCCGGGCAGAGGGTGCAAGCCAGGAGCAGAGGCCCGGAGATCCCGCCGATCACCAGGCGCTGAACGGCGGCATTCCTAGCGCGTGATTGTCCAGACCACCGTCACCCGGCTCGGGATGGCGGCTTGCTGACGCTCGGGTGCTCCGTCGCCGTGGTCACGGAGGCATCGTCGAAGCCCTTCCCTCTCCCGCCAGGGGAGAGGGAAGGGGGAGGGAAGCTGCCGCTGATTCGACCTATTTCCGGTCCTTCCAGGCGGGGATCGGGTACAACACCTCCTTCGTCGCAGCCTCGAAGGGGTAGATGGTGTGGTACTTGCCACCCTGCAGCTGGAGGATGATCGCCCGGACGCCGGTGTTCTGGCCGGCCTCGTCGAACTTGACGCCTTCCCAGGTCATGATGAGCTGATCACCAGGGATGTTGGTGGCGGCCAGCGCCTTGCGGATCGCCTCGGAATCGGTGGAGCCGGCCCGGTTGATCGCGTCCAGCAACGTCATGATGCCGGTGAACGCCCGGGCTGGGAAGTCGTAGAGATCCTTGCCGCCGGGCGAGCGCTTCTTGTAGTACTCGTTGATGGTCTGGGCGACCGGACGCTTCGCGATCAGGTCCGTCGAGAACGGCGCCCGGCTCATGATCCCCTCGGCGTCCTTGCCGACCGCCTGGATGAAGTCCGGAGAGATGTGGCCGGCGTTCTGGGCCATGATCATCTTGGGATTGTAGTCCAGCTCCTTCGCGTGCTTGACGAAGAGGATGGCATCGGTCTGGTAAGAGGTCGGCATCCAGACATCGGGATTGGCCGCCTTGAGCCTCTGGACCTCCGTGACGAGCGAGGTGCTACGGGCCCGGTACTGGAGGTCCAGCACCACCTCGTAGCCGCCCTTCTTGGCCAGGTCCTTCATGACCTTGCCGCTGTCGCTGCCGAAGAGGGTGTCCTCGTAGGTCAGCCCCACCGTTTTCAGGGTGATTCCGCGCTTCTTCTGGAAGTCCCGGAAGAAATCGAACATGGCCTGCGTGAAGTGCTCGTCGTGGGGCGAGGTCCGGTAGAACCACTTGAACCCCCGCCGGGTGAGGCCGGGAGAGGAGGACTCGGGGTTCAGGAAAGGGACGCCCGTCCGCTCGGCCACCTGGCTCGCCGTGGCCGTCACGGCGCTGTGCCAGCTCCCCACCAGCGCGTGGACCTTCTCCTGGGTGATCAGGCGCTCCGCCTCGGCCTGACCGAGCTCCGGCTTGCCCTGGTGATCGGCGAAGATCAGCCGGATCTTGGCGCCCTTGAGGCCAGGCATGCCCTTCAGACGCTGGTAGAAGGGATACGGCACGTCGAGGGTCCCGTTCGCGATGTCCGCGGCCAGCTCGAAGACCGGCTTGTTGTCCACGCCCGCCTGGGCCGCCGGGCCCGACATTGGGTAAATGACACCGATGACCACTTCCTTCGGCGCCTGGGCTGCGGCCGGCGAGACGCCCAGGGTGGGCCCGAGTACCAGACAGAGCAGCGCGATCACTCGGATGGTCCCCACGGGAATACCTCCTCTTTGGGTTGGTTGGGCCTGCCGGTGCACGTTGGCTACTGGGAACTGCGGC
>Ga0302046_10003408_pt1 | contig 14368 bp, 8 predicted proteins | sample RVTome_11_FD_200261 | JGI IMG/M metagenome (GOLD analysis project Ga0302046, IMG submission 200261) | Soil microbial communities from uranium-contaminated site in the Upper Colorado River Basin, Wyoming, United States - RVT147D111 (version 2) ...
CTTCATCACGTAGACCTCGAAGACGTCCCTCGCCGAGCGCATATCGAACGCGATTTTGTCTTCGAACCAGTCCAGCCGGCCGCCCCCCTCCTTGAGAGTAGCGATGCGGGTCACCGGACTCGGCGCCGCCGGGGCAGGGGCGGGAGGCTCCGATCGCCCGCGCCGCTGTCTCGCCCCTCCGCATCCCACCGCCATGACCACCAATGCGAAAAGGACGAGAAGATCGCGCACGCGCTTCATGGGCATGACCGAAGTATCCTGCGCGACCCCAACCCCGTCAAGAAAGCGGCCGCGGAAGAGGGGAATCGAACGCAAAGGCGCAAGGATGCAAAGACGCAAAGAAATCCGGATCTCTTCTTTGCGTCTTTGCGCCTTTGCGCCTTTGCGTTCATTCCCCGTGTGTCGTCGCTTCGGAGCGATCGGCGCCCGCGCGCCGGCGCAAGAAGAGCTCGACGGCTGCGTAGTGCAGGCTGCTCCGGATCGCGAAGCGCAGGCGGTTGGGAACGCGGATCCCGGCCGGAGTGACGGTCGCCGACAAACTACCGCGCTTGATGGGATCGTTCCACACCGACCCTCGGTCGGTGATGCCGTCGATGGCCCGCATCTGCGCGTCGTCGAGCGCGAACGCCGTGGCCTCCCGGTTCTCGCGCATGCGACCGGAATCGCGGGTGCGAACGATCGGGACCAGTCCCTTCTGGATCGACCAGCGAAGGCAGACTTGCGCGGCGGAGCGTCCGGTCTCGCGGGCAATCTCCTGGATAGCGGGGCTCTCCAGCACCTTCAACCGGCCCCCGCCGAGCGGCGAGAAGGCCTGAACTTCGACTCCCCGCTCCCGGCAGCGCTGCACGAGGGCGGCATCGTAGTTCCAGGGATGACATTCGATCTGGTTCACCGAAGGCTTCACGCTCGCATGCTCGAAGAGAAAGTCGAGGACCGAGGCTCCCGTGTTGCTGCAGCCGATCCGCCGGACCAGACCTCGCTCCAGAAGCTTCTCGAGCTCGCTCCAGGGTCTCATGAGGGCCTCGGTAGCGGCGTCGAAAACGAACAGCGCCGGGTGATGGAGCAGCAAGGTATCGAGCGGCCGCCCGCCGAGCTTCGGGAGGATGAGCCGCTCGAACTGTTCCGAGACCCGGTACGGCTGGACCTTGTGTATGACGCGGGCCTGCTCTCCGCCGCCGCAATCGTCGAGGGCGCCGATCAGCTCCGCGTCGTTCGAGTAGTAGACGGCGGTGTCGAATGTCCGGTAGCCTGCCCGGAAGGCATCCCGGAAGACTTCGCGCGAGCGAAGCATGCCGGTTCCGAAGACGATGGAGTCCGCGGTCGTCATCGCGAGAGCCCGCGGTCAGTCGCGGTAGGCCCCGGAGCTGACTCTGTAGCGAAACGGGGAGAGCAGCAGATTCCACGGCGAAACGGCGCGGACGAGGGGCGCGTACACCCGGAACTTGAGCGCGATATACACCGAGAATCCGAGCTGGGGATGGACCCAATGGGGGGCGGCATACGAACAAAAGGCCATCGCCCGCCACCGACCGCGTCCGAACCCTCCGCGGTGGAGGGCCCGGGCATCGAAGAGCGCGACGGTCCCGGCCTTGCCCACGAGCCGTGCCGGCTGAATGCCGAGCGGAGCGTCGCTCGCGAGAGGAATGCCGCGTCGCAGTTGATCGGCGAGTGCCAGCGCGTGCTCTCCCTGCGGGTGGGTGCCGGGTACGTACTCCGTCGGCCCGGAGTCCTCTTCGACGTCGGTCAGGAAGAGAAACGCCTTCACCACGTGGAGGTCCTCGAGGTCGACGTGCCACCGGGCGTTGCCTTTTCGGCTCTCCTGCCGGACCGACGGATGCAGGATGCATCCCAATTGCTGGCGGCTCGTCAAAAGACCGCAGTACGCGTCCACGGTGTCCTTGATGACGCGGTTTCTCGCAAACACCTGCACCAGCGGCTCTTTGACCCTGCTTCCCTCGAGTGCGAGCCCGGCGGGCTCCCGGGAGTACTTGTCTTGCAATGCCGCAAACTCGGCTTCGGCGCCAATGGCCTGAACGTCGGTGACCGCGATACCCCGTTCTCGGAGATCGGACAGCAGGCGCTTTGCCACGGGAGACCGCTCGAGGCGCTCCTCGGCGCCCGACGCGAGGAAACGCAGTCGGGCGAACCAGTTGTAGACGTTTCGCCACAGGAAGGTGATGAACCTCTTGTTGGCGCCTTCCGAATCGAAAAGAGAGGGGTAGAGCCTGCCCCGAAGGAGCTCGGGGTTTTCTCTATCTCGTTGTGTTGCTTGATCCTGCGAGGAGGATATGGCTTTCATCGCCCTCACCCTCCGAACTCGTATCCGAACGTCTCGATGTCTCTCCGGTACCTTTCGGCCACGATGTCCCGGGTCTCCGGCGTGTAGTAGGCCGCGTACCTGGCCGTTTTCCGGGCCGCCTGCAGCCGGGGCAGCTCGATGTTGGGGAGCCCCGTCCTCTCCTGGACGAGTCGAAAGTCGTCGGCCAGCCGCTCGTAGCGCCCGATGAAGTCCGCCCCGGGCCGGCCCTCCTTATTAATAAGGAACGTATGCTGCGACCGGAAGTGCTCGTCGGCATCGGCGTCCGGGATGGAGGCCACCGCGGCGGCGAAGGCGTCGAACGACATGTCCGGGACGAAGGCGTCGAACCGAGCCAGGCAGTTCGCAACGCCGGGCCGGATGGTGAAGTGCGTGTATCCAGAGACCTCGTTCCTGATCTTGTCTCGATAACACGAGACCAGGCGATCCCAGGGATTCCGGACGAACGCGAACCGGTAAAATCCGGGATACAGGAATCGCTCGAGGCTCTCGATCGGCACCGGGCTCGGGTATCGCACGCGATGAGGATCGCCATTGGCCCTTTCCAGATTGACGTCGAGGATTCTCGCGAAAGCCGTCTTGAAGCTCGTGCAGGCGACTTTCGGAACGGGGATGTAGATGGCGCGATAGGGTTTTAGAAGAATCCGGCGCCGCCAGGGGAGGCCGTCGGCCGCCCTGTAGAGTTGCCCGGCGACGCGACTTCTCATGCCGCTGAGGAGGCTCATTTCACGTTTCCGACGACAACCCGAACCTCAGGAGAGCGTGTAAATCCCCGTGCGAACGAACTTGAGCTCCCGCTCCTCGAAGTTCTGGAATCCCGCGTCCTTGAAGAGTTGCTTCCATTTCTCCCCCGAGACCAGCCTTTGATGGGACAGGTCGTGCTGCAGCGCGTAGTGAATCGCCATCCCCGGCCGCCTCCTCATTTCCTCCGCCGAAGGGCGAAGCACCTCGAATACGATCAGAGGCACGCCCGGGAACTTCCGTCGAAATCCCTTCAAGAACTCGATGGCGACGTCTTCGCCGCGGTAGAGGATCTCGTGCATCACGAAGAAAATCGTGGCCGCATCGATTTTGCCCGCCGACGACGGCGCGCCGTTTCCGGCGGCAACGTCCTCGACGAAGAACTGCAGCCGCCTTTCGAGCCCCGCCACGGCCGCGCGCTCGCGAGCCGCTTCGACCGATTCGGAGGAGAGGTCCATCCCGAGTCCCTGTACGTCGGGAAGGCTCTGGCACAAGGCCCTGAGGAACGTTCCCTCCCCGCAACCAAGGTCCAGCACCCGCTTGTACTTGTTCCTGGCGACGATGTCGATGGCGAGCGGAAAGTAGAGCAAGGCCTCCATCTCGGCGCTGCCCCGGGCGATGGGCTCGGAGAGCCGCCGGACTTCTTTCCCGTACTCTTTCTCCTTCCTCAACAGCGCTTCCAGGTCGTGAAAGACGCCTTCGTAGCCGTACGTCCCGACGAACCAGCCCCGGGCGACTTCCGTGAGAATCCGTCCCTTCGCGTCGAGGAAGTACTCCCGTCCGCGGCGGTCCAGTATTTTGAGCGCGTAGAGGGACTCGCATAGAGACTCGAGGATCTCGAGATCGAGTCCTCTCTCGCACGCGAAGGCCTCGAGGTCGAGCCTTTCTTTGCGCTTTAGCTCGTCGAAAAAGCCCACGTTGAAGAGAGCCTGGAGGGTCCGGGTGGTGTAGAAACCGGTGAGGATTCCCATCCAGCCGAGCCTGTACGCCCGGGCCATCTCGAACGTCTTTCGCAGGCCCACGACCCGAATCGCTTTCACGAGCTCAAACATGCTTCCCCGCCCTGGTCCGCTCCCTCATACTCTTTGTTGCCTCGTCTCGAGCTCCTCCGACTCCAGGAAAGTTCGAGTATGACCGAGCAGCTGCTCGGGAATTTCCATCAGGGTGAAGTGCTTGATGCGGCTTTCCTTGGCGCGGCCATCGTTCAAGATCACGGACTTGCTGTTGACCAGGCGCTGGCGCAGCGCGTCGTGGGACTTCAGGAAGATGGAGCTCGACTCGTACAAGAGAAGCGTCGGATGATGGAGGCGCGAGAGACTTTCCAACGTCAGCTCCCAATCCGCCGGTTCGCCTTTCCACATCGGCATCAGCACGTCCATGACCCGCTTGACCACCCGCTCATCGCGGCGCTGGCCGCGAGAAGGGCCATACTGGACGGGAACGTCCAGCAGGGAGGTGAGCAGGAACTCCAGGTCATACCGCTTCTCCGGGGGGATGGGACCCCCGAGAAGGCTCTCGAGCGTCTTCTCGACGTACGCCCATCCTTCCCAGTCCCGTCGCCGAAACTCGTTCGCCAGAGGACCCAGCAGTCCCGCCTCGACGAGGATGAGGCTCCGCACCCGGTCGGGGTAGAGGAGCGCGAACTGGAGAGAAATGTCCCCTCCCCAGGAGTGTCCCACCAGGTGCGCGCGATCGATACCGAGGGCGTCCATGACGCCTTTCAGGTCCTCTGCCATGTTCCGGTTGGTGTATCCCGTCTCCGGCGCGTCGGTGCGGCCGTGTCCCCGCAAATCGTAGGTGGTCACGCGATATTCTCGTTGGAGCTCCGGCACGAGAGTCAGGTGCCAGCCGGCGAGATTCCCCCCCAGGCCGTGGGTCATCACCACGTGAGGACCGCTCCCCGATTGCCAATAGTGGAAGTTGATTCCATTCGCTCGTATCTTCGGCATGCCTAGTCTTTCCTATCTCTGGGCCTATCTCTGGGCCTATCTCTGGGCCTATCTCTGGCCTGTCTCTGGCCTGTCTGGCCTGTGTCTCGCAAGCTTCCGAGGCCGCTCCTCCAAGAAAGGCCGAGCGGTCGCTCTGCTAGCCGCCGCGCGCGGCGGCGGAACGGGGGGCAACTACCGTCTTCGGCTCCCCGGCCGCCGGAGAGTCGATTCCCTCGAGCTTATCGACGAGCATCGAAGCGAGCCGGGCCACCGAGGCGCCCTGCATCAGCTCGATCAAAGAAACGTTCACACCCAGCTCGCTTTCGATCTCATTCTTGAGCTCGACTCCCATCAAGGAATCCATTCCCAGGTTCACCAGAGCCAGATGGACGTCGAGCCTGGAGGGAGAAAGCCCGAGGACCGCGGAAACTCGCTGGCGGAGCTCCGATTCCAGGAGCGGCCGCCGTTCGGCGGGCTCGGCGCAGAGGATCCTTTCCGGGCTCAATCCGCGTCCGCCGGCCGGCGCGGACGTCCGAGCCTTCGGTTCACTCGGCGTGACCAGCTTCGATAGCTTCGATAGCAGGGGCGAGCGGGCGGCGGAGGGAAACGATCGGCCAAAGCGCGGCCAGTCGACATCGGCGGCGAGAACTTGAGCGGCGTCGCTCGCCAGGAGACGCCCGAAGAGCTCGACGCCCGCCTGCGGGCTGAGGCTCCGGATTCCATGAGGCTCGAGCCGGCTTGCCTGATCGGTGCGAGCCGCCATCCCGATTTCGGACCACGGCCCCCAGTTGATGCTCAAGGCCGGCAAACCGAGGAAGCGGCGGTAATGAGCGAGCCCGTCGAGGAAGGCGTTGGCGGCGGCATAGTGCCCGAGCCCCTGTCCCAGAACTCCCAGCACGGAGGCGGCGGATGAGAAAAGAACGAAGAAATCCAGGCCCTGGTTCTCGAAACAACGATGGAGAATCCAGCCACCCGTCACTTTCGGGCGCATCGTCGCGCCGAGCGTGTCGAGGTCGAGCTCCTGCAGGCTTCGCATCCCGGCCCACCCGGCGGCATGGACCACGCCTCGAATCGGCGCGCCGCCTCGCTCGTTCCATCGAGCGAGGAGCGCCCGCATCTGCGCTTCCTCCGATACGTCCACCGACGCGACTTCCACCTTCGCGCCCAGCCGTTCCAGCGAACGAATCGCGGCGACCTGCTGGTGCATCCGGCTCGCTTCGTCGATCCGGCTCCACTCCGATCGAGGCAGGAGCTTCGTCCGTCCCAGCAGGATCAGGCTGCGCGCGCCCTGCTCCACGAGAAAGCGAGCGACGGCGAGCCCGAGATCGCCCAGGCCGCCGGTGATGAGATAGCAGGCATCCTGCCGGACGAGAGCGGCGTTATCGGCGGCGATCGGCGTCCGGGCGCGCACCAGCCGGGCCACGTATCGCCCGTCGCTCCGAAGGGCTACCTGGTCTTCTCCGTCCGAACCGAGCATCTCGCAAGACAGCCGGAGAGCAAGCTCTCTGGGCGCCAGGTCCTCGACCGCGATGAGACCTCCCCAGAGAGCCGGGTGCTCCTGGGCGAGCGCGCGGCCGAGCCCCCACAGAGGAGCCTGGGCCACCGAGGGAGAGTCCGTCGCTTGGACAGCGGCGCTGACGAGCCAGATCCGGGGAGACACTCTCGAGCCTCGATCGGCGATCGATTGGATCAGAGCGACGACGCTCCCACAGCCGAGAGATTGCGCTCTCTGAAGGGAGTCCACGGTCGTCTCCTCCGGCGGCGCCGCGTCGAGAGACCAGAGGTGAGCTACGCCGGCGAGCCCCGCGGGAGATATCTCCCCGACCTCGTTCAAGAGGCGGTCGATGTCCTCCCGGCGGCCGGGCCGGATGCGGAAGTGGTGCGCGTCCATGCGCTCGTAGGTCGCGCCCGCCGAGACGAGAAACGACCGCCCGCCCCGCTCCGTCAACGCCGCGGCCAGCTCTTTACCGAAGCCGCCCTCGTCGGCGAAGACCATCCAGCTCCCGCCGGTTCCGCCTCCAGAAACGGCGAGGACATCCTCCGCCCGCAGCTCTTTCGGCTCCCATTCGAGCCGGTAGAGGCAGTCCCCGGCGGCGGTCCTGACGGGCTCGTCTTCCCCCTCCAGTCCCTCGTGGAAGCTCCGGCGCAGACCCTCGGCGTAGGAGACGGGCGCCTCCAGTTTTTCCTCGTTGATTCGGAGAAGCTCGCCCTTCCGCAGGTATGAGTCGGCCTGGGCGATGAACAGGTAGTAGTCGAGAAATCCCCTTCGCAGCGCCTTGCCGTAGTTGTTGAACGACCGGAGATTCTTGCGAACGATCTCGGTGATCTCCTGCTCCCGGCCGAGCCGCTCCAGGTTGGACTCGAAGTCCGGGTCCTCGAGGGAGTTCGCGATCTCCTCGCTGACGTCGATGCATTCGACGATCCGGAGGCCGTTGCGCGCGAGAACGTCCGCCCACCCGGACTTGGTGCTGGCGTAGGTGCCAAGCTCGTCGTGGTCGATGGCGACCGCGGTGTTGGCGACGAAATCCGCCATCAGCAGCATGCCGCTCTTCGCCAGATGTCTCGTCACGTTCGAGAAAAGCCCCCCTTTGTCCTCGATGTGACCGGCCACCTCCAGACCGAACACCACGTCGTACTGATCGGGAAACTCATCGCGCGAGCTGTCCCGATTGAAGACCCGGACGCGGTCGCCGAGATTGCGGGCGCGGACCCTCTCGTTTCCGATGGCCGCCTGCTCGGCGGAGATGGTGAAACCATCGAGTCTCAACCGCGGGTGCTTCTCCGCGAGGGCGATCACATCCGAGGAGTAACCGCAGCCGAAGTCCAGGACTTTCGCCACCCCGGAGAAATCGACGCGGCCGAAGAGAGCCGCCCGAAGCTCCTTTTGCGCCCTCACCACCAGCCGGCCGTGCTCCTCGTCGCCCGCGTTGAAGAACGCGTTCAAGAAGGAGAATCCCGGAACGAGGCTGCGGAAGGGAGCGAACGTGAGGTAGGCGTCCCCACGGTCGATGGCGGCGAGCTCGTGCATCGACCGGGTCTGGCTGAGCGAGTCATAGAACTCCGAAACCACGCCGTGGCTCTCGGCCGAGACTCCGGCCTCCCTCGGCACCGGCCCGGGCGACGTCTCATCGATCCAGAATCGCTCTCTTTGCCAGGGATACGAAGGAAGCGGAACGAAGCGGCCTCCCTCGGGGTAGAGTTTTTCCCAGGCGACCGGCCGTCCCCTGGTATAGAGGACGCCGAGCGAGCCGAGCATCACCGCTTGCTCGTCCTCTCCACGCCTCATGGAGGGAAGTAGAACCACTTCGGGGTCGTCGAGCTCTTGCTGAATCGCGGGAAGGAGCGTGGGATGCGGGCTCACTTCCAGAAAGACCTCGTAGCCGTGCTCGGAGAGCGATCGCACCGCGGTGGAGAAGATTACCGGCTCTCTCAGATTCCTGGCCCAGTATTCCGCATCGAGCTCGGGGCCTTCGCAGATCGACCCGGTCACCGTCGAGAACAAGGGAAAAGAACCCGGGCGGGGACGCAACCCTTCGAGCTCGCGGAGCAAACTCTCGGTCAACGGGTCGACCTGAGGTCCGTGGAACGCCACGTCGGTTTTCACCGACCGGCAGAAGACGCCTCGTCTTTCCAGCGACTCCACGATCTCCATGAGGGCTTCGGGCTCACCGGAGAGAACGGTCGCCCGGCGGCTGTTGACCGCTCCGATCGAGACGCGATTCTCGTAGCCGCTCAGAGCGTCTCGAGCCTCGTCGGCCGAGAGCTCGACCGACGCCATCGCTCCTCGGCCGCTGATTTGCTCCAGAAGTCGGCTGCGCCGGCAGATGACCTTCGCCGCGTCTTCGAGCGTCAGAATCCCGGCGATATGGGCGGCCGCCACTTCTCCCATGCTGTGGCCGACGACGGCATCGGGCTCGATCCCCCAGTGGCGCCACAAAGCGGCGAGCCCCACCTGGATGGCGAAACCCGTCGGCTGAATGACTCCCACTCGCCCGAGCTCCGACTCGTCTTCGTGCGAATGCAGGAGCTCCAGGAGGGACCACGATGTCTCGGACCGCAGGAGGCGGTCACACCTTCCCAACTCCTCGCGAAACACACTTTCTTTCGACAGAAGCGCCCGCCCCATGCCGAGCCACTGGGCTCCGTGTCCGGAGAAGACGAAAGCGATCTTCGACCGCCGCCCCCCCGCCTTCCGGCCCGAGGACATGCCGGAACGGGTCTCCCCTCGCCCGAAAGCTTCCAGACGCTCGATGAGATCCTCTCGACCGCGCGCGGCGATGGCCAGTCGATGATCGAGATGGGTCCTTCTGGTGCTCGCCGCGTAGGAGACGTCTCTCAACGACGTCACTGTCTCGAGCAAGTCGCGATACGAGCCAGCGAGCGCCCCCAGGGCGGCGGGACTGGAAGCGGACAACGGCAGCAAGTAGGTGCGATCCTCGTCGGGCTCGGTCCTGGTCTCCGGCTCGACCGGCGGCGCCTCCTGAAGAACGGCGCAAGCGTTCGTGCCCCCGAACCCGAAAGAGCTCACGCACGCGTAGGCCGGGCCCGGTCCGGGCCAGGGCGCAAGCTCTTTTTGGACGACGAGCGGCAGCGCGTCGAAGAGGATATAGGGATTGGGCTCCTGGAAGTGGAGGCTCGGCGGAATCTCGCGGTGTTTCAGCGACAGCGCCACTTTGACCAGACCGGCGACCCCGGCCGCCGCTTCCAGGTGGCCGATGTTGGTTTTCACCGAGCCCACGGCGCATCGGCGGCCGGGAGGGCGTCCCTCGGAAAGCACGTTCCCGAGCGCGTTGAGCTCGATGGGGTCCCCGAGCGCGGTCCCGGTCCCGTGGGCCTCGACGTAGCTCACTTCGGCTGGCGCGACACCGCCTTGCGCCAGGGCCCGACGCACCAGTTCCTCCTGGGAAAGACCATTGGGGGCGGTGAGCCCGTTGGTGCGGCCATCCTGGTTGACGGCGATACCACGGATCACGGCGTACAAAGGGTCCCCGTCGGCCACCGCTCTCGACAGAAGCTTCAAAACCAGAATGCCCGCGCCTTCGCTGCGAACGAACCCATCGGCTCGCGCATCGAAGGCCTTGCAGCGGCCGTCCGCCGCCATGGCTTTCAGCTTCGAGAACCCGATGGTGATCGCGGGCGAGAGAATCGCGTTGACGCCTCCGGCCAGCGCCAGCGTAGACTCGCCGGACAAAAGGCTCTGACAGGCCAGGTGAGCGGCGACGAGCGAGGAGGAGCAGGCGGTGTCGACGGCCAGGCTCGGTCCCCGAAAATCGAAGAAGTAGGAAATGCGGTTGGCGGCGATACTGAGAGAGCTCCCGGTGGTGAGGTAGCCGTCGGCGATGCCGAGGGGGTTCTGGAGCTGCATTCCGCCGTAGTCGTAGGTCGAGATTCCGATGAAGACACCGACGGGCTTTCCCGCGAGCGACTCCCGCACCTGACCGGCGTCCTCCAATGCCTCCCAGGTCACCTCGAGCAGGAGCCGTTGCTGCGGGTCCATATGCACGGCTTCGCGAGGGGAGATTCCGAAGAAGGATGCGTCGAACCCGTCGATCTGCTTCAAGAATCCGCCCCACCGCGTGCTCATCTTCCCCGGAGCGGCGGGATCCCGGTCGTAGAACGAGTCGCCGTTCCAGCGGTCGGCCGGAACCTCACGGATCGAATCCTCTCCGCCGCGAAGAAGGCGCCAGAAAGCGCGCGGACTCTCCGCTCCCGGGAATCGACAGCCCATGCCGACGATCGCTATGGGTTCCACGTCGTGACTTTCCTCGAGTCGGCGGGCGGCCTTTCGTCCGGGGAGGTCTCGTCCAGATGCTTCGCCAGTGCCGCCACGGTGGGGTAGTTCCAGAACAACGTGGGCGACAGTCTCCGCCCGAGCCAGGTCTCGAGCTCGCCCAGAAACGAGAGCGCTCGCTCCGAATCGAGGCCCAGAGCGCTGAAGGGCTGCCCGAGGTCGATCTCGCCGGGCGAGATTCCGAGCTGAGTGCAAAGTCTCCGGGAGACGAAGGACTCGATGTCTTCCTGGGTCAGCGCCCCTTTCTTCGGAAGCGCGCGGTTATCGACCGAAGAGGTTTTCGCGGCGGCCGAGCGCTCTTCTCTCCACTCGGCCACCACCGGAAGGCTCCCCTCGAGAAACGCGCGCGCACAGGCGTGGCGCTGGAGCTTGCCGCTCGAGGTCTTTGGAATCCCGTTCTGCCGCACCAGGACGAGAGCATAGGGGCTGAGCTCGTGCTCGTCTCCGATCCTCTGGCGCACCGCGGAAGCCGCTTCGCCGACGTCGACGTTGCGATAGTGCCGGTCCACTTCCTGTACGACCACGAGGCGCTCCTCGTCCTCGACGTCGACCGAAAAGGCCGCCGCTCCCTCCGGACGGAACGCGGGATGACTGCTCTCCACCGTGAGCTCGATATCCTGCGGGTAGTGATTGCGGCCGCGAATGATGATCAGGTCTTTGAGACGGCCGGTGACGAAGAGCTCTCCCTCGCGCAGGAAGCCGAGATCTCCCGTTCGCAAATACTTCTTGCGGCCGTCGCCCCCGGCGGGTGAAGCCTGAAACGCCCCCTTCGACTCCTCGGGACGCCGCCAGTAGCCCTGGGCAACGCTCGGTCCCCGGAGCCAGATTTCGCCGACTTCGTCGACGCCGCAGGGCTCGAGCGTCCCGGGGTTGACGATGAGAACCTCCGTCGTGGCGGAAGCGCCGCAACCCACGAACGTTCTCGTGTCGCGCCCGCCGCCTCGCGCCTCGACGACCCGATCGCGGGCGAGATCGCTCGAACGGATGGAAATATACGTGGGCTCCCGGCCCGTCGGCTTCACCGTGACTTTGAGCGTGGCCTCGGCGAGCCCGTAGGCCGGGAAGAGCGCGGCCCGGGACAATCCGCAGCTCGCGAACTCCGAGGCGAAGGCCTCGAGCGTCTTCTCGCGTACCGGCTCGGCTCCGCTGAACGCCACCTTCCAGCGACCGAGGTCGAGGCCGGCTTTTTGCTCCGGGGTGACGCGCTGGCAACAAAGCTCGTAGGCGAAATTGGGGGCGCCGCTGTGCGTCCCGCCGTAGCGCGAGATCGCCTCGAGCCAGCGGGCCGGATGCTGAAGGAAGGAAGCCGCGGGCATCAGGTAACAAGGAAATCCGAGCCCGAGCGGGGTGAGGAGTCCGTAGACGAGACCCATGTCGTGAAAATGGGGAAGCCAGGTGACGAAGACGCTGTCGGGCGGATGGCGCACCGAGAGCTCGATGTCGTCGAGCTGGGCGAGGAGATTTCCGTGGCTCACCATGACCCCTTTGGGGGCCCGAGTGGAGCCCGACGTGTATTGCAGGTACGCGAGGTCGTCGACGCCGGCCCCGCCGAAGGCGTCGAGGGCGGGCCCGGCGGGAAGCTGGTCAGTGGCGCACCAGGAATGGCCGCTGAGCTCCGGTGAGTGGCCGAGGGAGCGCGCGAGGTTCGCCGCGACTTCGCTCGTCGTCAGAGCAAATCGGGAATCGGCGTCCTTCGCGATGTCGACGATTCGCGGATCCCTGCGGTTCGGCCGGGGCGGGTAGAGCGGGACCGCCACCACTCCTGCGTAGAAGCATCCGAAGAGGGCCACCAGGAACTCGAGGCCGGGAGGATAGAGAAGAAGCGCGCGCTCGCCCGCGGCGCCCTGGTCCCGCAGGTACTTCGCGAGGGCGCGAGCGCGGAGGTCCAGACTCCCATAGGTCAGCGAGGCCGCCTCGACGTCACCGTCCTCGAGGAAGGCGTACGCAAGGCGATCGGCCTGGTGCTCGGCGCGCCATCTCAGGATCTGGACGAAGGACGACAAGCTCCGGAGCAGCCACACGGGGTCGCGCTCGAAGGCGTGGTCCCGTGCCTCGCCCGTCAAAGGCACCAACGCCCTTGCCGACTGTCTTTGCTGCAAGCTCACTCCTGTCCCAAGCTCCCGGGGCACCACGGGTACCCGCACCGGGCGGCGTAGGGGGCCAGATCGAACCGCCGCAGCTCCTCCCGCGCCGCACGGTCGGCTTCGTCGCGAATGGATGCCCGCGGCTTTCGCACCAGGCTCTCGTAGTCGACCGGGACTCGTTCTTCGAGCCCGAGAAACTCGAGCACTCCGCCCACCACCGCCCGAGGCCGGGCGCAGAAATCCTCGTAGCGAAGCGATACGAAGTCCTGGGGCGGAAGCTTCTCCACGTTCGCAACGAAGTAGCGGGCGGTAGCGGCGAACTGTCGGGTGACGATCTTGGCGCCGAGCGCGGAGTCGAACATCCGGCTCACCAGGGTGCGCTGCCACCGGCTCCCCATCATCCGGTCGTAAAAACGAGCCACCAGAGCGTGGTACTCATTCTTCTCCTTCGCCAGAAGCCTCATCGCCCTCAAGATCGAGCTCGCCACGTCGGCCGGCTCCCGGTGAATGAAGACGAACTTGCTCTCCGGAAGCATCTCCTTGACGAAGAGAAACCTCCGGTAGTCCCACGGGTTCTTCAGGAGAAAGGGTCTGTCGCTTCCCGATACCAGCTCCACCTTGCGGCAAAGATCCAGAAACTTCGGGAAGTTCTTCCGCGTGAGCTGGAACCGCAAGCGCCCGAGGTGAAACCCGTACTCTTCCGGGAAATCGGGGTCGACGCTCACGCCATCGAAGCGCGCCTCTGCGATCCCGAGATCGCGAAAGAGCCGCGCGAGGTCGAGCTTCGCCTGGGCCGTCGTTCCCCGCAGGTGGTGATCGACGATCTCGTCGTGCCGAATCAGATGGTACGCGCTGACGTAGTTGAAACATCCCGTCCGGGCGAGGGTCTGATACAGAACCGTCGTTCCCGCTCTCGCGTTTCCCATGATGAAGACCGGACGAAACGAGGCCTGCGGGCGAACGGCGCTCGCGCGCTCCCCTGGAGGGGCGCGTTTTGCCGTCGCCGCCGGCGCCGTTTCTACCACGGACTCCCCCACCATAGGGCCTCAGCGAACCAGTTTTCCCGGGGTAATGAGCCCGAGGATGGCGTGCTTCACCCGGCGGATGAGCCCGTCGAGCTCGACCGTCACCTCCTCCGCCTTCACCGGGCCGATGAGAAGCGGCAGCTGGGCGCTCTCCACTCGCAGCTCCTCCAGGGTCGCGAGCGATCCCGGAAGGTTTCCGGATTTCGCCTGTCGCATGGCCGCGGACACCTCGTTCCGGGTGGACCGGGGCAACCCGACGCGGGAGACGGTTTGCGTCAGGCTGGTGAACGTCGGCGTCGAGCCGAGGAAGGGGGAGCGCACCAGATTCGAAGGGCCCGAGAGCATTCCCAGCGGGCCCAGGGGGCTCGCCGCCATCACCGAGTAGTGGTAGGTCTTCCTCGACTGGGCGGTCGCGTCCACGAAAAAGAGGTTGGGGGTCGAGCCGATGCTCTCCGGAGCACGGAATCCCGCGTCGCGGAAGA
>Ga0302046_10003409_pt1 | contig 14368 bp, 8 predicted proteins | sample RVTome_11_FD_200261 | JGI IMG/M metagenome (GOLD analysis project Ga0302046, IMG submission 200261) | Soil microbial communities from uranium-contaminated site in the Upper Colorado River Basin, Wyoming, United States - RVT147D111 (version 2) ...
TTCGACGGCGGTGGTGGGGCGCCCTGGCCACACTCCTGCTGCTTGCTCCGGTCTTCCTATTGCAGCTCGATCAAGTTCCGTTCCATCCGGACGAGAGTTCCTTGCTCTACCAGAGCCGCGATCTGGAGTTGGCCCTCCACTCCACGCCGTCTTTGTTTGACTACACGCAGTGGGAAACGGACCCGGCCGTCGCCTACCGCGTGCTCAACGCACCGCTTGCCAAGTATGTGCTGGCACTGGGCCGGGGCGCGGCTGGCTACGGTCCGGCGTCGGTCGACGTGGACTGGGACTGGGGACTGGGCTGGCAGCAGAATCTGGCGGCAGGCGCCATGCCGCCCGCCGGCGGCTTGCTCGGCGCCCGGGCCGCCAGTGCCCTGCTGGCATTGTTAGCCGCACCGGTGTTGTGGTTGGCGGGCCGGCGCCTCGGCGGCAATTGGGCGGCCTGGGGAGCAGCCGGCAGTTATGGATTGAATGCGCTGGTGTTGCTGCACGGGCGCCGGGCGATGGCCGAAGGCACGCTGCTTTTCGCCGCCTCGCTGGCGGTCTTGACATTGCTCAGCGCCAACCGGCGACCGCTGCTAGCTGGAGCCGCCGGCGGACTGGCATTGGCGGCAAAGCACTCAGCATTGCCGCTGGCCATCAGCGCTTGGCTGGCGGCGTTGCTTACCCGATCGACCGCGAACAGCGGGCCGGTCAGTGCTCGATGGCGGCGGCTCGCGCTCGCGCTGGTCGGCACCGTGCTCGTCGTCTTGGTCCTGTCGCCCTATATGTGGTCCAACCCCTTCGAGGCGGTCCGGGCGACGGTTCAAGCCAGGAGTCAACTGCTCGCCGAACAGGTCCGCCTGACCGAAGAGTTGGCGCCCGACCGGCTCCTGAACCGGCCCGACGAGCGGTTGGCGGCGATGGTCGGCCACCTTTTTTTCTTGCCCGTGCAGCTGCGCGAGATCGGCAACTACGACCTGGCGCTGACGCCGGCCTACCAGCAGTTCCAAAGCAGCTGGCGCGGCCAATTGTTGCGCGGTGTCGTCGCCGGCGGCATCTTGCTCGGTTTGTGCTTGCTTGGGGTTGCGCTGAGCACGGTCGGCTGGCGCAAGCTGACGATGGAATCCCGCTGGCAACGGACTGTCCTGCTTGTGGCGACCGTCCTGCAAGGGATAACGCTGCTGCTGGCCAACCCCCTGCCAATTCAGCGGTACTACTTGCCCTTGGTACCGCTCGTCTGCCTGTGGGCCGGAATCGGTATCACCGAAATCGTCCGCGGGGGACGACAGGTACTGACCGGACGAAGGACAAACCACGAAGTCGCAAAGGTCACCTAGGTTTGACCACAGGAGCACGAAGGCCGGTCCAACGGCGAGCGGTCCCCACGATCCAAACTAAATGAGAGAGCTTCTTTGTGCCCCTCATCTTCCACTTCGCGCTCTTTGAGTCTTCGCGGTTAGCCGGGAGTAGCCGTCGCCTCGGGTGTCGGAGTCCAGGTCGCTGTCGGCGTCGCTATAGGCGGAGTTTCCAGCAGGTCAAGCGAATCCTGTACCACCGCCTGCCGGATTTGCAGGATGGCCTGATCAGGCGCCGTCTGGCCATACCAGATGGCGCCGGTCGGCGCCTGGCGACCCAGCTCGAGGGTCCGGGTTGATCCGTCGGTCAGTTCGAGCCGGAGGCGGTAAGCGGGCGCGGCCAAGCCGTATTGGCCGCGGTCGTCGGCCTCAAGCTGGCCTGCCGGAAGAACGATCAGCAAGGACGTCACTGCCCGCTCGATCCGCCCGCCGTCGGCCCAATCGGCCGGCGGCTCCTCCAACTGCCAGCCGGCGCCGGGTTGCCGGCGGGCCCTGACGCGCGATCCATCCCCAAGATCTATGACTTCAATGGCAACCACGTCGGTCGCCGCCAATTCCCACAGCGGCGCCGGCGTAGGCGTTGCTTCGACCGCTTGATCGGTGTCGGATCTGGTCCACCAAACGGCCACGACCAGGACGACCAAGAAAAGGCCCAGTGCAATCCAGGTGTTGCGCCGGATCATCTCGATTAGCCCGCTCGGCGCCGCCGCCACCAGACCGAGACCCCCAAGCCGATGACAGCGCCTGGGATCAGGATGACTACGGTCAGCAAGATCAGCCCGACCGACTGCACGGTGGGGGGCAGGATGATCCTGCTCGTCGTCTGGCGAGGCGTGATCTGGATCAATTCTTCCTGATGCGTCAGCCAATCGACGGCGTTGACAAAGAAATCTCGGTTGCCGGCGCCAAAGATGTCACCGTTGGCGGCAAATTCAGAGTCGCCGATCACCACGACTCTGGCGCCAGTGGCAGCGTTGTCGACGGCTGCCGCCAGGGTTAGGGGTCCGGCAAAATCTGCCCCTTCATCGAACGCAATCTGGGATTGCTGCGATAGGCCCTCGAGGTTGGTCTCGCCCCATGAGTTGAGGCCAGTCATCGCCAGCGCGGTGGCGACCGGCCCCTCGCCACCTTCGCTGCCGAGCAGAGCAAGACTGCGGGCCGTCGGGAAGTAGGTCGCCAGGTTGCCCATGCGGTCGGTGATCGGATGCGTTCCGTAGCTGGCGGCGATCCCGGCAAACGGCCTGCTCGAGTCGAGGTCGACCACGACGTCGTTGTGCAGCTCGACGCGCCAGGTCTCGGCCAGGTAGCTGACCAGCGGATCGTCGCTGACGCCTTCGCTCATCAGCACCGACGGCTCGATCATGGCCAGCAGCGATCCGCCGGCCTGCAAGTAGCGGTCGATCGCCTCGACCTCGACCTGCGTCAACGGGCTCTGCGGGCCAGCCAGCACCAACACGTCGCTGCCGGCGGGCACATCAGCTTGCGCTGCCAAGTTCAGCTGTTCGATGGCGTAGTTCTTTGTGGTCAGGGCCCGTTCGGCTTGGCTGTAACCTGTCTGAGCCGTCTCCCCGGTTTCGTGTTCGCCATGGCCGCTGACCATGGTAACGAGCCGCTCGCCCTCCTGGGTGACGCGGATGATACCGCCGGTAATCTCGCGCTCATTGGCGAAAGTGAGCTCGTGTGATTGATCGCCCTGCACGACGACCAGGGTGCCGTCGCGGGTGATCTCATAGCGGTCGGCCTCAAGCGGATTGGCGATCGGATCGACATACCTGACCTCGATCAAGTCACCACTTTCAACGCGGTAACGCTCAAGCAGCGGCTCGATATTCTCTCGCGCCCGCGCCTGATCGGGCGAATAGAAACCCACGATCTCAATCGGCTGCTCCAGCGAATCCAACAACGCCAAGGTCTCGGGGGCGAGCGAGTACTGTTGGTCCTCGGTTAAGTCCCAAATCTGCGGGTTGTGATAGGCCAGGTAGTTGATCACGCCCAGAATGCCGGCCACGGCCAGCGTCAGCAACAAGGCGTTGCTTCCGTAGCGCGCCTGCCGACCACTGAGCCACCTCTGAACCCGCTGCGGGTCCAGCATCACACCGGCGGCCAGCCCGGCGATGGCCACCCCAATAGCGATCTGAAACCCAAGGTTCGTCTGGCGTTGGACAACATACCAGCCGCCGGCGAAGAGCAAGGCAGCCAGGCCGACGAGAAAAGCGTACGGTGCGAGTCGTTTGCGATCGAGGTTCATCGCCATCTCCGTGCCTGGATGGCCTGGGCCCCAACAAACAGGGCCAGTATCGTCATCGACACGTAGTAGAGAATGTCGGTCAAGCTGAGTATGCCCCGGTATAGGTTGTTGTAGAAATGGTCGACCAGTCCCAGGTAGCCAGCCAGCTCGCTCCACGCTCCGCTGCCGCTGCCAAGCCCACCCAAGATCCACAAACCAAGCAGCAGCCCGAGCGTAGCGAAAAAGGCCGGCAAGGGATTGTCGAACAGGCTGGAAACCAGCACACCCAGCGCCAGCATGCAGGCCGTCAACAGGAAGAGCCCCAGGTAGGCCGAAACCAGCAGCCCCTGGTCGATTCCCGGATCGGCCATTTGGTGCATGATCAGAGGGTAGACCCAGGTCACGGCCAACAACGCCGTCATGAAGCCAAGACTGCCCAGCCACTTGCCTACGACCAGCTCCCAGTCGCGGACCGGTGCGGTCAGCAGCAGTTCTAGTGTGCCCATGCGTTGTTCGTCAGCCAGCAACCGCATCGTTAGGGCCGGCGTGGCGAAGACCATGATGGTCACCAATGGACCCATCACCATGCGTCCATCCGGTGAAATGTTGCCGCTCTGCACCCCGAAGTAGATATTAATGAAGAAGATGCCGCCCAGGATCAAGAAAACCGAGGCGGCGATGGCATAGGCCAGTGGCGAGATGAAGTACAGGCGGAACTCTCGGCTGGCAATCGTCCAGACGTTTCTCATTCAGCTGCCTCCTGCTCGCGGGTCAGCTGCAAGAAGACCTCTTCCAGGCTGATGCCGGCCGGCCGGAGCTCAAGCAGATCGTGGCCGGACTCGACGATCAGACGGGCAACCGCGGCGCGCGGATCCTGGCCGGGTTCGCTGTGGACCACGATCCTGTCTTCGGCAGGCTCAAACAAGACTTGGCGAACCCCGGGCAGGGCCTCGATCTGGCTTGTCAACGCGGCCTGGCCCGCTGCCACCTGGACGTACAGCCGGTCACCACCGGCCAGTTGGGCCTGCAGATTGTCCGGCGTATCCTCGGCGACGATGCGGCCCTGGTTGATGATCAAGACCCGATCACAAATTTGTTGGGCTTCGGACAGGATATGCGTCGAAAGCAAAACCGTCCGATCTTGCCCCAGGCCGCGCACCAACTCGCGAACCTCTATGATCTGCGCCGGGTCAAGCCCAATCGTCGGTTCATCTAGGATCAACACCGGTGGCTGATGCAGCAGCGCCTGCGCCAGCCCAACCCGTTGGCGTAAACCTTTGGACAAGCTGCCGATGAAGTTGTCGGCGCGTCCAGAGATGCGGACTTCGCCCATCACCGTCTCGATGCGTTCCGCCAGATCACGCACGGCTCGCAGTCGCCCCATGTATTCCAGGTATTCGCGGACGGTCAATTCGGGGTACAACGGGACCGTTTCCGGCAAATAGCCGATCCGCTCCCGGACTTGCAGGGATTCGTCGACGACGTCGTAGCCGGCCACGCTGGCCTTGCCCGATGTCGGCGGCATGTATCCGGTTAGGATGCGCATGGTGGTCGTCTTGCCGGCACCGTTCGGTCCCAGGAATCCGACGATCTCGCCTTGATCGGCGTGAAACGCCAGATCCCGAATTGCCGGCACGCGGCCGTAGTACTTCGTTAAACCCTGAACCTGGATCATCGTGTGCGCCTCAGTTCCAACTGGATGAGGGTGGGTGGCCGCGGTGGCTGGCATCGACCGACCGTCGTGAGTTATAGCAAGAATGGCCAGCAGCCGTCAAGGATTGGAGCTGACGCCGCTCGCTTGACATCATCTGTTCCGCAAAGTACAATCCTGCGCCGCCGACCCAACAGCCAATGGGAGTCTAGTGAATGTACTCGATGCAGGGGTTGAGGGAGTTCGAAGCCCTCGCCATCTGGGGGGTGCTGGGTGTCGCAATCATCGGTCTGCTCTACGCCATATTCCTTCGCCGCCAAATTCTAAGGGAAGACACTGGCACGCCGCGCATGCGGGCGGTCTGGAACTCGATTCGCGAGGGCGCCGAGGCTTACCTTAGCCAGCAACTCAGCTCGATCCTCCCGATGATCGCCATCTTAACGGTGGCGCTCTTCTTGTCGGTCTACATCGTCCCCCCAACGCCCGAAGCATTGGAGCGATTCAGCACATTTGACGAGGCCAGCGTGCGCCTCATCATCGGCTTGGGCCGAGCGCTCGGCTTCGTCATGGGCGCCGGCTTCAGCCTGACGGTGGGCCAAATCGGCATGCGCATGGCCGTCCAGGCCAACGTCCGGGTGGCTTCAGCCGCCCGCACCTCGTTTGGCGATTCGCTGCGCATCGCCTACCGGGCCGGCACGATCACTGGCATGCTGACCGACGGGCTCGGTTTGTTCGGCGGCACGATCTTGTTCATCATCTTCGGTATTGCTGCGCCGGACGCCTTGCTTGGCTTCGGCTTCGGTGGCACGCTGCTGGCGCTGTTCATGCGCGTCGGCGGCGGTATCTTCACCAAGGCTGCCGATGTCGGGGCCGATTTGGTGGGCAAGGTCGAGGCCGGCATCCCAGAGGACGACCCCCGCAATCCAGCGGTGGTGGCCGACCTGGTCGGCGACAACGTCGGGGACTGCGCCGGCATGGCGGCCGACATTTTCGAATCGTACGAGGTCACGATCGTCTCCGGCCTGATCTTGGGCCTGGCCCTATGGCACATCACCGGCAACCTGGAGTGGATCATCTTCCCGCTGCTGGTGCGCGGCATCGGCGTCTTGTCGTCGATCATTGGCACCTACGCGGTTCGGTCGGAGCCGGGCAAACCAGGCGACGCTATGGCCTCGATCTTCCGCGGCTACCTTACATCGGCGGCCATTTCGGTCGTGCTGTTCGGTCTGACGGCCTACTTCTACATCGGACAGAACGTCCCCGGCGGCTGGTGGCGACCGTTTCTGGCAACCGCCGTCGGCGTCGGCTTGGCCATCACCATCGACCGCGTGACCGAGTACTTCACCGGCAGCCATAGTGCGGCGGTCAGAGAGATCAAGAAATCAACCAACACTGGTCCGGCGACGACCATCCTGTCGGGCCTGGCGGTGGGCTATGAGTCGAGCGTGTGGGCCATCCTGGTGATCGCTGTCACGATTATGGCCTCGGTTTTGATCTTCGGTAGCGTGCCGGGGATCGATCCAACCCAGCAGGTGACCTTTGTTCTTTACGGTGTAGCCATGGCTGGCATCGGCATGCTGACCTTGACCGGCAACAATGTGGCAATGGATAGTTACGGACCGATCGCCGACAACGCCGCCGGCATTGGCGAGATGGCCTGGAGTAATGAGGACGATCCCAAGCTTGACCGGGCACGTCAGATCATGGCCGATCTGGACTCGGTCGGCAATACAACCAAGGCCATCACCAAGGGAGTCGCCATCGGCTCGGCGGTGATCGCTGCCGTCGCGCTGTTTGGCTCGTTCATCGTAGATGTCAGCCGGGCCCAGGCCTCGCTAGGCATCCCGCTTGAGCAGCAGATACAATCGATCGGTATCCGGGTTGACCTGCCCCAGGTGTTCGTCGGCTTGCTCATCGGCGGAGCGCTGCCCTGGCTGTTCTCATCGTTTGCTATCAACGCCGTCTCGCGGGCGGCCGCTTTGATCGTCGAAGAGGTGCGCCGCCAATTCCGGCTGGGAGTGCTTGAAGGCACGGTTGAGCCCGATTACCGGCAGGCCGTCGCCATTTCGACAACGGCAGCCCAGAAGGAATTGGTCTCGCTGGCCTTGCTCGGTGTGATTACGCCAATCGTCGTCGGGCTCACCCTGCGGGTGGAGGCCCTGGGCGGTTTCCTGGCCGGGGCGATCCTATCGGGCCAGTTGCTGGCTGTCTTCATGAACAACGCCGGCGGTGCCTGGGACAACGCCAAGAAATTGATCGAGGACGAACCGGCCAACCCGGCCATGAATACGGGCAAGGGCTCGGAGCGTCACATGGCAGGCATCGTCGGCGATACCGTCGGCGACCCGATGAAAGACACGGCCGGCCCGGCGCTCAACCCGATGATCAAGGTCGTTAACCTGGTGTCCGTCATCATCGCCCCGATCGTGGTCAAATACAGCGAGCTGGGAATCATCGGCTGGATCGTGGTCGTGCTGTTGCTGGCCGTCCTTGGCTGGGCTATCTGGCAGAGCAAGCGGCCGGCACCCGAGGTGGCGGCGGCCTAGGTTGTCCGACAGTAGATTCCCTGGCGGCCCCGCCAATGGCGGGGCCGCTTTGATTCTGGACCGGATCTGCCGCAGGGTGCCGTCTGTTCCCGTAGCACCTTTTGGGCTAGGATTGCCAGCGTGATCAGTCGCAGGCCCAACGCCCGATGACCAATACCCCTCAGCCATTGAACCGACGCCAGGCCAGCTGGCTGTTGCTGCTGGCCGTGCTTGTCCTGCTCCTGGCCGGGGTCGGTCTAGACAGCCTGTCTCCGAGCCTGCTGCTGATTGGGGCAGGCGTGCTGGCCGCCATCCCGGCGCTGTGGTGGCTATGGCCATCCGACCACGAGCGCCGTCTGCCGCCGCCGTCGGTTGTGCTGCCCGGGCTGACGCTGCTGGCGCTCCAGGCGTTCTCGCTGATGTGGACACCGTTCCCCGCCCCCGCGTACAAAACGTGGGTCGAAACCTGCCTGCTCCTGTCCCTGCTTGTGGTCGTCACCGACGCCACACGGCGTGGCTGGGGCCCACGCAGCTGGCAGGACGCCGTCATCGTCACTGCGCTGGTGTTGGCCGTACTTGAGATGCTGCTGTTTGGCCTCTGGCTGCTCGAATGGCAAGCGCTGCGCGGCCCAGTAGATGCTGCCCTGCCACCGGCCGGCTACCGTGCCAGCGGTCTGCTGCTCGGCCATCCCAACGTGCTCGCCGGGCTCATCAATCTGGCGCTGCCACTGATCGTGGTTCGCTGGTTTTCCCAACGGGATACGCCCAGTCGGCACCTGGTCCTCATACCGTTCGCCCTGCTGCTGGCTGGGCTGTACCTGACGTCTTCCAGGGCCGGCTGGATCAGCGGTGGCCTCGGACTGGCAACCGTCGTTTTGCTTGTCTTGGTGGCTACACGCAGTTCTTCTAGCTCCAGCATGAGCGCCCGCGTGCGCCGGATTCCGCGTTGGCAATGGGCAGTCGGGCTGCTGACGGTCGTGTTGGTTGGCGCCGGTCTCTACTGGCAACTCTCCTCCAGCGGGCGCCGTCCGCTGACCCAGGCGAGGAGCGCCGTTTGGCAGGCATCGGTTGAGCTTATCGGCCAGTCACCGATCTCCGGACATGGTTTGCGCGCCTTTCCCGTCCGGTACGCCTCCCTGCCATTCAACTACCATGAAGAAGATATCCCGCACGCTCACAATCTCCTGCTGCAGGTGGCGGTTGAGAACGGCGCCGCCGGCGTGGTTGTTCTTCTCGTTTTGCTGTTTTATGCGGGCCGGATCGGCTGGCGTCGCTGGCGGGACGGATCGGTCACTACCCGCATCGCACTGTCCGCTTATGCTGGAGCCGCCGCAGCCTGCCTGAGCCACAATCTATTCGACTACTTGCTCGGACCGCCGCTCTACAGCGCGGCCGTCGTCTTCCTTGCCGGAGCCGCGCTCGGCGGCACCGGAGCCGTCAACCTGGATGGACCACGGCCGGTTTCACGCCTTGCACTCGGGCTGGCACCGCTGCTGGCGGTCGGGGCGATGGCGCTGACCCTGGGCGGGGCCTGGGACCAATGGCGCGGTGCCCTCGCCGGGCAGACACACGACTGGCCGGAAGCAGCCTCAAGGTTGTGTCGGGCAGCGCAGGCCAACCCGGCCGAGCCGGTGGCAGCCTCGGGCTGTGGGTTGGCAACCTGGTTGGCGGGATTAAAGGATGGACCGCCACCTGCCACCTCCCTGGCTGCCCTGACAGCCGCCGCCCAGCGGGACCCGGGCTGGGGGACCCACGCTGCCAACCTAGGGGCCGGCCTGCTCGCCGGCGGCGATGCGGCAGCCGCCGTCGAAGCGCTCGACGCGGCCCTGGCCGTCCATCCAACCAACCCCGACTTGCTGCTGACCCGGGGTTATGCCGCCGAACTGCTGGGCGACCTATCCTCGGCGAAGGAACTCTACCTGGCCGCGCTCGAGCGCAACCCGTGGGGTTACAACGCCGCCTTCCTCCAGGCCGAGCCGTGGCGGACGGCCGGGATCGACCTTGAGGGCCTGGCGGACGACTTCACGTCGGGCCAGGCGCACCTGTGGCAGGCCCAGCTGGCCGTTGCGCAGGGCGATCAGGCGGCGGCCGCGGCAGCCCTCGATCGGGCTGCGCCTTTGACTCCTGGCAACTACCGGCTGGCTGTGCTGCGGGCCGAACTTGCCTTGCTGGCTGGTGACGCACGCGAAGCACTCCATCAGGCGCGATTGGCGAATTTCCTGGATTCGGACCAGCCCGCCGCCCGCGAGATCCTCGCGGTCGCTTTGTTGGCCGACCGATCGTCGAACGGCGAGGCCGGCCAGGCCATCGTCCGGGCTGCCGAAGGCCTGGTCTTCACCAGCCGTTCGCAGCGGTATTTCTTTGCGGCGCATGGCCGGTTGGGGCTGGCCACCGACCGTGCACCCAACCTCATCCTTGGCAGCGCCAGCGCTCGCCTGGTGGCCCTGGCCCAAGCCCTTGTGAACGACCATTTCGTCGATCTAACCGAATCCGAACGCTTGGCGTTGAGCTTGTTGATTCGCCATTGTGCTTGCCAGCCTGAGGGGCTCATGGGCGATCCCGCCCTTGGCATTGGGGCCGCTGTGCCCGAGGCCCCATGACGGCGACAAGCGGGGATCCCTCCGAGTCAAGCAGATCTGAAATGTCGGGCAGGAGGGTAATCCCCTTCCACCCCTGGCTGCTGGCGTTGCTGACGCCTTTGTTGATCCTGGCCCAGAACGGTCTCGAAATAGCGCCAGGCCAGGCAGTACGGTCGGTGGTATTCGAGCTGCTTTTCGCCAGCCTGGTATGGCTTGGTTGCCGCCTAGCTACCGGCGAATGGCGCCGATCTGCACTCGTCGCTTCGGCCTTCCTGCTGGTGTTTCATGCATACGGCCGTTTCTACGCTGGCAGCGGCCACAGCGCCGTCCAGGCGCTGCCGCTGGTTGACCGGCTGGCCGGCAACCACGCGCTGCTGCTCCCGCTGGCCATGGCAGTCCTGGCGTTCCTGGCCTTCGCCGTCTCGCGCCTGCACCGCTTTACGACGGGCATGACGAATCTGCTTAACATCGTCAGCCTGACGCTGTGCCTGGTGACGGCCGGCACCATCGCATTGCTCGAATGGCGCCTGGCACAAGCTCCGGGCCATGCCGAATTCCCAATCGCCCAGACGGTCTCAGGTGAGCGCGCCCCTGACATCTACTACCTCGTGCTCGATGGCTATGGCCGGGTCGATGTCTTGGCCGATCTGTACCGATTCGACAATCAGCCATTCCTGCGCCAGCTTGAGTCGTCCGGTTTCACGGTCGCCTCCGGGGCCCACGCCAACTACATGCAAACCAGCCTGTCACTGGCTTCCAGCCTGAATTTGGAATACCTACAGAGCATTGTCAAAGCGCCGGCAACCAGTGACACCGGCCAAGCTCGGCTTCAGATACAGCGCTGGTTGCGGCACAACCGCCTGGCGGCGGACCTCGAACGGCGCGGCTATCAATTGGTGGCGATGGAGAGCGGCTACCGCCCAACGCAGTTGGCGGGTGCCCAACTGCTCGGTCCCTCCAGCGCCGCCACCAACCTGCTCGAGCGTCTCATGATCGAGAACAGCGGGCTAACCCTGCTGCAGGCCTTTGCCGGGATGCCAGACAGCCTGCGCCGGCCGGGCTACGATCTTCATCGCCAACGCGTCGACTACGCCTTCGCAGCGCTGCAGGCTGGCTTGCCGGCCAGCGATCGACCCCGGTTTGTCTTCGTGCACATCCTAGTGCCGCATCCACCCTTCGTCTTCAATTCCGTCGGCCAGCCAACCTGGCCGCCCTACCCCTACGTACTGCTGGACGGCGATGCCTACCCGGCCGATCCGGCCGACTATCCCGGCCTGTATCGTGATCAACTCACCTACGTCAACCAGCGCCTGACCGAAGCCCTGGCCGGTTTGCTGAAAAACGGTGGCCGCAGAGCGCTCATCGTCGTGCAGGGGGATCACGGCCCTGGCTCGGGGCTCGACTGGGACTCGTTGGCAAGGACAGACGCCCGCGAACGGTTCGGCATCCTGCTGGCCGTCCGCCCCCCCGACGGATCGTCACTCGACCCGGGCCTAATCGAGACCCCCGTCAATGTGTTCCGCTGGGCCCTGGCCGGTTTGTTCGGCGCCGACTTTCCCTTGCTGCCGGACAACAGTTATTACTCCACCTGGCTGGCGCCGTTGGCGTTTCAGCAGGTGCCGTCCGGCCAAATGAGCCCGCCCGGCCAATGAGCAGCAAGATCGGGTGGTGCCGCCTGGCCGCCGCCGATCACGACCTGAGCGGCCATCCCGAGAACCCGACCCGGGTGCACGCGCTAGCGGCCGTCGAGCGCGGCCCCTTGGGTGTGGACCTTGAACACCTCGAACCGCGACCCGCCGAACTGCCGGCTCTGGTCAGCGTTCACGATCAAGCCCTTCTTTCAACCCTGGAGCGAGCCGGCCAACACGGTCCCGTCCTGCTTGACACCGGCGACACGTACATTCTGCCGGGGTCGTGGCAGGCGGCACGATTGTCGGCCGGAGCCGCCATGGCGGCCACCGACTACGTTCTGGATCGATCTGGCTCCGCCGCGTTCTCGGCTGCCCGTCCGCCGGGTCATCATGCCAGCCAGAATCGAGCCATGGGCTTCTGCCTTCTCAACAACATCGCCATTGCTGCACGCCATGCACTCAGTCGGGGCGCACAGCGCGTGCTGATTGTTGATTTCGATGTCCACCATGGCAACGGGACCCAGGACATCTTTGCCGAAGACCCTGCAGTCTTCTACCTGTCCTTGCACCAACGCCGGCTCTTTCCTGGAACGGGTCATCTGGGTGACACCGGCTCCGGTCCGGGCAAAGGAACCGTCCTCAATATTCCCCTGCCGGCCGGCGTTGACGATCCGGGCTACCTGCACCTGCTCGATGAGATCTTGCCCCGGGTCGCCGACCGGTTCCGGCCCGACCTTGTGCTAGTGTCTGCCGGCTACGACGCCCACTGGCGCGACCCGCTGGCCCGCTTACGCCTGACCGCCAGCGGCTTCCATCAAATCGTAGCTAGGTTACGCGTCGTCGCGAGTGACTATGCGCAGGGCAAGCTGGCGCTGATCCTTGAGGGAGGCTACGATCCCGAGGCCCTGGCGGTTTGCGTCGAGGCCAGCCTGGCTGCCTTGCTTGGCCGGCTGGCGCCAACGGAGGTCGAGCCGGCGCCGGAACATCCGGCGCCGTTCCTTCAACCCTTGCTTGATCAAGTCCTTGAGCTACATTTCGGCAATTCCCAAGGGCGCTAAGGTCCCTAATCCACCGGGTTTGTGCCGGCTGGCGCTTGTCTTGCACAATGACTTAGACTAGGGCATACTCTTAAGGTGAAGGGCTATGACTGAACTCACCTTGCGCGCCTACATCCGGGAAATCGATGCCCTCATCGAGCAGGAGAAGCTCGACGAGGCCATTGCGCATGCCCGCCATATCCTCCAGCGCTATCCCAAGAACATTGAGTGCTACCGCCTGCTGGGCAAGGCTTACCTCGAGGCCAAACGCTTTGGCGATGCCGCTGATATCTTTCAACGCGTGCTCTCGGCCGTGCCGGACGATTTCGTCTCCCATATTGGCATGTCGATCGTGCGCGAAGACGAGGGGAACCTCGACTCGGCGATCTGGCACATGGAACGCGCTTTCGAAACCAACCCGGCAAACCCGGCGATCCAGCAAGAATTGAAGCGGTTGATTGGCCGTCGTGATGGCTTTGAACCGCACAAGGTTCGCCTTACACGGGGCGCACTGGCCCGCATGTATTCCCACGGCGAGCTCTACCCACAAGCGATCGCCGAGCTGCAATCGGCCCTGCAGGAGGACTCAGACCGGCCCGATTTGCAGATATTGCTGGCCGAGATGTATTGGCAAACCGATCAGCGCCGTGAGGCGGCTGAGGTCAGCGGGCACATCCTCGAGAAACTGCCTTACTGCGTCAAGGCAACAAAGATCATGGCGGCCATGCTGCAGGAAACCGGCAAGATTGAGGAGGCCGCCGCCTACCACCGTCGCCTGGCACAGCTCGACCCTTACATGGCCTACATTGAAACGCCGATGGCCGATGCCACCCGGGTTGACGCCGAGACGATCGAGATCCGACGCCTGTCATGGCGACCGGGCCAACCCTTGCCGGCGTCGGAGAGCGAGCCGGCCGACTGGGCCGCGTCGCTCGGGCTGGAAGGCGGCGAGGGCGAAGAGATCTCAACCGGGCCCCTGCCCTCCTGGCTCAGTGAAATCGAGCCGGATGAGGACACCGGCCCGGCGGCCCCCGCACCAGCGGCACGCCCAGAAGCGGCGGATGAGCCGGCGGAACTGGGCCCCGACGAGCGGGCCGACATCCCGGACTGGATGCAGGAGGCCGGCTGGCAGGAGTCCTCTGGGGAGGCCGCCGAGCAACCAGTATCGTTCTCGGCCGAGGAATTGGACTCCCTGGAGCGTGGCAAGATGCCGGCCGAGCCCGGTGACAGCCAGGGAGCGGCGGCGGATGACGAAGAGGTCGAGTTGGTTCGGGCCGACATCCCGAGTTGGCTCCAGGGCATGGCCCCTGGCCAGGCATCCAGCGATGAGGGATCGATCGACGAGGACGAACTGGCCAGCTTGCTGCAGCGGGAGGTTGAG
>Ga0302046_10003410_pt1 | contig 14367 bp, 11 predicted proteins | sample RVTome_11_FD_200261 | JGI IMG/M metagenome (GOLD analysis project Ga0302046, IMG submission 200261) | Soil microbial communities from uranium-contaminated site in the Upper Colorado River Basin, Wyoming, United States - RVT147D111 (version 2) ...
TCTCGTCACCGAGGCGCTCGAGCGCGGCAATGGGCTCCGGCGTGGCGACGACGTTGGCCGTGCGGAGATCCATGGGCGCGTCCCCCTTTCGGCTGGGGCGACTCTACACCCCGATTTCGGAGCCCTCTGGCAGGCGCGGCCGGCGGCGATCGCGGCCGGCGCGAGACTTTTTCGTGCCGACCCGCCGAAGGTGGCGCTGGGCGCGCGGGCGGCGCGCTGAGAGGCCTTTCAGCCAGCGCTGCCGGCCGGCGGCCGTTGCGCATGCCTGATGGTGTCAAGCGGAATCTTAGAAAGTCTTCGTGAAGTAGAAGATCGTCGTGAAGGCGTGTGGACGATATCAGACACCGTGGGTATGGCCATCGCCGGCAGCATGTCGGCAGATCACGGTGTGCCAGTCGAGGCGCAGCTGCTTGGCGACGTCAGGCGAGATTGCGTACGCCAGGTGGCCTGCGGTCGTACCACCCGCACTGGACCTGCCCGCACGCCTAGGCCGTTCTTTGACCGCCGGGTAAGGGTGATGATGCGGGCGAGCGGATCGCCGAAGATGCCGGTGACAGTTGGACTCGGTCGGAACCCCGGGAAGCGATACGCATCCCACCGCCGGCGCGGTCGTCGCGGAGTTGGCATGCGCTGATCATCGCTGATTCTCGCGCCCCCGCGGCCACGGTTTCGACCGCTGCCAGAGCGGCTTCCATCATCCTTGGCCGCCTCTTTTCACCCACTCACTTCCACGAAGAGCCCGAAAACATATCCGCTACTACGCGTCTAGGCTTCGCGGTCGGCGCCGACGTCGAGACCAAAATGAGACCGACTCGGTGACGATCGCGTCGGGCGGCGTATCCCTGCCACGCGGAGATACGGGCCACCCAGGCTCGCCTCCGGCTCACCTCGACGGCGACGCCTGATCCCATTTCACCGCCGCCTCCCCGAAGGCTGCGAAGGAGGCTGTTCCCATGAAGTCCAGATCTGTCCGACCGCCAGGGCCGAGGGCGCTCATGTCCGAGGAATACCTCTCCGTCGCGCAGCTCTCTGAGCGCGTTCCCTACACGCCGAAAACCATCCGGAACCTCATGTGGCGAGGAGTTTTCCGGGAAGGTGTCCATTTCACCCGCCTCACCGGTCGGCCGATCTTCCTCTGGTCGAAGGTGGAGGCCCTGCTCCGCGAAGGCCATCTATGGGCGCAAGGGTCAGAGTCGATCGACGCACCAATCGCCTCTTTCTTGACCTCCATATCGGGGGCCGCCGGAAGCGCGTCTTCTCCGAGCTGCCGGCGACCCCGAAGAACATCGAGATCCTGCAAGCCAAGGCCGAGGCCATCGATCGGGAAGCCTTCCTCGGCACACTCGACCTCGCCCGGCACTTTCCAGAGAGGGCTCCGAAGCGGCCGACGGTCGCCGACCTCTGGGAGGAGTGGCGGAAGAAGAAGGCGAACGACGTCACGCCGCTCACCATGCACTGGTACGAGAAGGCGGCCAAGGTCCGGCTGCTGCCCTTTTGGGGGAAGCTTCGACTCGACGCGATCGAGCCGCGGCACTTCGACGAGTTCAAGGCGCGGCTCGTGGCCGGCGGGAGCGAGCTCGTCTTCCCGAACTCCCGCGGCCGGTGCATGCGGCTCGACAACCTCCGCCATCGCGTCTGGTACCCGGCGCTCGAGAAGGCCAAGCTCCAGAAAGCGCGACCTCTATACGACGCGGCACACGTTCGCAACGCACGCCCTGGTGGCCGGCGAGGATCCCGGCTGGGTCGCGAGGATGCTCGGGCACACGACGCTCCAGATGATCTTCACGACGTACTACCGCTACCTGCCGAACCTGGTGCGGCGGGACGGGAGCTTGCTCGCGAAGCGGCTGGGGCGCACCGGTAGCCGTGGTAACAGGCGGTGAAGCGAGCGCAGAGCGGAGACCGACCCTCTCTTGCCCCGTTCTCGGTGCACATCGCCTGATTCTTCAGGCGCCCGCACGCCACCACCTGCGGGGGGCGGAAGCCGGTGGAAGGCACGCTTCCCCGCGAAATGGCAGGCATCTACGCAAACCTGCGCGGCCGCACCGAAGGCGGCAAAGTTCCTGCTGGTTAGGGGCGGTTCAAACGGGGGTCGCGGCTCACGAGCGGTACCACTTGGCGTAGGGCCTGCGCCGCTAAGGGGTCCAGGATGTAGAGCTTTTAGCTTGACTGGCATGTGAAAACATGAAAAAAGACGTTTTGACATGAGAAGACATGGCAGTGGGACCCCGGATGCTGCACACTGGGGGCCATGGCTGCCGCGCGGGACTCGCGCAAACGAGAGGGCGATCCGATACACCCGCAACCCACGCTCGGCGACTACAACGCCTGGGTCGTTCAGCGACTCGCGGAGGAGCGTGGCGAGAAGATCAGCACTGTCGCCGGCTGGATCATCGATCGTTGGATCGAGCAGAACAAGGACCTCCTCGCGACCGAGTACCGCATCGTGCGCGACGACTATCGGGCTGCGAAGGGACTCGCACACCAGCCCCACGCTGGGTGACCGCCGGTTGCTGAGCCAGTGCGGCCCAAGTATCATAAGAAGTCTCCGTTGTGAACCTTCGCACAATCGCACGGAGAGCCGCATATGACGGACGCCCGAAGTGAGCTGCGTGACATTCTTCGCTCGAAGTCCGTGCTTCGAGGGGAGTTCACCTTAGCCTCCGGCAAGACCAGCAACTACTACCTCGACTGCAAGAGGACGACGCTTGAGAGTCCGCGCGGCCTTGAGTTGATCGCGCGGCTCATGTTCGATCGCGTTAAGGCGATGCGCCCGAGGCCAGATGCGATCGGCGGCCTGACGATTGGCGCCGCGCCGATCTCGATCGCTGTGTCACAGCTGGCCTGGCGCGAACTCGGATGGGAGATGCCTGTTTTCGTCGTTCGCGACGAGCAAAAGGACCACGGCACGAAGCAGACGATTGCTGGCCACATCAAAGCCGGCTGGAACGTCGTGATCGTGGACGACGTGATGACGACGGGCAACTCGGTTATGAGAGCGATCACTGCTGCGCGTGATCACGGTGCGAGCATCGGGCGCGTGTTCATTCTCATCGATCGCGAGGAGGGCGGCCTCGACACGCTGAAGGGATACGACGTCGAGTGCCTCTACTCGTATAAAGAGCTAAAGGACGATTAGTTTCGCCTCCCCGCGAGCTGGTGACGCCAGACGAGACCAGTCAGCTCAGCGATCTCGTCGAACTTCGGAACATCGACGATCTGTGGACGGCCGTTCGCTTCTGCGCGGAGTTGGCCCGTCGGGAAACTGAGCCCGCCCCCTTCGCCACGATTCAGGCAATTCTGCAGGAGATCGGCACGACCTGGGAGAGTGAGCCCGTGTCTGCTGAAGCGTTCGATCGCGTTACCGCAGAGCTTGTACCCGAGATGCGTCGCCTGATTGCTGCACCATCAGCTGAAGCTGCGGCCGCCCTCTTCCGGGTCTGGACACGGCTAAAACAGGAGCATCCGCTCGTACCCCCGTACCGACCGATGCAGTAGCGCCTCGCTTCTCAGCGTCGCACCGAGTCTCCGTGGCCTGCTGACGCCACGTTGACGGATCTCCGGAGATTCCGAGGGCGATTTAGGGATGTATCTGAACGGATACTGCGGCGTAACTGGCTGATTGTTGATGGTGCAGGACGTCCAGGGCCACGCGACCAACGCGTCTCTTAATCAGCGGGTCCAAGGTTTGAGTCCTTGACGGCCCACCAACATCAGTAGGTTAGCGAGCGTCTCAACGAGGCGCTCGCGCCTGCTGACGATCCGCTGACGACATCCAGCCGATTTCAGCTGTCTGCTGCTTATCATTCGCCGTCGCTTTGGGACAACTCGGGATATCTCGGGACGACGCCGTGTTGATCATTCATCAGCGGGTCATCGGCCATCGGTGAGCCACCGATGCGCGACGTCGAACGACTGCGAGAGCGCCGCTCGCGCACGGCGCGGGGGAGCGTGGTCCTGGTCGAAGGCGTATAGGCGTCAGCGTTCCGGCAAGCCGGCCTTGCGTGCTCCCTCGACGATCCGCGCGAACTCCTTGCGGAACGTCGGATTGTCGGAATACCCCGATCCGTCCTGCGCCAGCTGCTCCACCGTGAAGCCTGGTCGGACTTTGAGCACTCCGCAACGGCCGCCGCCGCCTCTGTCTTCTGCCCGCGCCAGGCATACGCAGAGGCGAGATCAGTCCAGGCGCCCCAGAACGACTTCCCGGTCGCCGTCGACTTCAGGCACCATTCGATGGCTTGCGCGTCACGCGCCAGGTGCGTGTGCGCGTGGCACAGGACGTAGTACCAGATGAACAGGTCAGGATCGCGCGGACTGAGTCGGATCGCCTTCTCCACCGGCGCTATCGTCTCCGCGGCCCGCCCGATGGCGATCAGGCTCCGCCCGCGGGCGACGTATGCCGCCGCATGGTTGGGATCGAGGGCGATGGCCCTGTCGTACGTCGCCAGCGCAGCGTCGAACCGCCGGGACAGTGCGAGAACCTCGGCCTTCTCGTAATGCGCGGGGGCGTAGTTGGGTGAGAGAGCGATGGCCCGCGTGACGGCTTCGTCGGCACGGGCGAGGATCAGGGCACGTTCGGGATCCCAGCGGTTGCGGTGGATGAGCGTGAGGGCGTGCGCAAGCCCGACCCTGGCCTGACTGTTGTCCGGGTCGATTCGCAGCGCGCCTTCGAACACCGTGACGGATCTCTTCGCGTCGTCCCGCTGCGGCGCTGCATTCAAGATCGACCAACCCCGCATGGTGAGGTCCACCGCGTCCGGGTTCGCGCGTGGCGCGCGGCGACCCTCGACGTTGATGAGCTCGACGCTGAGCGTTCTCGCGAGGCGGCCCGCGATGCCGAAGTTGTCCTGGGACGTCGTCAACGTCCCCTGGTCGACGTCCATCTGCTCGGCCCACAGATGTGCGCCGCTGCCCGCGTCGATGAGCTGCGCGTTGACGCGGACCGTGCGGCCCGTGCGGCGGACGCTGCCCTCGAGCACGTAGCGGACACCTAACTCGCGGCCGATCTGCCGTGCGTCGACGGCCTTGCCCTTGAATGTGAACGCCGTGTTCCGGGAAATCACGAAGCTTCCGGCCAGTCGCGACAGATCCGTCGTCAGGTCTTCCGTCACGCCATCGGCGAAGTAGTCCTGGCTCGGATCGCCGCTCAGGTTGCTGAATGGCAGCACGACGATCGAGAGACGCGGCGCCTCCGTGCCGGCTGCCCGCTGACCCGGGAAGAACCGCGGGCTCATCCACCAGGCTCCTCCCGCGGCGAGCAGAACCAGCAACGCTGCCGCCACGCCCGGCACGAGCCATCGCCGGCGGTCCGCCAGGGCGGTGCGGCCGACGAGCGCGGCCAGGGCGGTGGCGGATGCTCCCGGAGGGTGGACTCTATACGTTCGCACGGGCTGGTCGATATTCTTGAGCTGCCGCTCGCCCGCATCCTCGAAGGTCAAAGGCAGCTTGCCGCGGACCTGGTCGTAGACCGTGCTGGACACGAGCACGCCACCGGGCGCGGCGAGCGCTTCAAGCCGGGCCGCGATGTTGATCCCGTCACCGTAGATCCTGGTGTCGTCGTGAATCACATCGCCCAGATTGAGGCCGATGCGAAACCGCATGCGTCGATTCTCGGGCACGCTCTCGTTGCGCGCGGCCATCACAGTCTGGAACTCGACCGCGCACTCGGTGGCGCCAACCACGCTCGGAAACTCGGCGAGAATGCCGTCGCCGGCGATGTCGATGATCCGGCCACCGTGCCGACCGATCAGGGGGAGGACCGCGCTCTGATGCGCCTTGAGGTCGCGCACGGTGGCGGCCTCGTCCTCGTGCATGAGCCGGCTGTAGCCGGCGATGTCGGCGGCCAGAATGGCGGCGAGCCGGCGGTTGATCGGGGGTTCCGCGCCCATGAGCACATTGTAGTGTTGCATACCGGCCCCGGGCCCGGCGAAGACGGTCGGGCGCGCGTCAGCGCCTCTCGAACACTTCCTTCGCCACGGTGATCGCGGTGATGGCGTTGGGCCATCCCGCGTAAAACGCCAGGTGCGTGATCGTCTCGATCAGCTCGTCCTGTGTCACGCCGTTGTCTCGCGCTCTCACGAAGTGCGATCGCAACTGCTCCGGACGGTTCATCGCGATCAGCGCGCTGACGGTCGCCAGACTGCGATCTCGCGGGGAGAGCTGCGGACGCGCCCAGACGTCGCCGAACAACACGGTGTCCGTGAGCTCGACGAGCTTGGGGGCGAAGCCGCCGATCAGGCGTTGAGCCGGCGTCGATGGGGCCGCCCCATTGCTGGATCCAGCCGGCGCCCGCCGTCACGACCAACCGCTGGCCGAGCGGATGCGTGTGCCATGCCGCGCGAGCGCCGCGCTCGAAGGTCACGCGGGCCGCGGACGCGCGCGCGGGAGCCGTCGCGCTGAAGAGAGGCTCGACGCGGACAGAGCCAGTGAAGTTCTCGACAGGCCCCCTGGCGCGAAGGCTGCGCGCCGCTTCGCAATCGTCTGCGTGTCCGCGTGCGAATCCGCCGTGGCGCCTCTCAATCAGCGGGTCCAAGGTTCGAGTCCTTGACGGCCCACCAATCACGACGGGCACTTCGGAGGCAACTCCGGGGTGCCCGTTTTGTGCTCCGGGCTGCCGCGCATGCGCAGCGCGCTGTGGACTTCCTCCACAGTGTGTCGCGGCACGAAGGCTCGATCGTGGAGTCGGCTGACGGCGCGTCATAACGCGCGACGGGCTACGTCAGTAGCTCGGACGGCTGTCGCTGGGCGGGCTCCGGCCTCGGCCTCCCGACGAGTTGGGTGCCCCCCGGGGGCGCTCTCTCCGTACAACCGGCCATCGACGACTGTCCAGAGAATTCCCCCCCTGGACCACAGGCGACTGCGGTTTAAAATATCAGCTAAATCATTATGTTATATTAGGTCTCAAGAACTCCATCTTGACTACAAATTGTTTTGGGAGCATAGTTCTTTCGAACGGAATGGGACCAATGTCGAGGGACTATGCGGATCATCGCGAAGAGGGCTCTCCGCGAGTTCTGGGAACGACATCGAGACGCGGAGGAGCCGTTGCTGGCGTGGTACCGCGAAGTCGAGAAGGAGGATTGGGATACCCCCGCGAAGGTCAAGGAGAAGTACCGAAGCGCGAGCGTCATCGGCGACAACCGCGTGGTGTTCAACATCAAGGGCAACGACTACCGGCTCGTGGTGAAGATCAACTACGCCTATCGGGTGGTCTACGTCCGGTTTCTTGGAACGCACGCCGAGTACGACGAGATCGACGCGGAGGAGGTGTGACATGAGCACGATCAAGCGAATTCGGAACGAAGCGGACTACCGGGCCGCGCTCGCCAGGATCGATGCGCTCATGGACGCCGAGCCCGGCACACCGGAGGGTGAGGAGCTCGACGTCCTTACGGACCTCGTCGAGCACTATGAGGAGAAGCACGTCGCGCTGGGCTATCCAAGCGCCGTTGCGGCCATCGAGTTTCGACTCGAGCAAGCGGGCCTGACCCGGCGCGACCTCGTTCCGTTCATCGGCAGCCGTGCCAAGGTTTCCGAGGTGCTTTCCGGCAAGCGGCAGATCACGATGCCGATGGCGCGGGCGCTCCATGAGCACCTGGGGATCCCAGCCGAGGTGCTTCTTCAAGAACGGGGGGTGTCGCTCGAACACCCGCTGGCCGGCATCGAGTGGAACCGCTTCCCGGTGAAGGCGATGGCAAAGCTCGGTTGGATCCCCAAAGTCAAGAACCTGGAGTCACGTGCGCAGGAGCTCGTCGGTGACCTGATTCGACGCGCCGGCGGGCCAGCGGTCGCCGCCGCCGCGCTCTACCGCAAGAACGATTACGCCCGCGCCAATGCCAAGATGGATCCCTACGCGCTGAAGGCATGGTGCTGGAAAGTTCTTGCCGACGCCAACGAGGCTCGCCCGCCGGTCCCGTACAAGCCCGGAACCGTCACGCTCGACTTCCTCGGCCAGGTTGCGCGTTTGAGCTGGTCAGATGAAGGACCGCGACTCGCCAAGGAATTCCTCGCCAAGCACGGAATCTCGCTGGTCGTCGTTCGCCACCTTCCGAAAACGTATTTGGATGGCGCAGCACTCAAGCTCGGAGATGGCACGCCGGTCATCGGCCTGACGCTCCGATACGACCGTGTCGATAGCTTCTGGTTCTGTCTCCTGCACGAACTCGCGCATCTTGGCCGGCACATGGAAACGGACGGCGACGTGGCCTTTGTCGACGACCTCACGCTCCGCGAAGTTGAAGGCGGCCGGCGAGATCCAAAGGAAGCCCAGGCGGACCAATGGGCTGAGGAAGCTCTTGTTCCCCTTGCGATTTGGGAGACGAGCGAAGCGCGTCGAAATCCGACGCCGATGGCCGTCGTCAGTCTGGCGAAGGCGCTCCAAGTGCATCCGGCGATCGTTGCCGGCAGGATCCGACACGAAGAAAGGAACTACCGCCTGCTATCGCACTTCGTCGGTTCTGGCGAGGTGCGCCCTCAATTCGGGCTCGAAGAATGAGGAGATCAGCCAGTTCATGGTCCCGCCTCGCGTCACGCCTTCTTCGGCGACCACCTGTACACGCGCTGCAGCGCTTCGCCCATCAGCGTGCGCTTGTCGCTCTCGGACAGGCGATCGGTGTCGCGAAAGGCATCGACGCCCTGCTGATAGGTCAGCAACGCGACCGCCCGGGTCCAGTCGGTGCCCCACAGGCAGCGATCGAGGCCGAAGGCGTCGAAGATGCGCGCCAGCGGGTCCCAGATGTCCTTGTAGGGGTAGGCCTCGCGCGAGAGCGTGCAGGCGCCGGTGATCTTGATCGCGACGTTTCGATGGGCGGCGAGCTTCAGGACCTCCGGCAGGTCCGCGAAGGGCTGCGCCGGCGGCGGCGGCTCGAACGGCTGTTGCAGGCCGAGATGGTCGATCACGATCGCGGTACCGGGGTTACGGGCCGCCAGCGCCCGGGCCTGCGCCAGGCGGCCCCAGCACAGGATGTTCACCGGCAGCCCGTGGCGCGCCGCGGCGGCCAGCACCCGGTTGAGCCCGGGATCGGCGGGGTCCTCGGAGACGCCGCGGTTCATCATGATGCGGATGCCGACCGTGCCCGGGGTGGCCGCCCAGTCTGCGATCGTGTCGGTGACGGCGGGGTCGGTGGGATCGACCGGCTTGATGAGCCCGAACCGGCCGGGATGCCGGCGCTGCACCTCGATCGCATAGCTCGCGTCGTAGCGGTACATGGTGAACGGAGAGACGAGCAGCGCGCCGTCGACCCCGACGGCATCCATCGCCGCCACCATGGCGTCGCCCGTGACCTCCGGCGGGCCGTGGAGCACCGCGGCCCAGGGCCGGCCGGGGTGATTGCGCTCGTAGGCGTGCACCTGGGCGTCGATCGTCGGCATGGCTTCGATCCTTTCCTCGTACTGTGGTCGCGCGTAGGCGCGTGGAGCACGATGCGCGAGACCCGCTCGGGATGGCGCATGGCGTGCGCGATGGCGATCCGCGCCCCCTGGGAGATGCCCAGCAGGACGTAGCGCTGCAGGTGGAGGGCATCCACCACTTCCAGGTCCCTGCGTTCGGGACGTCAGTGCGGCTCCTTGGTCTTGAGCTCGGTCTCGTGCTCCTTGATGAAGGCGCGGATGTCGTCGGCCAGGTCGAGCAGCTTGGCCCACTGCTCCTTGTAGAGCGTGACGGGGAAGCGGCCCAGGCCGTAGACGGAGACGCCGCCCTTCTCGCTGACCTTGATGGACACGCCGCGGCTCGTCCGAGCCTTGAGCGCGGCGTTCTCGGCTCGGAGTCGCTCCAGCTCGGCCTGCACATCGTCGGCCATGGTGGTCCTCCTGACCGGATCATACGCGCGCCGGTGCACGGCCGCCGGGCTACAATCGGCGTATGACAGTCGCCAGCGGACGCCAGTTCCTCGCCATTCCCGGACCGACCAGCGTCCCGGACGCCGTCCTGGCCGCCATGCACCGGCCGGCCATCGACATCTACTCGGGCGACATGCTGCGCATCACCCACACGCTGCTCGAGGACCTGCCGCGGCTGTTCCGCACGACCGGGCACGCCTACATCTACGCGGCCAACGGCCACGGCGGCTGGGAGGCCGCGGTCACCAACGTGCTGTCACGCGGCGAGACGGTCCTGGTGCTGGAGAGCGGGCTGTTCGCCGTCGGCTGGGGCGAGATGGCGCGGATGCTGGGCGTCAAGGTCGAGGTGCTCAAGGGCGACCCGAGGCGGGCGGTCGACCCGGCGGCCGTCGCGCAGCGGCTGCGCGCCGACGCCGGGCACGAGATCAAGGCCGTCCTCGTCGTGCAGATCGACACCGCCTCCGCGGTCGTGAACGACATCGCCGCCATCCGCCGGGCGATGGACGCCGCCGGGCACCCGGCGCTGCTCATGGTCGACTGCGTCGCCTCGCTCGGCTGCATGCCGTTCGAGATGGACGCCTGGGGCGTGGACGTGGCCATGGCCGGGTCACAGAAGGGTCTCATGACGCCGCCGGGCCTGGCCTTCGTGGCCGCCAACGAGCGCGCGCACGCCGCCCACCAGAAGGCCGACCTGCGCACGCGCTACTGGGACTGGACGTTCCGCCGGGGCGAGGTGCACTACCAGAAGTACGGCGGCACGCCGCCCGAGCACCTGCTCTTCGGCCTGCGCAAGGCGCTCGACATGTTGATGGAGGAAGGGCTCGACGCGGCGGCGCGGCGCCATGCCCTGCTGGCCGAGGCGACGCGCCGCGCGGTCGATCGGTGGAGCCAGGGCGGAGTCCTGGCGTTCAACGTCACGGAACCCGCCGAGCGCGCCAACTCGGTGACCACCATCCTGGTGCAGGGGCGCCCGCCCGCGCCGATCGTCGACTATTGCCGCGAGCGCGGCGGAGTGGTCCTCGGCGTCGGCATCGGTGACTGGTCGGGCCGGGCCTTCCGGATCGCCCACATGGGCCACGTCAACGCGCCGATGGTCATCGGCACCCTGGGTGTCGTCGAGATGGCGCTCGCCGCGCTCGACATCCCGCATGGCCCGGGCGGCGTGCAGGCCGCGGTCGAGTACCTCGCCCGCGAGGTCCCCGCGTAGTCTGATCGGCTGTTCCGCCTGCCGGGAACCCGCCATCGGTGCAGCTCTCCCCTGGTCCACCCTGCGCTCGGGGCCGCCGCGAGGGGTGAGCGAGCTGGGCAGCAGATCGTCTGGCGCATCGTCCCGTCCGGGACTACGCTTGCGCCACGATTCCCAGGGGTGCCCTGACAGGAGCCGAAAGGAGGCTCGACATGTCCAGGAGACGCGGGTTGTACTTCAGCACGGCGGTCCTCGCCATTGCCGCCCTCCTGGCCGCCGCTCCCGCCCGGGTCCCGGCCCAGCCGGCCGCGCAGGTCGCCATCGATCACGACGACATCGGCGGCGTCGTCCGCAGCCCGGGCGGCCCGGAGGCCGGGGTGTGGGTGATCGCGGAGACGACCGAGCTGCCGACCCGGTACGCCAGGATGGTCGTCACCGACGACCAGGGGCGCTACGTCGTTCCCGACCTGCCGACCGCGAACTACAGTGTCTGGGTGCGCGGCTACGGGCTGGTGGATTCGCCCAGGGTGCGGGCGAAGCCCGGCCAGCGGCTCGACCTCGCCGCGGTGCCGGCCCCGGACGCGCGGGCGGCCGCCCACTACTATCCGGCGATCTACTGGTACACGATGATGAAGATCCCGCCGGCGAAGGATTTCGGCGGCACGACCGATATCCCGAAGAACGTCACCCAGGAACTCTGGCGCGTGCGGATGAACAACGTCGACTGCATCGGCTGCCATCAGCTCGGCCAGGAATCGACGCGGACGATCCCCGCCCAGCTCGGTCGGTTCAAGTCGGGGGCGGAAGCGTGGATGCGCCGCATCGCGTCCGGACAGACCGGCCAGCTCATGATGAACCGGGTCGCCGTGCAGCTCGGCGGCGTGCCGGCCAGGTATCTCGGCGACTGGACCGACCGCATCGCCCGGGGCGAGCTGCCCCGGCACAAGCCACCGCGGCCGCAGGGCGTCGAGCGCAACGTCGTCGTGACGTCGTGGGAGTGGGGCAGTCCCAAGACCTTCATCCACGACCTGATCTCCTCGGACCGCCGCTCTCCGACGGTCAATGCCCACGGTCCGCTGTACGGCTCGCCCGAGTACTCGAGCGACGACATGCCGATCCTCGATCCGAGGACGCACACCGCGACGTTCTTCAGGATGCCGGTCGCGGATCCGAACGCGCCCGAATCGTTCGGCCCGCCCTTCCATGGCTCCGCCGCCGACACGCCGATGCAGCCCTCGGCCTACTGGGGCGACGAGAAGATCTGGAGCCAGCGGGCCAACAACCACAACGGCATGTTCGACCGGAAGGGCCGGGTGTGGTTCGCCGCGGCCGTGCGCGGCATCGACAACCCGGCCTTCTGCAAGAAGGGCTCGAATCACCCCTCGGCCGAGGTGTTCCCGCTGGAGCGCTCGGGACGCCAGGTGTCGGTCCTCGATCCGAAGACGATGAAGTACAGCTTCGTCGACAGCTGCTTCGGCACCCACCACCCGCAGTTCGGCTACGACGCCGACGACACCCTGTGGCTCTCGGGCAGCGGCCCGGTGGCCGGCTGGGTCAACACCCGGGTGTGGGACGAGACCGGCGACGCGGCCAGGGCCCAGGGGTGGCACCCGTTCGTGCTCGACACCAACGGCAACGGCAAGGTCGACGAGTGGACCGAGCCGGGGCAGCCCGCGCAGCCGGGCAAGGACATGCGCATCGCGGGCTCCGGTCCCTATGCCGTGATGCCGCATCCCACCGACGGCTCGGTCTGGTACACCGTCAACGTGTTCGTCGGCACGCCCGGCTTCCTGCGCTTCGACCCCCGGACCAGGCTCTCCGAGCTCTACCCCGTCCCGAAGGACGGCCTCGGGGTGCGCGGCGGCGACATCGACAAGAACGGCGTGCTGTGGGGGTCGGGCTCGAACGGCGCCCTGATCAGCTTCGATCGCCGAAAGTGCAAGGGGCCGCTCGGCGGGCCCGCGGCGACCGGCCACCACTGCCCCGAGGGGTTCGCGTACCACCGGTATCCGGGCCCGGGGTTCGAGGGCTTCGAGAGCAACAGCGCCGAGGCGAGCTATTACACCTGGGTCGATCAGCACAACACGTCGGGCCTCGGCGAGAACGTGCCGATCTCGACGGCCAACCTCCAGGACGGCTTCGTGGCGCTCAAGGACGGGCGGATGATCCTCATGCGCGTGCCGTACCCGATGGGCTTCTTCGCCAAGGGCCTGGACGGACGCATCGACGACCCGAACGCCGGCTGGAAGGGCCGCGGGCTGTGGAGCACGAGCGGCGACCGCACCCCGTGGCTGATGGAAGGCGGCAAGGGCGCCAGGCCGCGCGCCGTGCACATCCAGGTGCGGCCCGACCCGCTGGCGAAGTGAGCGGACTTTGGCGGTCCACTCGCGACGGCGCGGTGCCGGCGGCACGCTGCCGGCCTCACCGACGCCGCTCATCGGTCGCGCCCGCGAGCTCCGCGCGATCGTCCGGTCGCTGCGTCGTCCCGACACCCGCCTGCTGACCCTCACCGGGCCCCCGGGCGTGGGAAAGACGCGGCTGGCCTTCGCCGCCGCCACGGCCGTCGACGACGAGTTCCAGTCCGGCGTGGTGTTCGTCAACCTGGCCCCCATCCGTGACCCGGGGCTGTTCGAGCACACGGTCATCCAGACCCTCGGGTTGAGGAGGTTCCCGGCCCGGCCACCGCTCGAGCGGCTGGCCCGCCATCTGGCCGACCGGCACGTCCTGCTGCTGCTCGACAACTTCGAGCAGATCGTCGCCGCGAGCTCGAGCGTGGCGGCCTTGCTCGAGTCGTGTCCCCGGCTGCACGTGCTGGTGACCAGCCGGGCGGCGCTCGGCCTCGGGGCCGAGCGGGAGTTTCCGGTCGCTCCGCTCGCCCTGCCCGACCCCGCGTCCAGTCCCGCGGTCCTGGCGCGCGCGGCGTCCGTGGCGCTGTTCGTGGCCCGCGCCCGGGCCGTGCAGCCGCGGTTCGCGCTCAACCGCGCCAATGGCCGCATCCTCGCCGAGATCTGCCGGCGCCTCGATGGGTTGCCGCTGGCCATCGAGCTCGCCGCGGCCCGGGTGAAGGTGCTGTCGCCGCAGGCGATCCTGACGCGCCTGTCGCGGCGCCTGCCCCTCCTCGTGGCGAGCGCCGCCGATCGGCCGCGGCGGCATCAGGCCCTCCGCGCCGCGATCGCCTGGAGCGAGGACCTGCTCGAGCCGGAGGAGCGCGCGGTGTTCCGGCGCCTCGCCGTCTTCAGCGGCGGCTTCACGCTGGAGGCGGTCCAGGCGGTGACCGCGCCCGGCGGGTCGGGCGACGCGCTCGGCGTGATCGCCGGCCTCGTCAGCAAGAGCCTGCTGCGCGA
>Ga0302046_10003411_pt1 | contig 14367 bp, 6 predicted proteins | sample RVTome_11_FD_200261 | JGI IMG/M metagenome (GOLD analysis project Ga0302046, IMG submission 200261) | Soil microbial communities from uranium-contaminated site in the Upper Colorado River Basin, Wyoming, United States - RVT147D111 (version 2) ...
AACTGCGTATTCTTCAAAATCCTTGTCGAATAGTGAGAACAGGCGTGAGGCGTACAACTCATCGAAGTACTTGGCGCCCGGTCCGTTGGTCCAGACCCCGACCGCCCCAAACTCGATTGGTCGATCGTGATCGCCTAACTCAACCTGAAAAACGCCGGGCTCGGCTTCATCTGTTTTCCAGATTCTTGCCTTGATGAATGTGGCACCTCGTTCATCGTGCCGAGGTCTCCGCTCCGGAACGTGTTCAACGAGGATCCTGAAGCTGTACCATGCGCCCACGTCGGGAACCACATTGGTGTCGGCCGCATGCAGTGACAACCTGTTGTCGGGATGCGAAGTGATTCGGAAAGATGCATCGACCCTTGCCTCACGTGCGAGCAGATAGTACGTGTGATCCGCCGCGGATTGATCGAAAAAGGTGACACCAACACCGCCGTCCTGGGCGGCGATCCGCATCCTCCCCGTATACTCGTACTGTGACAGGGACTGGAGATCGGAACCGCCTGACTCCGCCGTGGCACGCACCGGTTGGGCACTCGCTTCGGTTGTCCCCAGGACCATTCTCTCGTCCAGGGACACTACGGAGAATTGGCCGCCGTGCGTCACCCAGACAGATGGCGTGTCACCCGGCTCGTACCCTTCGAAATCCTCCTGCGGGAGCACGTCACGCGAAACCCGCAGGTCATCCACATACCCGATGTCACCGCCCGCTCCCCAGACACCGACTGCGCCAGCGTCTATGCGGACTTCACTCGAGTCGAACGCTTCCAGTTGAAACCCGTCCGGCTCCACGTCGCCGTCTTTCCACACCCGCCCGCGTATTGCCGTATACCCGCGCCCATCCTCCGCGCGGTGACTGCGCACCACGACGCGGAATCGGTACCATGTGTCGATCTCAGTGGATACTTCCGCGTCAGAAAGGGCGCCCTGCAGAGACTCGAGGCCCTCGGGATGAACGGCGAGATGGAAGGACGGCCGGCGCATCGTGCGTCGGAGTGCGTAGTACCGATCTTCCGCCTCGGGATACCTGCTGTAAACTGTTACGCCGATATTGCACGTCGCGTCGCCAACGAACATCCGACCGGTATAAACCAAGTTGCGCCAACTCAACACATCATGGTCAACTGGCATATAGTGCGTATGAGCACTCTCGGCCACGACATCGGCTCTTGGCCCGAATACCCGGTTTCCGAGATGCCGCACATGGAACAGTCCGGGCGATTCGCTCGTACTGAAATGCGGCCCGGACGAAAACCACGACGTTGGATTGTCCCCGTTCGCATAGGAATCGAATTCCTCCGCCAGCAGGAGTTGACCGCCCTCTGTCTCGGCGGAAAGCCGGACGACTCGTAGATCGTCATAGTACTTCGTGCCGGCACCCGCGGACCAAACACCGATGGTTCCCGCGGTCAGTGGCCGGCGGTCATCAACGACCTCGCGTTGGAATGTCTCCGGTTCGGTTGCGCCATCCTCCCAGACCCGCGCCTGGATGGTCGTTGCACCTTCACCGTCGCCCTCAGTCGACGTGGTCGCCTCGTAGGCCACCCGAATTCGAAACCGGTACCATCTGTTGGAGCGCACCTCCACGTCTGCAATTTCATATTCAGACGATCCCAGGCGGGCGCCGACCGCCCCGAGACTGAAGCGGCGCCGGCGATTCGCCTTGTAGAGCGTATAGTAACTCGCGTCAGTTGGGAATCCGCTGAAGAACGTGACACCGACCCCTCCCTGCTCATCGGTCACATACATCCTCCCCGAATACTCATAGTCGGTCCATTGTCGAGGATCGACTTCGGGAGACAGCGGTGCGTAGTGGCTGTGGACGTCGTCTCGGGTCTCGTCGGTGCACAACACGCTGTCAGTCACGACCTGATGGACCGCGAACAGCTCTGCTTCCGCGCCGTGAAGAACCCTGGCACTCGTGGTGATCCAGCCGACGGGCCTGTCACCGGTTCCGTATCCCTCCGACGTCTCGTCGAGCAAACGGATAGCAGCATCCTGCCCCACGGTTCCACCCGTGAAGAGGCGCAAGTCATCAAATCGTTTGTCTCCTGGTCCAAACGACCAGATACCGACCGTCCCTGCAACGAGGCGGTTATCACCGTCGTCCCGTGCGTCAATGGAGTAGCCCGCCGGTTCCTCGGAGGCATCCTCCCAGATCTTCGCCTTGATCTCGGTCCCCCGGCCGGCGTTGCCTGTCACGACGTCGCGAACCTCGACGCGAAACCGGTAAAGAACACCGGGATTCGGCACGATTCCCGAATCTGTCGTCCCACTGAACGCATGGCGTGAACCGGGGTTGGCGGACAAGTGGAATGTGGGATGGAGGGCAGAACGACGAATCCAGTAGAAGTGATTGTCGAGTTCCGGATAGCGGCTCAAAAACGTCACACCGATGCCGGCCTGTTCATGGCTGACGGCAATCTTCCCAACGTACACGTAATCCTTCCAGGTGAGGACGGCTGGTCCGGACCCGGCATAGTGCGAAAAGACATTTTCCAGATCGGTCACCACGTCCTCGGTGACCGCGGCCACGTTGCGGCGCTGGATCGTGCCCATTGACGTAAACGCTGTACATCGCCCCGTTCCTCTCGCCTGGTCGGCTACCATTCGGCCCCGGCCGTCGTCAATCGGAAGGTGTGTTACCAGATGTTCTGCGTCCGGCGGTGGCGCGTTGAATCGTCCGTCACGAATTGCAGATTGGTCCCTCGCAACGCTCCACAGTCGCAGGTCGTTGATCTGGCCGTGAAAGTAGTGCGAGGCGTGGCGTGTTCTCTTATCGATAAATCCGGATAATGTACGTGAGGTGCCGTCAACGTACCCAACACCGCCCACGAACGCGCTGCCAACCGGACTGAGGGGGAAGGAATCATCCCGTTCGGCTACGAGATCTCCATCGAGGTAGACCGACAGCGTCGCGTGTCTGTCGAGACGCGTTTCCGCATGAACCACCGCGAGGTGATACCACAGTCCGGATGACAACTGATCAGAAGTCACCGACGTCTCTCGAACGTTGTCACCGTCAACGCCGGCACACCACGTCTGCACTACGATCGATCCGCCTGACAGATACACACTGATCCCTGCCTCCTGATCACCTTGTGTAAACAGGATCTGTTCCGCGTTCGCCCCATCGACCGATAGACGTTTGACGTCCTCGGCCCGGAACCAGAATTCGAGCGTAAAACGGTCAAAACGGCCCAGGCCACTACCATCTTCATTTGCCAGGCTGATGACATCGTTGTCGCCATCGAAGTCGAGAATCGTGCCGCGCACACTCACCGGTTTCCCGCCCGGCAGTTCGGCAACCAACACGCGTTCCGGCATGAACGCTTCGCGCACCCCGCCTAGGAGGAGATCGTTATGGTTCACCGAATGATCGGGTGCGACGGCGGAGCCGATTTCGCCCGTGGTTGTACCTTCCACACCGTCGAGCGGCCAGTATCCAACCAACCCGTGGCGATCGTCTCCTGGAAGAGAATGGAGTCGATTCTCCTCGATCTGTTCCGGCCCCCGCGACACGCGCCACACCCGCAACTCCCAAACGGCGCCGCTGAAGAACCGACCAGTAACACCACCAACGTGGATTCCGGACGCCGCTGGTCGGACGAACTCGCCAACGTCCATTTCCGTGACATCCGTCGACTCACCATCCACGAAACATTCAATGGAGGCGGCACCAACGGTAACGGCCAGATGGGTGGGCTCACCGGGAACCAGCGACGCGTCCGTGCGGACAAAGCGGTTCTCTCCGTCCAGTTCGCTGTACACGACAACGTTCCCCTCTCCATCAATGCCCAGATAGAAGACAACGGCATTCTGACCCGTGCCGATGAACACGATGCAACCGTCCACCGCCTCAGACACATCGACCCATGCCTCTATCGTCATGCTCGACGGGGTACCAATGCCGACGACATCGGCACGGGCCAGTATCTGGTCGACTCCGTTGAACGTATATGCGCGCATCCTGGGCAACGGATCCAAGACGAGATCCGCCTGCGACCAGGTCGGTTGGGACAGGAATCCCGACTCGCCTGCTTGGAGATGATGGTCGTGGTCCGTCCAATCGTGCAGGCGACCGGTAATCGTTTCGACCAGCGGCCAGTAGCCTGCAAGGTCCGCCTCCTGACCGGTCAATCGGCGATACGCGTTGGAACGAATCCCGTCGCGGGTGCGCACGCTATTCCACAGACGCACCTCCTTGATGATTCCGGCAAAGAAACAATCACTGAGATTCCTCCCCACGTCGATGCGCGGCCCGAGGTAACGAGTTTGCAGGTCCTGGAACGCGAAGAGATCAATCGAAGGTCCGTCTGCCGGCGCGAGCCCGGGCGGATAGACCGTCCCGGCCAGTTTCCCATCTATGAAAAAACGAACTTCATTTTCGTCGACACTCATTGCGACGTGCGAGAACGCACCCGTTGGGACCTCCTGCCTGCTGTGGATGTATCGCTCTGGCTCGACCGCACCGCTGGCCTCTGAGCTATCCGGAATCTGATCGTTATAGAACGCCAGTCGGTTACGATCATCAATCCAGAAGGAAAGGTGGATGCGCATCCTGGCGGTTTCCGAACCAGACGCACCTTTGGTGAAAATCGGATTGACCTGAGATTCGACTGGCAGGACCCACGCCTCGATGGTGAAGGAATCCGTGACGAGGTCCTCTGCGACCTCGGCGTTCGAGGCAAAATCCGTTACGCCATCGAATGACAGGCAGGGCTCGGGCTCATATGACGTCCCCAACGAGCGCAGCGCCCAATCGAGATCCGCGAATGACCACTCGAGGGTTCGGGCAAGCTTGAGAAACCGGTAGATACGATCGAGCTTCGCAGGACTCAGATTCACGATACGCTCTGAGTCGTACGAGGGATCAGCCGGAAAGTCGGGATTCTGCTCGATGAGCAGGTGACCGAAACCGTCGTCTACGTTGTTGATGTAAAACAGGCGGGACAGGCCAGCGTTGATCTCATGTCTGTTGAGATCCTGATAGACCAGCTCGTTGAGTTCCTTGCGGGTCAGGCCCGTCTGTTCCAGGAAAAAGCGTACATTGGACAGGCGTTCCTCGGCAACGTCGGCAATGGCCTGTTCGTAATCGGCAACGTCATCATAGCCCTCCAGGGCGCGGAGTGCATTCAAAAACCGCGACCGCGCATCGGCCTCATCGGTCATTCGGTATTGATGATTTGTCAGTGGATCGAGGACAGCGCGGAACCTCGCTATCTCCTCCGCCACCTGCGTGTCGGTCTTATCGTCTTCCCGCAACCGACTGGTGAGATCCAGGATGATCTCTTCGAGCTTCGCATCCGTGAGTTGGAATCGGGGCAGATCGTATCGCACATTGAGTTCGGAATCGTCCACACCTTCGTGGACGACGAGGTCATACTCACGGGGTGACAGACCAAGGAACTCTCGATCCACGTGGTGCAGATCCGGACCACCCGGCCTGAGGCGCGGTCCTCCCGCAACGGTGTAGACATGGTGGAGGTTTGTCTTGAGTTGTTCGAGGTACCGACGGATTTCAGCCAACGGCAGGTTGAACGGCAGGTTCAGCGGGTAACCAGCTTCCTCCAGTACCGCATATGCATCACGATTGGTACGCGTGCTGATGATGGCTTCGAGGATCTCGATGACCAGGTCGATGTACGGAACGAGATCGAACGTGTTTTCCCTGCTCAACACGATCTTCGGTAGATCGGGTCGGCGTGCAAAGACCTCGAGACGTTCCGGGACGTCGGCGTTTGTAACGTGCCGTTCCACGAAGCGAAGGAGATCGACGAAGTAGGCGGCCGGCCCCAGAACTGAACGAGCATGGTCGCACTCAACGAAGTCGAGTCGTCCAAACAACCGGTCATATCCCGGGATGTCCTGTTGGTGCTGCAGGAACTCCGGCGGGATGTTATTGAACAGCGTGTCCCTCAGATACGGTGACATCGCGTCCTTGATATTGGCCCAGACGACAGCCACGCGTTCGCTCAGATGGGTCGCGAACCGATGTACGCGCCTGGCCTGCCGAAGATCACAGGCAAAGAAGTCCGCGAACCGGTCGATGAAGTCGTGCTCGGAAAACCGCGCGATTTCATGGACCGACTGCAGGTCCGGGTGAGCCTCCTTGAACCGGGCGAGCGCTTCTCGGTCTGACACGGCAATGATGTTTGACATGGTGGAGCTTCCTGCTCTCTTGGCTGGGATGTGGGATATATCCGAAGGTGATGTTCGCGGTCAAGTCGGATTCGACACCAAAGTCGCTCCAGCGCTTGATGTTACAGAATGGTCATCGGCTCACGTCGACACGGCCCGGACTGGAAACGTCTCGCTAACCAGGAGAAGCGACCTTTTATCCTTCCTTGCCTCACCCGTGGATATGTTCGCTGGAGCGGCGGGTTCACCCGTGACGCGCCCCGTGAAGAGTCGTATATAAGGAAGAAATCGATCCCGCTTTACCCCTTTCAGAACGTGGAATGACGCAAACCAACGATTCTCCAGGGCTACAGATCCTGTCCCTCTGGACACGGCTGCACCGGAAACCGCTTGGCTCGTGGATCTTTTCACGTTTCGCCGGCCGGCTGGTTCCTTACACCGGATCCATCAGGTCACGGGTCCAGGTGTTGCGCCCCGGGTACGCCCAGGTGTTGATGAAAGATCGCCGCGCGGTGCGAAACCACCTGGGCTCGATCCATGCCGTGGCGCTCGTGAATCTCGGAGAGTTTACCAGCGGATTGGCCTTTGTCACCTCGCTTCCGTCTGACTTGCGCGGTATCGTGACTGAGTTGAAGGCAACCTATATCAAGAAGGCGCGAGGCCCGCTGACGGCCCGATCCTCCTTTGACCCCTCGGATCTCGCGCCGGATACCGAACAAATGACGCAAGCCGAAATCACCGACTCGGACGACGTTGTCGTTGCCAGGATTGCGGCCCGATGGAATGTCCGACGTGCCAGAGACTAGCAGGAAGTATCGTGGGAGGAGTCGAATCCCCGGCCCCAAGGGGCTAGGTTACATGGGAGGACTCACTTCCGACCAGGCTCGCGGACGCCTCGATATGCGACGAACCACCCTGAGGGTACCGGGATATTTGGAGAATACTCTTCCTGTCATATCGCTTTGCGGCGCCGCAGTGGCAATCCTCGTCACTAGCTGCACAGCCGGCAACCCGGAGGCTGACGCTGCGGCACCTCAATCATCCGAGGTGATTGCCTTCCCAAGCCTCGGTGAACTGCAGATCTACAACGAGCCGGGTGTGGGCGCCCGCATGTTACAAGTGGATCCCACAACGATATGGCGCACGTTGCCCGAGGTCTACGATGTCCTCGAGATCCCGATCGAGGTCATGAATGAATCGGCGCTGGAGCTCGGTAACACGGGATACGTCGCCCGCCGTCTCGAGGGGAAGGGGTTGTCCAGCTACCTCGATTGCGGGACCGGGGCGAGCGGGCCCCGGGCCGACAACTATGATGTGACCCTCTTCGTTGCGACTCGCCTCATCGAGCAGGGGCCCGCTCGGACAATCGTGCAGACAACGGTTGACGGCTCGGCGCGCCCACGCACCGTGAGCGGCAACCCCGTACACTGCGCTTCCAGGGGAATCCTGGAAATGCGTGTCGCCCAACTCACGGCCGAAGCCCTTGGCATCCCCTAGGGAACCTTATAGTTGGTCCACGATCCCTGAGGGCTCTGCCCACGTCGTGTGGGTCCGGCGCGCGGTCCCGCACACTAGGGCAGACGTGGGATCGAGTCATAGCGCCAATGGACCGAGACCCACGACCAGCGGGCGCTCCGGCGGTCCCTCCGGCCGCTGCAGTTCGCGGAAAAGGCCAGTGAGTACGAGGGGTTGCCGCTCACTGACGCGTCCTTCGGGACCACCACACGACGTGTGCAGAGCATCCGTGGATGAAAGCATCCACGTTCACATGGAGATTTGGAGCCTAACAATGCGTCACGTTCCCGTATTGGCCTTTCTAACAGGCACACTGTGCGTTAGCATCGCCTTCCCCCTGGCGGGGCAGATCACACCGTCCGAGTATCGAGACGAATTTCTGCGACACTTCGAGCAATCGAGCCGCAAGGTCATCTCGCTGGCCGAAGCCGTCCCACAGGATCTCTATGCGTGGAGTCCCGGCGAGGGTGTGATGCCCGTTTCGCAGGTCTTTATGCATATAGCCAGATACAACTACATGTATCTCGAAACATCGTTAGGCATCCCCGCCCCGAACGACCTTGACCAGGATGCTCTCGAATCCATATCAGACAAGACTCGTGTGCGAACATTGCTCCAGCGATCGGTGGATCACGTTCGTGAGCACGTTGGCCCTATGACGGATGAAGAAGTCGCGGGCTCGACGGTGCTCTATGGACGCAACGTGGCCGGATGGGCCGTATTGTTCCAGTTGCTCGCACATATGAACGAGCACGTCGGCCAATCGGTGTCCTATGCCCGGATGAACGGCATTGTGCCGCCATGGTCGACCGACTAGGAATGCTCTGCACAAGTCGTCCGCGTCAGGAACACGGTCCCACACGCGCGGCAGACGTGGGCCGAGTCGTAGCGCCATTGGGCCGAGACTCACGACCCGCGGGGCTCCGGCGCACCGAGTCACACATCATCCGGCGGAGCAAGTTGAACGGCATCAGCAATCCGAAAGTCAGCCGGCCCTCAGCTGCAGCCAACACGGAGCAGCCGCGATGTGGCATCGCCACCAAACGAGTTTCGGGATCGGCATGCCGGCTGCGGCGGAAGGTTTGTCGGCTGAAAATCAAAATCGTAATCGTCAAGGAGCCTCGATGAGAAAACGACTTTCCCTCGCCATCACGGTGGGGTTGTTCACAGCGTCTGCCTGGTTGCCTGTCTCGGTAGCCGCGCAGCAACTCCCCTCCCCGCAGGAGTTCTTCGGGTTCGAAATGGGGGCCGATCGTAAGCTCGCCCGATGGGACAAACTGGTAGAGTATTACGAATTGTTGGGTCAGAGTCCCAGAATGCGGGTGGTGAACATGGGGCCGTCGACCCTGGGCAATCCGTTTCTGGTCCTCTACGTGTCGTCGCCAGAAACCATCGGTCGGCTCGATGAGTACCAGCGTCTGAACGCCATCCTGGCCGACCCACGGGACGCCACGGAAGCAGAGATCGAGCGTGCCATCTCAACCAGCAAGGCCGTTCTGGTGCAGTCGTACGGGCTGCATTCGACGGAGGTGGCGGCCAGTCAAACTGCGGCCGAGGTGGCATATGAGATGGTAACCCGCACCGATGCGGAGATGGAGAATATTCTGGACAACACCATCTCCATCTTGATTCCGGCTTTCAACCCGGACGGGAATGTCATTGTGACAGACTGGTACAATCGCTGGGTTGGAACGGAATACGAGGGCGTGAGCCCACCCGAATTGTACCACCATTACATCGGTCACGACAACAATCGTGATGCATTCATGCAGAACACGATCGAGTCGTACTACGGGGCGGAGATCCTGTTCCGGGAATGGGTACCACAAGCGTACATCGATCACCACCAGATGGGACCGTACGGGGCGAGGATTTACGTTCCGCCCTATGCCGAGCCCATTCGCCCCGATGGTGATCCGCTTGTCTGGCGTGAGATGTCGTGGTATGGCGCACACATTGCGTATCGCGCCGAGGAACATGGTCAGCAGGGTGTGGTCAACGCAGCCATCTATTCCGGGTGGGGTCACTTTGGGTTTCACTGGATCACCCCATTCCACAACATCGCCGGCATGTTGACCGAGTCCGCCAGTGCACGGTTGGCAACCCCGCTGTATGTGCACCCCGATCAGCTGCGCGGCTCCCGTCAACTACCCGAGTATGACGAACAGACAACGTTCCCCAACCCATGGCCCGGAGGATGGTGGCACGTCCGGGACATCGTCCTCAATCAGAAGATCGCGACATTTGCTGCGTTGGATATTGCCGCCAAGAACCGGCAGATGGTGCTTCGCAACATGTACCTCAAGGCGACCCGTCAAACGGAACGCGGCCAGACAGGCGGGACCGTTGCGTTTATCGTTCCCACCTCTCAACATGACCCCCTCACCGCCAACAAACTCGTCAACAAACTGTTGGGCCAGGGCATCGACGTGCAGCGCGCTTCGCAGGATTTCACACACGAAGGACGTGTGTATGGCGCCGGCACACACGTCGTGTCCATGGCACAACCCAAACGCGGTGTCATTCGCTGGCTGCTCGGTCAAACGTATTATCCGGATAACACGTACACCCGCGATCGTGACGGCAATCCGATTCGCCCATACGACATGTCAACGGACAACATTGCGGAGTACATGGGCGTGCGGGTCGATCCCGTCGGCGTTCCAGTCACAACCACTCTCGTTGCCGTGTCCGACACAATCGATCCCACCGGCCAGGTGACGCGCGGACAATTCGGATACGTCCTTTCCGGCCGATTGAACGACAGCTTTCGCGCGGTGAATCAGCTCTGGGAGGCAAACGTGGCTGTTCGACGTGTCGGTCAGGGGACGGGCAGTCTGGCAGCGGGGGACTTTGTCATCGGTACCTCGGCATCAGAGGCAACGCTATCTCAGATCGCTGACGACACCGGTGTTGATTTCGGGCCGCTCGAAATGGATCCAACGGCCGTGAGCTATACGCTGGCACGCCCCCGTGTTGGCATGTACAAGCGGTACCGTGGCGGTAACATGGATGAGGGTTGGACGCGGTGGTTGCTCGAGCATTTCGACTTCCGCTACACATCTGTGATGGACGCGGAACTGACTGCGGACAACCTGCGACGTAACTATGATGTCATCATCCTGCCCGATGACAACCTGACCAACATGACAGGAGAGGATCCGGAGTCCGACTCGGATGAGAACGAATACCCTGCGGAGTATCGCAGTGGATTCGGACAGGCTGGAGTAGACGCCCTCGAAGTCTTTGTCCAAGCGGGTGGGACCCTCGTGACGTTTGCCGGAGCAAGTGACCTGCCGATCGAGAAGTTCGACCTTCCGGTCCGGAACGTGGTCGCGGACATCCCATCGCGGGACTTCTGGTCGCCAGGTTCGACGTTGAAAATAAACATCGACACATCCAACCCGATTGGCTTGGGCATGCCCCGTGAAGGGCTGGCGATGTTTGTGCGGGGCAATCAGGTGTACGAAGTCGTCCCGAGCGATCGCAACCATCGGATCGAACGAGTCGTGACCTTCGTCGACCGGGATATTCTCCAGAGCGGATGGTTGCTCGGTGAAGAGCACATCGCCAACAAGGCAGCGTTGTTGACGGTTGGGCACGGAGACGGTACCGTCGTGTTGATAGGATTTCGAACGCAGCACCGGGCCCAGACCCATGGAACATTCAAGTTCCTGTTCAACGCCTTGGTACGCAGTTCAGCGCAGGAAGGTGATATCGCTACCGGGAGTGGCTTGCAGTAACCCCATCGCGAGCCAAACGCATCAAGGGGATGGAACGGTCACCGGCCGATCCATCCCCTTTTCCCTGTTCAGGCCCCTCAGACTCGAGAGTCAAATTGGCGGGTACAAGGCGGTATCGTTCACGTTTCAGGTAATTCCAGCCCGCGCGTGAAGCGGTGTCGAGCGTATGCCGACCGTATGGGACCTGGGTCGTTTCTGGGTACCCTGTGATCGTAGGTAGCGGGCCCGGATCTGCGCAAAGGTTCGTTCACTCTCGCGTCGCGCTGCCGGGATCATGAAGGCCTCGAGACGTCTGGCCAACCGTCGGCTGTCCTCCTCCTGCATGATGGCGACGGAGCCCTCCACGATGATCTTCTGGGCGAGCAGCTCCTTCTGCGTTTTGGAGTGAATACTCTCGGCAATGGGTATGAGAATCAGGTTCGCCAGAATCACGCCGTACAGCGTTGACGTGAGGGCGATCGGGATGGTCTGAACAATGACCGTAGTATCTCCAATGCCACCCAACATCCCGATCAAACCGAGAATGCTCCCGGCCACCCCGAAGCTCGGAGCGAGTTGCGCCATCTTATGAAAGATGCGTTCGTGCTGCTGCCGGCGAAGTTGAAAGAAATGCATCTCCGTGTACAGGATCTCCCGGAACGTCCTTTCGGGGTATTGATCCATCAGCATGCTCAACGCGTTCTTGAGGAACGTCACCGTGGTCTGTTCTTCGACTGGTTCGATGGCAAGGAGCCCACCCTGGCGTTGCCGCATGGAAACATCCATCAATGACTCAACGACTTCTTCCGGCGTGGGCGGCAGGACGGCATAGCTGTTCCGCGCGACACGTAGCGCGGCAAACAGGTCAGTCGCCGAGTAGCTCATGAAGATCGCGCCGAGTGTTCCCGAAATCACAACGGTAATACCGATGGCATTGACGAGAAGACCAGGATACCCTGACAACCAGAAGCTTGCGCCGAATATGGCGGACGCGGTTAGCGCCGCAAGCGCATTTATCCTATTCATGCACCGCAACCTCAGACGATGGCAACACGTCTCGTGTAATAAGGATTTCCACGCGCCGATTCCTCGACCGTTCGAGCGTGGTTTCGTTTCCATCCACCGGTTCGTATTGGGCACGCCCGATCACCGTGAAACGGCTCGGTGCGATGCGGCCGCTCTGAATCAGATACCGCGCCACGCGACTGGCTCGTGCCGTCGACAGCTCCCAGTTGGACGGAAACACGGGCGTCGAAACCGGGACATCATCCGTGTGTCCAACGATCTCAATCATGTACGGCGTTTCCTGGATGATTGACGCAAGGCGATCGAGGAAATCCGTCACCTCGGATCGCAGTTCGGCACTTCCCGCATTAAAGAGCATGGGTCCCTGGACACTCACCTTGACGGACTGGTCCTCCATGAGGACGATGTCAACGTCCTGGGCCTCAGACTCCCGCACGACGCGCTGGGCGCGTTCCATCACGTTGATCGTCATGATGGGATCGCCGAATGGCCGCACAACCCGGTCGCGCGTGACGACATCCTCCTGCGCCTGCGGCTCCTCATTGGGCTGACTCAGCTGCGTGGCGGTGATGACGGCGAACATCACGAACATCACCATCATCAGGTCCGACCACGGTACCGACCAGTGCTGGATTTCCAGTTGAAGCCGATTGTCGTCACCCATTCCCGCAGAAACCCAGTCCGACGACCGCATTCCAGCGCCACCGTATCCCGCGTATGACGGCGCGGCAAACGGCTCCTCCATTGCGGTGGCCGCCGCTGAGTCCACGGATGCCAGCAGCTCGTCGTCCGGTTCGAGTTCCGGGCCTTCTCCCTCGCGTTCGTAATCCGGGCCCGAAGCCACGTTGGTATCCACTGGCCCGGACGAAAAATCGCCGCTTCCGCTGCCCGGCATAGTCCAGACCACGTCTTCCTCTGGCCCATAATCCTTCATGCAGGTGGTCCTCCTGCAATCCGTTATCGACGGGTCGGAGGGGAATTCTGAAGTGCTGGAGCCGGGGCGGGCCGGGGACGTTGAACGCTGGACGGTGAACGTCGGACGTTGAACGCTGGACGTTCAACGTTGGACGTTGGACGTTCAACGTTGACTAGGGGATCGGCCGGGTATCCCGCTTCTTCAGGATAAAAACCCCTTCCCACATGCTCGTTACCACGATCGTTCCGCTGTCGAAAAAGGGGAAATTGCTCCATGACCCCGCAAATCCAGGCGCGTCCTCACCCATCGGCACGGTGTCAAAGAACCCAACCTCGGTCGGATTCCCCGGATCCGAAATGTCCACGATCCGTAGTCCGCTCACGTAGTTGGATTGGTACATGAAGTCCCCGCGCACATAGAGATTGTGGTCGCTGGCCTGCGTGGGGCCCATGTATTCCATCAGCAATACCGGATCGTCCAGATCCTCAATATCCCAGATCAACGTCCGAGTCCTGGGTGCCGTTCCGGTCAACTCATCGCCCTCGTCATTCTGGAAGAAGTGACGATGGTCATCGGCCACCCATCCCTGATGAGCGTACACGACGCTTGGATAGGTCGCCGAGGAAATGGCGACGGGGTTCTCCTTATCGGTGACATCGGAAACCGCGAGGGCCGTCTCGTTGCTTCCGAAGCAGATTTCTTTTCCACTGTGTTCCGCGTCAGGCCCGTTGTAGACGATGCATTGCGCATCGTGGCTGTACCCGGTGCGTGCAGTGCCGGTGTTTGGATCTGAAAAACAGCCGGCAAACTTTGGCTCGGTGGGATTCCGAATGTCGATCATGTGCAATCCGCCGCCGCAGGTCTCCCCTCCACCGCTACTTCCCACAGCATACGCAAAGCCAGTGCGTTCATTGATTACAATATTGTGGGCACTGAAGATCCCATCGTAATGAGCAGTTTCCGTGAATATCGCCGGTGGATTGGACACGTTGCGGAGTTGAGTCAGATCGAAGATCTGAATACCATGGGCACCCGCAGCGTCCGCCA
>Ga0302046_10003412_pt1 | contig 14362 bp, 6 predicted proteins | sample RVTome_11_FD_200261 | JGI IMG/M metagenome (GOLD analysis project Ga0302046, IMG submission 200261) | Soil microbial communities from uranium-contaminated site in the Upper Colorado River Basin, Wyoming, United States - RVT147D111 (version 2) ...
GCCTGGCGATTGGCGCTCGCGAGCGCGGGCCAGGGTCCGTCGAGCGTCGCGCCGTCGCCACCGGCGAGCGGTCTCGCGGTGACCGGTACCGGGTCGTGGCTGGCGGCGGATGGAGCCCTCGTCATTCCGGGGCGCTTCGACTGCACCGACGGCGGGCTGGCCGTGGTCTCCGCGACCCGCTACCGCGTTCGGTCGACGGCGGCGTCGGGCGGCCGACCGGCCGACCGGACCGCCGAGCCCCTCGGCAGGACCCTGCTGCTGCACGAGGGAGCCGCGTGCCTGGCCGAGGGCGACTCGGGCGCGCTGGCGCGGATCCTGGCCGACGAGCTGGCCTCCTCCGGCGCGGAGCGAGCCGAGCCCTCGCGTGATCCGTAGGCGCGGGACCTGCGCTCGCCCGAGGCGTGCCGCGCCAGCGAGCGCGGCGCTGCTCCTCCTGGCCACCTGCGGCGCCGAGGCCGCCGCGGACGCGCCGGCGGGGCCCGGTTTCGAGGTGCTGGAGCACCGGCTCGACAACGGCCTAGGCGTCCTGCTGCTCCCCCGCCCCGAGATGGGCACGGTCGAAGCCGGCTGGATCGTCGACGCCGGAGCGGCCGACGAGCCGGCCGGCCGCACCGGGCTCGCCCACCTCGTCGAGCACATGCTCTTCAAGGGAACGCGAACCATCGCGGCCCGCGATCCCGAGCGGGAGATCCCGCTGCTGGCGGAGGAGGACCGCCTGCATCGCGACCTCGTCGAGCTCCGCGCCGAAGAGGCCCGGCTCGCCGAGGCCTCCGCCGGCGGCCGGCTCGAGCGGGTGCGCCGGCGACTGGCCGAGCTCGGCGCAGGCCTGGCCGGCCTGGTGACCCGGCTGCGCGAGCTCGCCTTCCTCGGCGAGTACTCCTTCCGCTACTCCGAGGCCGGAGCCACGGGTCTGAATGCCAACACCGGCCACGACTTCACGATCTACTACGTGACCCTCCCCGCGGAGAAGCTGGAGCTCTGGTTCTGGCTCGAGTCGGACCGCCTCCTGGACCCGGTCTTCCGCGAGTTCCACAAAGAGAAGGACGTGGTCGCCGAGGAGCGCCGGCAGCGCGTCGAGTCGACGCCGACCGGCCTGGCCGAGGAGGAGCTGGCGCGGAGGTTCTGGCAGGACGGTCCGTACGGTCGTCCGACGCTCGGCTGGACGGAGGAGATGCGCGACCTCACCCGTCAGGACGTCCTCGACTTCTTCCACGCGCACTACGTGCCCGGCCGTCTGACCATGGCCCTGGTCGGCGCCTTCGAGCCGGAGGAGGCCCTGGCGCTGGCCTCCCGCTACTTCGGCCGGCTGCCCGCCGGAAAGGCGCCCCCGCCTCCGCCGCCGGTCGCCGTCGCGGCCGTTGGCGGCCACTGGGAGACGACCTGCGACTGCCCGACCCAGGTGCGTGTCCTCTATCGCAGCCCCTCCCTCGGCGACCCCGACACGCCACCCCTGCAACTGCTCGGCGCGCTGCTCAACGGGCGCTCGGGCCGGCTCTACCGATCCCTCGTGCTCGACCGGGAGATCGCATTCTCGGCCTTCGCCCACCAGGTCCCCTACGCCCGTGCCGGCGCCTTCGACGTCACCCTGGAGGCCAAGGACGGGACCTCGCCCGAGACCCTGCTCGCGGCCTGGGACGACGAGGTGAGCCGGCTGGTCGACGAGCCGATCTCCGATGCCGAGCTCGAGCGCGCTCGCAATCAGCTCGTCGTCGGCTCCCTGCGGCAGCTGCGCGAGCCCGGCGAGCTCCTGCGGCGGCTGCTGATCTACGACGCTCTCGACGGGTGGGAGGGCCTGGCGGCTTGGCCGGATCGCATCGTGACTCTCGACGGCGAGGACGTCCGGCGGGTCGTCGGCACGTACCTCCGTCCGCAAGGACGCTGGGTCGCCTTCCTCCGTCGTGGGCAGGCTGAGAGCGGATGATGCGTCGCGCCGTCGCGGCACTGTGCCTCCTGCCGCTCCTCCCGGCCTCCGGCCAGTCCCCCGACCCGATCCCGCGCCATCCGTCCGAGCTCGACTTCCCCGCCGCCCGCTGGACGCCGCCGACCGCCTCGGCGGCCAGGGTCGAGCTCCCCGGCGGCCCGGTCGTCTACTTCGTCGCCGACCACAGCCTGCCGTTGTTCGACCTCGTGGCGGCCGCCCGGATCGGCCCCTTCCTGGATCCCGCACAGCGGCCCGGCCTGTCCGCTCTCGCCACCGAGCTGCTCGCCCGCGGAGGCACCGTCTCCCTCGAGCCCGACCGCTTCGACGCCGAGGTCGAGCGCCTCGGCGGCCGCGTCGCGGCGCGGTCGACCCCGATCAGCTCGGCTCTCGGCATCGATGGCCCGAGCTGGGCGGCCGACGAACTGATCGACCTCTTCCTCGATCTGCTGGCCACGCCGGGCTTCGACGAGGAGCGTCTCGAGGACCTCGCCGGCAACCTGCGGGAGGGGATGCGGCGGCGCAACGACGATCCGCTCGCGGTCCTCGAGCGCGAGTGGGAGAGGCTCCTCTACGGGGCCGACCACTTCTCCACCCGGGCCCTGACCCCGGACGCCCTCGACCGGCTCGATCGCGGCGACGTGCTGGCCTTCCACCGTCGCCTCTGGCGTCCCGAGAACCTGATCTTCGCCATCTCCGGGGATCTCGACAGGGACCGCCTGCTCGACCGGCTTCGCGAGCGCTCCGCCGCCTGGCCCCCACCCGCGGCGGCCGGGCCCCTTCCGTGGCCGCCGCCCCGGCCGGGACCCGGCGCCGGACCCGGCGCCTTCCTGCTGGCCCGGGAGCTTTCCCAGACGAAGGTCCTGGTCGGCCATCGGTTGTCTTCGGTGACCGAGGCCGATCGGCCGGCCCTCGCCCTGCTGGCGGAGGTGCTTGGCGGCAGCGGCGCCGTCTCCCGGATCCAGGGCCGCCTGCGCACCGCCGAGGGACTCGTCTATCGCAGCGTCACCGCTCTCGAGGCCGGAGAGCTCTGGCCGGGCGATCTGCGGATCTTCTTCGAGACCCGCCCCGAGGGAACGATCCAGGCCCTCGAGCTGGTCCGGGACGAGCTGGCGCGCATCCGCCGGCAGCCGGTCCCCGAGCGCGAGCTCGAGGCCGCCCGCTCCGCTCTGCTCGCAACCCTCCGCACCTCCTTCGACACTCCGGAGAAGATCGCCGGCAGGCTGGCCGAGAACGCCCTCTTCGACCGCGCCGGGGATCACTGGCGGCGGTGGGGCACCGCCCTCTCGGAGGTCGACGCCGTCCGGGTCCGCGAGGTCGCCGAGCGCTATCTGCGCCCCGACGAGCTGACGATCCTGGTGCTCGGGCCGCTCGACGAGGCGGCGCGCACGCGCCTCGAGGCGCTCGCCGGCGCCCCCCTCCAGCTGCTCCCGGAGCGCGACCCTGAGACCCAGGAGCCGCTCGAACGCAAGCACCAGGAGGCACCGACGCAGGCCTCCCCCACCCGGGCGGGCACAAGGCCCGCCCCTGCGGGGACGCGACAGCGCACGTTGCCGATCAACGACCGGTAGGGGCGCGGCACGCCCGTCCGGGATGCGATGGCGAACGGTGCCGATCAACGGGCCGTAGGGGCGAGGCTTGTCCCCGCCCGGGTGGGGGCCGCAGCCCCGATCGGCGCATGGTCGCCCGTCAGATCGCCACCAGCTCCAGCGCCGCCCGCACCACCGCCGCCGCGTCGGGCAGGAAGTCGGCCTCGAGCGGCGGGGAGTACGGCACCGGCGTGTCGGGGGCTGTCACCCGCCGCAGGGGAGCGTCGAGCTCGAAGAAGAGCTCGTCCGCGATGCGCGCCGCCAGCTCGCCGGCGAAGCCGCCGCGTCGCGTGTCCTCGTGGAGCATCAGGACGCGGTGGGTCTTGCACACCGAAGAGCGCACGCTGTCCTCGTCGAGGGGCCAGAGCGAGCGCAGGTCGACGACCTCGGCCGACACCCCTTCGGCCGCCAGGGCCGCGGCTGCCTCGAGCGCGGTCCAGACCATCGCTCCGTAGGTCAGGATGGTGAGGTCCGTCCCCTCCCGGCGAACGGCCGCCGTGCCCAGCGGCACCTCGTGGTGGCTGCCCAGCGGCACCTCCTCGCGCAGGTCGGCGCGGAAGAGGCCGTAGAGCCCCTTCGCCTCGAGGTAGATGACCGGCGCGTCGTCGCGGATGGCGGCGGTCAGCAGTCCCTTGGCGTCGGACGGCGTCGATGGCGCCACCACCTTCCACCCCGGGGTGCGGACGAACCACATCTCGGGGCACTGGCTGTGAAAGGGGCCGCCGCCGAGCAGCGGCTTGCCGAGTCCAGTGGCTCCGCCATAGGGCAGGCGCACGACCAACGGCACCGGCCGGCCCCAGCGCCAGTAGACCTTGGCGGCGTTGTTGACCAGGGCGTTGAAGCCCGGCGCCAGGAAGTCGGCGAACTGCATCTCCACCACCGGTCGGGCTCCGGCCAGGGCGGCGCCGACGCCGCAGCCGACGATGGCCGACTCGGCCAGAGGCGTGTTGAGGCAGCGCTCGTCCCCGAAGTCGCGGGAGAGGCCGCGCGTGACCCCGAACGCCCCTCCATACCGGCCGCCCACGTCCTGACCCAGCACGAAGACGCCGGGGTCCTCCTCCATCGCCTCGCGCAGAGCCTGCCGCACCGCCTCGTCGTACGACATTCTGCGCGTGCGCTCCTCGGCCGGGGCCTCGGGGCGCCGTAGGCGGCGCGGAGGCTCGACGCGCGAGCGGTACTCCGCCGGCTCCGGCCAGGGCGCCGCCTCCGCCGACGCCGCCGCCCGCTCCACCGCCGTCCGCACTTCCGCCTCCAGGGCGGCGACCTCCCCTTCTCCGAGCACTCCGCTCTCCACCAGCCGGCGGCGGTAGCACGCGACCGGATCGAGCGCTTCCCAGGCCGCCCTCTCGGTCTCGTTCTCGTACCCGGCCAGCCCGGCCTGGGCCGCGCCGTGGAAGCGATCGTCATCGTGATGGGCATGCCCCGATCGCCGATAGGAGACCAGCTCGACGAGGCTCGGCCCCCGGCCCCGGCGAGCGCGCTCGGCGGCCCAGCCGACCGCCGCGGAGACCTTCTCGGGATCGTCGCCGCGCAGGGAGGCGCCGGGGATGCCGTAGCCCACCGCCTTGTCGGCGAAGCGGCGCACAACCGACTGCTCGCTCACGTGGGTGCCGAGCGCCCATTGGTTGTTCTCGACCACGAAGACCACGGCCAACCGCCGGACGGCGGCGAAGTTGAGCGCCTCGTGCCACTCGCCGAGGCTCGAGCCGCCCTCGCCGATGAAGGTGACGCCGACGCGGTCCTCGCCGCGCAGCTTCCAGGCGTAGGCCAGCCCCACCATGGTCTGGGCCGCGATCGCCAACGGGGCGGCCGGTGGCAGCACGCCGTGCTCCCAGTCGCCGACGTGCAGGTCGCGTCCTCCCACCGGCGTGCCCGCCTTGCCGTACTGGACGAGGATGGGGTGCAACGGATCGGGCCGGAACATCAGCAGGGCCCCGAGGTCGCGGATCAGCGGGGCGACGAAGTCGCCGGCGTAGTCCGGACCGGCGGGATACTCCGGAGGACGGCGCAGACGCAGGCAGGCCCCGACCACGGCCTCCTGGCCGGTCGAGCGGAAGCCCTTCTGGGGCGAGGGATGCTCGCCCCAGCGGATCCACTTGCGGTCGAATGCGAGCTTGAGGAAGTCGTCGACGGCGCGGGTGAGCAGCATCGCGCGCAGCATCCCGCGGCGCTCCTCGTCGCTGATCGAAGCCTCCAGCCGCCGACGGTGGAAGAAGCCACGGATCCGCTCCTCGAGGTCCTCTCGCGAGCGCTCCACGGCCCGCTCGTGGGAAAGCCCCGGCCAGAGCTCCTCGGCCGCGAAGCGCGGCCCGGTGCGGAATCGGTGCTCCAGGCGGTCGAGGAGCGCCGCCTCCAACTCCTCTTCGCTGTGGGCCTGCGGGAGGTCGCGAATGAGGAACGGCGCCTCGAGGCTGAGGAAGCCGTGGAGCTCGCACAGCAGCTCCTCCGGCAGCGCCGGCGAGCCGCTCTCGACGGGTTGCGACATGGGGCCGGTAGTATAGCTTCCGCTCCCCGCCTACTCGCCGATGCGGACCAGGTGCCGCGGCTCGGCCCCGCGTGCCGCAGCGACCAGAATCCGGCAGTCGAAGGTCGCCAGGCGTCCTCCCTCCCAGGCATCCACCGTCAAGGGCGCTCGGGCGGGGCCAGGGCTGCCAGCGCCGCCTCGCCCACGCTCCCGCGGGGTCGCGACGTCCGCCAGACCCGTTTCAGCCAGTCGGCGACCGTCTCAACCAGGATCATGAAGTACGGCAGGGCGAGAAGGGTGAGGATGGACGAGGACATCAGGCCGCCCATGACCGTGCGCGCCAGCGGGTAGTAGAAGAGGCCGGCGGCGTTGGGACCGCGCACCGCCAGAGGCAGCAGGCCGATGATCGTCGTCGCCGCCGTCATCAGGATCGGCCGCAGGCGCTCGCGGCCGGCGGTGAAGATCGCCTCGTCTCGGGACAGACCCTCCCGCCGCGAGCGATTGATCTGGTCGAGCAGCACGATGCCGTTGTTCACCACGATTCCCATCAGGATCATGATCCCGATCTGGGCCATCAGGTTGAACTTGGTGCCGGTGAGGGCGAGCGCCCAGGCCACGCCGGGAAGCGCGAACAGGATCGAAACGAGGATCGCGAAGGGCTGCGCCAGCGACTCGAACAGCGAGGCCATGACGATGTAGACGAGGACCAGGGCGAGCAGCATGTTGATCGCCATCTGCTGGCTGTGCCCCTCCTGATCGATGATCCTGTCGTTCCAGCCCCAGGAGTAGCCGGGCGGCATGTCGAAGGCGTTCATCAGCCCCTCGATCTCGACCTTGGCTTCCTCCCAGTCCTCACCCTCGTAGGTTCCCCGCACCTCGATGCGAACCTTGCGGTTCTCGCGCACGATCTCCTTGGGACGCGGGACGACCTCGAAGGCCGCGATGTCGCCGAGCAGGATCGGCGCCCGGCCCTCGCCGCCCCCGATCTGGATCGCCTGCAGGTCCTCGAGGTTCTGGCGGTCCTCGAGGCGCAGGCCGAGCCACGTGTCGACCTCGCGCGCGCCGGCGTTGAAGCGCGGCAGACGCATCGACCCCAGGGTGAACGAGAAAACGTCCGCCAAGTCCCGGGCGGTGAGGCCGAGCCGCGCCGCCTTCTCCCGGTCGATCGAAACCTGGATCTCCCGCTGTGCCTCCTTGAACGGCGTGCGGACGTCCTGGATACCCTCGACCGTCTCCAGGCGTCGGGTGGCCTCGGTCGCGTAGTCCTCGAGGACACCCGTGTCCTGGCCGAAGAACTTCACCGCGAAGAACGTGGAGCTGCCGCCGGAGTCGGAGTCATCGTCGAAGAGGAAGCGCACGCCGGGCAGCACCGGCAGCTCTTCACGGATCCTCTGACGCAGCTCGCGCGCCTCCTCGTCGTTCAGGTTCTCGCGCGCCAGCGTCAGAGTGGTCTCGGCGCGGTTTTCGGCGTAGTAGCTGTAGAGCGACTCGACGCCGTAGTCCTGCTTCCTCGACTCCAGGAACGCCTCCACCCGGTCGACGGCGCGCTCGGCGTCCGACTTGTAGGTGAAGTCGGCGAACTCGTAGCGCAGGAAGAGGCGCTCGTTTCTGGTCCCGGAGAACATCGCCGCCTCCACCATCCCGGTCGCGAAGGGCGCCAGCCCGACGACCAGGACCAGGACGAGGAGGCCTGCCGTGCCGACCTTGTGACGCAGCGTCCAGCGCAGCATCCGCACGTAGCGCTCCTCCAGCCGCTCGACGGCCGGGATCGGCTTCGACCGGCGCCGGCCCAACACGTGAGCCGACATCAGCGGAATCAGCGTCAGGGAGGTGAAGAGCGAGCACCCGAGGGCGATGGTGATCGAGAGACCGATCTCCTTGAGCCAGGTGGCGAGGTCGGTCTTGGCTCCCACCAGCAGCGGCAGGAACACGATGACGGTAGTGAGGGTGGAGGTGGCGACGGCCACCGAGACCTGCCGCGCGCCCTCCAGGGCGGCCTTGTTCCGGTCCTTCTCCGTCCGGTGGCGCCGGTCGATCGACTCGAGCACGACGACGGCGTTGTCCACCAGCATCCCGACGGCGAGCATCAGGCCCATCATCGAAAGGATGTTGAGGTTGCCGCCCATGAAGTAGATCAGCCCGCAAGCGGCGATGACGGAGAAGGGGATCGACAGCGAGACGATGAAGGTCGAATCGAAGCGCCGCAGGAAGAAGTAGAGGCTGAAGACGGCGAGCAGGGAACCCGCCAGCCCGGCCAGCAGGAGACCCCGGATCCCGTTGGTGATGATCTCGCCCTGGTCCTCCCAGACGAAGACGTTGATTCCCTGCAGCAGAGGGTCCTTGTCGATCTCGTCGTGCATCACCCGGAAGACGCTCTCGACCACGTCGACCGTGTTCGCCGTGGATTCCTTGTACACCTCCAGCGCCACGGCGTAGCTGCGATCGAGGTGGCGCCCGTAGCCGATCGGCGGCTGCTCGTAGCTGATCTCGGCGATATCGGAGAGCTCGAGCCCTCGCTCGTCGATGCGCAGGTCGCGAAGCTGCTCGACCGACAGGAACTCGCCGACCGCGCGAGCGGTGAAGCGCATCCCGGAATCGTCGACCTGGCCCAGGACCAGGTTGCTCGACGCGCCCTGCAGCCGCTCGATGAGAGCACCGACGTCGACCGCGTGCAGCTTCACCTTGTCGAGAATCAGGTCGACGAAGATCTCCCGCGGCTCGACGCCCTCGAGGGTCACCCGGGCGACGCCAGGCACTCGGCTCAGGCGGTTCACCACCCGTGCCTCGATCAGCTCGTAGTTCGACGCGAGGTCGACGCCCTGGGCCGAGATCCGACCCTGGACCACGGGGATGTCCGACGTGTTGAAGGAGAAGATGACGATCTCGCCGATGCCGGCCGGCAGCTCCTGCTCGACCTGGTCCATCTTCTCGGAGACCAGCATGCGGACGATGTCGAGCTCGTTGCCCCAGTCGAACTCGACGAAGAACTCCGCTCCGTCGGCGTTGGAGGTCGAGTTGAGCTTCTTGACCCCGGGGAGGGTGGACAGGACTTCCTCGACCGGTTTGGCGATCTCCCGTTCGATCTGCTGGGGGTTGGAGCTCGGATAGGAAACCTGGACGCCGATGAACGGGACGTCGATCTCCGGCAGATAGGCCAGGGGCAGCCGGAAGGCCGCGATACCGCCGACCACCAGGACGCTGAGCAGCAGCATCGCCGTCGTCACCGGCCGGTGGACGGCGAGGCGCGGGAGGCTCATCGGGCGCCCTCGCTCGCCTCGACGCCGCCCAGCAAGCCGGCCGCGTCCTGACCGCGCTCGGTGGCCGTCTCGAGGGCCTCCTCGCTGCGATCGATCAGCGTGTAGACGACCGGGATGACGACCAGGGTCAGGACGGTGGCCAGTGTCAGGCCGCCGATCACCGTGATGGCGAGGGGGGCGCGCAGCTCGGCGCCCTCCCCCAGGCCCATGGCCATCGGTAGCAGACCGAGCACGGTCGTGGCGGAGGTCATCAGGATCGGGCGCAGACGGTCGCTGCCCGCCGCGACGAGGGCGGCCGTGCGCGCCATGCCCGAACGCCTCCTCTGGTTGACCGCATCGACCAGGACGATGGCGTTGTTGACCACGATGCCGGCCAGCATCACGACTCCGATCATGCCCACGAGGTTCAGGCTCCGACCGGTCACCAGAAGGGCCAGCACCACGCCGATGGCCCCGAGAGGCAGCGTGAAGATGATCACGAAGGGATGCAGGAAGGACTCGAACTGTGAGGCCATGACCAGGTAGACGAGGAAGATCGCCAGGCCCATCGCCAGGGTCAGGCCGCGCAGCGACTGCGCCCGCTCCTCCTCCTGCCCCGACAGCGCGGTGGTCGCGCCCGCCGGCAGCACCTGGGAGGAGAGGACCGCGCGCACGTCCGCCGCGACGCTCCCCATGTCGCGTCCGGAGAGGTTGCCCGAGATGACGGCGGCGCGCTTCTGCCCGAGCCGGCGGATCTCCGACGGCCCCTCCACGACGGAGATGTCGGCCACCGACTTCAGGTAGATGGGAACGCCGGAGCGCTGCGCGACGATGAACTCTCGAACGTCGCCGACCGACGCCTGCCCCAGCTCGACCGCGCGCACGACGATGTCGATCTCCCGGTCACCCTCGAGATAGCGCGTCGCCACCTCGCCCTGGATCTTGTTGCGCACCGTCGCGGCGACGTCGCCGAGCGCCAGATCGAGCTGGGCCAGCTTGTCGCGGTCGAACACGATCTGCAGCTCGGGGTTGCCGAGCTCCGCCGAAGACTTGACGTCGACCAGCCCGGGGATGCCCTCCATGTCGTCCGTCAGGGCCTTCGCAGCGCCGTGCAGCTCGCCGAGGTCGTCGCTGTAGACCTCCGCTTCGATCGGGGTTCGGAAGCTGAAGTAGGTGGGCCGCTCGAACTCGAAGCGGACGCCCTCGACCTCGGCGAGCCGTCGCCGGAGAGCGGTGATGACCGCCTCCTCGGCCTCGGGCCCCACGCCTCCGGCCATCCGCACCTGGATGCGCCCCGTGTTCTCTCCCTCGGTCCCCGTGCTGGTCAGTGACAGACCGCTGCCGCCCGCGACGCTCGAGAAGCTCGCCACGCTCTCGTCGCCGACGAGCACCGTCTGGACGTCGGCCAGAAAGCGATCTGTGACCTCCAGGGGAGTGCCCTCGGGCAGCTCCACGAGATAGCTGAACTCGCCCTGGGAGAAGGACGGGATGAGGTCGAAGCCGAGCCGCGGCACCAGCCAGAGGCTGCCGGCGAAGGCGGCAAGCGCCAACGACAGCACCACGGCCCGCGAGCGCAGGGCCCATCGCAGCGTTCGTGGGTAGGCGTCGGAGACCGCGCCGAGGCCGGCGTCGAAGAGGCGGGACACGGGACGTGCCGCCAGGCGAAGGCCGCGGCCGAGCCAGCCGAGGAGGATCCGCATCGCCCTCAGCACGGTTCCCGGCACGGTGACGGCCAGGAACCGGACCGTCCTGCGCACCCGGCCACCGATCGGCTCTTCCGCCACCGGCGGCGTGCCGGTCGCCGCGGCCAGGCTTCCGAGCAGCGCCGCGAGCATGGGGATGAGGGTGAGGGCGACGGCCAGCGAGGCGAGCAGTGAGAAGGAGACCGTCAGCGCCATGTCGCGAAACAGCTGGGCTGCGATGCCCTCGAGGAAGACCACCGGCAGGAACACGGCGACGGTGGTCAGGGTCGAGGCGGCAACGGCCTTGCCGACCTCCGAAGCGCCCAGACGGGCGGCCTCGAAGGGGGACTCGCCAGCCTCGCGGCGCTTGAAGATCGCCTCCAGCACGACGATCGCGTTGTCCACCAGCATCCCGACCCCGAGGGCCAGCCCGCCCAGCGACATGATGTTCAGGGTGGTGCCGGTCCGGTACATCAGGAAGAACGTGGTGACGATCGAGATCGGGATCGACAGGCCGATGATCAAGGTGCTCACCGGGTCCTTGAGGAAGAGGAGCAGGATCAGCACGGCGATGGCGCCGCCGATCAAGGCGTTGGAGAGGACCTCGCGGATCGACGCCTGGATGAACTCCGACTGGTCGGCTCCCTTGACCACCTCGATGCCGTCGGGCATCTCCTTCTCCACCGCCGCCAACCGCGCGACGACCGCCTTGGCGACCTGCACGGTGTTGGCGTCGCCCTCCTTGTAGAGCGCCAGCTCCACGGCCTCGTGGCCGCCGAACCGGGTCACCACGTCGCGCCGTTTGTGCCCACGACGCACCTCGGCGACGTCCCGCACCCTGACGGTGCGGCCTCCCTCGGAGACGAGCACCGTCTCCATCACGTCCTCCAGACCCACGAACTCGTTGTTCGAGCGCACGAGATACCGTGCCTCTTCCTCGTAGAGGCTTCCCCCGGCCTGGTTCACGTTCTCGCGCCCCAGTCGCTCGTTGACCTCGCCGATCGACAAGCCGACCAGTGCCAGCTTGCCCTCGTCGACCCTGACCTGGATCTCCTCCTCGTAGCCGCCGTTGACCCTGATCGCCGCCATGCCTTCCGTCGACTCCAGGTCCTTCTTGAGGATCTCCTCGCCGACGTAGCGCAACTGGTAGAGGTTTTGCCCCCCGGTCAGGTAGAGCCGCAGGACCGGATCGTTGGCGGGGTCGAAGCGCAGCACGAGGGGGTCCTCCGCCTCGTCCGGCAGGCGGATGAGGTCGAGCTTCTCCCGCACGTCGAGCGAAGCGAAGTCCATGTCGCGGCCCCACTCGAACTCCAGCGTGACCTGCGAGACACCGGGGCGGGAGATCGAGGTCAGCCGCTTGACGCCCGCGACGACGCCGACCACCTCTTCGATCGGTCGGCTGACCAGGGACTCCATCTCGGCCGGCGCCGCTCCCGGCAGCTTGGTCTCGACCGTCAGGCTCGGATACGAGAGGTCGGGCAGCAGGTTGATGGGTAGGCGACCGAAGGCGACGAGGCCGAACAGCACCATGGCCACGCACGCCATCGAGATGGTGACCCGCCGGCGGAGCGAGAACTCGACCAGGCTCATCCTCGGCTCCTAGCCGGCGGCCTGCGCACCGGCGGTGGGCTCGAGGATGCGGATGCTCTCGCCGTCCTTGAGGCCTCCCTGTCCGGCGACCACGACCTGCTCGCCCGCCTCGACACCCTCCACGGCCTCGACCCACGCTCCCTCCTCGAGCCCGAGGGTGACCTCCCGCTTCTCGGCGATCCCGTCGCGGGCGACGAACACGTGGCTCGACTGTAGCTCGCGGATCACAGCCTGGCGGGGCAGCAGCACGCTGTCGGTGCTGGTCTGGCGGACAATGTTGACCGACACGAAGCTCCCGGGGCGCACCCCCGCCGGCGCATCGTCGGCCTCGATCGTCAGCTTGACGGTTCCGGTCGCCGTGTCCACGACCGGGCTGATCTGGCGGATGCGACCGGAGAACCTGACCTGCGGGTCGGCGTTGAGCGCGATGCGTACCTCGCGACCCTCGGTGAGGCCGAGCACGTCGGTCTCCGGCAGGTGGATGCGCGCGATCAGCGGGTCGAAGTCGGTGATCTGGAAGAGCTCGTCACCGGGCCGCAGGTGCTGGCCCACCTGGATCTTGCGAGCGGTCACCCGACCCGAGAACGGCGCCCGGAAGGTGTTGCGCTCGAGCTCCCAGCGGGCTTCGGCGAGCTCCTGCTCGGCCACCTCGAAGTCCACCTTGAGCTTGTCGTGGTCCTCCTGGCTCAGCAGCTCCTTGGAGAAGAGGTCGACGGCCCGCGCGTAGGCGAGGCGTGCGTTCTCCAGGCGCGCCTCCGCCTTCTTGACGGCGATCTCCTCGTCGCCGCGATCGAGCACGGCGAGGACCTGTCCCCTCGAGACCCGGTCGCCTTCCTCGACGTTCAGCACGGTCACCCTGCCCTCGCCTTCCGAGACGACCGTCACGTCCTCCTCGGCCACCAGGTTGGCGGTAGCGGAGATGTAGGAGGAGACCTCACCACGGTCCAGGGAGCGGACCTCGACGGGCACCGGAGCCTTTTCTTCGCCGCCCTTCTCCCCTTCCGGCGCCGCCTGCGCGGCGTCCTGCTGCTCGGCGCCGTCGGCGTCGGTGGCCCCCATGTTCATCACCGCCAATCCACCGCCGGCCACGACCACCACCAGGCCGGCCAGCGAGAACCACTTCCACCGTCGCCCCCGGCGACGGTCCCGCAGCTCGAGCTCGTCCTCGAAACGCTCGTTCTCGGTCTTCACTTCTTCGCTCATGCCGTCCATCCCGGGTCGCCCCTTCCGGCTTGCTACCGTTTTCTGGGAGGCCGCTGACCGGCCCTCGGTGGGGATTACGCGGCGCCCGCAGCCTTTGTTTCAGCTGCCGGAGGAGCCCGCCGGTGATAGCCTCGACGCCCCGACCACCGTCCACGAGGGCCGTCGGACCTTTGGAGAGCTCGGAGCTGCTTCACTTCTACCTGCGAGGGTTGCGCCGCTTCACCGGCGCCGAGTCCCTGACCCTCTTCGTGCCGGCGCTGCCCGACGGCGGCGCGAGCGCGCTGCTGGTCGTCGAAGGAGACGCCCCTCCGCTGCCGGAGATGGCCAGCGTCGAGAGCGCAAACGCATTCTGCAGGACGCTCGCCGGGCTCGAGGAAGGCGAAGACCCGAGGGTCGTGGCCAGCTCCGAGCCGCACGGCCGTCTCCTGCCCTTGCCCCGTCTCCCGGCCGCCTGGAGCGACCTGCTGCGGCCCAGGCGCAGCCACGAGACGGGCAACGGCGACGTCCGGCGTCGGCGCCTCGATCAGCGTGACACGGCGCCCGGCGACCGGGCTTGGATCGGCCTTCGCCTCGGCGCGGACAGCCCCTGGGTCGATCGCCTGCTCGATGAAAGCGGTCCCTGGCTGCTCGAGCTTGCGGGGCGCCTGGCGGTTCACGGCGACCAGGTGCGCCGCACCCTG
>Ga0302046_10003413_pt1 | contig 14361 bp, 12 predicted proteins | sample RVTome_11_FD_200261 | JGI IMG/M metagenome (GOLD analysis project Ga0302046, IMG submission 200261) | Soil microbial communities from uranium-contaminated site in the Upper Colorado River Basin, Wyoming, United States - RVT147D111 (version 2) ...
ACGCCACACACGATGTTCCAGACGACCTTGAAGGCCTTCATCTCGTCGCGGCGCATGTGCTGGATCTCGTGGATGAAGCTCCCGATGCGGAACAGCGCGAAGCCCCCCACGAGATACGCCAGCACGTGCAGGGGCCCGAAGCCCGGCGCGAGCAGGAAGTAGAGGGTGGCGGGGTAGGCGATGGCCGTGCTCGAGCCGAGATCCAGCCAATACAGGAAGGGCCGGCGCGCGAAGCAGTCCGCGAGCAGCTCCCGCATCTCCCGGACCGTGGCGTCGGAAGCGCCACCCTTCTGGGCGTCATGTTGGTCTTTCACCACAGCTCCGAGCAGGCCCCGGGCGGGGGCCGCGCGGGCGGAGGATATCGGGAATCCCCCGGGCCGCGAAAGCAGATGACGAGATCCTCACGCGCCCGGGCGCCGGTTCCGTTAGCCTCCCGGCCGCCCGGGAAGCGCAGCCCGGTGACGGGGGGACGACGGCTTGGAGGATACGCTGGCGCTGCACGGGCACCGGGTGCCCCGGGGCACGCTGGAGCTGCACCTGGCCGCCCTGCGCCGGCGCTTCGCCAACGCCCAGCGGGCGCGCCCCTGGATCTTCTGGTGCGACCTGGCTATCGCGGCCAGCCTCGGCTGGTCCGCCTTCGCCTTGGCCGGAAGCGCCCCGGCCGGCTCGGCGCTCTCCTTCGTGGCGCTGGCCGTGGCCACGCTCGCGCTTTACCGCGCCGTGCTCTTCATCCACGAGATCGCCCACCTGAAGCGCGGCGCCGTGCCCGGCTTCGAGCCGGTCTGGAACCTGTTCGTGGGGCTGCCCCTGATGGTGCCGAGCCTGATGTACGTGGGCTCCCATCGCGATCACCACGACGTGTCGCTCTACGGAACCGCTCTCGACCCGGAGTACGAGCCCGTGTCGAGCTGGAGCCCGCTGCGGATCGTCGCCTCGTTCCTGGTGATGCCCCTGCTGCCGCCGTTGCTGGCGCTGCGCTGGGGCGTGATCGGGCCGGTCTCGCGGCTCTTCCCGCGCCTGCGCCCGTTCGTGGTGGGCCACCTCTCGACGCTGGTGATCAACGCGCGCTACCGGCGCGCCATGCCGGTCCGCGGCGATGCGCGGCGCTGGGCGCTCGAGGAGGCCGGCGGAGCGCTCTACTTCTGGGCGGGTCTGGCCGGCCTGGGCGCGGGGATCGTGCCCGTGCGCTGGCTGTGGCTCTGGTACGCCGTGGGAACCGGGATCCTGTTCCTCAACCACGCCCGGACGCTCGCGGCCCACCGCTACGAGCACCGCGGCGAAGCGCTCGACTGGACCGGGCAGCTCGTCGACTCCGTGAACATCCCGGGCGTACCGCTGCTGACCGCGCTCGCCGCGCCCGTCGGCCTCCGCTACCACGGCCTGCACCACATGATGCCCGGCCTCCCCTACCACAGCCTGGGAGCCGTGCACCGCGCGCTGCTCGCCGAGCTCCCCGAGGACTCGCCCTACCGCGCCACCGAGACGGCCGGGATCCTGCCTACGCTCGGTGCGCTGCTCCGGCGCGCACACGGGCGCTAGCCATCCGCCCTGGATCCAGCCCTGGATCCTCTCGCGCGGCTCACCGGTAGATCCCCTCGCGCAGCACGCGCAGGATCACGGGCCAGCCGAAGATCAGCGGGTGCCGCCGCTGGCGCTCGCTCACCTCCAGACGCACCGCGGTGTGGCGCTCGACCTTCCACAGCACGTAGGGCACCCAGTCGCCGAAGGTGAAGGCGGTCTTGAACAGGCCGGCCACGGCCAGGACCTTGGCCAGCGGCCGGCGCAGGCGCCAGGCCCGCCGCGCGCGGCGGCGCTCGCCGGAGCGCGCGCGCAGCTCGAAGCCCGCCGGCGTCTCGGCGATGGCGATGCCGCCCCGGGCCGAAAGCGCCTCGAGCGCCTCGCGGGCCACCGCCTGGTAGCGCGGGGCGTCGACCGCGTGGAGCTGGCGCACGGTCTCGGGGCGCTCGCTGCGCAGCTCGGCCCGGTACGTCTCGGCGAAGCCCGCCTGGAACAGCGCCTCGGCCGTGAAGCGCTGGCAGCCGTCCTGCTCGGGGAGCGCGGGCCAGGCGCGCTCGACGAAGGTCAGACACGAGCGCACCGCCGCTTCGATCAGCGCGCGCCGCGCCGCTTCGTCGCGCGCGAAGGCCAGCGCCAGGGGCTGGCAGAAGCGGGCCCAGATCCGGCAGTCGATCCGGCGCGGCGAGGCGCCGCGCAGCAGGTCGCGCGTCGAGATGACGGCGTACTTGGTGCGCAGCGTCTCGCCCGCGTGGGGCCACTCGCAGTAGAACACGCTGGGCGGAAGCCAGGCGTTGGCCAGGGCCATGGCGCGCGAGGCGTGGGCCGAGCGGTAGTCGTCCACCACCACGTAGAAGTCGAGCACTCCCTCGGTGGTGCGCTTGCGCAGACAGGAGCCGTAGAAGACCACCGCCGCCACGGCCGGCCCGTGCCGGCGCGCGAGCTCGGCGGCCAGCGCCGCCACGGCCTCGGAAACCGGGATGCCCTGCTCGCGCTCGAGCTGCGCGGCGAGCCGCCGCGCGGCAGGTCCGGAGGGCGCCTCAGGCACGCACGAACCGCACGCGGCGGTCGGCGGTCAGCTCGAGCGCGCGCCCCGGATCGGGCGAGAACAGCTCGCCGTCGAGCGTCACGCCGCAATCGAGCCGGAACGCCGCGCGCTCGCAGTTGTGGCTCTCGTAGCCGAGCTCCGGCGTCGCCCACGCCGGCGGCCGCCCGCGCAGGATGCCCCACGCGGCGAGCGGCAATCGGCGCGCGTCTGCGGCGAGCAACGTCAGGCGCACGGCTCCCGGCTCGCGGCCCCAGAAGGGACGCAGGCCCAGGAAGAGCTTCTGCGCGGTGGTGGCCATGACCACGCGCAGCTCGCGCGTCTGGGGCGGCCCGCCGTCGAGCGCGACCTGGAGCTTGTCGGCCTGGAGGACGCCGCCGAGGCTCCCGAACGCCGCGCGGCCCAGCAGCGTGGCGGTCACCGCGCCGGCGCCGAACAGACCCTGGGCGCGGCCCTCGGGGAAGTAGCGCGGCGTGAGCTGCACGGCGCGGTAGAGCATGCCGGCGCCGAAGAAGATCCCGCACTGGACGCCGTCCTCGCCGCCGAGATCGGCGCGCAGCACGGGGCGTGCCACCTCGCGCTCGGCGAGCCGGCCCGCGCGCGCCGCGGCCAGGAGATCGGTGAGCCCGCGGGCTGCGTCGCGCTGGGAGCCCAAGTCGATGGCGCTCAGGTTGGTGCGGCCGCCGCGCAGCAGCGCGACCCGCGGCAGCCACGAGCCGCCGCCCTCGCGGCCGAGCAGCTCGGTCAGCACGCGCTGGAGCGTGCCGTCGCCGCCGTTCACCACCAGCAGCTCCACGCCCTCCTTCTCGAAGTCCGCCAACGCCTCGGGTACGAGCGAGGCGCTGCCGGTCTCGAGGTGCAGCACGTCCGGGTGGGCAGCGAGCACCGACAGCACCTGGTGTACCCGCGAGCGCCCGCGGCCCGAGCGCAGGTTGTTGAGCACGCCGATGCGCACCGTCATCATTCTCCCCAGCGGATGGCGGGCAGCAGCCCGCCGGCGTCGAAGCGTGCCACGTCCACCAGCCCCTTGCCCGCAAGACGCAACTTGCCACCCCCGGCCGGGTCGCGCACGGTGAACTCGAAGGGAGCCGCGCTCCAGACGAAGCGCGGCCGGGTGAGCCGTTCCAGCCAGACCCGGACCAGCCAGGGCGCCCGGCTCAGGGGCTCGTCCCGCAGCACCACCCGGGCGAGCTCGGCGCTGCCCAAGGCGACCGGCGAGTCGATCTCGAGCCGGTCGGGCCCACGAACGCCTTCGCCCGAGCGGAAGCTCGCCTCCACGTCCTCGTGACTGGCCAGGATGCGGCCCTCGCGCCCCACCACCAGCCACCGCCGCGCCGGCCGCCCAGCCGAGGCCAGCTCGGTGAAGTAGAGGCCGGTGTCGCCCTGGAAGGCGAACAGCTCGACGCGCCGGTCCATCAGGTCCGCCTCGAGGACGCTCGTCCAGCGATGCGTCAGGATCGCTCGGCCGGTCACGGCTCGCGGCGGGCGGTCGCCCGTCCGGAGCGTCCCGGCCACCGGCGCCGCCAGGGCCAGCAGGTCGAAGCCGTGCTCCGCGCCGTCGTTGGCGGTCAGGGCCTTCGGCCAGACCCGTGCGCCGCCCAGGCCGATCCGCAGGTCCAGGTCCACGCGCCGCTTGTCCACGTGCAGGTGCGCCTCCGGGCCGCTCTGGTCGAGCACGATGGCATCCAGATCCAAGCGGCGGCCGCCCTCGGAGAGCTGCCAGGCGCCGGCCCGGCGGATCTTGTGGAACTCGTGGACCGTGCCGTCGGGCTCCAGCACGTGACCCACCACCCCCCCGCTGCCGTCGCCCGGACCGAGGTTGGTGACGGTGGCCTGGGCGACGATCCAGCCCCCGCCGTCGAGCTCGACGGTCAGGTCCCAGACGTCCGAGGCGTGCTCCTGGGGCAGCAGCCGCGCGGCGGGATCGCCGCGGGCCAGATCGGCCGAGGCCCGCGCGGGGGCGGGAGCCGCGCTGGCGCCCGTCGCGAGCAGGAGGGTGAGGAGCGCCCGTCCGAGCGCGCGCCCGCTCATGCCGCGGCTCCCGGCGGCGCTTCGGCCTCGTACCAGCCGCGGATCTCGCCGCCTCGCCACACCTCGATCCCCGCCTGGGCCACGCGCACCAGGTGGAAGAGGATGGAGGCCACGGTCCAGACGGCCAGCGCGGCGAAGCCGAGCTCCGGGCGACCCGCGACCCAGCCCGCGGAGAGCAGGATCAGGTTCGGGTTGCGCCGGGTGGTGATCAGCCGGAAGCGCGCGTCGATCGCCCGCCAGGAGTGGATCTCGATCTTGAAGAGCGCCAGGAACAGGCCCTCCACCAGCCGGTGCACCACGTAGCCGACCACGGCCACCGCCACCGCCGGCGCGAGCCACGGCGCAGGCGGAAGGGCCAGGCCGAAGGCCGCGTACCAGAACGGCGGATGGACGATGTCGAGGCCGTGGTCGAGCACGTGCCCGATGCGGCTCGAGCGCAGGGTGACGCGCGCGAGCTTGCCGTCGACGGTGTCGAGGAAGGTCATCAGCCAGGCGGCGGCGAGGCCAGCGCCGAAGCGCCCCTGGGCGAACCACACGGTCGCCAGGACCACCAGCAGCCAGCTCGCCACGGTGAGCGCGTTGGGCGAGATGCCGGCGCGCGCGCAGAAGCGCACCGCGGGCAGGGCGGGCGCCGGCCAGACGTACTTGGTCACCAGGTCCGTGATGCCCTTGTACGAGGCGTCGAACAGCCGCCGCTCGAGCTCGGCGGCCCCGGACCCGGCCAGCGGGACGAGCAGCGCGGGCTCGCGCTTGCGCAGCGCATGGGTGTAGGCGGGCACGAGCTCGTCCGGGCCGAGCCGCCGCAGCGCGCTGGAGACCGCCTCCACGGGCAGCCGATCGGCCAGCGCCAGACGCGCCTCGTCGCGCAGCGCGTCGGGCGCGTGGGCCGCCACCGGCCGGCCGTCGCGGGCGCGCAGCAGCACGCCCTCGGTCTCGAGCAGCGCCACCACCAGCCGCTCGTCGAAGAGCCAGTCGGCGCGCAGCAGCAGCGTGCCGCCGGCGGGCTCGGGCGGCGGGGGGTCGCCGACCGCGATCCGGGCCACGCCCACCCGCTGCAGCACGCGGCGCAGGCGCTCCTCGCCGGAGAGCCCGAACACGCGCGGCACCGGCGCCTCGGCGGGGAGGATCCACGCGCTGGCGCGGATCGACCCGAGCTCCCGGGTCATGCTCGCGGATCCTCCTGTGCAACGTCGGTGCGACGTGGGCCTGGCGGTGTGGGCGGCCTGCGCGGCGCGGCTAGAATACGCCATCGCCCACAGCGGGTCCGCCCCGCCCCATGGGCGGCGGAGCACCGCCGATCGCCTTTACGCTCGCGCATCTCTCCGATCTCCACGTGACACCGATCCAGGTACGCGGGTTGCGCGACCTGGCCGGCAAGCGGGCGCTCGGCTGGCTCTCCTGGCGCCGTCGGCGCCGGCACGAGCACCGCGCCGAGGTCCTCGAGGCCCTGCTGGCGGATCTCGCCGCCGAGGCCCCGGATCACGTGGCCATCACCGGCGACCTCACGAACGTGGGGCTCCCGGGCGAGATCGAGGCCGCGGTGCCCTGGCTCGAGCGTCTGGGCGGCGCCGCGCGCGTGTCGCTCGTGCCGGGCAACCACGACGCCTACGGCGCGGTGCTGGACGGCCGGCGGCTCGCGCCCTGGGCGCCCTATCTGGCCGGCGCCGGCGGCCCCGCGCCGGGCGCGGTCGGCCGCTTCCCCTACGTGCGCCGTCTGGGCCCGCTGGCCCTGGTGGGGCTCTCCTCCGCCGTACCCACGGCGCCCGGCCTCGCCACGGGCCGGCTGGGCGAGGACCAGCTCGGCCAGCTCGAGCTCGAGCTCGCAGCGCTCGCCCGCGAACGCTGCTGCCGCGTCGTGCTGCTGCACCACCCGCCCCTGCCCGCCGGCCAGTCCTGGCGGCGCCGGCTCTCCGACGCGGCGGAGCTGCGCGCGGTCCTGGCCCGCACCGGTGCCGAGCTCGTGCTGCACGGCCACACCCACCGCACGAGCTTCGAGCGGGTGCCGGGACCCGTCGGCGCGATCCCGGTGGTCGGCGTCCCTTCCTCGTCAGCGCTCGACCATCGCCCCGAGCGCCGCGCCCAGTACCACCTCTACCGCATCGAGCCCGCGGACCGGGGCTTCCAGCTCGCCTGCTCCGTGCGCGCCCTGGACCTCGCGAGCATCCGCTTCAGCGCGGGCCGCGAGCTGGATCTCTGAGCAGCCGCTCCACCAGGGCCAGGTCCTCGGGGCGGTCGACGTCGATGCCGCACTCGGCGAAGGGCATGCGCACCACGGCAGCACGCACGCCCAGGCGGGTCGAGACGAGCCGCACGGCCGCGTGGAGATCGAGCCTGCGCAGGGCGAAGAGCCCGAGGGCGCGCCAGCCGAACAAGCCCGCCAGCCGCCAGGGGCGCTTGCGCACGGCCTCGGTGCGGCGCCAGAAGGCGGCTGCGCCCGCCCCCGCCGGGCCGCGGAACCAGAACAGGTTGGCGCCCGTCACCGCCTCGCCGCGCAGCGGGATGAAGGTCCGGCGCGCGTCGGGGAAGCGCTCGCGCACCACCGACGCGCTCACCACGGCCACCACCACCTCGGCGCCGCTGCGCTCCGCCTCGGCGCAGAAGTGCTCGACCATGGCGGGCACCAGCAAGGGATGGTCCGCGGTGGTGACGAGCAGCGGACCCGCCGGCGCGAGCCCGGCCAACGCCTCGGCCACGCTGGCCGCCGGCGAGGCGCCGCTGCGCCAGTGCGCCAGGACGCCGGCGTCGCGCAGCCGACGCAGGTCGACGTGGGCGTCCAGCAGCCCAGGTGAGGCCGAGCTCACCACCACGCGTTCCACCCGGGCGGTGGCGGCCAGGCAGCCCACGACGCGCACCAGCATCGGAACGCCGCCGACCTCGATCAGGGCCTTGTGGGCAACTCCGGCTCCGCGCGCGAGCGGATCTCCGCCGGAGCGCTCACCCGCCAGGACCAGCGCGGTGAGTCGTCCGGCGGGTGCCTGCGACACCGTGGAGCGACGGGTGTCAGCGACGGGTGGTCGCGGGCGCCCAGACCGACGCGCCGCGCGAGAAGCGGCTGCCCACGTCGACGCGCGCCTTCTCCAGGTCCTCGGCGACGTCGATCTCGGTCCACCACAGGCCGTCGATGGGGACCATCGCGACGCGCTCGCGGTGCGAGAGCCTCCCCACCACGGGCGGGTACCAGGAGTGGAGCCCGTCCGGCTCGGCCACGGCCCGCCCGAACTCGGCGCGCGCCGCCGCGACGCCAGCGCCGGCGAATGCGTACAGGCCGATGGCCTCGCCGTCGGGTGAACGCTCCCGGCGCTCCTTGCCGATGGCGACCAGCCCCGTATCCTCGGCCCAGACGCACATGTCGTCGGCGTCGTAGCTGTCCTTGCGGTTCACGGCGATCCGGACGGCGGCGTGGCGCGCATCCAGCACGCGCTGCAACACCTCGGGCTCGAAGAGCGTGTCGCCGTTCAGCAGGACGAAGTCGCCCTGCATCAGCGTCGTGGCGAGCCAGGCAGTGACGAGGTTGTCCGAGTGCCGGTGCAGCGGGTTCAACACCAGACGGACGTCGCAGCCTCCCGCGGGCCGCAGGCCGACGTGGCGCTCGACCTGCTCCGCGCCGAAGCCGACCATGACCGTCGCGCGGCCCACGCCGCAGGCGGCGAGGGCATCGAGCTGGAGGTCGAGGACGGTCCGGCCATCGGGCGCGACCGGCAGCAGGCACTTGGGGAGGGTGCGTGTGAGGGGCAGCAAGCGCCGCCCCTGGCCGGCGCCCAGAACCACGGCTTCCACGGCTGGCCTCCGTTGCGGTGGGGACGAGACGGCGCCAACCATAGCGGCTGGGTGGATTCGGGTGGGACCGAATGACGAAATCGTAAGCCGCGTGGGGTACCGCCTCGGGCCCTCCCTGTGGCGTTACGTGGCCCGGCACCTGGCCCTGCCGACCGCCGTCGCCCTGCTCGGCCTCGGGCTGGCCTTCCTCACCCGGAGCCTGCTCGAGTGGAGCGACCTGCTCCTGAACCGGGGCCTGGGCGCCGGCGCCGTGGGCGTGCTGGCGCTCCACCAGCTCGTCCCGGTGCTCGCCCAGGTGCTGCCCTTCGCCATGCTGATCGGGATCCTGGCGGGCCTCGGCCACCTGCGTTCCACCGGCGAGCTGCTGGCCCTGGAGGCGTGCGGCGTGTCGCCGCGTCGGCTGGTGGGCCCGGTGACGGGCTTCGCCGGCGCCCTCACGGTGCTGGCGCTGGTGCTTTCGCTCTGGCTCGCGCCAGCGTCGCGCGCCCAGCGCGTGCGGGCGCTCCAGGACATGCTGGCCTCCCATCCCGGGGCGACCCTCACGGCCGGGGTCGTGCACGAGTTCGGTGAGCACCGCCTGACGGCGCGCGAAGTGTCGAGCCGGGGCGACGAGCTGCGCGGCGTGGTGTTGTGGAGCCCCGAGGTGGGCGAGACCCTGTTCGCCGAGCGCGCGTCGGTGGCGCCGGCGCGAGCGGGCCGGTCGGATCGGGCGGGCGCCGGCGCCGCCGGCATCGAGCTGGTGCTGCACGGTGCCACGGCCCTGCTGGGCCCGGCCCAGGGAGGCGGCCAGATCGAGGTCGGCACCTTCCGCGCCGTGCTCTCGCCCGACGACGCCGGGCTCGCCGATCCCGAGGAGCAGCTCTCCTCCGCGACGCCCGCCGAGCTGCGCCGGCTCGCCGCCGGCGGAGCCGGGGACGCAACGGCCGGCGGCGAAGACGGGAGCGCAACGGCCGGCGCTGGAGAAGATGCCGCGACGGCGCGGCTGGCCCGCGCCGAGCTGCACCGCCGCCTCGCGCTGCCGCTGGCGGGCGTGATCCTCGGACTGTCGGCCGTGCCTCTGGCCCTGCTGGGCGGACGCTCCTCGCGGGCGGCCGGCGCGGTGATCGGTCTGCTGCTGACCGTCGCCTACTACGGGCTCACCCAGGTCGGCAGCGCGCTGCTCCGCGATCCCCGGGTGCCCGTCGAGGCCGCGGTCTGGCTGCCCGACCTCGCGTTCGGCGCGCTGGCGGCGGCGTTGCTCTCCCGGCGGCGGAGCGCCGGCGCGGCCGGCGGCCGGACCGCGCGGCCGGCGGAGGCGCGCCGCGTGCCCGCGCTGCGCTTCGTCCTCGCGGGCCGCTTCATCCTGCCGCGCTACGTGGCTGCAGCGTTCCTCCAGGCCACGGGCCTGTGCTTCACCGCGCTGCTCGTGGGCTACCTGCTCGTCGACGTGCTCGAGCGCATGGAGTGGTTCGCGCGCCACGGCGCCGGCCCGCTCGACGCGCTCCGCTTCTACGGCGCGCGCACGCCGCTGCTCATGTCGCGCGTCGGCCCGCTCGCGCTGCTGGCGGCGGCCTCGCTGGCCATCAGCCAGCTCGAGCGCCGGGGTGAGCTCGTGGCCATGCAGGCCTGCGGAATGAGCCGCGTGCGCGCGCTGCTGCCGATCTCGGCGGTCGCCGCGCTGGCGGTGCCGGTCTACTTCTTCGTGACCGACACGGTCGTGCCGCGGACCAACGCCCTGGCGGACCACCTGAAGGAGACCGAGATCAAGGGCGGCGCGTCGGCCGAGCCGGCTTCGCGCTTCATCTGGTACCGCGTCGGCGGCAACCTGCTCCAGGCCAACCGGATGAACCGCAGCCACGCGCACGCCAGCGACGTGACCATCTACGAGCTCGACGAGCGGGGCTTCCCGCGCAGCCGCATCGACGCCGAGCAGGCCCGCGACCTGGGCGGCGGCAACTGGGAGCTCGTGGCGCCCCGGCGCGTGGAGATCTCCGGCGCCGGCGTGCGCGCCGCCGAGGCGGCGACGCACGTCCATCTGGGCGGCGCGCTCAGCGAGCTCGACACCATGCACCTGGGCGTGCGCGGGCTGCGCGACGAAGTGCGCCGCGCCCGCGCCGACGGCTACGACGCCACGGCGCTCGAGATCGAGCTCCAGGCGCGCCTGGCGGCGCCCTTCGCGTGCATCCTGCTGCCCTTGGTGGCGATCCTGAGCGCGTTGGGCGGGCGTCCCCGGGGCGGCGCCGCGCGCAGCTTGATGGCCGCCACCGTGCTGGGCGTCGGCTTCATGCTGCTCGACGACGTGAGCCTCTCGCTCGGCTACGGCGCACGGCTGACGCCGGCCGTGGCCGCCTGGGCGCCGACCGGCGTGCTCGCACTGCTGTGCCTGGGCGTGGCCTGGCGCGCGCCGCGCTGAGCGTCCGGATCCGTCCGCTCGGGGATCTCCCAGACGAAGCGCGAGCCGCCGAGCGGAGAGTCGGCCACGACCAGATCACCCCCGTGCACGCGCGCGATCGCCCGGGCCAGGGCGAGCCCGAGGCCGCTGCCCTCGCCCTTGCGCGCCTGGTCGAGGCGCGAGAAACGGTCGAACACGCGCTCGCGATCCGCGGCCGCGATGCCGGGGCCCGAGTCGTCCACGTGCACGACGGCGCCTCCGTCGCGACCGAAGGCGGAGATCTCGACGGTGCCCTGCGGCTCGGCGTAGCGCAGGGCGTTGTCCAGCAGGTTCACGAGCACGCGGTCCACCAGCGTGCCGTCGCCGTGCACCGTGCCAGCCTGGCTGTGCGCCGCGAGCCGGATGCCGCGCTCCTCGAACAGCGGGGCGTAGACGTCGGCGGTGCGCAGGATGCGCGCGTCCAGGTCCACGGACTGGCGCTCGAGCTCGAAGCCCTGGCCGTCGATTTCGGCCAGCAGCAGCAGCGAGTCGATGATGCGCGAGATCTCCTCGGTGGATTCCCGGATGGTCTCCAGCGCGCGCGCCTGCTCGCGCTGGTCGTCGGTCATGAGCGCGACCTCGGACAGGTTGCGGATGCGGTTCACGGGCGTGCGCAGCTCGTGGGCCACGTCGCTGCCGAAGGCGCGCGCGCGCGCGAACGAGGCGTCGATGCCGGCCAGCACCTGGTTCAACGTCTCGGCGTGACGGTCCACCGGGTCGCCACTGCCGCGCGTCTCGAGCCGGCTGCCGAGCCGCCAGGCGTCCACGTCGTGCAGCAGCGCCGTCGCCTGGCGCACCGGGGCGAAGGAGCGCGAGGTGGCCCGGGCGCCGACCACGAGCGCCGTGAGCCCCGAGAGGATGCCGATCAGGACGAGCCCGCCGCCCACCTCGCCCGTCTCCGACGCGAAGTGGGAGAGCGGCAGCGCGAGCTCCACCCGCTCGCCCGTGGCGAGCGCGACGCTGCCCACCAGGTGGCGATCGGCGTCCATCAGGCGGAAGTCGCGCAAAGGCCGCCGCCCGTCGCGCGGGCTCGACGCGACGCCGCGCTCCGCGGAGGGCCACGAGCCCCAGTCCGCGACGAGCCGCGAACGCTCGTCCCACCAGCGCACGGACGGCACCACGCCGGGGAACGAGTCGCGCGCGTTCTCGATGGCCTCGGCCGGCGACGCGCCCCGCTCCACGGAGCCCTGGATCACGTCGAGCGAGTGCTGGACCCAGCGGTCCGCCTCGTCGAGGCTGTCGGTCGCCACGAAGGCGTAGAGGACGAAGCACTGGAGGGCGATGGCCAGGATCAGCAGGCTGCCGATCGAGCCGGCGGCGCGCACGTCGGCGCGGCGGATCAGCCGGCGGGCGGTCTCACGCAGCCGCATAGCCCCGCGCCCGCACGGTGCGGATCAGGCTCGCGAGCCCCGCGGCCTCGAGCTTGCGTCGCAGCCGGTTCACGTGCACGTCCACGAGGTTGGTGCCGGGGTCGAACTCGTAGGACCAGACTTCACGCAGCAGCTCGGTGCGGCTCACGGTCTGGCCCTGAGCGCGCACCAGCGTGGTCAGGATGCCGAACTCCGTGGGCGTGAGGTCGAGCCGCTCGCCGCGCACCAGCGCCGTGCGCTTGGTGAGCAGCAGCTCGAGGTCGCCCACGCACAGCTCGGTGGCGTCCTCGCGGCGCGAGAGCGCCCGCAGGCGCGCCGACAGCTCGGCGAAGGAGAAAGGCTTCACCAGGTAGTCGTCGGACCCGCGGTCGAGACCCCCGACGCGGTCGCGCACCGAGCCGCGCGCCGTGAGCATCAGCACGCGGCTGCGGCGGCCGTCGGCCCGGATCCGCTCGAGCACGTCGTAGCCGGATCCGCCCGGCACCATGACGTCCAGGATGGCCACGTCGAAGGCCTCGCTGCCCACCAGGGCCAGGGCGCTCGGGACGTCTTGCGCCACGGCCACCTGGTGGCCCTCGCGCGCCAGGCCGCGCTCGAGCGCGGCAGCGGTCTCGACGTCGTCCTCCAGGAGCAGCAGGCGCATGGCCGGCAAAGTAGCCCAGACGGGCTGCCGGCTTCGGGGGCGAGGCCAGATGGCGCAAACGTCATGACGGCCTTCCCGTCTTTACCTATCGTGCCCGGCACCCATCCCGGAGGGGGACATGGACCTGTTTCAGCCTTGCTGGGACTACGTGGAGCCGCGCTTCGCCCGGGCGGCGGGGATCTACCCCTTCTTCCACGAGCTCGACGCCTCCGAGGGCCCGGTCGCCCAGCACCACGGCAAGTCGCTCGTGATGATGGGCTCCAACAACTACCTGGGGCTCACGCACCACCCCGCGGTGATCGCGGCCTCCAAGGCGGCCATCGACGAGTTCGGCACGGGCTGCACGGGCTCGCGCTTCCTCAACGGGAACCTGCGCCTGCACGCCGAGCTCGAGCGCGAGCTGGCGGCGTTCTTCGGCTACGAGCAGGCGCTGGTCTTCTCGAGCGGCTTCCTGGCGAACCTGGGCGTGCTGGCCACGCTCGGCTCGCACCCGGGCGCCATCCTCTTCTCCGAGCGCGCCAACCACGCCAGCCTGATCGACGGCACGCGCCTGGCCACGGGCGAGGTGCGGATCTTCGAGGACCCCGAGGATCTGGCGGCCCAGCTCGCGCGCGGCGACCACTGGGAGAACGCGCTGGTGGTCATGGACGCGGTGTTCTCCATGACGGGGCGCGTGAGCGACCTCAAGGCCTATGCGGACCTGAAGGAGCGCTTCGGCTTCAGGCTCTACGTGGACGACGCCCACGGCATCGGCGTGTTCGGGCCCGGAGGCCGCGGCGTCGTCTACGAGCAGGGCGTGCGCGACCGCGTGGACCTCCTGTTCGGCACCTTCAGCAAGTCGCTGGCCAGCCTCGGCGGCTTCGTGTGCGGCGAGGAGCGCGTGATCGACTACCTGCGTCACAAGACGCGCTCGCTGATCTTCACCGCCGGCCTGCCGCCGGCCGCGACGGCGGCCGCGCTGGCCGCCTTGCGGGTGATGCGTTCGCCCGAAGGCGAAGAGCTGATCGGCCGGCTGTGGGAGAACGCGCGCTACTGGAAGCAGGGCCTCGAGTCGCTCGGCTGGTGCACGCTGCGGTCGCAATCGCCGATCGTGCCGGCCATGGTCGGCTCCGAGTCGCTGGCCTTCCGCATCTCTCGCGACCTGCTGGACCTGGGCGTGTTCGCCATCCCGGTGCCCTTCCCGGTGGTCCCGTGCGGCCAGTCGCTGATCCGCACCAGCGTCATGCCCTCCCACGAGCGCGAGCACCTCGATCGTGCGCTCGAGGCCTTCGCCGTGGTCAAGCAGCGCTTCCCGATCCCCGACTTCGACCCCGACCACCTGCCCGTCGCGCCCGCGGAGGACTGGTCGTGGTTCATGCCCAAGGAGCAGGGCGGAAGCGCCTGAGCCGCGCGGCGGTTCCGGAACGAACGAGGGCCCTCCGGTCGTCAGCCGGAGGGCCCCGCTCTTGCCCCGGTATCTGGCTCGTGCCCGCTAGAGCGCTTCCACGCCGCGCTCACCGGTGCGGATGCGCACCACCTCCTCGATCGGCAGCACGAAGATCTTCCCGTCGCCGATGCGGTCGGTGTGGGC